>Ga0315902_10000771_pt1 | contig 53862 bp, 41 predicted proteins | sample LakEriMetagenome_9_FD_203523 | JGI IMG/M metagenome (GOLD analysis project Ga0315902, IMG submission 203523) | Freshwater fungal communities from buoy surface, Lake Erie, Ohio, United States - Buoy 12 MA117 | ecosystem: Environmental > Aquatic > Freshwater > Lake > Lake biofilm | place: USA... | reverse complement strand
AAGAACGGAGTAGTGTAATTGTTGAAACCTTTCACAAAGTGACGGCGGGTCTTGATCTACCGTTTATGGCGATTCTTCAGCTTGCTCCGGAACAGGTTTCGTGTCAGTATAAAAATGAAGCATGCCCTTTGTACAAGCTATTTTCAACGCACACCAGCTCTATTTCGCAGAATGAGCTTGATCAGATGGAGAATGATTTGAAGATCATCAAAAGAGACGAGAAGGGCTTAGCCGGATTTGTATCGGTTATATTTGATGAGCTATCGGGGGTAAGAACGATTTATGAATATGTTCAGGGCGAGACCGGAGGTAACAGGGAAGTGATCATTCTGATTTCAGAAGAAGAAACATTGGATTTCCAGGAAGAGGAAATCAAGGATCTCTTGCAAGTGTATTTTTCATTGTACACGAATTATCGAAGAGGGAAAGACCTTCAAAACGAATTGACCGCGCTGAATAAAACGCTTGAATCGAAAGTGCTCGAAAAAACAAGGGTCAATCTGGAAATATCCAATTCACTCATCTCGCAGGATAAATTGGCCACGATCGGAGAATTGGCGGCAGGAGTGGCGCATGACCTGAACACGCCGCTAGGCGCGATCAAGGCGGCTTCTCAAAATATGCGGGTTGTTAATCGGGAGATACTGCAGCAGCTGAAAGTCACCACCACGGATGATCTGACACGAGTTTTTGAGCTGATCCATAAAATACCCGATGAACCTGTCGAACAAAGCTCCCTGCTAAAGCTCAAGAAAGCTGAGATCCTTCAAAAGGTAATTCACTCTGTCGATCCTTCAATTGACAGCATCGGACTTTCCAAACTTTTTGTGGAAGCAGGTTTTACTCCTGAACATGTTACCGAAATGGAAGAAGTACTCGAGTTGAGCGATCCTTCCAATGCGTTGATCATCATCAAGAACATGAAATTGCTCAATTCGTTTTTACTCGCAATAGACACCTCGGTCGAAAGATCCTCATCGGTGGTCTCCAATTTAAGTTTGTTCTCCAGGGAGGATCTAACCCAGAAGAAAGAACAGATCGACCTGAATCATAGCATCAGAATCATAGAGGCGCTTTTCAGGTACAGGTTATCCGGTAAGATCGATCTGATCACCGAGGTTCCACCCGGCTCATTCATACTTGGTATTGAAATGAGGCTTTTTCAGGTATGGACCAACCTCGTCAAAAACGCGATCGATGCATTCGAAGAATCAACCCGCTCCGACAAATATATCCGTATTTACTCAGAGACAGCCGAATCAAGTATCAGCGTTCATTTTGAGAACAATGGTCCACGCATACCTGAGGAAGACATGAAACGTATTTTCAAGAAGTTCTTCACGACGAAACAGAAAAGCAACGGTACCGGTCTGGGATTAAGTATCGTGTCGAACATCGTTGCTGAGCATTACGGAAAATTATCACTGACATCGGATGACGAACGAACCGTCTTTACGGTCACCTTTCCGCAGGGTTGAAAATTGTGAAATGTGAGCTTGGCAATGTATTTACAATAATCGCAGACCGTAATGAGTAATTCTAACAATCAAGAAACATCGAATGGTCACCCCCTTGGGAATGTAACAGCGGAATTGGTAGCAAGAGCCTATGGATTAGATATTCACGCGATTGATGAGAAGACGCTGGCCATTGCAAAACGAATGATCCTTGATGGAATAGGTGTGCTTCTGCTGGGTTTAGAACACAGTACGGTAAAAGTTTTGGTGTCCTATCTGAAAGAATTTGAAAATCAATCTGGGGTCAAAGTGGTCGGTCATGAATTGAAATGTAATCTGCCGGATTCAGCTTTTATCTACGGATGTGCTATTCATGCAATGGATTTCGAACCCATGTTCTTGCCGCCGACCCATGCTGTTTCACCCGTCCTTGCACCGCTTGTTTCAATTGCTCAGGCATACGATATAAGTGGAGAAATATTTCTTAAAGCGTTTATTGCCGGTATTCAATTCGAAGCGAGTTTGCGTATTGGAGCAAAAACAGATGATGCTACGGCTGCAAGAGACCAGCATCATTTCCCTTTCGAGAAACAAGGCTTTCACCCACCCGGTACTGTGGGCACCATGGGAAGCGCCTTGGCCTCATCGATCGCGATCGGATTGAATCAGGAGGAATGCATGATGGCACTGGGTTATGCCGCCAGCAGGTCCTCTGGGATATCGGGGAATATTGGAACAATGACAAAAGCCACTCACTGCGGGAATGCCGCACGATCCGGATTAGAGGCCGCTCTTTTGACCCGTCACGGACTCACGTCATCTTCCGCGATCCTTGAAACGGGCAGTGGATGGGGACAAGTCTTTGGCGGTGCGCATTTCAACTTTTCGGAAGTCCTCGATGGCATGAAAGAATTGTCCTGCTTTACCAGTCCGGGATTTGCGTTTAAAAAATGGCCGGCACACACCGCAATGCAGGTTGCTATTCATGCAGCATTGCAACTTCATTCTGAGAGGCACGAGCAGGGTTGGATCAAAATAACAGCTCCTGTTTTCAAATATTGTGACCGACCATTCCCGAAAGATGCTGACGAGGCTCGATTCAGTTTTCAGTTTAATGTCGCAGTGGCCTTGTTGGACGGTGAGATAACCTCTGAGAGCTACAGCAATGAGAAGTTGAATTCCGCACAAATACAAGATTACCTTGATCGAATAAAATTGATTCTGGAACCCACCATTGCTCCCGATTTCGGTGCTATGATCGTTCGAATAGAACTCGAAAATGGCGTTAAAAATTTATCTGACAGTTGGCCGGGCCATTGGAAAACGCCCATGTCAGACGAGCAATTGACAGCAAAGTTCTTGGAATGTTCCCGTATATCCATCGGGGATCATGATAGTCGTGCGCTTATTAACTTGATAGATGAGATAGAGCTTCTAGATAATTTTGAAGTATTCAAAGGCATCTTATTCCTGAAATAAGCCTCTGCCTCGGAGAATGTTCTTGATATTTTCTGCTCCCGGCCCGTCTCGTTCAATTCGAAATAGACCTTCCGTGAAAGAAAATATGGGGAAGGAACCTTTTTCCGATAATTCGGGCAACCCTGAAAACGTAATCATATATTCAATCCCTCTGTCCTTCCCGAATTGCAGCGCTTTTTCAAACTGAATGATCGATCCCATAGGATCGCCGCTGATATTTGCACTCGAGCAGATCAACCATTTCAAGAAAGGTGACGCATTCTCCTGTTGTATTATTTTCTGCTCAATCGATGCGGCAAAAGAGCGGAAAGGTTCCGACAAAATTAAACCCTGAAACATCCCGTCCATGGTCATCCCTTTTGATCCGTGATCTTCTTCCCACGGTAATCGGATAAAGCAATTGGTGAACAAAGCTGCCAATTCATCAGTCAGCATGATTTGCTTTTCCTCAACGTTCAACAAGGAAGCTAGAATAAAACCTTTATAGTCCGCTATCAATCCACCGTATGCTTTACCGGGCAGCCTATTCTTGACGCGATCGATCATCTCTACACCAGACTGATCCGGTAGAGCAATCACGGCAAAAACACTGTTAAGTTCCAGAAGAAGAGGACCTTTTTTTAGGTATTCGTAGAGGAGTTCAGTATCGGTTTGCTTGTTGTAGTCAACTACTTGCATGGTCTTTCAAACTTTATTCAAATGTAGTAAAGATGCCGATCAGGCAACCGATCTCAGAGCGGTATAATGATTTCGATCAGTTCCATGAAATCAAGCAGTTTATTCGTGCGAAAAACAATGTGTAGCAGTGCGATCACCACTATGAGGAGAATCATCCAAATATTTCATGTTAAGAGCGAGAATGAGTGTGAGAGCGAAGAGAAACAAAGTGGAGTGAACCGCTCTCGCTTTTCACTCTCACTCTGTTTTGGAACACAGAGGTCGAAAAATCTAACTTTTATAAAGATTTATGGAATGTTTTGGAATGGGTCGAATACCACAATAATTGTAAGTAAAGTGTGAGAATGAGTGTGAGAGCGAAGAGAAACAAAGTGGAGTGAACCGCTCTCGCTTTTCACTCTCACTCTGTTTTTGTGACCCCGGAGGGATTCTAACCCCCAACCGCTGGAGCCGAAATCCAGTGCTCTATACAATTGAGCTACGGAGCCTTGTACCAAAGGTGCGTACACAAATTTAAAGTTTATTGTTGATTTGAGTATCAATCCATTTTCTTCAAAGATTATTTTGCTTAATTGTTCCTCTTCTCAGGATTACGGGCGCAATAATTATCGATCCAAATCGCTGGATTATACCTCCCAATTTCCAGGAACGCATCTTCGCTTGAACCATGGAGCTAGCAGTTCATATAAGTATTTGATCTTTTGACTGCTTTCAGTTGCTATTTCCTTGACTTTCCAATAATTTTGACAGCGGCTCGTTAATAGCACAAATACATTTATGCGGATACTTTTCGTTTTGTCAGTACTTCTTAGCAACTCCCTAACTGCTCAGATCGGAATGGGGGAATGGAGGCTGCACGTTCCATCTGTAAAAGCACTGGATGTTGCAGCTGGAAACGGAAGTGTATTTACAGCATTTGAAAGCGGTGTTTTTGAGTACAATAGCACAGATGATGAAAAGCGGTTATGGACTGCGGTGAATGGTTTGTCGGATATTTCTCCATCTTGTCTCTTCTTTGATCAGGTATCTCAAGCACTTTACATTGGATATGAGAATGGAAATTTTGACCAGCTGAAGAACGGCACTGTAACCAATATTCCTGCAATCAAACTGGCTCAGATACAGGGCTCTAAAAAGATAAACAAGATCATCCGATATGGCGATTATTTGTACCTCGCAACGGGTTTTGCTATCGTAAAAATCGATCCGGACAAGGATGAGGTAAAGGATACGTATTACCCCACTTCCGGAAATGATGCCTTACTCGACGTGACGGTGAGTAATGACACGTTGTATGCGCTCAGTGCATCGCGCCTCTTCATGGGCTATCTTGCGAATCCTGCTTTACCGGACGCCTCCCAATGGACAGTGGACAACAGGGTGCCCGTGGAACTGAGCAACAGCTATGGAGATATTGAAAACTGGAACAATACCCTCTACGTAAGTCTCAAAACCCCTGATTTCGGCGGCGATTCTGTTTTTAGGATTACCCCGGGCGGATTACAACTTCTGACTGACCTGTCCTTTGGAATAGAGGTCAACAGCCTGGGAATGCATGACGATGACCTTTCTGTTGACACAGAGGGTGGCACCTTGGTCTACAATGATGACGGAAGTCTTGCCAACGTCTGCAATACCTACAGTTTTGGTGCCTACCCCAATGTGAGTCATTCTGTTTCGTTCGAAGGATTTATCTGGATGGCAGATAAAAGATCCGGGCTCGTTCGTTATTTCAACGAATATTCGTCGATTCGGATAGGATTTCAAGGCCCACCGAAGAAGGAATACTATGCGCTTGATTGGCAGGAAGGCCGATTGGCAGTAGCTGGTGGAGGTCTTTCATCGATCTCTCCAACTTTCAGTGGTTCAGGTATGTATATCTTTGAAGATGAGGCGTGGACCCTGCGGGACAGGGACAATATGACCATGTGGAACGGACAGTTGATCTGGGATTTCGTAGCTGTTGCTATCAATCCCGCTGACAAGGAACAGATCGCTGTTGGGACCTTCTCGGAGATTCCATTATCCATAATGGATGGAACCGGACAAGTTACGGATACATTTACACCGGTTAATTCTCCCCTTGAATTTACCTCCGAAGGGTCGGTGTGGTCCTATGTTTCCGGTTTGGCTTACGACGAAGATGAACAGCTTTGGGTGTTGAACGGGTATTCCGATAAACCGCTGAACGTCTTAACAAAGAACGGTACATGGTATTCATTCGATTGCGGAACGGCTGCAAAGAATAAATTTTCCCGAAAACTAGCCATTGACTATAATGGCAACAAATGGTTCGCTATGGATGGAGCCGGTGTTTTTGGTTATAAGGATAATGGCACTCTGGCCGATCCTTCTGATGATCAGGTGGTGCAGTTGAACACGGGAGAATCCACCGGCGATCTGCCTTCGAACACAGTAAATGCGATCGCGGTAGACTTCGACAATGAGATCTGGATAGGAACCGACAATGGATTCGCAGTACTCTACAATTCTGACGGTGCCTTTGGTGCAGCAGCAGGTGATTACAATGCTCAGCGGATCAAGCTGGAATTCGAAGGAAACGTAGAGTATGTGCTCGGAAATACTTCCATCACAGATATTGAAGTGGATGGAGGAAACCGAAAATGGATAGGAACAGCAAATTCCGGTATAGTTTTGCTTTCCGCGGATGGACTGGAGATCATTGAGCAACACACTACAGACAATTCTCCATTAATTTCCAATACGATCATTGATCTGGAGATCGACCAAAAAACAGGTGAAATATTCATAATTACGGACAAAGGATTGATGTCTTACCGAACAAATGCTACTTATGAAGATCCGGAATACAGCTCAGTTACTGTCTTTCCGAATCCTGCACGTCCGGAGTTTCAAGGTCCGATCACGATACAGGGGATTCGTTACAATTCGGATGTAAAGATCACGGATATAGCCGGCAATCTGGTATTTAAAACAACCTCCAACGGAGGGACAGCCACTTGGGACGGCCGCACAGTAAATGGCGATAGAGTGGCGACAGGAGTTTACCTGATCTGGACCGCTGCCAATGATGGAAAAGGCAGAAAAGTAGGTAAAGTACTAGTCGTTAATTAAGCCTTGAAAAAGATCGATCAGGGAATTATTCTCAAGCGTAGCAATTACTCCGACACGAGCATTATTCTCACATTGTTAACAAGACGATCCGGACTTCAGCGGTTCATTTTTCAAGGAGGGAAGAAAAAGTCCGCTGCCATTTACCCGATGAGCCCTGTTGAATTTGCGTTTTACCGCAGACCGGACAGTGAGCTGGGAAAGCTGACATCAGTAGATGCTATGCTTCCCGCATCGAACATCCCATTTGATCCTGTAAGGTCTTCGATCGCGTTTTTTCTGGCTGATGTGATCCTGCAAACATGCAAGACGGAGGAACCGGACGAGCCCCTCTTCGATCTGTTGTTCTCTTTGGTAAAGCAGCTTGATGAAGGACATGACTTACCTATGTTGCCCGTTTCTTCACTCGTGCTATTGTCTGGTCAGTTGGGTATACAGCCCCAACTGAAAGGAGAAGAACCAGTTTACCTTATTCTTGATGAAGGGGAGTTCAGGGCCAATGTTGCTCCGGGCGCATTAATGGAAACAGGAAAACATATCGGATTGCTATCTGAACTCATTCTTCATGGCTCAGCTGCGCCATCGGGCCGAGATACCCGTTTAAAGGCACTTATGACTTTTGTGAAATACTTCGAGCTGCATATCCCCGGATTCAATGTCAAAAGATCACTTGAAATAGTTAGGGAAACGCTGGCCTAAAAAAGAAAAAGTCACTGCCAGAGTGACTTTTAACGCAAGCTGAGAGTTATTAAAATTAGACTTACCGGCCGATTACTTCTTCGGCTCTTTTATAAAGATACTGGAAAAATCGAGATATTCCATGGAGTTGGTCTTAAAATCGCGGATCCGGGCATTGACCATGATCAAAAAGTCATCGGTAAGGATTGGCATTACTGCTGATTGATCGATTACAAGTTGGTCGCATTTAACCATGAGTTCATTGCGTTTGTCGTCGTTCAGCTCCGTCAGGGCTCTTGTGTATAGCGCATCATATTCAGGATTGTTGAACCTGAACGCATTCACAGCTGAGGCGGTATTGTTTTTTATGTTACCACTGTAAAAAAGGCTCAGGAAATTCTCCGCATCGGGATAGTCAGCGATCCATCCTGAACGCCAGATCTTGGCGGTTCCGTTCGATATGGCGTTATCACGCTCTTCAATAGTACAAAGTTTGATGTTCAGTGTAATGTTCAGATTGTTCTTGATCTGGTCGGCAATACCCATGCACATCTTGTGGGCGGAGGAACCTTTGATGGCATTGACATAGAAATCGAGCGCCGGGAAACCTTTACCATCGGGATATCCTGCTTTTGCAAGAAGCGCCTTGGCTGATGCGATATCCGTTGAATGACCCACAACCTTCTCAAAAGGATAATTTTCCATTCGCGGAACGAATCCGTTCTTTGCTGCCCAACCCTCGCCAAGGAGGTATTTGTCCACAATCTCGTTCCGATCGATCGACAGATTGAACGCCTTTCGAACATTTACATTGCTGAATTCCGGACTTTCACATGCGAACGCAATATAGTTGACATTCATGCTCGATTCGGATTCCACCTTGTGTTTGATATTTTTACCTGCTTGCGCTTCTTGAAGTGTACCGAAAACATTCTCGATCTCCTCAACAGGGATCTCCAAAACGATGTCCACTTCCTTATTTCGGAATGCCAGAAGCTCACTTTTCTTGTCCTTGGCGTAAGTCAGGACTACTTTATTAAGGAAGGGTAGCTGATTGCCAAGTTCATCCTTTCTCCAATACTTGTCATTACGCTTCAGGGTCACGCCCGTATCATCCATTTTCTCGAGCATGAAAGGCCCAGTTCCTACAGGGTGCTGATGAATTTCTTTTCCATATTTTTCATACGCTTCGCGTGCATGGATCCCCAAATTCGTATGCGTGAGAAGTTTATCGAAACCGACAAAAGGTTCGACCAGCTCGATCTGAAGTGTTTGTTCATCGATCACCCGTATACCGGGCACACCGGATTTTGGTAGTGTTTTAGTGGATTGCTTTGAGAAGGCTTCTGCACCGACAATCCTTTTGGTCAACAGATATCCCATTTGATTCACATTAAGACCAGAGCAGGCCAATTCAAGTGAAAACTTGACGTCATCAGCCGTGAGAAGCCGGGTTCCTTTATCAAAACAATCGTCCTCATGGAATTGAACACCTTTGCGGATCTTGAACGTAAATGTTTTGGCATCCCGACTGACAGAGTACGATTCGGCGAGTGCAGGAACCACCTTCATGCTTTCGAGATCGATCTTCAAGAGTGGTTCAAAAAGCTGCGCGTTGAGACGTTGGGTATAAATATTCGAGGTCGCCAAGGGGAAAAGGCTTTTTACCTTTTCAGCTGACATGAATTTGAATACTCCCCCATACATCTTCCCACCGATAGCTTCCCTCAACACATTGTCAGTGTCTCCACCGCAGGAGTGTAAAAAAAGAAAGAGCCCTGAAACAATTGGGATCAAGTAATTTCGCATGGGGATTTTTTACGGAACAAATATATCAAATAATGTTCAACGGGCTGAGTAACCCACTTTTTCCCTCACTCTTTGAAGCACAGTCTGTGCGACACTTCTCGCTTTATAGGCCCCTTTATTGAGCGCGTCATCGATCTCCCTTCGATTCGCCATTAAATGGAAATAACGTTCCCGTTGTGACGAAAAGACCTGTAGGAATTTTTCGAACAATGCTTGTTTTGCATGTCCATATCCATAGCCTCCTGAAGTATAACGCTCACGCATTTCACGTATCTCTTTCTCTTCCGCGATCAATCTGTACAGCGCAAAAACATGGCATGAATCAGGATCTTTGGGGTCTTCAAGCTCTTTACTGTCCGTTACGATCGACATTATCTGTTTGCGTAGCTCCTTCTCCGGCAAGAAAATATCGAGGTAGTTGTTCCTGGATTTGCTCATTTTATGACCATCTGTTCCGGGGATCAGCTTTGTTTCTTCACTGATCCTGGCCTCAGGTAGCACGAATGTTTCGCCATTCACGGCATGAAATCGGGAGGCAACGTCACGGGTCATCTCAATGTGTTGCTCCTGATCTTTACCAACCGGGACCAGTTCGGCGTCATAAAGCAGAATGTCAGCAGCCATGAGGAGCGGATAAGTGAACAGACCTCCATTCACGTCTTCAAGACGGTCAGCCTTGTCCTTGAAACTGTGCGCAAGTGTCATACGCTGATAGGGGAAAAAACACAGGAGGTACCACATCAGTTCAGACACCTCCGGGACGTCACTTTGTCTGTAGAAGACTGTTCTGTTTGGGTCGATTCCGAATGCTAACCAGGTTGCTGCAGTCGAATAGGTATTCTCTCTGAGTTGATGACCATCTTTGATCTGTGTCAGTGAATGCATATCGGCAATGAACAGAAAGGATTCATTTTCCGGATCATTGGCCATTTCCACAGCCGGAACGATAGCTCCTAATATATTACCTAGGTGCGGTGTTCCAGTACTTTGTATCCCCGTTAGAATGCGTGCCATCAGGTCGAATTTAAAGCGAATTTAGTCATTTTAAGATGAAATGGTCCCGCGTCCAACTGAAGGAGGGGGAAAGTTGTACATTTGTCCCAAAAGGTTTGCGTTGGGATTCTTGTCATTGATCTGGAAGGTATATGTTGCAATTGTGTTCGCGGTCTTTGCGGTACTCTTCTATCCTTTTTTGTGGGTTGTCTTGTTGGTGCCGTCTTGGAAAAAAAGTAGTTTCCGGATCTTTGTAGCATGGAGCTGGATGATGCGCGTTTTCTGCCTCTATGGGGTTCGAAAGGTGCTCAGCAATCCGCTTCCTGAAGGGCCTTACGTTATCGTTTCCAATCATTCTTCCTATCTGGATATCTTTTTGATGCATTCGCTGCTCCCCAAATATCCCTTTCTGTTCATGGGGAAGGCAGAGATCCTGAGTTATCCGATCATTCGGACTTATTTCAAAGGATTGAATATACCTGTTTACCGCAAAGACCGTCAAAAGGCGGCCCGGTCGTTCATCATGGCGAAAAGAGCCGTTGAGCAGGGTTGGTCGATCGTCATTTTCCCCGAAGGAACTATACCCGAGACAGGTAATCCAAAGATGCTTCCCTTCAAACAGGGAGCCTTTAAGCTGGCAAGATCGCTCAATATTCCTATCGTTCCGATCACTTTTACGAACAATTACCATTTGTTCTCAGATCCCGAGAATCTGCTTGGTCCAGCTCACCCGGGTATTTCCAGAGTGTACATTCACCCACATGTTTCAGCCGAACATGTTCAAAGCATGAGTGTGGAAGCCCTGACAGATCATTGTTTTGATGTGATCAATGCTCCCTTATTGAAAGAATATCCTGAACTTTTGAGTCAGAACGAAAAACAATGAAACAAAAAGTCTTGTAAATTTGATCCATGAAGATCACAGAAGATATCGTTGACCACATTGCCCATTTGTCGCGGCTCGAGTTTGTCGGAAAGGACAAAGAGGCGATCATGCAGGACATGCAGAACATCATCACGTTCATGGACAAGCTGAGTGAGGTTCCAACTGATAATGTAGAGCCCCTGATTTTTATGAGTGATGAGGTGAACAGACTCAGAGACGATATTCCCGAGTTAACGATTTCCAAGGAAGAGGCGTTGAAAAATGCGCCTAAGAAAGATTCTGATTACTTCAGGATCCCGAAAGTACTGGATAAATAATTCTTGAATAGCTCATCTTCGATCTCGTCCAAATGTCAGGTCAGCACCCGCATTGTCCGAATACCTTCAATGTGATTACCTGATCTGAGGTTCTGGATTTCACTGTCGCCGTTCCATCCATTGCTGAACCGCCTTCTTCATCAACGGTATTTTCAACCTGAAGTTCGAATTCCCAGTTCTTGTTGACATAGAGGAGTGTTTCACTGTCATTGGTTTCAACCGGTTGCAACATTTCATAGACGCCATTGATCAGCATTAAGCCGTTCATAAAAATAGATGCTCCTTCTACTGTCTTTGAAAAACCACAGCCTGCCCCTCCAATTTCCAATTGTGTTTCTTCAGATAATCCTTCATAATTGATCTCTCCAAGCTGGATGGAAGAATCTTCCTGACCGCCCAGCGGATCAAATGCTGTTGGATTTCCGTCGCAGCTCACCAAGAATGATACGATTGCTAACAAAGATATGATACGGTTCATGAGATAGAATTTACAAGAACAAGTGTAATCAAAATTTGTGAAATAGTATCTTATTCAGAGTTTCAGATTGACCTTAGAAAGTGCTTTCGTATGAGCAACTCTTCTATTGGGCTTTTATTTCGTATTTGCTCATTAGTTTCTTGAACTCTTTGGTCAAGCGTATTTTTTCCAGATCCGGATCATCCATCATCCAAACAAAATCGTTGAATCCTGCGATAAGCGCATTTTCGAGATGTTTCATCGCAACTTTGTATTCTCCTTTTTTTGCGAAATCGCATGCGGTGTTGTAACTCCATGAGCTGTTCTTTTCAATTGCTTTATTGAACTCTCTGGAAGATCGTACCAATTCTAGGTCAGGATCACTCATCATAGCAGAAATATCAGTCCAACCATTTTCGACAGCCAATGATAAATTTTTCAGGGATTCATCAAGTTTTCCGTTCAGGGATTGCACACACGCCAGGTTGTAATATAACCTGGGCATACTTTCCAGAAAAACACCGAAATCCATCATGTTTTCAGCAGAGGAGATAGTCATACCTTTGTTAAGACTTGTCAGTGCCTTCAAAAGGAATGCTTCTGCCATTGGATTGTCTACATGGATAAAAAATTCACCGGTCTCCGTGCATCTCTCCAATTCTTTTAGAGGATCGAGAGGCACGTGAGAGAAAGACAGAATCCTATTGTAGCAAATATTCGCAGAATCCATGTTTTTCAACTTCTTGAAGGCAGTATATGCATACAAGTTGTCTAATGGGTACTGTTCCTGAGTATACCGCAAAATTGCACCATAATCTTCGTTGTGCAATAGCCGCATTAAGAGCATATTTCGTGCAATCCTGAAATTGGGATTATCCTCAAGTGCTTTCTTGTATTCTGATATACCTGATACAGGGTCGTTGAATTCAAATTCCAGGATCATACCCTTCAGACAATTCACAAAAACGGCACCCTGGTCGTAGGCCAATGCACTGTCCAGTTTAGCCATAGCCAATTCTTTTGGCATGATAAACATTTCTGAGGTAAATTGACTCAGTGATCGACATGATTCTGCGAAGAGCACTTTTGCAAAGTTCCCACTTTCTTTAATTTTTCGATCTCCCAGTAATTCCCTAAGGAGGGTCGCCTTGATGCTCATGCTGGTCAGGTCAGGTTTACCATTTTCCTGTTCCGTGAGACTACCGATTATGAATAGAACAAAATTCTGCACATCCTCCAGCAGTTTTTCACTCAAAATGAGCCTTGCTTTATCGATCAGCTGTTTATCCGTGCAAAGTTTTTGAAGCTCTTGGTAGAATTTGTATGCACTGGGTGTGGAAAGGGATATAATGTTGTCTTCTTTGATCTGTACGAGCATTCTGTTGAAGATGTCCGAAACTGATTTGTTATCAGATTGTGCCAAATCCTGCTGAATATCCCGAGAAACAGTTGAGACAATTTCGTTTGACATGATGTTGTGATCTGAAGAGCTGAATCCATGTTCTTGGGCATTGGAATTAATTTTTAAGAACACCTTATTTGATTGCGAAATAGGAGTTTCGAAATTACCAGAGATCATCGGGTTTTGAGGGTTTTTACCTGCTTGCTCAGGCACTTTTTTCAATAAATAAAGATTCAATTCTCTCAGTGAAACTTGTTCATCGTTATCGGTATCCGCCAATCCAGACAGGCCATTTATTAGTTCATAAGAGAATAAACCTCTTCCTCCTCCCCACTGATCTCCTTCTAATGACAACTCCCCCGGTTGGCAGGAAACAATCTTGATCTCGTCTTGCCAGATGTCCTTAAGAATGTTAGCGGTTGCTTCCATTCCTTCTCGACCACCTATCAAATTGCCACTTCGGCAAGCATCAGCAATAAAAATGGTTTTTATTCCTTTGGAGGAAAATGTGGCGATCCAACTTTTCAGATAATCAACACCAATTGCCCCCATTGGATAGACCGTAAATGGAGAATCGTAGGGTAATAGGTAGGCATCCTGAACAATCGTTTTATTTTCAACATCTCCATGACCACTAAAATAAATATAGAGTTGGTCTCCTTGAACCACTTTTTCTGCAAGAAAATTCAGCGTGCTCCAAAATGAAGAGTTTGTAGCATTTTCATTGATCAGTGTATGAACATTTTCTTTCGGAACGCCAGAAGAAAGCAAGTACTCAGCGAACACCATAGCATCCACGTCCGCATATTTCAATTCAGGAATACGCGGGTTCTTGTATTTGGAGACACCTACGATCAGCGCATAAGTTTCTCCGGATGATGCACCAATCCGGCTGGTGTTTTCTGCAGCAACGCCTCGCTGTGCAGCAGCATTGTAGGTCAGAATAAAAGTGAGTAGTGTAAATATAAAACGTGCAGGATGTATAATTAAATTAATTCTACTCTCAATAGAAGTCTGCGGTTCGTACAGCTCCATTTCCCGAGATAAACAACCATTAAGACGTAATGTTACATTCATAACTATAGTTTCCAGTCATGCTTGTCCAATTCGCTAACGCATGCGGCAAGAAGGTCAATACTTCCTTTAATATCGTCCTTGTGCGCCATTTCTATAACTTGGTGGAGGTGGCGAGTCGGTATAGAGATCGCACCGGCGATTGATCCCCCCTCGGTCATCCGTTGTATTCCTGCAGTATCTGTCCCACCAGCAGTAAGGATCTCGGGTTGCCATTTGATCTTGTGTTTGTCGGCCGTTTTTTTCATGAACTCAACCATGCGGTAATCACAAATTGTCGACGCATCCATTATCTTGATGGCGGTTCCTTCGCCCAGCTTCGTAATCATTTCGTGCGCTGCTGCCCCCGGCAAGTCAAATGCGATGGTGGTATCCAGACCGAATCCGAAATCAGGATTGATGCGCAGCGCTGCAACGTTCGCTCCCCGAATACCAACTTCCTCCTGAACGGTGAAAACTGCGTAAAGGTCATGCGGCAGCTTCTTTTTCTTAAGTACTTTCAAAGTTTCGATCAGGATAAATACGGCCAGGCGATTGTCGAGCGATTTTCCGTTGACACAATGGCCCATCTCGATGAATTCGCGTTCACGCGTGATCGGATCACCGATGTTCACCAGCTTCTTCACCTCTTTCGCACTCAGACCGGTGTCGATGAAGTAATCAGAAAGTTTAGCGGGCTTATCACGCTCTGCAGGCGACATGACATGGATGGGTTTTGAGGCCATTACGCCAATGACGTCCTGTTTGCCGTGTACGATTACGCGTTGTGCTGTGAGTGTTTTAGGATCAAAACCGCCCAAGGTGTGGAAGCGGATAAAGCCTTTATCGTCGATGTGTGTCACAATGAAACCAATTTCGTCCATGTGTGCACCGACCATGATCTTTTTGCGGTCATTTTCAGGTTTTGTTCCTCTACGGATCGCGTAAATATTTCCCATATTATCCAGGGAAACTTCGTCTGCAAGGCCTTTTATTTCAGAGAGAACGAGATCTCGGATCTTTTTCTCGAATCCCGGTGCTCCCGGTACGGTACAGATCTGGTTCAGCAGTTTTATATTGATGGGCATAGCGCTGTTTATTTGGATTAAAAATAGGGAATAATCGCTTATGTTCGTTTCGAGAATATGCTCAGAAATATAATCTGAAGAACATTTTAACTCAGGAATTAGGTTTATCAATTCATGCAAATTTCCAGATCTTTCGATTTGTCATGCATCAAATCAGTAACTTTATGTTGTGGCAAAGATAAAATCAGCTTTTTTCTGTCAGAACTGTGGGTATGAAACACCGAAGTGGCTCGGGAAGTGTCCGTCATGTAGCGAGTGGAACACATTTGTGGAGGAGGTCATTGAAAAGAACATCCCTACAGTAGTCGCCTTCTCTTCAACTACCAGGAACGCTAAACCGCAGACCTTGCAGGAGATCGACCAGCAGGAGCAGTCGCGCAAACCACTCAAGGATGGGGAGCTGAACAGGGTGCTTGGTGGTGGATTGGTTCCGGGGTCGTTGATCCTTTTTGGAGGAGAGCCCGGTATCGGTAAATCGACCTTGATGCTTCAATTGGCCGTAGAAGAAGACGGTATCAAGGTGTTGTACGTTTCCGGTGAGGAGAGTGAACAACAGATCAAAATGCGCGCGGAACGGATCGGGGTTAAGAACCAGTCCTGTTTCATTCTAACGGAAACCAACCTTCAGAATATCTTCAAGCAAGCCGAGCAGATCCAGCCTGATCTGATCATTATTGATTCGATCCAGACACTTTTCTCGGGTCAGATCGAAAGTTCACCGGGTAGTATCTCGCAGGTGAGGGAGTGCACAGCACAACTGCTGCGCTATGCCAAGCAGACTGGAACACCGGTATTCCTGATCGGTCATATTACCAAGGAAGGATCGCTGGCTGGACCTAAGGTTCTTGAGCACATGGTGGACACGGTTCTTCAGTTCGAAGGAGACCGGAATCATGTGTATCGATTGCTACGCTCCATAAAGAACCGTTTTGGGAGCACGAACGAGCTGGGCATCTACGAAATGCTGGGTAGCGGACTGAGACAAGTGGAGAATCCTTCGGAGATACTCATAACCAATACGGATCACACGCTTAGCGGTATCGCGATCGGCGCAACCCTTGAAGGACTTAGACCGATGTTGATCGAGGCACAGGCATTGGTAAGTACGGCGGCTTACGGTACACCGCAGCGTTCTTCGACGGGTTTTGATGCGCGGCGCCTGAATATGTTGTTGGCCGTTATGGAAAAACGCTGCGGGTTCCGTCTGGGGGCAAAGGATGTGTTTCTGAATATTGCAGGCGGAATCAAGGTTGATGATCCTGCCATTGATCTTGCCGTTGTGGCAGCTGTCCTCTCTTCGAATGCAGACATTGCCATTGAAAAGAATCTGGCGCTATCCGGGGAGGTAGGACTTTCCGGGGAGGTTCGACCGGTGAACCGACTCGAGCAGCGCATTCACGAAGCAGAGAAACTTGGCTTTGAGAAGATCATCATCTCTAAGTATGCCAAAGGCATCGATCAAAAGAACTTCTCGATCCGGCTTGTACCTTGTGGTAAGATCACAGAAGTGGTCAAAGCCCTTTTCTCTTGATCAGGATGATACTGTTGGCCCGCTTTTTCAAGTTCATTTTCCGTTTTCCTTTTTTCAGGAAATACTATTTCGGGCTATATACAAAAGTGTTTCGTCCACGTGGCTGGTTCAGGGGTAAAGTAACCACATGCAACTACCGAAATGAGCTTAAAATCCGGTTGGAGCTCGATGACTGGATCCAGCAGCAGGTCTTTTTCTTTGGAGTTTTTGATGCTAGGGGAATCAGATTTCTGGAGGGAGTACTCAGACCCGGAGATGTATTTCTGGATATTGGAGCAAACATCGGATGTTATTCACTGGCAGCGGCCGCGAAAGTAGGTCTGGAGGGTAAAGTGATCGCATTTGAACCTGTCGCCCATGTTTTTAAAAACCTGCAGTTCAATTTTGAACTGAACCGGCTCAACCAGGCAAAGGCGGAAAAGCTGGCTATTTATGATCGTGAAGGATCGGTAACCATGCATGTAGCCGGACGCGAGAACCTTGGAATGTCGAGTATGCTCAGGCATGACGCGGAGAACGGACATACTGAGGAGGTAATTACCAGTACGCTCGATGGCTACCTTGCTGAAAATGGCATTGAAGGTGTAGACCTAATCAAGTTGGATATTGAGGGCGCCGAGCTTGCAGCTCTGAAAGGAATGTGCAATACACTCACCAACCTTAGGCCGGTACTGATCATTGAGATCATTGACACCATGACACCGGACGGAGAAGCCATCCTGGAGTTACTCCGAGAACTGAACTACAAAGCATTTACACTGAATGAGGAAGGCATAAAAGAAAATTTTAGGGCCTACAGCTCCCGTGAAGCATATTACAATTACCTCTTCCTGCCCGCAGAGAAGCTGTGATGGCCCCCTATTTACTTCAGGATGTTCACCAGCTTTCTGAGCTCGTCCAGCTGTAACACGTAAGCACCTGTCTCCAGTGTTGAAAGGTCGATCGTACCCGATACAAAAGTCCCTTCCTTCACAACTTGTCCATTCATGGAATATACCATGTAATTTGCGGGATCATTAACACCGCTGATGTGGAACAACCCGTCAGAAGGGTTTGGATAAACAGTGATCCTTTCATGCATGTTGAGCTCCTGGGCAGAAACAAGGGTCTGGTCGAAAGTGACTGAGCCGACCTTGTTCACGATCCAATTCGCCGGGTCGATCGACAAAAGGGTAGCATCGGAAATTCCTGTGATCTCGTAGAGTTCGCTGTTGGAAGAGACATCTAGGCGAACAATGGTATCAGGCAGAGAAGGTCTTACAATCCGGATATCTATGGGATTCGTAAACGTAGGAGTAACGGAAGGTGCAGAAGTGATGTGATTCAGCTCAACGAGCAACGATGATCCAGTCTCGTTCCACCGCAAAGAATAGGTCGGGTAACCCTCTCCGAAATACCACTCTTCGAAATAGGCATTGAGGTCAAGCCCTGTGGCGACCTGGAAGAAATCGCGGATGTCGATCCCCTTGGCCACACTGTCCGCAAAGGCTGTCTGGAAGTTCTGTAGTGTGTTGAAGAAAAGATCATCGTCATTCACCAAATAACGGAGTGCATGAACAATAGCTGATCCTTTATCATAGGTCAATCTTCCGCTAAAGACTCTTCCTTCATTAAGGCTGTCGAGGACCCAGACGCTTCCCCCGGGGAACTGCATCACATTGTCGTGCACATCCAGCATTTGAGGTCCTTCCTGTCCCGGATAGAGGTTTTCCAACATCAGATGTTCGCTGTACGAAGCAAATCCTTCGTTGATCCAGATGTCGCACCAGGAAGCACAGGTTACGTTATTGCCCCACCACTGGTGTCCTAACTCATGGCTGGTCAGACTTTTTTCAAAGAACCCCTGGGTGGTCATCGTTTGATGTTCCATTCCACCTGATAGCGGAGCCATGCAATGTCCGTATTTCTCGTTCTCAAAAGGGTATGGCCCATAAAGCGCGTAGAAAAGCTCCATAAAGTCTGCTGTTTCATTGACCCTTGTTTGGAAATAAGGCAGTGTTTCCGGATTGTCGTAGATGTAATTCTTGATCATGATCGGGGCAGGAGCTCCAACCGGATTGGCATAGATTGTATAGTCAATGTACTTTGCAACAGACACGGAGATGAGGTAGTAATCGATAGGATGCCGGTGTTTCCATTCATAGCGCGAGAATCCGCCGCCCATGTTGGTCACATTTTCAAGGATTCCGTTCGACCCGGCTTTGCAAGTATCAGGAACTGTGATCCAGACCTGAGAGCTGTCCGCCTTATCGGTGAGCGATTGTTTACAAGGCCACCATTCATAAGCAGAGAAGGGTTCAGAGAGCGACCAGGTTACCTTGTTGCCCCACGAAGGAGAGCTATCGTGTGTCATACCGCTTCCACCGAAAGGAGTCGATGCAGCAGTGGGTGGGGTACCTGAATAATCGACTGAAATGATGAATGCGTCTCCGGCAATTGAATTTACAGGCACTTTGATGGCTGATCCGTTCCTTGAATAAAGTACGGGGGATCCATTGACCCTGATCTGTGATATGATGTGATTACCATGAAGCTCGAAAAGAGCAGAGTCAAGGTATGTTATTGCGTGAGCATGGATCTCACCTGTACCTGAAACATCTGTGGAAACATTGCTCATCGCGATATTCAGACCATAAAAATGAACATCGTATTTTTCTGTTTCAGCGATCTGATCAAAGGTCAACGAAGCACTCTTTGTAATTGAATGGATTGTTTTGACCCGTTTTGAACAATGAGTGGCATTCTCTTGCGCATTTACAGCGAACAATTGAAGGAGGGCAATTAACAGAATGTGTACACGTAAATTCATCTGCATGGTTTTGGACAAAAGTACATGAACTGTTTCGATAAAAAAACAGCTTTATTGAGCCATTAGTGCCACACCGAAGAGTGACATGGAAAGATCATTCAGTGACAAGTAGATGTTCGTTCGCTTTGGTGAACTCGAAAGGATCATCGCGGCCGCAAAAACGCCAGATAGCCAGTAAGCTATGTTTGACAGGTATTCACTGTTGATCAAGGGGAATAGCACGTAGAAAATGGAAATGCAGACGACACCGAGCGCTCGGGTTGAATTCGCTCCCAACAAATGGGGTAGGGTAACAATGTGGTTTTTGTCTAAATGTATGTCCCTGATGTCGAAGGGAAGCGTCAAGCTGAAGAAATACAATACAAAAAGTGCAATTTGTTCCGTCGGCGCTGAATTGTTAAGCGGAACAATCACCAGAATCATTGTCCATACCATCGCCACGATCACATTTTTCAGTACCGGAATCTGACGAAGAGTAAAACCCGATATGGGCATTACATAAAACGTACATAAAAGAGCCCCAAACAGCAGTATAATCGCATTGTCAATTGAAAATGGAATGCAATACAGTCCAATGACGAAGCAGACCAGTGCAAAAAAACTTGTCACTAGACGCATCTGGCATGAATATTTTCTAACCCATTCAAGCCAATCGGTTTGGTGATCACTGAATAAAGCTTTGTACAAACGTTGAGCGTTGTATACCGTTAGCACCGCTGACAGCACGAAAAATGGATATAAATAATCGTCAGTAACAGCTGATGCATGAAGGATGCCTGCGCTCAATATTCCAGCTGAAACTGCAGTAATCAAATTGGTATAAATAAGCATTCCTCTCATACCTATGGTACAAAGAACACGAAAAAATTACAGGGCTCAATAGGACAACGCAAAATGAACGTTAAATTCTTGTTAGCGTGTCGAAAAGCATCGTTTAGTCTTTATTTTTGTAAAAATAAAAACGAACTGATTATGAAACTTTTTAGACTTGGTGCTTTTGCACTTTTAGCTGTTGTGGCCATTTCACTTTCTTCCTGCAACAAGTATGAAGAAGGGTCTAATTTCTCTCTATTGAGCTCCAAGGCAAGATTTGTAAATACTTGGAAAGTTTTATCAGCAACAGCTAACGGTACTGATATTAGCTTTGGAATACCCGACAACTATACGATCAATAAAGATGGAAGCTACGTTGCTACTTGGGCTGCAGGGGGAATATCTCTTAATGATAATGGAAAATGGGAATTCAATAGTGATAAGACGCAAGTAACCCTGACTGACTCTGATGGTGACCAATCTGTTTGGAAAATTCTTATGCTCAAGAATAAGGATCTCAAGGTCCAGCTTGTAGACAATACGTCTATTGTTACTGTAATAACTTTGGAAGGAGAATAGAAATATATTCCAAAATTGATAAGCCACTCATGCCGGCTTTTTATTTGCACTAGATGGCGCCTTTGGCCTTCAGCTCCAGGTATTTGTTGATCGTTTGGATCGAAAGTTCAGCGGGGCTGGTCAGGATCGTTTGGATGCCGTTCTGCTTCAGTTCATGTGCCATCTTTGACTTTAATGTGATCATCCGTTCAGCAACGGCCGACAAATACACATCAGAAGTATTTCTCAACGGTTGAAATGCGTATTCCTGCAGCTCGGTATTTTCAAAGAAAACAACCACCAGCAAGTGATGCTGATTGATCTTTCGCAACATTGGCAATGCTCTTCGCATAGCAAACTCTGTTTGGAAATTGGTAAAAAGGACCAGTAGTGAGCGCGTGCTGACCGTACGCCGGATGGTTTGAAAGAGCAGTTCGTAATTCGGTTCCTGGAATGCCGTTCGCTGATCGTATAATTCTTCCAGTATCCTCTTGAGCTGACCATAATTCCTGTTGGCCGGGAGGCAAGTCCCAAGTTTATCAGAGAACGTGATCAGTCCTGTCTTATCACCATTTCTCAGTGCTATGTTCGAGAATACCAAGGTGGAATTGATGGAGTGGTCCAGAACGGTCATGTCATCGAAGGTGACCTGCATATTTCTGCTTTTGTCAATGATGCAGAAAATGTGTTGTGATTTTTCCTCCTGGTATTGGTTGACCATAAGATCGAACCTTCGGCTGGTTGCCTTCCAGTTGATCGTTTTCGGTTCATCACCCTGAACATAGGCTTTGATCTGTTCAAATTCGCTATTGTTCCCTATCCTTCTGATCCGCTTGATCCCTTGGCTGGTCCGCTGTTGTTGGAATACCAGCAGCTCAAATTTCTTCATTTGTAGAACGGAGGGATAAACTGCCACCTCACGATCAAGCTTCACCACAAATCTTCGGCTAACCAGTCCGAATACCGATGCGATTTCGAAGAAAACAGCTCCAAAAGCATACTTTCCCCTGGTTTTAGGTATAAAATCATAAGCAAACTGGATATCGGAACCAGGTAAAAGGAAACCATGAAACGATTTTTCCCGCTCCTGCATTTCAACAGGATACCCTTCGTACATAGTAAAGTTGATTGGCTGTGGCTGTGTGTTTTTAACCGTTATTTTGATGTGGTTGACATCCCCTAGGTTCATACGGTCCGACAGTTTTCGTTCAACAGACAAGGGTTCGCGACCCGAAAAGATCAGCAGCCAATCGAGTACGCTGATCGCTAAAAGCACGATCACTCCGACGCTTGCAACGGAGAAGAGTGTTGGTATGGCGAATGAAGCCGCGAACAGTACAACCAATCCGCTGAAGAGGAAGAAGAACAGTCTGGTGAGATATGTCGATGAGAAAAGCAGCATTTATCGCGGAACTTCTATCGTTTTAAGAATGTCTGAGATCACATCTTCTGTTCGGATTCCTTCCATTTCTGCCTCCGGAGTTAGGATCAGACGATGGTTTAACACGTGTGGAGCAACGAACTGAATGTCCTCAGGTGTAATGAAGTCACGTCCTCGGATTGCTGCCAACGCTTTGGATGCCTTTAGCATAGACAACGACGCACGTGGTGATCCTCCCAAATAGATTTTTCCGTGATTACGGGTTTTGTGCGTTATTGCCGCAATATATTGCAGAAGATTGTCCTCAGCGATGATGCGTTCAACGATTTCCTGTACCTTCTTGATCTCATCGGCAGAAAACACCGGATTTACTCCGTTAAGATCGGTATTACGGATATTGTTCTTGTAACGACGCAGGATCTCTTCTTCCTGCTTCAGCTCCGGATAATCGATCTTCACTTTGAACAGGAAACGGTCGAGTTGTGCCTCGGGTAAATTGTAAGTTCCCTCTTGTTCGATCGGATTCTGTGTGGCCAACACCAGGAAAGGGAAACTCATCGGATAAAGTTCTCCGTCGTAAGTGATCTGACGCTCTTCCATCACTTCGAACAATGCAGCCTGGGTTTTCGCCGGAGCCCGGTTGATCTCATCGATCAAAACGATGTTGGAAAAAACAGGCCCTTTTTTGAAGGTGAAAGTAGAATCCCGCATATTAAAAACACTCGTTCCGATGACGTCCGAAGGCATCAGGTCAGGAGTGAACTGAATGCGCGAAAAATCAATATCAAGCGCTTTGGAAAGCACTTTGGCGGCGAGTGTCTTTGCTACTCCCGGCGCCCCTTCAAGCAGGATGTGTCCGTTCGAAAAGATCCCGGTCATCAGCAATTCCACCATTTCGTGTTGCCCGATGACATACTTTGCCATTTCTTGCCGCACACCATTTACCTTGCCTGCAACCCAGATGAGGTCATCGTTGTGTCGTTCGAAACCGAATGAGGTTACGGGTTGTGCATTGCTTTCCGGATTTGGTTCCGATTCAGGACCATTTGCTTTTGGCATGTAGGCAGAGTGGTCATTTTCCGAGTTCTGTTCTTCAGTTGACATAACATCTAATTTAGAGTTCAATGATCTTTTCTTTAAGCAGGTAATTTTCGAATAGGGTTCTGTCTGCGCTGCTAAAATCGCTAAAAGCCAGAACAATTTGTCGGGAATCTTTGAGATGGATTACATAACCGTTCGAAAGTTTTTCAGCTCGTGCGACCTCGTTAAGGCCAAATTGCTGAATTCTTCCAATCGAAGGACAATAGACGATGTGCTTCTTGCTGATCTTCAAAACAGGGATAGTTAATCGTCGCAACGACCAGTAAATCACAAGCGATCCAACCGGCCACAGGGCTATTCCGATCCCGATGCTCTGTACCAAAAGATAAAGGCCCCAAAGGATCATGAATATTCCGGTGAGCAAAAAGGGGAAGCTGATTAATACCGGTCGGAAAAAGACCAGCTCTTTTTCATCCAATCGCAAGTTGAGCCGTTCGTTAATGATACCTGTTTTTCGGTAAAACTCTCTTTTCTGTTGGATGGTTTCGGACAAAAAATCTTCCGTACACTTTTCTTTCTCTTCCGTTTCGAGTCGAACAAGCAGTTCAGCGATGACCTGCTCTTCTATACTGCAGCGAGTCGCCAGATTGCGAAGCTCCCGTTCGGCGGTGCGTTTAGAAAGATCTATAAAGAAATGCTTTTGAACGGTATCGTAAAAGTTCTTCCGATGCAAGATCAGCACACTGTGTGGGTTCTCCTTGTTTCGGTATATGGATGCAACTGTCGAAACGAAGATCTCAGACATATTTCGTTTCTCCGGCATTACCTCAACTGCGGGTCTCATGCGTTTGGCGCGGAAGATCAGATAAAGAATGATTCCCAGCAAGCTCAATAGGAGAGCTGCACGCAAGGCAGGAGTCTGAAATAGGAACTGGAGGTAACTGTCATCCCGTTTACCCTTTTTTTCATTCTGTTCCATAAAGTCAGCGAGATCTTCTGGGTCCCGTTCCTTCAGCCGGGCAAATTCCAGGTAGTACAACTTCTTGGATGGATCGATCTTTTTGATCAACTTGTCTGCGTAACGGAATCCATCTCTGCGCGTCAGCTGATAGTTAAAGAAACATTCCGGGTTACTGTGAATAGTTATGCTGCCGGTACCCACTGGGAAAGAGATAAAATTGGCGTGTCCGGACAAGGTGGAGATCACTTCTGTGGATGTGGGGTACCCGCCTGGATGCCAGATTATTCTCCATGGGTAGGCAATAGTGTCATTCTGGTACACGTATATCATGTTGTAATCCTCGTTTCCCGCACGTATTGTACAACGCGGAGTGTAATCAAAGATGAATTCCAGTTCAGGAGTGAATCCCTGTGCGATATTATCCGTTACATTACCGGTGATCAGTATAAGATGAGCCCCTTTTTCAATAAGTGAGAGCAGGGTATCCATTTCTTGGTTATACAGCCCAAGTTCATGGCCAATGAAGATATAGGTGCCAGTTGACCCTCGGGCAGCAAGAGAATCCAGCTCCTGACTGTTCGAAACACTGAAAAGGCTGTCTTTTTTAACTCTGTTCTGCAGAAGTTCATTGAAAATGAAGAGTCCGTATGGATCCTTGCTTTGCCATTGATAGCGTGCATTCCAATCTGCAGAAATATGCTGAACGGATTTTCCGGATGACGGCGCTGAAGATGGTTCACTGCGCATGAGCCAGAAGAGCAGTGCGGTAACAAATACCACGCCTCCTATGATCCCGTATCGACGTGACTGCTTCATGGTTTGTCTGCGAGTGAACGGTAATAGGTATCCAGAACGGGTTGGATCTGATCGTAAACAGCTTTAGTGATCTCGTATTCCCCGTACCACACCAGGTCATAGATTCTGACAGCCTCTGCAAATAAATGAGCGTTGGGTTTTCCTCCCATTTCCAGAAGGTAATGGTGATTTGTCTTTTCCTTGCTCCAAAAGATCCAGTTCTTTCGAATAAGTTCTTTGAGAATGAAGGTGAAATAGATACGGACACAAGCGCGGTAGTTGCTGTTATTCAGCGCTTCTTCAAGTCGCAATTCGAGCGCTGATTTGCTTATTACTTTGGGATTCCAGTCCAGATCTATCTCTGCATTGTCTATCTTTTTGTCAGATGGCTTGCGATTCTTCAAGTACATGTAGATCAGAAAGATCAGGAGCGCAGTAACAATGAGAACAAGTAGTGTTCTCCAGATGTTTTCCGAAATGGTCGGGGGATCAATCTCAGGAAGGTCGGGAGGATCAACATCGGGAAGATCAGGAGGATTGATGTCCGGAAGTTCGATGGGTTCTGCATCCTTGGTCTTTGGGTCAACGGGCAGATCCCCTCCACCATCCCTTTCAGCTTCTTGTCGGTTTCCTTCGATGCGGTTACTTGATGTCCCACTGCTACCGTTGACTGGAGCAACGCTGTTGTCATCCGTCTTCATTGAAGATGGACTACTTCCATACCAGTCTTCGGGCCCATCGTAGTTCTTGTCACGGACATATCGGTAACCGCGCGAACGCTTCTCCCATTGTTCATCGAGATCATCCTTCTGCTGTGAAAGAACAACAAGAGGAAGTGACAGACAGAGGCAGATATGTATGAATCGGTTAATCAATATCACTCGAAGTTTCTTGTAAACGGCTGCGCTTACCAAATTTCTTAAAAGATTCTTTCAGACTAACAGCTTCTCGGACCTCTTTTTCATGGTAATAGATCATAGCCATACTGATGGCTACAAAGGGAAGTACGAACAAGACGAAGAGCATGTAAAATACTTGTCTCACCACATTGGACCAGAACATGTGGTCAGCATTGTATATGATAGCGATGCGTTTGATGAGCCCTGCAAGCATGTCCAGCAGATCCTGAACCATCGGTTCATCGTTGTATGGCTGATGGATACTGAAAATGAACGCGATCGGTTGCGAAAGGATCGTTACAATCAGAACGGATACCAGAATCACCATTAATGAATTACCGTAGTTGGTTCGACTGAACGAGAAAGCGACTCTTAATCGCTTGGTGAATGAGGCCTCATCCAGTCCCATAACGGCGGGCTTCAGGTAGAGGAAGGGAATAAGGAAGGTTAGCCAGATCAGAAAGTACCAGGGCAATCCAAAAACAAGCAAGTAGAGCATCGCGCAGCCGGACCAAATGGCCGTGAAACGTTTGCGCATGAAGAGTAGCAGCCCCTTTAACGACACTGATCCGTTGCGTTGGGTGATGGTGTAGAACGTAGTAGTGAAAATCTGCGCCACCAAAAGGGACCACACGAAGAATACGACCCAGTCCTGAATGCCATCGAACTTGTAACCAAAAAGAATACTCAGTTGCACCACCCAGTCATAATAATGCTGGAAGCCCATGTCATCGGCGTGTTCAATGTCCTGAAAAAATGCGATGAGTAGAATGAATGGAACGCAGGTGATGGCAATAAGCCGCCAAACCTTACCAATCAGTTCTCTGTACAATTGAAAGCTGTCGGATAGCATTTCTCCCAGGCTGCGTATTCTGTGCAGTCGCACATGTACACTGTCCCTGAATGTAAAAGTTTCATCTGCCTTAAGCAATTCCGGATACTTTCTGGCCACTAGGGTCGGATAAATAATGTAGAGGAAAATAATGACGCTGAAAGAGAACAGGATCAGCGCCCATTTAGACCAATCGGGCAGCCTTTGGTAGTTGTGGGTAACGTAGCTTTCCAGAAAACCTGCAGCAATAATAAATGGAACCAATGACATCATGATTTTGAGTCCCCGCTTGGTAGATGACTGCAGCGACTGGAGCCGCGTGTATGAGGCCGGGAATAGCCAGCCGTTACCTGCAGTGATACCGGCTCCCCCTGCCAGCACGATCGCAGAGATCTCGAAGGCGCCGTGTATCCAGATCCCTAAAAAGCTGGTGATCAACAAACCTTTGAGGTGGAAGAAATACTGAAATGCTCCCAGCATGACGCCGTTCGAAAACAATAACAGATGGGTGCCTACCGTAAAAAAGAACCCGGCAGCAAAGGTCATGAAGGCTACTTTCAGGTTATTGGTGGTGATCATGATGAACATGGAAGTCTGGTCAGGACTTTCATAAACCGCCAGCGGGTTGCCATTCTTGATGTTCTGTATGGTCATGTTGACGTAATCATCACCCATGACGATACGTGGAAAGTCGGGATTGAAATGCGTGGTGATGAGCCCTATGAGGCAGTAAACAAGGAAGGCAACGAGTGCCAGAAGAAGGCTATGCCTTGACTTGTAGATCTCGATAGGGAGCGAAGTTTTCCAGACTGTGATGAACTTTTTGAGTGATTCACCACGTTGCTTATGGACGCCCATGAAAACCATCTGTGCCAGCTGGTTGAGGTAAACTCGGACTGTTCGCCGCTTATAAAAGGTTTGGGCATAGCTCAGATCATCGGTGAGATCCATGTACAGATCGCTCAGTTCTTCGGTGTCCCCTGACCCTCCCGAATAGAGTTTTTCGAAGCGTTGCCACTTCTCCTTGTTCTGATCGATGAAACGGGTTTCCTTCATGCTTTTGCAGAACGCTAAATATAGCAATTAATGCATATCCTTTCACTTGAAGTACTGATTGGAAAGCGTCAATGGAAATGAGATCAGTGCTCCTTGTGCGAGAGCTCGAAATTCCCGATTTTCAACAGAAATCCGCCGGAGTTTTTTTCATCTGATCGTGCTGTGCGAAAATCAACTTCTTTGTTGATGAGATTGCCCAATCGGTTGGTGATCGGTTTGATCGGATTTTTCATATCCTCAAAACCAAGTGCGGTCTGGCCCTGAACAGTCATCGCCGGAGCAGATCGTTCGACCACGTATTCAGGAACAATGAGCTCCTGATTGGCGTTCACAAGTTGGTTTGCACGATGCTGTTGTGCAGTCACTTCGTCAGCTGACGCTTCTTTGTGTCCAGATTGTGTAGCGTTTGCCTGCGGTATTGTCGGGATGGTACCCGGGTGATTTATAGGTTCATTTGTTTTCCGATCATGATGAACTGGTCTCGTTGGAATTGCATCATTGGGTTCGTCGGTGAACTTTGCGGCTGACTTTTCATTTTCACGTTGTGATCGCAACGAATCAGCCAGACCGCCAATAGGGTTGTTGTTTCCTTTTTTCGCCGGTTCATTTGGGGAATTGAACAGGAAGAAGAATGCGGCCACACTTGCTGCTGCCGCCAATGAAACAGCAGGCCAGAGAAGGATCGTTCTTCCTTTTTTGAGCTTTTTCTTGTCGGGGAACGTGATCCTGAGATCTGGTTTTAAACGGGTAGCGGCATACTGGGCGCGGAGCTTTTGTAAAGACCCATTCTGTCCGATGAAAGCCTCCAGCTCTTTTTTTCGGGAAGCATTCAGGAGCCCTTCTGTTTCAGCGATGATGAACTGTTCTACATTTTCAACAGCGATGATATCGCTGGCAAGATCGATCTGTTTCAAACCAGCTTTGAAGGAGACGGGCAGTTCAGCGGATTCTCTGTTAAGTTCTGGTAAAAAGTCATCCTCCAGTTTCAGCTCCGGATGTTTCTCAAGGAAGGCCAGCAACAAAGCCATATCCTCATCCGAGAGGTTGCCCTCCAGAAAGTCCAGATAGTAAGCTTCGTAGTTGAATCTGCTGATATTCTCCATGGTTATTCCTTTCTCCTTGTTCTTTTCTAAACCACCAGGTCCACCCGCTTGATATAATCCTTCAACGCCTGACGTGCCCTGAAGATGTAAACTTTAACCTGTGATTCGTTCAATCCGGTTATTTCAGCGATCTCGTTGTAGTTGTAGCCTTCGTAATCCCTCAACAGCACAACAGTCCTCTGAATTTCCGGCAATCGATCCAAAGCGTCGTGGAGCACTTCCTGCAGATCAAAACTGATCGAAAATTCTTCGGAAGGTCCATTCGTCTTTTCGATGTCACCGTTACGCCCGTCCTTTTTTATCCAGTCCACTAGTGCGTGGTAAGCCGTCGTGAACAGGTAGGATTTCACTTTTTCGAAAGCAACTTCTTCGTGTTTGATCCAAACTTTGGTAAACGTTTCCTGTACAATGTCTTTAGCCGTCATCTCATTTTTGAGATGCTTCAATGCGAATCGGTAAATATTATCCGAGTACTGATCAACAGCAGTATTGTACTCCCTGGCCGTCATCCGGTGTTTTGATTCTAATGTTAGACTTACAAGATACCATAAAGTTACAGGGCATTGAAAAAAAAATTATATTCGGTGAAACCAAAACATCCATATACACATGGTCCCTATTCTTATCATTGTACTCATTCCTTTAATTCTGATCCTTTGGTACATCTCAGCCAACAACAAGCTTGTAGCCTTAAAGAATAACCGCGAGAACGCGTTCGCTGATATTGATGTGCAACTCAAACAGCGGTATGATCTTATTCCTCAGCTGCTTGGCGCCGTAAAGGGATACATGGAACACGAGAAGGAAGTGTTGACGCGGGTGACTGAGGCGCGCAACAAAGCCATTAGTGCTTTCTCGATCAATGACAAAGTATTAACGAACAATGAGCTGGGTGCTGCGCTCGGTGCTTTGAACATTCAGGTTGAGGCATATCCGGACCTTAAGGCGAATACCAACTTTATGCACCTTCAGCAGGAAATAGCTGATATTGAGAATAAATTGGCTGCAGTAAGACGTTATTTCAATAATGCTACCAAGGAGCTCAACAATGCCATCGAGCAGATCCCGACTAACATCGTGGCCAATATAAAAAAAATGACGGTTCAGCCAATGTTCGAGGTGGGAAATGACCAACGTGCAGCGATGGATAAAGCGCCTGAGATTAAGTTCTAAAGACCATGCAATTCATAGGCTTACAGTCGCAGATTGCAAGGAACAACCGTCGTTCATTTCTTTTGTTGATCGGTTTCCCGGCATTGATCCTTTTCGGGATCCTCGTGATCATGTATTTTTCCTTTCAGGGAGATACCGAACAGATCGCTTCGGCAATTCTAATGGTTGCACCCTTCGTTTTAGCAGGTGTTGGGATTTGGTTCCTGATCGCCTATCTATCACATACTGCCATAATAAGGGCAACTACTGGTTCGCGCACACTGGAGAGAAAGGAGAACCAGCGTGTGTATAACCTGACCGAAAATTTGTGTATGTCTGTAGGGATGCCGATCCCAAAACTTTATGTGATCGACTCCCCTGTACTGAACGCTTATGCCTCGGGAATTGACAAGAACAGTTTTGCTGTAACGCTTACCACGGGCATCATCGAAACGTTGGATGACCATGAACTGGAGGGTGTTATAGCGCATGAGCTTACCCATATTCGAAACAGGGACGTTCGATTACTAATCATTTCCATCATTTTCGTTGGAATTTTTGCTTTCATCGTGGAGATCCTGTTCCGTAGCGTGCTACACGGTAATAGGGGTCGTCGCGACAAATCGGATGGCAGAGTGCTGATCATCGCACTTTTAGTGGCGATCGTGGTTTATTTTTTTTCGATCCTTTTTCGTTTTGCGCTTTCCCGAAGCAGGGAGTACATGGCTGACGCCGGAGCTGTTGAGATGACGAAGAACGGTCCGGCTCTTGCCTCTGCGCTGCGAAAGATCTCCGGAAATTCAGACCTGGATGCAGCTAGCGAGGATGTAAAGGAGCTCTACATCGATAACAGTAAGAAGAAAGCGGGTTTCTTTTCCTTTTTGAGTGGATTGTTTGCGACGCATCCCCCGATTGAGAAACGCATCCAGATCCTCGAGCACGGGATCTAAAAGGTCATTCCTGTAGAGACAGAACGATTCTTTTCAGTTCAAATTCCTCTTCAGTTTCCGGTTCAAAGTTTCGGGCAAGATCCTGCAGCCTTTCGACGCTCAGTTGGCCTTTGAAGGGTGAGTCTCGCAATTGCAATCCCACCCCGATGACCAGGTTGAGCAGGTCGTTTTGCATCAAAGGATCTGAATTCTTGAGTGCATAGCGTCTTTCTACACTGGCTATTTCTTCATAAGGTTTGTACCGCAGCTTGATGTAGGCAAGTTCATCGCTGTTCGTATTCGGTTTGTCTAATGTGAAACGGGATTCAACACCATCCGCCTTACCTCTTTCGATTTCGTAAACGGCAGTAACGACATGTCCATACCCCAGCTCACCACCGTCCTTGGTGTCGTCTGTGAAATCTTTTGGTTTCAGTAGACGGTTCTCATATCCGATTAATCGGTAAGAGCGCACCAACTCAGGATTGAACTCTACATTGAGCTTGACGTCCCGGGCGATATTGAGCAGGTTTCCGATGTCTTCTACCAGTACTTTGTGCATGTCGTACAGATTCCGGATGTAGAAGTGGTTGCCGTCACCCTTATCGGCAAGAGTCTCCAGTGTGGAATTGTGGTAGTTGCCGATCCCAAACCCAAGGGCTGTTAGGTAGATGCCTTTCCCACGCTTTTCTTCGATGTATTTTTCAAGATCTCCCGGCGTGCTTATCCCCACGTTGAAATCACCGTCTGTGCATAGTATGATTCTGTTGTTGAGCTCCGGATCCAAATTGCGTTCTGCCAGCTTGTAAGCCTCAATAATACCCCCGATCCCATTGGTGGATCCCCCTGAAACCAGCTGGTCCAGCGCAGCCAGTATCCTGTTCTGCTGATCACATTTTGTAGGTTCAAGTACAACGGCGCTGTAACCGGCATAGGTCACGATTGCAACACGATCGCGTTCATCCAGTGAGCGCACAAAGCGCTTGAGTCCGTCGACCAGCAATGGAAGCTTGTCGGGTGAATTCATGGAACCGGAGACATCGACAAGAAAGACCAGGTTATGGATCTTACGTTTTTCATCCCGGGGCATTTGTTTTGCCTGAAGATGAATTGTTACGAGTTCGTGATCCGGATTCCATTCGCAGTGATTTCGTTCAATGGAGACGCCAAACAATTCGTTTTCAGGAACAGCGGTTTCTTTTATGTCAAACGAATTGATCATTTCTTCCAGCTTCACTGCATCGCGGAGGATAGTTCCCCCGTTGGCCAGTTGCCGCTTGATGAAGTTCCAGGAGGCCCGGTCAACATCGAGTCCAAAAGTGGAGTGCGGATGATCCTTTGGGGAAAGAAAATCGTTTTCGTAGACCGGTAAAAAAAGGTCGTAGTTCATCATCCTGCTCAGCACAGGGGACATCGGTTCAGGTTCAGGTTGAAGTGTTTCCCGTGCAGCTCTCCGTCGTCTGCGTTCCCTGTCTGCGTCAAGAGCAGTATAGGAATTGGAGTGGATCGTGATCACCCCGCCTGTTAGGTCACCATAATTGGCCGGTATACCACCCGAGTAAACACTCACATCTGAAATAAACGATCTTGGGATAGCGCCAGGGTTGTTGATCCTCATGCCATCGAGGTAATAGGCCGTGGAGTTTGATCTGGAGCCGCGGATGTGCAGGTTCTGGTAGGATTCACCGCTATTCACACCGCCTACAGTCGATGCAATGCCATTGACCGAGCGCACAGGTAAATGGGAAATGTCTTCTCGAGTAATGACAGATCGGGAGCTGTGATCACGATTGATAATAGAGTAGGAGGTGATCATGACACATTGGATTTCCTGCACATTTAGGTTAGAACGGATAGGAAAAAGAGCATCTGTAAGGGGTTGATTGGCAGTTCCTTTTTCTGAAAGTTGGACATTGTTTCCAGTTTCGCCCTGGTAAAGGACGGATTTCTGCAGATCAATGTACAGGTGCAGCTGTGCAAGCTGGTTTTCCTGGATAAAGACCTTGCCGCGCAGCGTGTCTTTTTGCAGTCCTGGTAGGACAAGAAACTGGAATCCCCCAACGGGTAAGTTGCGCAGAAGAATAAAACCTGAGGCATCAGAAATGGCACCAACAGATATCGAATCATTGCGAAATTCGATTGAAACGCCTGCGATCACATTCGTTGTTTCCGATTCCTTGCATTTAATTACAACTGCGCCGGTTTGGGCAGCTAAAAGATTAGCTGCAAGTAAGAATAGTGAAATGACCGTTCGCATGAGGAGTAGGTTTTTCCTTAAGATGCAAGCGGTCATTTTTTTCCACAAGAATTAAGTAGAATGGATAAGGTGTGTTTTGCAGGGATTGTTTTTTTTGGGATACTTGGTGTAGAGGCAATGTTCGATATATTTCGAACACTCGAATTCGCGAATTCTAATTGTAGTAGCTCGACTAGGGCTCATTTTCCAGCCTAAAAACCTTTACATGGAATATCCAATAAAAAGACACTCAAATAAGCATAGTTTTGCGGCGGTTAAAAGCCTTTCTAAATGGTTATTTTTCATATATTTGCACACTTTTAGTGTAACTCTTTGGATAAAATCCTCCATAAAATCAGTCAAATAGGGCTTGAAACCAGTGATGACGGGCTGATGATCAACCGCAAGAGGTTCGTTATCTATGAGGCGATATTGATGAGTTTTGGTGGGATCCTTTGGGGTACCATATGCCTTGTCATCGGTAAAATGGAACAGTCTATCACTCCATTTGGGTATGTGGTACTTTCTGCGCTAAATATCTACGCTTTTAGCAGGTTCAAGAACTTTTCTTTTACACAGGGATTTCAAACCGGAATCAGTCTACTATTGCCAATTATTTTCCAATGGCATCTTGGGGGGTTCTATGCCTCTGGTGGAGTAATGTTGTGGTCTTTGTTGTCTCTGGCCGCGTCGCTTAGCTATAACAATGTCCGAACCAGTATCTATTGGTTGTGTGTGTATGTATTTCTCGTGGTATTCTCCGGTTGGTTTGATCCCTACTTTCAGCAGCTTTTCCCATCCAATTACGATCTCCAGTTCTCAATCGGGTTGGTGACCATGAACATTTCAGTCGTTTCGGTTCTGATCTTTCTCTTGGTCATTTTTTACGTAAGTGAAAACACACGTTCCCTGCAGCAAGTGAAAAAAACACAAGAGCTGTTGCTCCAATCGGAGCGAATGGCTGCGCTGGGGCAATTATCGGCTGGAATAGCACATGAGATCAATACGCCGTTCGGCGCTATTAAAGCGATCTCACAGGAGTCAATGGAATTGTCCAGAGAACTGCTTAATTCCTTTTACGTAATTTGTCACAAATTGGAAGCAAAAGAGGTGGATCAGCTGTCACAGTTTATCACTGAATTTTCTCCCAAAGATTCCTACTTGACCACTGCGGAGGAACGTGCTGCCAGAAAGTCCCTGGAGACCGAACTGGCTCAGCTTTCTATCGATAATCCCAGGATATTATCAGAAAAAATGATCCGCGTAGGCATTTTTTCCATTCCAGAGGAGCTGAAAGAGCTGCTTAAAAAATTCCCACAGGAGCTGGTCGATGTGCTTCACCGGATTTTATTGGTTCAAAAAAACAATACATCCATTTTGACTGCCATAGAAAAAGCTTCTCGTGTTGTTGTTGCTCTAAAAATGTATGTGCATGCAACTTCAGAAGGAAACAAGAAGCATTTCGATCTGTTGAAAAGTGTTGAAACCGTTCTCACGATCTATAGTAATCAATTAAAGCAAGGTGTTGATGTTCGGTTGAATATTCCAAAGAACATTGACCTCTACGGATATGAGGATCAAATTGGTCAGGTCTGGACAAACATCCTTGTGAATGCTTGCCAAGCGATGCAGTTCAGGGGGAGCCTGACGATTGACGCAGAAAAAAACGGCGATAAGGTAATTGTAAAAATTGCTGACTCAGGAGAGGGAATTTCTTCCGAATTAGGAGATAAGATATTCGAACCTTTCTTTTCTACCAAGAAGATCGGTGAAGGTTCTGGTTTGGGTTTGGATATTGTCAGGAAGATCGTTGAACAACACGGTGGCCGCATCTATTACCGTAGTGAGCTTTCTGTTGGTACCACCTTTTATGTGGAATTACCGCTAAAATCCACCGAAGACGCGCATAATGTTTAATGATGAATACACAAACCGGCTCCGGATTGGGCCACTGAAATGAGCCATTATCTATGACGAGTGATATTATAATATGTGTGGATGATGAGCGTTCCATCCTTGAAGGCCTGAATCAACAACTGAATCGAGCCTTTGGTGATTCCTTTTTGTTTGAATTTGCTCAAAGCGGAGAAGAGGCCCTGGAATTGATCGAGGAACTGAATAAAGAAGGAATGCGTATTGCCTTTCTGGTCACAGACCAAATGATGACAGGAATGAACGGTAATGAGCTGATCAAGAAAGTTGAGACAGTTAGTCCGCAAACCAAATGTATCTTACTGACTGGTTACGCTGAGTCAGAAATCATAGAGGGTCTTTCCAACTCCAATTTATTGGGATGTCTTCCAAAGCCATGGGAGAGTGCTAGTCTAATAGCGCTCATTCAATCAGGAATAGGACACAGTTAATAGACCTATTATCTTTTTTTTATTCGTTTAAAGGAAAGAGTTGCGGGGGAGTTGTATGCGATTTTGTGATCAGTGTTCGAAATATCTCGAACACTCGAATTCGCGAATTTTGATGCTGGAAGGAGCGATTTGCTGTTGATCCTTCAATCGAACAGTGGTTGCGATGAAACAACAGGTTAACCCTTTCGCTGCGGGGTATACTTCTGATAATAGCTACGATATCCCAGGAGTCGCGCAAGCGGACTGAACAGCAATCCCATAAATTTTTGCATTGGAACTGGCGGACCTGCTATGTAGGAGTCAAATCCATTTTGCTGGAACAAGGGGATCTGCATCATCACCTTAGGTGATTTTTCAAAGTCAGGATATTCATCCATGAATCCATACAGCTGCGTCAGCATGAACGCGAATTTTTCGGGGAACTGGAACTCACCTTTAACTCGGATGGGTTCGTCGGTTTCATTATAGAATTTATGTGCCTCCCCCTTTTTGATCAATACCTCTTCCCCGGGGAGCAACGCTCTTGTCTGTCCTTTGTGCATCAAGGTTGCTGTTCCATTTTCGATAGCGAACAACTCGTCAAAGTTCAGATGCCGATGCTCAGGCGGACCAGCCGCGTGAGGCTGCATCACCAAGGTCCCATATACTAACCCTTTCTCCTGACGGGTTATGGTGATGGTGAATCCTTCATAGTTAGAGTTAAGCACATCACCTGTACGAAAATAAGAGCCGATGTCCGGATATCTGTCCGCAAGAATGAAACGAACCAGAATTTGTCCGACCACTATGTAGGCGATCAACCCACCCAGAATGTATAGCAGAATCATGTGCGTGAATTTTGACAACTAATATAGTAAAATTGTATGCAATCACTATTTCGATCCGGCTGGTCAAAACGCTCCAGTTGTTCCCTGATCAATTGAACCATGGGAAGTTCCATACTGCATTGCTTATTATGCAAAATTATAAATGGTTGTGACGGAAAAAATAATTTTTTGGTTTGCGATTTACCTAAAGAATTCAAATAGGCGAAGGATGTTGATAAGAAATAATGGTATCATTTCAGCACACTAAAGGCGACTGTAAGAAAGGGGAGCGTCCGAATGCAAAAGATTATTTAGTGTTTACAACTCCGACTATTTTCCTTTTGGATAATAAGCGAAAGATTCTTCTGCGTTCCAATTCTGTTAAACAAACTTCGGTTAACTCTGCCTGAAAATATATATCTGGGTGGATTTATTCCTCGTGCAGGGGACTGCCCGGCCTGAGTCTTCCGCCAATTGAGCGTTCACAAATAAGTGCAAATACTCTAAATGAGGGCGATTAGCCTCAAAGTTGCTATCCGTCATTCAATTTTTCCAAAATGTTTGGAAGAAATTCATCTAGTTTCGAAAACGCGAACCATTTCTTTACCAAATCCTTCAGGGAAGCACCGATATGATATACTTCCTTTCGGTCAAGAATCAGAAATCGATCGTGAGCGTTTTTCAGCGCTTTAATTTCGATTCTTGGATATTGCTCGTTGTGCTTTGCCAGATCCAATTGCAATTGAGCAGTTAATTTTTGAGTGTAAATAGTAGCATTGCAATCGGGATTTCGTTTGCTCAACATCAACAAGGTGGCTTCGTCGACGTAATTATCAATTAGAATGATGGACTTGTTGGCATTTTTAATGAGGTCATTCACGAAAACATATGCATCGAAGAATTGCCCGTCGAAGAAGATGCCTTTTTCAGGCGGTAATTTTTGTTTGTCCAATGCCGCGAACAACTGGTTCACCCTGTCATCTGTGAATTGCTGTTTTTCTTCAAGGTAATTAATTCGGAAGAGCAGATTGTTATTTTGTTGAAGGTAATGCCTCATTTCAACAAATGCTTTCATTATTTGGATGCTTACCGTAATAGCTGTCTCACTTTTTAATATGGCCGATAACATTGCTACACCTTGCTCAGTAAAAGCATATGGTGGTCTTCGAAGTCCCATTTTGTCGGCTTTGGAGGTCACAAATTGTGACTTCCAATTTTCAAACTCTTCCGTATTCAATTGAAAGCGAAAGTCTGATGGGAAACGTTCACTGTTTCTTTTGACAGCTTGATTTAAAGCTTTGGTTTCTACATTGTATAGTTAAGCAAGTTCGCGATCCGTCATCACATGAAGGCCACGAAGCGTATAGATTTTTGTTTGTAATTCAGTTTTTGTAAGTAAGTCCATTTCCAACATTTTACTAATTAAGTTAGTGAAAATTATCGTTTGAAAAAGACGATCTAACAGTTTATTCAGGCTCCTCGGGATATAACATTTTACAGCCAGTAAATAGTTAATTCATAAACCTGGGGATTGTGATTTGGAAAGGAAGGATATCCTTCTTGTCGCTGAATGCGCTGCCTGAGTGATCGATAAACAACATCCAAAAATCGAATGTAAAAATTAGAACTGTGGGTGACAACAAGGTTCCTCGAGATCTGCGTGAATTCTTTCCGCTCTGTGCTCATCCTTGGACATAGAAGATCTGGTAAAATTTGGTTGGCAAGAGAGACTTTTCCGAAGAATCCTCATGTTTGACCGGAAAATCCCGATGAGCGCGAATTGGCTTTTCAGGATCCTAATGCATTTGGCCATTCTGTAAGAATGAAACGTAAACAAATTACTTATTTAGATGAGAAGCAACAAATTACTACGAAACCGCTTCATCCCGTTTCCATCAATGTGCATCCAGCCAGTTCTCACCAACTTCCACCTGTACCTCGATCGGGACATTGATCTCGATTGCATGTTCCATGCATTCTTTTACGAGGAATTTCATGATGTCTATCTCACTTCGGTGAACATCGAATACCAATTCATCGTGTACCTGTAAGATCATTTTTGATTTGAGGTGATGATGTTTCATGGTGTGATGTACTTTGATCATCGCCATCTTGATAATGTCTGCTGCAGAACCCTGTATGGGCGCATTGACGGCGTTGCGCTCCGCATAACCTCGCACTACCGCATTTGCCGAGTTAATATCCGGGAGATATCGGCGTCGTTTCATGATCGTTTCAACATATCCTGTTTCACGCGCATCGTGCATCACGTTGTCCATGTAGCTTTTCAGGGCCGAAAACTGCTCAAAGTAGGAATCGATGATCGATTTGGCTTCAGTTCTGGAGATGTTCAGACCTTGCGAAAGGCCAAAGGCAGATTGACCATAAAGGATCCCGAAGTTCACCGCTTTTGCCGCCCCGCGTTGTTCGCGGGTTACCTCATCCATCGGGACATGGAATACCTTTGATGCCGTTGCTGTGTGGATATCGTACTTATTGTGGAAGGCCTCGATCATGTGTTTGTCGCCACTCAGTGCCGCAACAATGCGCAGTTCGATCTGTGAATAGTCCGCCGAGAGCAGAATATGCTCCTTGTCGCGTGCAATGAATGCCTTGCGGATCTCGCGTCCTTTTTCGGTTTTGATCGGGATGTTCTGCAGGTTCGGATTGTTCGAGCTGAGACGACCTGTTGCAGTGACTGTCTGCATGAAATTGGTATGGACCCGTCCGTCGATCCTGTCGCACATGGTCGGCAGCGGATCTACGTATGTACTTTTCAGTTTACGAAGTTGTCGATATTCCAGGATCATCGAGATCACCGGATGGGCCTTTTCCAGCTTTTGCAGGATATCTTCGGAAGTGGCATATTGTCCTGTTTTCGTTTTCTTGGCTTTAGGATCGATCTTGAGTCGGTCAAACAGCACCTCTCCCAACTGCCGGGGAGAATCTAAATTGAAATCCATGCCTGCTGCCTCCGTGATGTCTTTTTCCAGTTGGTGCAGCGACTTTTCCAGCTGCTTGGAATAATCACGGAGTCCTTGAACGTCGATGGCGATTCCTTCCCGCTCCATGTCCTTGAGCACCTGCACCAACGGCATTTCGAGGTTGTAAAAAAGCTCCTTAAGATGGTCCTTGTTAACCTCCGGCTCGAAAAGATGCTTCAACTGCAATGTAATATCTGCATCTTCACAAGCATAATCCGATACCTCTTCCGGCTTCAGATCGCGCATGTTTCCTTGTCCTTTTCCCTTCTTCCCGATAAGCTGTTCGATGGAGATCGGTTTGTAGCGCAGATAGAATTCAGCCAGGAAATCCATGCTTTGTTTCGATTCCGGGTTGATCAGGTAATGTGCTACCATAGTATCGAAAGTTGGGCCGTGAACATCGATTCCGTAGCGCTCCAGTACCTTGAGATCGTATTTGATGTTGTGGGCGATCTTTTCGATCTTTCCTGATTCGAAAAAGGGTTTAAACTCCTCCAAAATCGACTTTGCTTCGCTGAAATCATTGGGTAAAGCCACGTAAAATCCTTCTCTCGGTTTGCATGAAAAAGCCAGCCCAACGAGGTCGGCATGCAGTGCGTCAAGGTCAGTTGTTTCGGTATCGAAGCATACCTCTTTTTGTTTCAAGAGGATCTCCAGTAATTCCTTCCGCTCATCCGGTTTCGTGATGAGGTGGTAGCTTGGTTTTTCAGTCACGATCGTTTTTAGATCTGCGGTTTCTTCCGGTTCTTGCGCGGCCAGCATACTTTGTACGCCGAAAAGATCGAGCTGAGCCGATTCTCCTTTGTTGGCTGTAGGATGAGCGGTCACAACGATCTCTTCCCCAATGACTCTTCTGGCCAGGTTACGAAATTCCAGTTCGGTAAAGATCTCCTTCACCTTTTCTGCATCCACATCACACATGATGAGTGCTTCCTCGTTAAAATCTACCTCAAGATCAGTTACGATCGTTGCCAGCATTTTCGATACCTTACCTTGATCGGCGAAGTTGATCACGTTTTCCTGCTGTTTTCCTTTGAGTTCGTGAGTATTTTCTAAAAGCTGCTCGAGTGATCCGTATTTTTGGATGAGTAACTTGGCCGTTTTTTCGCCAATACCGGGAATACCGGGGATATTGTCGGAGGCATCTCCCCACAAACCGAGGATATCGATCACTTGTAAAGGATGTTCTACTTCAAACTTCTCGCATACTTCCTTCACCCCGAGGATCTCAGCCGGATTTCCCCCACGTCCGGGCTTGTAGATGAAGATGTGTTCCGAGACCAACTGCCCGTAATCTTTGTCCGGCGTCATCATGTACGTGGTGTAGCCTTTCCTTTCGGCTATTTTTGCGAGAGTTCCGATCACATCGTCCGCTTCGTAGCCATTCACCTCCAGGATCGGCACATTGAAAGCTTCGATGATGCGCTTGATGGGTTGGATCATGCTGCGGATGTCTTCAGGCATTTCTTCGCGGTGAGCCTTGTAAGCCTCAAAATCAGCCTGTCGGTGCACAGAACCCCCCGGAGGATCGAAAACAACGGCCAGATGCGTGGGTTTTTCATTCTTGATCACGTCGATCAGTACGTTGGTGAATCCGAAGGCGGCAGAGGTATTCTGACCTTTGGAATTGACCCGAGGGTTTTTCGCAAAGGCAAAGTATGCGCGGTAGATCAGTGCGTATGCGTCGAGTAGAAAGAGCTTTTTCTCAATTTTTGGAGTGAGCATGTACGTATTTTGATGTTGTAAAGTAAAGCTAATCTAAATTTCTTTTGGTTGACAGGATCCTTCCGCTCCGAATCCCCAATTCTGACTGCATGGGGAGCAATGTAAGGGTTCGATAACAAGACAAGATCAGTACAGTGTGTTCAATAAAGCATAGCATCAGTAAAAAAAGACATTTTGCATGACCTGCCCAACATCATCCCATCCCCACTCCGGGCCATCCCACGGTGAAGTGTAAAGAAAGGTCATTCTGACACTGATGAAAAGGAGGATGAATGCAACGCTTCCGAAGGATAAGGTTACCCATTTACTATGTTTGATCTTGTTGATGAAAAAAGCCATTCCAGGAAACAACAGGGCGAAATACTCGATGAAGGCTCGATGTCCGTAGGCACCGCCGAACCACCAGCACCACCAGCTGGAAAAAATGTACCACGCAAGTGCCCAGATCACAAGGAAGACGAAAAAGGTATTCTGTTTTTTCATAGCGCCCCAGAAGATTCCGATAAGTGCAAAAGCCATAATTGGCGCATAAATGAAAAACCCATTCTGCGAACTAAACAGCACTTTCCCCATGACTGCCTTCGTCCAAAAGAATTGCTGTCCGATCTGTCCATACGAAAACAGTATCCATTTCCCGGCGACGGTATACCAGTACCACATCTGGAAAAAGGTAATAAAGAATGCTGCTCCGAGCATGGTTAGCACCAGCTTATACTGTCTTATCCACCAGGTCATTCGAGGACCAACTTCTTTTAATGAATTAAGCCCGTAAAAAATCAGTGCCAGAATGACAATGCCGTTGTTTGGACGGATCACGATGATCAGTCCGGCGATCAATCCGAGCATTATTGCCCTAGAAAAAGTCTGAGATTCATGAAACCGGTGTGTCAGGAAGAGAAACAAGCTGAACAAGAAGAAGGAATAGACATGCGACATGCCTACTTCAAGGGTTGAATAGTAATAGAGGTTCGACCCAAAAAACACCCCAATTACGCTGATTAAAATGACGCCTTTTTCGAAAAAGTTTCGAAGGAACAATTGGATGAAAAATAGTCCGAGTGCGAGATAAACAGAAGCGCCGATGCCAAGAAGAAACATGTAGATATCCGAGCGCCCATCCCTCGGATATCCGAAAATAGCGCCCAAAAACTCTGCGATGAGGTAAAAAGGAGCTTGCAGTATGGCTACACCGATATGAAAGATGTTGAGCGTATTCCCATTTTCGAGAGGCACTGCATAAGGAAGGTGCTTGAGATCTCCACCACTAAATATGGCGGGTAAATATTGATAATAGCCTTCAGCGTCCGACCAAATGTACTTTATCTTCGCACCGAAAGGGAAGTTCAAAAAGAATGTGCCCAGGCAGATCAGAAAAAATAGGAGCGCAACAGGCCCCGGGAAGGAGAATTTTTCTGCGATAGTCTTGAACCGCATCGTCAACTCCAGGTAGTGCTGTCCTTTGAATCCTTGATCGTGATACCCGCGGCAGCCAATCCGTCACGTATCTTATCGGATAGTGCCCAGTCTTTGTTGGCCCGGGCCTGTTGACGAAGGTCAAGTACGAGATCCATAACGGGAGCCAACTTGGAATCGCTGTTCGCTACACCGACCTGAAGTCCCAGAACATCCTCCACAAAAGAGAACATTTGTGCCTTCAGGGTAAGTCGATCTGCCTCAGAAATGGTCTCTTTACCGTCATTCACCAGGTTGATCAGTCGCACAGCCTCGAACAGGTTAGCTATAAGGATCGGTGCATTGAAGTCATCGTCCATGGCCGAATGGAAGCTATCAACCAATTCAACTGCATCGAATGAGGAAGAGGTTGACAGATCCAGTTTGTCCAGCAACATCATCGCATCGGACAATCGGCTGTATCCTTTTTCAGCTGCATTGAGTGAATCCGGAGTAAGATCCAGGGTGCTTCTGTAGTGTGCCTGCATCATACAAAAACGGATCACATTCGGCGAATAGGGTTTATCAAAGAGGGTTGTCGTTCCTTCAACGATCTCCATCGGCAAGAAATAGTTCCCGAAGGATTTGCTCATCTTCTGTCCGTTGACGTTCAGCATGTTTGCATGCATCCAGTACTTGGCCGGGTTACAGCCCAGTGAACCACAATTCTGTGCTATTTCATCCTCGTGGTGTGGAAATTTAAGGTCCATGCCTCCTCCGTGTATATCGAACTGAGACCCCAGGTATTTGGTGCTCATTGCCGTGCATTCAATGTGCCATCCCGGATTGCCTTCACCCCAGGGAGAGCGCCAGATCTGCATGTCTTCGGGATTCGCCTTCTTCCAGAGCGCAAAATCGGCAAAAAAACGCTTTTCATCCTGAGCATTCAGTACGCGTGTTTCCTCTTCCAGTTCATCGATCTTTCTTCCGCTGAGGATTCCATAATTGTATTTTTCACTGTACTTGCGTACGTCGAAATAGACAGATCCGTTCACCACATAGGCATAGCCATTTTCAATGATCTTCTCAATGATCTCAATCTGTTCCTGGATGTGCTGAGTTGCCGTTGGCTCTATGCTTGGCGGGAGCATGTTGTAGGTGCGTTGTAGGTTCTGGAACTTGACATTGTATTTGTAAACGATCTCCAGCGATTGCACCTGCTCCAGTCTTGCAGCTTTTCCGATACTGTCCTCCGCGACTCCCGCACTGTTCGTGATATGCCCCGCATCGGTAATGTTGCGCACATACTTCACCTGGAAACCCGACTTCAACAGGTAGCGGTAGATCATGTCGAAATTAATGAAGGTTCGCATGTTCCCCATGTGTGGTTCGCTATAGAGCGTTGGACCACATACATACATACCAACCCTATTGTGATGCAATGGTTCGAACTTCTCCTTTTGTCCGCTGAGACTATTGTAAATGTGCAGTTTGCCCGTGCCCATACGAATTCTTGAATTTGACTGCTAATTTAAAAGAAATAACGTTTCAGGCCTTTTTCCCGCCGATCACCAGCAGGCTGGAAGTGCCTCCTCCAGGATTTGTTGCAATCCTGCCGCGATGTTTTGGCGAGGATGTGCGTTCAAGCCTGATGAGAGTGTGAGACAACAAAGAATCAACAGAGCAAGAGTACTCATGGCCAGGATTTTGCCCAAAAGTATTTCGACTTGACCTACTTTCCAAATGAGCACAAAAAAACAGAGGAACCAAAAGGCTCCTCTGTCTGGTATTTGGAAGAGAAATCAGATTATTGCTTAACTACCTGAAGTGTTTGCATTCCGGATTCTGTCTGCAAGTTCAGCATGTAAGTACCGGAATTGATATTTTCTATCGTGATCTTTCCGTTCATCAGCTGTCCACCTGCGACTTTACGTCCTGTCATATCAACAAGCGTGTAAACTACATCCGATGCTCCGTCGATCATCAACTCGTTCACGGCAGGATTTGGATATACAGACACGTTAAGTGTTCCATTGTCTTCGATGGAAGCAAATGAAGGTAAAAGCACCTTGTCCAAAACATGCACTACTCCATTGTCTGATGCAAGGTCAGCAGCGGTTACGTTCGCATCGTTTACCACTACTACACTACCGTCAAGGAAGATGAAAATGTTCGTTCCGTTCACGGTAGCTACAGGTCCTTCAACAAGCTGTGTAGACAAAACTTGCTGCCCAACAACGTGGTAAGTAAGCACGTCCGTAAGGTTTGGCAGAGCAAGAATACCATTCAGGTCTGTTCCCAACGCTGTCGCCAAGTTGTTGAATGCTGTGTTCGTGGGAGCGAATACAGTAAACTGAGAATAAGGATCAGTCAGTACCGGAAGCAGGTGCTCCTGGATCAACGCTGTAACAAGTGTGGTGTGTGCAGTTGAACCCAACGCAACGTCAACAACTGTCGTGTTCGGTAACACTACCCCATCCAACACGTGAACAGTTCCATTGTCTGCAGGAAGGTTCGCTGCAGTTACTTGTGCTTGGTTAACGAATACATTTGAGCCATCGATCGTCACTTTTAGTGTGTTCGCGCTGTTCAATGGAGTTGCCAACATACCGTTTGACAAATCGGTTGAAAGAACTTCTGCACCAAGAACGTGGTATAGAAGGATATCACTCAACGAAGCCGAAGCCAAAAGTTGCGCTGCTGTTAATCCAAGTTCATTCAACGCTGCTGTAAACGCTGCGTCAGTTGGCGCAAAAACGGTAAGTGAGGAGAACGGATTTGTCAATGCTGGTAACAATCTTGCTTCGATCACAGCCGCTACAAGCGTAGTGTGCGCCGGTGAACCGATGGCAACGTCAGCAACAGTTGTGCTTGGAAGAACCACTGCATCCAAAACATGAACCGTTCCGTTGTCTGCTGGTAGATCAGGAATGGTTACCTGCGCCTGGTTTACAAAAACACCAGAAACATCAAGAGTCACCTTGAGCGTATTGGTAGTATTTAAAGGATTCGCCAACATCCCGTTTGATAGGTCGGTAGAAAGAACCTCTTCACCAAGAACGTGGTAAAGAAGGATGTCACTCAAGTCTGGTGAAGCAAGAAGCTCCGCTGCTGTGAGATTGAGGGCATTCAAAGCCGCTGTAAATGCTGCATCAGTAGGCGCGAAGACGGTCAACGACGCCAATGGGTCTGTTAAAGCAGGAAGCAGTCTTGCCTCGATAACAGCCGCCACGAGTGTTGTATGATCCGGAGATCCGATCGCTATGTCCGCTACAGTAGTGTAAGGGAGAAGAACAGCATTTGTAGAATGTACAACACCGTTGTCGGCGAAAAGATCAGGAGCATTCACTTGTGCCTGGTTGACAAAAACATTGCTTCCGTTCACCGTTAACTTTAGGGAATTTGTCGGACTTAATGGATCGACTATCGCGCCGTTCGTTACTCCTGACGCCGGAACTTCAACACCGAGTACGTGGTACAATAGAATATCATTAAGGTTAGGTAATGCCAAAAGTCCGTCGATATTTATATTCAAGGCTGTAGCAAGCGCATTGAAAGCATTATCGTCTGGCGCAAATACAGTGAGACTGGCAGTAGGGTCCTGAAGAGCCGTCTGCAATCCTTCTTGTACAAGAGCAGCTTCTAATAGGGTGTGGTTAGGACTTGTGGCAATCACATTGTCGAAAACATTTGTTTGAGCATGTGCTTCAGACAAACCCGTTATTAGAGCGCCAAAAGCGAAAATTGAAAGTAAACTCTTTTTCATGATTAAAATTGTTTAATGTTATGTTATTGAATGTTAAACAAAATAGCAGTAGTTATGTTCTATTAAACAATTTAATGAAAATAATTAATAGTATAAATACAATTTAATAAAACGAAAAATCGAGCTCTGCTTTCCTGTAATCCACAGAAGTAATTATCTTAACACGACGTATGTCAGATGCTCGCCAGATATTTACGCTCAGTCAGGTCACCTCCTCGATCAAAAGAACTTTGGAGGATCGCTACAAGCAATTGTATTGGGTGAAAGCGGAGATGCACAAAGTGAACCGGTACCCGAGTGGTCATGCATTCCCTGAGCTTGTGCAAAAGGAGGGCGACAAGATCCTGGCACAAATGACAGGAACCATCTGGGCTCAGCATTTTGAACGGATCAACAAAAAGTTCATTCAGGTGGTTAAGGAACCGCTCAAAGAAGGAACCACTTTACTATTACAGGTCAAGATCACGTACAGTGAGTTGCATGGTCTGAGTTTACAGATCCTAGACATTGACCCAAGCTATTCCCTGGGGGAATTGCAACGAGAGCGAGAGGAAACGCTAAAACGGCTTCAGAAAGAAGGTTTACTCAATGCGAACCAACAATTGGATTTCCCGCTTCTGCCGCAACGCATCGCTTTGATATCGGCTGATTCAAGTAAAGGTTACAGCGATTTTATGAAAGTCATAACTGAGAATTCCTGGGGCTATAAGTTCTTTCCTATGCTTTTTCCCGCATACCTTCAGGGTGATGTTGCCGTTGCCTCCATCATGGATCAGCTCCAGCGGATCCAAAAGGTCTTGCATCATTTCGATATCGTGGTCATCGTACGAGGAGGAGGGGGTGAGGTAGGAATGGCTTGTTACAATAATTTCGAACTTTGCAAGGCAATTGCGGCTTATCCGATTCCGGTACTTACGGGTATCGGACACTCCACCAACCTTACCGTATCCGAAATGGTCGCTTTCCGGAATGCCATAACGCCAACAGAACTTGGGGATTTTTTACTGCAGTCATTTCATGATTTTTCGGCTCCTGTAACAGATGCGACCCGCGTGATACGTCAAGAATCCAGAAAATTACTCGCGCTCCGTTTCACCGAGTTCACCAATCGATCTAAGGATTTCAAAAATGCGTCAAGGAATTGTCTGAATCGTTCGAACCGGGATCTTCAAAATACGAGTCTCAAGCTGAAAGGTCAGACAAGCTCTATGACTGCCAGAAATCAGGAAATGGTGGATGCGTCATTCTCTGTTCTGAAAATGAGCCTCAAGCGTTTATCACTGAATGAAAAGTCAGCACTGGAATCGATCAGGGATGGTCTGAACAAACAGGTAGCGAAGGTTTTGGATAACCGTTTCGGGGAATTGGATAAACTGCAAGGGTCGGTGCGTTTGCTGGACCCTGTGAATGTGTTGAGGAGAGGATATTCCATAACTTCTTTTCAAGGTCGTTCGCTCTCAGCTGTTAATCTTCCGGCTTCCGGCGATTCAGTAACTATTCGTACAGCTGAAGCAGAAATTGCAGCAACCGTCGAAAAGGTACGTTCGACACCTCCTGATTCAGTGTAGTTCAGAAACCCAACTTTTCAATTCGTTTTTGCTTTCGTTCAAAGGAATGATGTAGGAAAACGCACTGAAATCTCAAAGTAAAAGCGTATATTTGAAGGCTGACACGACCATGCCAACCATCTGAAAAACAAACTTAACGCGCATGAACCTTGAAAAATCAACAGTACACCTTCTATTGGTTGAAGATGAAACTGTTTACAGCAGGATGATCCTGTATCAACTTTCCAAGTTGGAATTTTTGTCTCATACCATTTCGGTGAATCATGTAAGCTCCAAAACAGAGATGGTAGAGATCAAGGATTTTATCACTCCGGACATCATCCTCCTGGACCTGGGACTTCCCGAATGCAATGGCATTGACACCTTCAAGGCAGCACAAGAACTGTATCCCAATAGTGCCATCATTATTCTTACAGGCAATGAGGACAATGCGCTGGCCAATGCGCTTGTCAAGATCGGGGCACAGGACTTTCTGGTTAAGGCAGATGCAGATGCAAAAGTGTTGCGCAAAGCGATCGAGTATTCACTGGACCGCGTGAAATTTCAGAAAGTTATTTCGGATTCAGTTCTCCGTTACCGCGACCTATTCCAAAACTCACCAACTGCCCTTCTGTTGCTTCAGGTCGATCGCAGAGATGTGAGTGAAGTGAATGATGCACTGAGAATCCTTATGGAATGTTCCGACACTCAGGAATTGATCGCAAAATTGGAAAATCAGTTCGACAAACTGGTTAGCCATGACCTACTTAATGACAGCACATTTAAAACTGTTTTGACGCTCAGCACTTGCCAGAACAAAGAAATACAAGTAGAACTGATCGGCTCGAAATTGACGCATCAGGAGGGTTCATTCGTTTGTCAGATGATCCCACTTTCGGCTAATGCAGCGAGTAACGTGCAATCTTCGGAAGCGTGGTTAACAGAGATCAAAGGAAAGACACGCTCGATAAAAGTTCAGCTTGAAGAGGCAATGACCTCTGAAAGACCAGATATTCCGTCGATCGCTGAACAGCTAGGTGAGCTCGAGCAATTGATCGACCGTAAGTCCACACTTGCCTAAGAGGGAAAAAGCATGACCGTTTCAACTGAGCTACTGTTAAATGCCTACCCATCGGACATGCTACTCAAGGCTGATGGGATGATTGTCGCTGCAGGTAAACGGTGGAGTGATCAAGATGTCGTAGGCAAGCAAATTACCGCTGTTTTTCCCTCTCTATGGGCTGAATTCCAAGCTTGTGCACAGGAGCTTTCCTCAGGCAACCAACCGACAGTAAGTTTCATTGCGGAAGGTCATCAATTTGAGTTAACCGGGATGTCCGGTTTGTTCTATTTGAAATGCCCAACGGAGCTCCCTTTTGCAGAAGCTTTCTCTGTTGTGAAATACCGTCAGCTTTTTGACCTGAATATGGCAGCCGTGTTCATGACCAGCACCTCCGGAGAGATCATTGAGGTGAACAAGTCCTATGCCCATGTATTCGGATTCGATACGATAGAAGAACTGAAAAAACACAAAAGCAGTGAATTCTATCCTGATCTTGATACCAGAGAAAGGTATATACAACAGCTGAAGGAGAAAAAGAATCTCAGGAACTACAGGATCAGAAACCGAAATGCACAGGGTAACGACATTTATCTCCTTGCCAATGTTAGTCTTTTGGAGGAAAATGGTGAGGAATTCATCGTTGGTACGCTGATCGATGTCACAGAGCAGACACTTAGGGAACATCAACTGGAGCTTACGAACAATGAGCTGCTTAAATACAGTGCTATCCTTGATAATATAAGCGACACAGTTCAGGTAACGGATGAGGAAGGAACAATCGTTTTTTTGAATGCTGAGGCAAAAAAAAGACTTGGCGTGCATGACTTTAAGCTTGGGACGCTTACAGTATTCGATTTTTCACCCTATTTTCAAACAAGAGAGCAGTTCAAGGAACACTTTTTAAACTTCAAAGAAGGTGAAACTTTAGTTACCCGTTCTGAGCACAAAAATCTTTCCACTGGTGAGTTGACACCTACAGAGTTGAGTATTCGTCTGGAGCAGATCGGGCAAAAAAAATACCTCATTGCCACAGGTCGTGATATCACTCAGCGGCTTTTGGATCAACTGGCTATTCAGGAAAGGGATAAATATATTCAAGAGCTCAATAAAGCCATCAATGCGAGTTCGCTGGTTTCGGTCACGGATAAGGAGGGTAGGATCTTGGAGGCGAATGATTTTTTCTGTAAAGTATCCGAATATTCGCGTGATGAGCTAATTGGTTCCAACCATAGAATCGTCTCCTCCCGCACTCACACTGTGGATTTCTGGAAAGAATTTTACGAAACGATCTGCGCTGGCCAGATCTGGACGGGAGAGATCTGTAACCGAAAGAAAAGTGGCGCACTCTATTGGGTTCGCACGGTCATATTCCCAGTTGTCAATGAATCAGGCCGGCCTGAACGCTTCATGTCCATTCGACAGGATATCACAGCAGAAAAAATTGCCGGCAGGGTCATTCAAAAACATGTTGATTTTCAAGATCTTCTGGTTAGGATAGCGGTTAAATTGATTAACATAGACCCCAATATGCTGGAGGAAGAAGTCAACGCCTCACTCAGTGATATTGGTCGATTTGTAGGTGCCGACAGGGCATATATTTTTGACTATGACCTGAAAAATGAAACGACTTCTAACACCTATGAATGGTGCAGTGAGGGGATAGAACCTCAGTTGGAATATCTTCAGGAACTTCCTTTGAATGAATTCACGGATTGGACAGACAAACATTTCAAAGGAGAGCTTCTCGACATTCCCCAAGTCGCCCTAATGCCTGATTCAAAAACGAAGGAATTGTTGCTCTCTCAAGATATTAAGAGCTTAATTGCCCTGCCTATTATGGAAGAGGAACGGTGTTTGGGGTTCATAGGGTTTGATGCGGTGAGGGATGTTTGCACCTTCACAGAAAATGATAAGAATATTCTGGATCTCTTTGCGCGCATGCTGGTGAACATCAAGAAGCGCATCGCTTCGATAAAGGAAATTGAGCAGGCCAATCAACAGGTACGTGAGATCAATGAAAACCTGGAATCGCGCATCAAAGAGGAAATGAATAAATCCGCTCAGCTCAACCAATCGCTTGCTACCATGGATAAGATGGCGATGATCGGAGAGCTGACATCCGGGCTTGCACACGATCTCAATACACCACTTGGTGCAATTAAGGTGGGTGCTGAAAGTGTCCGTTTTACGCTGGAAAATTTGTTCAATGAAGTGTTGGAAAACAGCACGATAGAACAACTCCATTTTGCGTGTTCAAGGTCTGCTCAAGAGAACTACAATATGTTCGTAGGGGGCATTCAAACAATGAGAGAATCAAGAGATCTCGAAGAATATTTGGAAACACACTACACAAATATTGTGGAACGTAAAGCCTTGGTTCCATTGTTTGTGAAGGCCAGAATTACAGTTGAGCAACCTCAGGACATTGAAAAGGTCTTACTTTCCGACAATCCAAAGGAATTTTTGGATCTCATTTATCATATTCAGGTCATTCGTACATTTATCGACACGATCCTGGAAGCCGGGGAAAAGGCCGGTTCAGTTGTCAAAAGCTTGCGTTTTTACCTGAAGGAAGGATCTGATCAGGAGCAATTGGCCATAGACCTCTCGGAAAATATAACCACTGTGATCAACGTTTTCAATCATATGATCAAAGACCATGAGATCGAATTGGAGCTAGACCTTCAAGAAGGACTCAGGATTGATGGATATGCCAATCGATTGTATCAGCTTTGGTCCAACCTTTTGAAAAATGCAATTGAAGCCACCGGTAAAAATGGACGCGTCTCAGTTGTTTCGAAAATGACGGATGCCGGCATAGCAGTCGCTGTGAAAAATTCGGGGGAGCCCATCCCAGATGAGGTACGTGATAAGATCTGGAAGAAGTTCTTTACCACCAAGGTTGCAAATGGAACCGGGCTTGGTTTGAATATTGTAAAGCGGGTTGTTGATGAGCATGGTGCATCAATTCGTCTGAGTTCGGATTCGGAAGGCACCGAGTTCACTGTTCTGTTTCCAAAAACTGAGCTACCACTATGAAAGCAATAGTTAGTGTAGATGATGAGATGCTCATCACGCAGGTTCTGAAATTTCAATTATCCAAACATTTTGATCAAAATGAGTTGATCGTTGAAACCTTGAATGAACCCAATCTAACGGGTTCGCTCATCGAGGAGATCATTGCTATGGGAATTGAGGTTCCCTTGGTGATCGTCGATTATCAGATGCCCAAAATCAATGGTGCTCAGCTGATCATGGAATTGAGAAAGAACTATCCGAAAATCAGATATGTGATGCTCAGCGGACAAGCAAATGAAGTCGTAGTGGAAGAGCTGATCGAGGCAGGAGTGATCGATGCTTTTATCAGTAAACCTTGGGAAGAAAACGAATTACTTCGTAAATTAGAAGCTCTTTTACACGAATGACCGACATGCTGAGTAATTACAATGCAGATCCACCCAAGTTGTTAATAGTGGATGATGATCCAGCCTCTACTTTTTTAACGGAGGAAATTCTTTTGGACCATTTAGGAGATATTTCCATAATTACCTTCAATTCTGCCCCTGACTGTCTTGATTTCTTGAGTCGGGAGAAAGGAGAAATGATCATTTTTCTTGATATAAATATGCCCGGAATGAATGGCTGGGAGTTTCTTCGGCGTTTCAAGGAAATAGGTTACGAACACAAAGTGGTCATGCTCACGTCGTCGATCAATGACGATGATGTGCACAAAGCCAGTGATGAGCAGGTCGAATTCATGAACAAACCACTCGACCCCTCTTTGATGGGGAATATTGGTAAAGCCAAAACAGTATGAAATTATTGCTTTCCAGAAATGAGGATACGGAAATATGGATCGTTGAAGATAATCCGGGAGACCTTATGCTGCTTCAGGAGCAATTGGTAGAGCTCAACTTTAAAGCAAAACACATTCGCTCGTTCAGCGATCTGGAGTCTTTTCAGGAGGCCATTTCAACACATTGTCCGGACATTGTACTGCTGGATCTCTTCCTTCCGGGCTCGCAGGGTTCGGAAACTTATGCGCGTATAAAAAGTTCGACGGAATGTTGTCCTGTGATCGTTCTTTCCGGTCTGGACAGTATGGATACCGCTTTTGAATGCGTGAAATTAGGCGCACAGGATTATCTCATCAAAGACGAACTGAACGAAGAGATCATCAACAAGATCCTTAACTATGCCATTGAGCGCTTCGCCAATATTCAGGAGCTGAAAAGGTCGGAGGAGAAGTACAGGGTATTGTTCAAGTCTATTCCCTTAGCGGTTGTCATGCTCGATGAGAACCACAGGATCCTGGAGATGAATGATACGGCCAAAAGCCTTTTGAAGGTTGAAAGCAACGCAGATATGGCTGAGTATAAAGACCTGTTCACAGATCCTGCGGTGAAAGAAACAGCTCATGAAGGAATCATTACCGACAAGGTCAAGTTGTTGAAATTAAATTTAGAAGATGAAAAAGTCAGCTATATTGAGCAGGCTTCCGTTCGCAACAGTACCGGTTTTGGAAAGCGATTCCTTGTGACTTTGACAGACAGAACTGCCATTATTGAAAGTGAGCTCAATAAAAATCGGATCGTCCACGAGACACTGGATGACGAACGCAATCGTTTCTCACGTGAGCTCCACGACGGACTGGCCCAGTATCTTGTTGTACTCAACCTCCAGCTTGAAATGCTGAAAGGATTGGATGAACGTGTTGACGCCGGCTTGGC
>Ga0315902_10000770_pt1 | contig 53939 bp, 42 predicted proteins | sample LakEriMetagenome_9_FD_203523 | JGI IMG/M metagenome (GOLD analysis project Ga0315902, IMG submission 203523) | Freshwater fungal communities from buoy surface, Lake Erie, Ohio, United States - Buoy 12 MA117 | ecosystem: Environmental > Aquatic > Freshwater > Lake > Lake biofilm | place: USA... | reverse complement strand
CCTGACGGTGTCGGGGCCGGTGAGGGTCGGCCCGTGTTGGCCGCCGATCTGATTTCGAGGGTTTACACCCCGGCACCCGCCCACAATATCTAGTGACTCCCGGCGCAGTCTCCGCTACACTCGGTAATCACCCATCGGGGGTCTAACGACGCCCAGTCTCATTTGGCGTCCAAGGAGAAGAGATGGCCAAGAAAGCCAAGAAGGCGGCGAAGCCCGCCAAGACCGCGAAGAAGGCTGTGAAGAAGGTTGCCGCCAAGAAGCCGGCAGCGAAGAAGGCTGCTGCGAAGAAGCCGGCGGCGAAGAAGGCTGCACGGACGCCGAACGCCGCGTTCATGCGTCCGGTGACGCCGAGCGAGACGCTTGCCGAAGTGATCGGCAAGGGTGGCATGCCCCGCACGGAAGTGACGAAGAAGCTGTGGGCCTACATCAAGAAGAACGGCCTGCAGGACCAGAAGAACAAGCGCATGATCAACGCTGATGCCAAGCTGAAGCCCATCTTCGGCGGCAAGGCGCAGGTCAGCATGTTCGACATGACCAAGCTGGTCGGCAAGCACCTCAAGTAAGAGACGCTGCGATCACGTACAAGCCACGGATGCGCGGGATGCCGGCCCAGTGCCGAGTCCCCCGCATCCGTGGCTTGTGCGTTTTTACGGGAAGATGCCCATCTGCATGTAGGTGCGCGCCACCTTGTGGATGGCGTTGAGAAACGCGGCAATGCGCAGGTCAGGCACACCCGGGTGCGTGCGCCGCGTCTCGAGCAGGTCGTGCAGCGCGCTGATCATCGTCTCTTCGAGGCCCGAATTGACGAGGTCGGCTTCGTCCGGCCCCTTGGCGATCTCGGCGCGCTCCTCATCGGTGAAGCGCTTGCCGGTGGCCTTTTCGATGGCCCGCAGCATCTGCAGTTCGTTGGCCTGCTCGTGGCGCTTCGACATGCGGCCGAAGCGCACGTGCGACAGATTCTTGAGCCACTCGAAATACGACACGGTCACACCGCCGGCATTGCAGTAGATGTCGGGAATGACCAGCGTGCCCTTGGCGCGGAAGATCGGGTCGGCCTCGGGCGTTGTCGGGCCGTTGGCGCCTTCGAGGATGATGCGTGCCTGGATGCGCGGGGCATTTTCGGCGGTGAACACCCCTTCGAGTGCCGCCGGAATCAGCACGTCGCAGGGCAGTTCGAGCGCGGCGGCCGATGATGGCAGGTTGGTAGCCCCGGGGAAGTCGAGCAGCGAGCCTGTCTGCTTACGGTGCTGGAAGACCGCCTCCTCATTGAGGCCAGTCTCGCAGACGATGGCCCCCTCGCGCTCGGCGATCGCGATGAGCGTGGCCCCGCCTTCGCGGCAGAACTTGGCGGCGTGGTAGCCCACGTTGCCCAGCCCCTGCACGATCACGCGCTTGCCCTCGAGCCCGAGCGACAGCCCGAGCGGCTGCATGAGTTCCGGCTGGTTGCAGGCTTCCCTGAGTGCGAAGAACAGGCCCCGGCCCGTGGCCTCGCGGCGACCGTTCACCCCGCCCTGGGCCACCGGCTTACCGGTGACGCAGCCCATGGCGTCGATCTGGGATGGATGCAGCGCCGCGTAGGTGTCGGCAATCCAGGCCATCTCGCGTTCGCCGGTGCCGTAGTCGGGCGCCGGCACGTCGATGCCCGGGCCGATGAAGCCCTTCTTCACGAGCTCGTGAGTGTAGCGCCGGGTGATGCGTTCGAGTTCATCCAGCGAGTAGCGCGCCGGGTCGATGCGGATGCCGCCCTTGGCACCGCCGAACGGCACGTCGACGATGGCGCACTTGTACGTCATCAGGGCGGCGAGCGCCATGACTTCCTCTTCGTAGACCTCGGGGCTGTAGCGGATGCCGCCCTTGGTGGGCAGCTTGTGGTGGCTGTGTTCGGCGCGCCAGGCATGGATGACTTCGATGGAGCCATCCTGACGCCGTAGGGGGAAGTCGAATCTGTAGACGCTGTTGCAGCAGCGGATCTGATCGAGCAGGCCCTGGGGGTAGTCCGTGAACGTTGCCGCCACGTCGAAGGACTGATTCACTTCATCGAAGAAGTTCGCGTGAGCTGCCATAGGGCTACGCTACCACGGCCCGACGTGGCCGCGGCGCGCCGTCTGGCTGCGCGGGCCGACGCAGGTGGGCTACACTCAGGAGATATGTCTTTGACGATGGATGCGATGCGCCCGGCCCGACTGTGGCGGCTGATGCCGGCCGAGCTGCGTGCGCAGGCGGCTGCGGCGTTCTGGAGCGACGATCAGGCCACGCTCGAGCAGGCCGAGGCGGTGGGGCTCATCGCCCGCCAGATCAAGTTCCGCCCGAAGAGTGTGCTGTCGCTGAGCGACGAGAAGCGCACAAAGCACCTGGCGACGATGCCCCAGGTGTCGGACCTGCTGGCGGCGCGCCTGCTGGTGTCCTACCACCTCGCCCATCAGCGTCCGATGATGGGGGCGTTCCTCGACGCGCTGGGCATCGCGCATGAGGACGGCCTGATTTCGGATGAGTCTCCGGCGCGTCCCACGACCGAACAGCTCGACGCGGCAGTGCAGGCGCTCGGCGCCGCGTATCCGAAGGCCGATGTCACCCGGTACTTCTGGACGCTGCTATGGCAGGACCCGGAGACCTGGGACGGCCTCGAAGGGCGCGAGGAACTGTCATTCGACTGAGCGGACGATGGCCACCGACGCCCTGCTTGCACTGGTGACGCTCACCGTCCTCGAAATCGTGCTCGGGGTCGATAACGTCATCTTCATTTCCATCCTGGCCGGCAAGCTGCCGGCTGACCAGCAGGAACGCGCCCGACGGATGGGGCTGATGGCCGCGATGGTCATGCGCGTGCTGCTGCTGCTCTCGCTCGCCTGGATCATCAGACTGACAGCCCCGCTCTTCAGCGTGCTGGGCCAGGAGATTTCGGGACGCGACCTGATTCTGCTCGGCGGCGGGCTCTTCCTGCTAGCCAAGGCGACCGTCGAGATTCACGAGAAGCTCGAGGGGGTGGAAGGGCACCGGTCGGCGGCGGTGGCGCCGTCGTTTGCGGCAGTCATCGGGCAGATCATGGTGCTCGACATCGTCTTCTCGCTCGATTCGGTGATCACCGCGGTGGGCATGGCCGACGACCTGTGGGTCATGATCACGGCCGTCATCCTCGCTGTCGGCGTGATGCTCATGTCGGCCCGGGCCATCAGCGATTTCGTCAATCACCATCCCACCGTCAAGGTGCTGGCGCTGAGCTTCCTGCTGCTCATCGGCATGTCGCTCGTGGCCGAGGGGCTCGACCAGCACATTCCGAAGGGCTACATCTACTTTGCGATGGCCTTCTCGGTATTCGTCGAACTCGTCAACCTGCGCGTGTCCCGCAAGCAGCGCGTGGAACCCGTCAAGCTGCACACCCCCTACTAAAGCGATGCCGCGGCGCCGGTGTGCGCGCGCATCCAGGCGACGAGGGCCGCCTGCCAGTCGCGGGTGCTGGCCTGCTGCGTGACCCTGCCGCGAGCCGGGACGGCGAAGCCGTGGTCAGCCTCCGGCACGGCGACGACGGTCACGGGCCCGTGGCAGGCTGCACCGAGGATGTCCTGCACCTGTTCGGCGCTGCCGAACGCATCACGGGTGCCCTGCACCACCAGCAACGGTCGCGTCAGTCGCTGCAAGTGCGACACCCGATCGACGGGTCGCCTGGCTGTTGGCGGCGTGAGGGGATATCCGAGAGCGATGACGCCAGCCAGCGCGGGCAGGCCCGGCGGCGGGTCGGCGGCGAGGTGCGTGGCCACGCGGCCTCCCATCGATTTACCAGCCACGAATACGGGCAGCGACGGGTGGGCGGCATGTACGGCGCCGACAGCCTCGGCGAACGTCTCGATGAGCTGGGGCAGCCGATCGGGCAGACGTCGCCCTGCGGCCATGTAGGGGAAATCGAAGGTGGTGACGGCGATGCCCTGGCTCGCCAGGGCCTCGGCCGCCTGCACGATGAAGGGATGCCGCTGTCCGGCGCCGGCCCCGTGGGCGAAGACAAGTGTGGCCCAGCATGGCTCCGGGGGGCCGTATGGTGTGAGTCCCGACACAACTGGTGACACGGTCATGCGATCCCTACTGTAGTACCATCCGCGCATCTTTCGTGCCGATTGGGCACGAATCCAATTGTGGTGTCGGGAGTGTGATGGTGATCGCGGGTTCACGTCGATGGGCAGGCGCGGTGGCGCTGAGCTGGGTGCTGTGGGGAACGGGTGGGGCGTCGGCGCAGACGGCGGCACCGGCGCAGGGGCCGACCGGGTCGCTGGCGAATCTGCCCCGGCCGACTGGTCAGGCCGTTCGAGTGGAGACCGCGCCGACCATTGACGGAGATGTGCTGGGCGATCCCGCCTGGAAGGCTGCACCCGTCATCGACGGCTTCCGGCAGTATCAGCCCAACGAAGGGCAGCCCGTCTCCGAGAAGACCGAAGTGCGAATGGTGTTCACCAAGGACACCCTCTACGTCGGGGTCGTCTGCTACGACAGCAACCCCGACGGCATCATCGTCGCCGATGCCCGGCGCGACAGCTCGCTCAATAACACCGACTCGTTCCAGATGATCTTCGACACCTACAAGGACGTGCAGAACGGCTTCGTGTTCGGCACCAATCCGACGGGCCTCGAGTACGACGGCCAGGTGACCAACGAGGGCCAGGGGGGCGGCGGCCTGAGCGGCGCGCAGATGCAGCAGAGCGGCTCAGGGGGCGGCTTCAACCTCAACTGGGACGGGGCATGGACGGTGCGTGCGAAGGTCAGCGAGATCGGCTGGACGGCCGAGTTCGCGATTCCCTTCAAGACGCTGCGCTATCCGGCCGGGGGCACCCAGCGCTGGGGCGTGAACTTTCAGCGCAACATCCGGCGGAAGAACGAGGAGGCCTACTGGGCGCCGATTCCGCGGCAGTTCAACCTCTATCGCGTCTCGATTGCCGGCAACGTGACGGGCATCGAGCCGCCGGTGTTCCGCAACTTCAAGCTGATGCCGTTTGCGCTCGGCAACGTCACGCAGTCGGGTGTCAACCCGGTGGATCCGTCGCTGACGGGTTCTGGTGGCGCCGACGCCAAGTACAACCTGACGCCCAGCCTGACGCTCGATGCGACGGTGCGCACCGACTTCGCGCAGGTGGAAGTGGACGACCAGCAGGTGAACCTCGACCGGTTCACGCTGTTCTTCCCCGAGAAGCGGCCCTTCTTCCTCGAGAATGCCGGGTTCTTTTCCGTCGGGAACTCCGGTGAAGTCGATCTGTTTTTCAGCCGTCGCATCGGTCTTGGGGCGAGCGGCGAGACCATCCCGATCATCGGCGGCGGGCGGGTCAGCGGCAAGGTCGGCCTGTGGAATGTGGGGCTGCTGAACATGCAGACCGAGTCGGCTGAGGGCCTGGCGCCGAGCAACAACTTCGGGGTGATCCGCATCAGCCGGGAACTGCCGAACCGCTCCGCGATCGGCGGGCTGTTCACCAACCGCCAGGGCATGGGCGACACCGCCCGCCCCAACGACTACGGGCGCACGTACGCGCTGGACGGCAAGCTGGGCATCGGCCGCAACTCGCTCATCAACGGGTTTGTGGCCCGAACGGAAACGCCCGGGGTGACCGGCCGCGACCACGCCTTCAACGTGCGGGCGCGTGTGCTCTATCCCAAGTGGGACGTCGATGCCGGCTATCAGGAAGTGGGCGAGAAGTTCAATCCCGAGGTGGGGTTCCTCACGCGCGGCGGCTACCGCAAGCCTGACGTGCGTCTCATGACCCGCTTCCGCCCCAAGAATTTCCTGAAGCTGCAGGAGGTGCGTCCGCACGCGACGTTCCGCGGGTTCTGGGGCTTCGACAACTTCCAGGAGACCGGCTACGTCCACCTCGACAACCACTGGCAGTTCAAGAACAGCGCCGAGATCCATACCGGCATGAACTTGACCCGCGAGGGCGTGCGTACGCCCTTCCAGATCTATCCGGGCATCTTCGTGCCCGCGGGCACCTACGACAACACGGAAGCGCAGCTGGTGTTCATGACGAACCAGGGGGCGGCCGTCTCATACAATTTGCAGTCGTTTATCGGCGGGTTTTTCTCGGGCAACCGCGTTACCCTCAACAACACCGTGCGACTGCGCCCCTCTGACACGTTCATCACGGAGCTCATCTATCAGCGCAACGATGTGACGCTGCCGCAGGGCGACTTTGTCACCAACCTGATTCGCACGCGCATCTCCTATTCATTCAATCCCCGCGTGTTCGTGCAGTCGCTCGTGCAGTACAACGACCGGGCTGACCTCTGGTCGGTCAACCTGCGCTTCGGCTGGCTGCAGGCCGCCAACACCGGTCTCTTCATTGTCTACAACGACAGCCGCGGGCTGTATGACCTGTTCCCGAACCGCCCGCAGCGCACCGATCGATCGCTGACGATCAAGTTCTCGCGGATGTTCGATCTGCTGCAGTAGCGTCGGCCAGCGCGCGGGCCAGCGCCATCACCGTCAGGGGCGACGACCCTTCGGCCTTGTTGTTGACGAGGATGTAGGCCGGTCGATTGAGGCGGGTCAGCCGCTGCATCACCGAGACCACGTCGCGGCGCATGTCCTCATCGGGTTCGACCAGCGCATCAAACGGCGAGAACCGTTCGCGCTGCGCCTCGTAGAAGGTGCCAGGCCGCAGCAGCAGCCGAACGACGCCGAACGGATGGTCCTCGGGCGGCACGACCTCGGCCTGCCGGGCCGGCATCGGCATCGCCGACCAGTAGTTGTAAGTGTGCGCCACGCCGGTGCGCTGCAGAATGGCCCGGTATGCCGGGGTCAGCAGGCGGGCATCGCGCACTTCCATGGCATAGCGGAACTCGCGGGGCAGTGCTGCCAGGAAGGCCTCGAGCCGCTCGAGCAGGGCCTCAGGCGCCATGCGGTGTGCGGCTGCCACCGGCGCCATCTCGAGGATGACGGGGCCGGTGCGGTCATAGCAGGCCAGCGCGCAGGGTGCCAGCAGTTCATCAATGAGCCGGTCGACGGACAGAAAGTCGGGGTTCGGTGTGCTGTGACCCGGCGGCCCGAGCCGCTGCGCCATGACCGAGGCAGGGGCCTTGAAGCAGCACTCGAAGCTCTCGGGCAGCTGCGCGGCATACGAGCGGAGGTCGTCGACGGGCACCGGGGCGTAGTAGCTGCGGTCGACCCCGACGATGGTGAGCAGGGGATGGCTGGCGTACTCGCGCAGCCCCTCGCGTGCGAGGGCCGTCTGGCTGCGCTTGCTGCTGTAGACGAGGCCCTTCCACCCGGGAAACGACCAGGAGCTGGTGCCGAAGCGCACGGTGGCAGGGAGGGCGGCCGCCAGCTGTCGCGCGTCAGCGTGGACGGCGGCCAGCTGTGCCGCCACCGGGTCGGGCGGCGCGGGGGGCGCGGTCTCGAACAGTGCGAGCTGATCGGTCATGGCCTATCCTATTGTGGCGTGAATGAGGCACTGGTGGCACTCGGCTGGGATGCCGGATGGGATGCGGCGTTTGCCCCCCATGCGGCGCAGGGGCTCGAACCGGCGCGCGTGCTGATTGAGTTCAACCATCTCTATGCCAGCATGACGGCCGACGGCGAATGCCGGCTCGAGCACGCCGGACGCGTGCGGCACCGTGCGATGGCCCGCAGCGAACTGGCCGCGGTGGGTGACTGGGTGGCGGTGCGCCGCGCGCCGGGGTCGCGCACCGGGACAATCGAGGCCGTGCTGCCACGGCGCAGCCGGTTCTCCCGGAAGGTGGCCGGCGACCTGACGGAAGAGCAGGTGGTGGCGGCCAACCTCGACGTGGTGTTCCTGGTGATGGGCCTCGACGGCGACTACAACCTGCGGCGGCTCGAGCGTTACCTGCTGATGGCCTACGAGAGTGGGGCGAGGCCCGTGGTGCTGCTGACCAAGGCGGACCTGTCCGATGACCTCGAAGCCCGGCTGGCCGAGGTGCGCGTGGTGGCTCCCGGGTGTGCGGTGCATGCGGTCAGCGTGATTGACCGGCGCGGACTCGAGGAGGTGGCGTCGTACCTGCCGCCGGGGCGGACGGGGGCGCTGCTGGGCTCATCGGGCGCGGGCAAGTCGACGCTCATCAACGCACTGCTGGGCGAGGCGCGGCTGCGCACGGCCGAGGTGCGCGAATCTGATTCGCGAGGCCGGCACACGACGCGGCACCGGCAGCTGATTGCCCTGCCCGGGCACGGGCTGCTCATCGATACGCCGGGCATGCGCGAACTGCAGCTGTGGGCCACCGGCGAGGCGGCGCAGGATACGTTCGAGGACATTGCGGCGCTGTCTGCCGGGTGCCACTTTGGCAACTGTCGGCACCGCGCGGAACCGCGGTGTGCGGTAGTGGCCGCGGTGGCCGATGGCCGGCTGGCGGCCGCTCGGCTCGAGAGTTTCCGTGCGCTGCAGGACGAGAGTGAGGCGCTCGACGCCCGCCGCGACGATCGGGCACAGATTGACGAGCGTCGCAGGAACCGACTGCCGCAGAAGGGAACGAGGACGTCGTACAAGGTGCGGGGGCGCTAATGGCGACGCGCACACAGGAGGGACACATGACTCGCGGACGCAGGTGGCTTCAGTCGGGACTGGTTCCCCTCCTCTCGCTGGCGCTGCTGGCCGTGACCGCCCTTCCTGCGACCGCACAGCCGGTGCGGCAGGTGGTGATTGAGACGTCGGCGGGCACGATGGTGTGGGACCTGCTGGCCGACAAGTCCCCGAAGCACGTGGCGCTGTTTGTGAAGACCGTTGAGTCGAAAGGGCTCGACGGGACGATCTTCCACAGCATGGTGGCCCGGGGCGCGATTCAGGGCGGCGACCCGCTGACGCGTGATCCGAAGATGCGGGCGAAGTACGGCACAGGGGGCCTGGGCACGCTGCCGCTCGAGCCGTCTGACGAGAAGATGACCCGGGGGGCCGTGGCGGCGGTCCGGGTGTCGGGGCGCCCGGACACCGGAGGCACCCAGTTCCTGCTGTGCGTTGGCGACCAGCCTGGGCTGCAGGACAAGTTCACCGTCTTTGCCCGGGTGGTCGAGGGCATGCGGGTGGCCGAGAAGATTTCCGAGACGCCCGTCGACGCCTCGGGCATGGCCACCGACCGCGTGACGATCACGCGCATCACGCTCCGCGACAAGCCGCCACCGGTGCCAGACCCGTTCTCGACCGAGACGGTCGACCAGCTGGCCGGCTACCGCGCGATCCTCGAGACCTCGATGGGCAACATCACCGTGGCGCTGACGCCCGACAAGGCACCCGACCACGTGCGGCAGTTCCTGCGGCTGGCCGAGAGCGGCGTGTATGCCGGCATGAGCTTCCACCGCGTGGTGAAGGGCTTTGTGGTGCAGACGGGGCATGTGCCCACGCGGCGCGAGCCGCTCGACGAGCGGCAGCAGGGGTTCGTCCGGTTTCTGAAGGCCGAGTTCAACGACCAGCCGCATGTGCTCGGCACGCTGTCGATGGCGCGGCTCGAGTCGCCGGACAGCGCCACCTCGTCGTTCTTCATCGTGACGGGGACGGCGACGGCGCTCGATGGTCAGTACAGCGCGTTCGGGCGGGTCGTCGACGGGATCGACGTCGTGCAGAAGATCGAGGCGGTCCCGGTCGACGGCGAGACGCCGGTCGACCGGGTGGAGCTGGTGCGCATCAGGGTGCTGCCGCCGCAGTAGCGGCGGCCGCGGCTATCGGCTGGCCGCCAGGGTGACGACCACGTCGTGCAGGTAGTGCACGAAGCGGTAGAGCTCGTCCTCGCGGATGCGCTCCTGGTCGCTGTGCGCGCCGAAGCCGAGCGGGCCATCCTCGGTGTCGATGGCCGGTCCGACCCCGTAGCACTGAATGCCCTTCGAGCGCATCTGGGCCATGTCACTGGCGCCGGTGCCCATGGTGGGCAGCACGTCCACGCTGTAGTGCTGGCGCACCTTCGTTTCGAGCACCGAGAAGGCCTCGGTGGTCAGCGACGAGATGCCGGCGGGGCGGTAGCGGTCGCGGTACCAGCGCACTTCCACGTTCGGGTCGTTGATGACCTTCCGCACCATGTCGAGGAACTGGTCCTGGTTTTCGTCGGGATGCAGGCGCACGTCGATGGTGGCCTTCGTCTCGGAGGGAATCACGTTGTAGCGATAGCCGCCGTCGAGGATCGTGGGCACGAGCGAGGTGTGCAGCATCGACCAGTGCTGCGGCTCGTTGTCGAGCATCCAGGAGGCCGCCGGCTTGTGCACGGCCGGGTCGGGATTGAGTACGTCGCGATAGCGCGCGGCGGCTTCCGGGGTGGCGGCAGCGGCAGCCAGCTTGCGGAAGTAGGTGCCGGTGGTTTCATTCACCCGCAGCGGCGGCACCCACATGGCCACCTGGCCCACGGCGGCGGCCAGGGCATTGACGGCGTTCTTGCGGGAGGGGACCGAGCCGTGGCCGGCCGGGCCCCGGGCAATCAGCTCGATGGGGCGCGGTTCCTTTTCGGTCGTGCCGACATTGGCGCGCAGATAGCGCCCGCCGGTGCGGACGATGCCGCCGCCCTCGGCGAGACAGAACTCGGCGTTCACCGCGTCGAGGTGCTGGTCGATCATGAACTGGGCGCCCACATCCGGGGCGCCTTCCTCGCCCGATTCCGCCAGGAAGATGACGTCACGGTCGAGCGGCGTCTTCGAACGCTTGAGCGTGAGCAGGATCATCAGGTTAGCGACGAGGTTGTCCTTGTCGTCGATGGTGCCGCGGCCGTAGATGTAGCCGCCGTTGCGCTCGGCGCCGAAGGGCGGGAAGATCCACTTCTTGGGGTCGACGGTGACCACGTCGGTGTGGCCCATCAGCAGCAGGGGCTTCTTCTTTCCGTTCCCCTTCAGGCGCGCGACGATGTTGGGCCGCTGCGGATCCTTTGCGAAGGTCTGGTAGGCAATGCCTTCCTTGTCGAACACGCCCTTCAGGTAGTCGACGGCGCGAATCTCATTGCCGGGAGGGCTGCTCGTGTCGAGGCGCACCAGCGCCTGGAAGTGCTGCAGGGTTTCGGCCTCGAGGGCCGCACGATCGGGAGCCTGGGCGGTCAGCCGGGGGGCGGCCACGGCGGTCAGCGCCACAAGGAACAGAGCGGTGCACAGGGGACGTCGCATACGGCCTCAACGTAACACAGCCGCGGCGGGCCTGCGCTATTCGAAAGGAAGGCGGTCGCTCGGGTCGTGGTCGTGCGGGCGGGCCGGAGGGAACGGCGTATCTGACAGGTTCTGCACGCTGACGCCCAGCAGCCGCACGGGGCGCAGGCGCACGTCGGTGCGGTCGAGCAGGTGGACGGCCCGCTGTGCCAGGTCGCGGGCCTCTCGGGTTGCGGGCGTCGCCGAGTGGCTGCGCGTGATGGTGGTGAAGTCGCTGTAGCGCACCTTCAGAGTGACGGTACGGGCGTAGAGGTTGCGCGCCGCCAGCCAGGTGGCCGCATCATCGGCCATGCCGGTCACCTCGCGGCACATGTCGGGCAGGGAGGTCAGGTCCGCCGGGTAGGTGCACTCGGACCCGGATGACTTGGCGGGGCGATGCGGCTGTACCGGGCGTTCGTCGTGGCCGTGTGCCAGGGCGGTCAGCCACGAGGCCTGATTGCCCACGGCCTGCTGCAGCTGTTCGAACGGCCGGTCGCGGATGTCGGCGCACGTCAGGAAGCCCTGGGCATGCAGCCGGTCGGCGGTTCGCGGCCCGACACCCCAGAGATGCTCGACCGGCAGGCGTTCCAGGAAGGCTGCCACGCGCTCCGGGGCAATGACCGTGAGTCCGTCAGGCTTCCGCCAGCCCGAGGCCAGCTTGGCGAGGAACTTGTTCGGGGCCACGCCGGCCGAGACCGTGAGCCCGGTGGCCTGGCGGATGTCGGCCTTCAGCCGTCGAGCAACCGTGACGGCCAGCGGCTCGTGCCAGGCGTTCTCGGTGACGTCGAGATAGGCCTCGTCGAGTGCGAGCGGTTCGACCAGCGGCGCCACCGACCGGTAGATCGCGAAGACCTGCTGTGAGACGGCCCGGTACCTGGCGAAGTCAGGCCTGACAATGACGAGCCCCGGACACAGCCGCACGGCGCGGGCCATCGGCATCGCCGAGCGCACGCCGAAGCGGCGGGCCTCATAACTGGCGGCGGCGACGACGCTGCGGCCCGAAGGGTCGCCCCCGACGGCGACCGGCTGGCCCCTGAGCGCGGGGTTGTCGCGCTGCTCGACGGACGCGTAGAAGGCGTCCATGTCGAGGTGCAGGATCTTCCGCATCAGGAGGCGGCGCGGTCAGCGCGGACCCGTGCTGCCGAACCCGCCCCGCGAGGGGCCGTCCATCGCATCGACCTCGTCCCAGGTGACCGATGGCGCCGGCAGGACGATGCCCTGGGCGAGGCGATCGCCGACCTGCACCTCCACGGGCTGGTCGGTGATGTTCAGCAGCTGCACGCGAATCTCATCGGAGGGGCCGCAGTAGTCGGCATCCACCACGCCCACGCCGTTGGCCACCATCAGCCCGCGCTTGAGCGGGGTGCTGCTGCGGGCGACGATGGCGAGGAAGTGCCCTGCGGGCACGGCGATGACCAGTCCCGTGCCGACCAGACGGATGGCGTGCGGCGGGATGGTGACGGCCTCGGCCGCGGTCAGGTCGAAGCCGGCAGCTCCGTCGGTGGCAGGCGCTGGGATGGTGGCGGACGGACGGATGCGGGCGATGCGCAGGCGCATGGGAGAATAGTAGCCGACCGGTGTCCGGTCACGGAGACGCACATGGCACGCACACAACGTCGATGGAGTTGGGCAGGGGCCGGGATCCTGTCACTGCTGGTCAGTCTGTCGGTCCTCGCGCAGGGAACGCCGGCCGGGCAGGGCACGACCCAAGCCCCGGCCAGCGCCAGCACTGGGGCGCCGCAGGCACCGGCCCCGGACCTTGCGCTGACGGCGCCGTTGCCGCGCGATCCGGCGGTGCGCATGGGCCGGCTCGACAACGGGCTGACCTACTACATCCGGCAGAACGGCCGCCCGGCACAGCGCGTGTCGCTGCGGCTGGCCGTCAATGCCGGGTCGCTGCAGGAGGCCGATGACCAGCGGGGGCTGGCGCACTTTCTCGAGCACATGGCCTTCAACGGCACCGACAATTTCAAGCCGGGCGAGCTGGTGGCGTTCCTTGAATCGATCGGGGCCCGGTTCGGTCCTCACGTGAATGCGTCGACCAGCTTCGACGAAACCATCTACATGCTCGACGTGCCCACCGACCGGCCCGGCTATGTCGACCGCGGGCTGCTGGCCCTGCGCGACTTTGCCGCCGGCATCCAGCTGCTGCCCGCCGAAGTCGACCGCGAACGCGGCGTCGTCCTCGAGGAATGGCGCGGCCGGCTCGGGGCGTCGTCGCGCATCACCGACCAGCAGATTCCGATCATCTTCCGCGGGTCGCGCTACGCGGACCGTCTGCCGATTGGCACGCCGGAGATCGTCCAGAAGGCGCCGCGCGAGCGCATCGCCGAGTTCTACCGCCAGCATTACCGCCCCGACCAGATGGCCGTGGTGGTGGTGGGCGATCTGGCGCCCGATGCCGCCGAGACGATGGTGCGGGCGCGATTCGCTGGTATCCCGGCCCGCACGGCGCCGGTGGCGGCCCTCAATCGTGCGGTCCCCGGTCACGCCGAGCCTCTCGTGAGCGTCGTGACCGACCCGGAGGCCCAGAGCTGGACCGTCACGCTCGGCATCAAGGGCACCCCTGCCGAGCAGCGCACGGTGGCGGATTACCGTGCCAGCCTTGTGCGGCAGATGCTGGAAGGCATGATCAATCCGCGCCTGCGCGAGCTGTCGCAGCGCCCGAATGCGCCGTTCCTCGGGGCGCAGGCCGGCATCGACACCATCGGCCGATCGCTGCAGCTGTTCGACCTCAGTGCCGCCGTGCCGGAGCAGGGGCAGGTGGCCGGCCTCGAGGCCCTCGTCACCGAGGCCCGGCGCGTGCAGCGCCACGGCTTCAGCGAGGTCGAGCTCGATCGGGCCCGGCGCGAGCTGCTGGCCGGTTACGAGCGCGCCTACAACGAGCGCGGCACCTCCGAAAACCCGAGCTTCGCGCGCGAGTATGTGTCGAACTTTCTCGAAGGTGAACCGATGCCCGGCATCGACTTCGAGTATCGGCTGGCACGGGCCTATCTGCCGACGATCACCGCGGCTGAGGTGACCGCGGCGGCCACGGCGCTGCTGTCGGCCGAGAACCGGATCATCCTCGCGGTGGCGCCACAGAAGGCCGGTCAGCCACCAGCCACCCGGGAGGCGCTGCTGGCGGCCGTCGCGAAGGCCGAGGCGTCTGACGTGGCCCCGTGGCGGGATGAGACCGCCGGCCGCGCACTGGTCAGCACGCCGCCGACGCCGGGACGGGTGACGGCGCAGCGGACGCTGCCGGCCATTGGCGTCACGGTGCTCACCCTGTCGAACGGAGCCGAGGTGTGGCTCAAGCCCACGGACTACAAGGCCGACCAGGTCCTATTCGGAGCGCAGGCGCTCGGCGGCACCTCGCTGGCCGACGAGGCCGACTACTTCAGTGCCGACCTGGCGCCGGCGCTCGTGTCGCTGGGCGGCATGGGCGGGTTCACGCCGGTCGATCTCGACAAGGTGCTGGCCGGGCGTATCGCCTCGGCGACGCCGCAGCTGGGCACCTACACCCATGAGGTCGGTGGAGCGGCGACGCCGCGCGATCTCGAGGTGGCGTTGCAGCTCAATTACCTGGCCTTCACGGCGCCGAACCTGACATCCGAGGCGTTCGACCTGCTGCAGCGCCGGCTCGGGGCCGTCCTGCAGAACCAGGCCCAGAATCCGCGGGCCGTGTTCGGGGAACGTGTCAGCCTCATCAATCAGTCGCAGCACTACAGTGCCCGCATGCTGTCGATGGCCGACCTGCCCCGGCTCAAGCTCGAGACGATGCAGGCCTACTACCGGGCGCGCTATGGAAACGCGGCCGACTTCACGTTTTTCTTCGTCGGGGCCTTCGACACCGCCGCCATCACGCCGCTCATCGAGCGGTGGATCGGCGGGCTGCCGTCGACCGGCACGCGGACCGCGCAGTTCCGCGACATGGGCGTGCGGTTTCCGGCGAACGCCGTACGCGAGCAGGTGCGCAAGGGCCGCGAGCCGGCCAGCCAGACGGTGATCAGCCTGTTCGCTGATCCGGGCAACGACGAGTTTGAACTGCACCGCCTGCGTGCGGCGACGTCGGTGCTGAGCCTGCGGCTTCGTGAACTGCTGCGCGAGCAGCTCGGGGGCACCTATGGGGTGTCGGTCAGCTTCGAGTCGGCGGCCCCGCTCCGCGGCTACGGTTCGGTCGTGGTGCAGTTCGGCAGCGCCCCCGACCGCGTCGAGACGCTGACGCGCGCGGTGTTCGACGAGGTGGCGCGGCTGGCGAAGGAAGGCCCGTCAGCTGACGATGTCGCCAAGGTGAAGGAGATGGAGAAGCGCGACCTCGAAACCAACGCCCGACAGAATGCGTACTGGATGGGATCGCTTCAGACGGTGCTGCTCTACGGATGGGATCCCGAGGGCATTGCCCGTCGGCCGCAGCGCACCGAGCAGCTGACGCCGGCCGCCGTTCACGAGATGTTCCGGAAGTACTTCACGACCGACCGGGTGACCGTCGTGTCGCTCATGCCCGAGGCCTGAGGGTCCGGCGGTCGAGTACAATTCGAGGTTCGAATGGCTGCGCAATACGTCTACGTCATGAAGGGGCTGGGCAAGACCTATCCCCCCGATCACACGGTGCTCCGTGACATCTGGCTGTCGTTCCTGCCCGGGGCGAAGATTGGGGTGCTCGGCCTTAATGGCGCCGGCAAGTCGAGCCTGCTGAAGATCATGGCGGGCCTCGACACGAGCTATGTGGGCGAGGCGTTTGCCGGCGAGGGCGTCACGGTGGGCTACCTGCCGCAGGAGCCCCAGCTCAACCCCGCCAAGGATGTGCGTGGCAATGTCGAGGAAGGGGTGGCCGAGATCAAGGCCATCCTCGAGCGGTATGACGCCGTCAACATGAAGCTCGGCGAAGATCTCTCGGCTGACGAGATGGAGAAGGTGCTCGACGAGCAGGCCCGGCTGCAGGACCGGATCGATGCCACCAATGCGTGGGACCTCGATTCGCGGCTCGAGCTCGCCATGGATGCGCTGCGCTGCCCGCCGCCCGACGCCGACGTCACCACGCTGTCTGGCGGGGAACGGCGCCGCGTGGCCCTGTGCCGGCTGCTGCTGCAGTCGCCCGACCTGCTGCTGCTCGACGAGCCGACCAACCACCTCGATGCCGAGTCGGTGGCGTGGCTCGAGAAGTTCCTCAAGGAATATCAGGGCACCGTGGTGGCCGTGACGCACGACCGCTACTTCCTCGACAACGTGGCCGGCTGGATTCTCGAGCTCGACCGTGGCCACGGCATTCCATATCAGGGCAATTATTCTGGCTGGCTGGAACAGAAGCAGCAGCGCCTGCAGCAGGAGGAGAAGGCCGAGAGCCGGCGCCAGCGGACGCTGCAGCGCGAGCTCGACTGGATCCGCATGTCGCCGCGCGCCCGCCAGGCGAAGGGGAAGGCCCGCCTCAATGCGTACGAGGACCTGCTCAGCCAGGACTCGGCACAGAAGGTCGACTCGGTCGAGATTTACATTCCCCCCGGTCCGCGCCTCGGCGACATTGTCATCGAGGCCCGGCACCTGAAGAAGGCGTTTGGCGACACCGTACTGTTCGACGATCTGTCGTTCACGCTGCCGCGCTCGGGCATCGTGGGCGTCATCGGCCCGAATGGCGCCGGCAAGACCACGCTTTTCCGGATGATCACCGGCCAGGAAGCGCCAGACGAGGGCAGCCTGCGACTCGGCGAGACGGTGCAGTTCGGCTACGTTGACCAGAGCCGTGATGCGCTCGACGCGAACAAGACGGTGTTCGACGAAATCACCGACGGCAGCGACGAGCTGACGATGGGGCGCAAGACCGTCCCCTCGCGCGCGTACGTGTCGTGGTTCAACTTCAAGGGCGGCCAGCAGCAGCGCAAGGTCGGCACCCTCAGCGGCGGGGAACGCAATCGCGTGCATCTCGCCAAGCTGCTGCGGAAGGGCAGCAATCTGCTGCTCCTCGACGAGCCCACCAACGACCTCGACGTCGACACGCTGCGCGCGCTCGAGGAGGCCCTGCTCAATTACCCCGGATGCGCGGTGGTCATCAGCCACGACCGCTGGTTCCTCGATCGCATCGCCACGCATATCCTCGCGTTCGAGGGCGACAGCCAGGTGGTGTGGTACGAGGGCAACTATCAGGACTACGAAGCCGACCGCAAGCGCCGGCTCGGGGCGGCGGCCGATCAGCCGCACCGCATCAAGTACCGCAAGCTCACCCGCACCTAGGGGCCGCGATGACCGGGCAGGACGCGCGGGCCGTGGCCTCGGTGCTCGGCCCGCAGGTGCGACAGGAACTGCGGACGACCGTCCGTGTGCTGCAGGCCATCCCCGAAGGGCAGCGCGACTGGCGGCCCGATCCGGTGAGCCGTACCGCGTGGGACCTCGCCGTGCATCTCTGCCGCTCGGAAGAGTGGTTCCTCGGTGGCATGCTGACAGGCGACTTCCGCCCGGGGCCGCAGGAGGCACCGGCTGAGACGCTGGTCTCTCTCTGCGCGTGGTACGCGGTCGTGGTGCCGGCCCTGCTCGACCAGGTACTGGCCCTCGACGATGAGGCGTTGGCCTCGGTGGTCGACTTTTACGGCACGCCGATGGCCCGGGTGGCCCTGCTGCCGCTCTTCATCGGCCACTCCGCGCATCATCGCGGGCAGCTGTCGTCCTATCTGCGGTCCATGGGAGCGCGCGTGCCGAGCATTTACGGCAGCAGTGCCGACCAGTCGTGGAGGGCCGTATGACGCGCCGACTGATTGCGGTGGCGCTGGCCCTCGGCGCGCTCGGGGCGGCGGCGTGTGCGCCGGCACCGCCAGACATGGTGCTCACGGGCGGGCGCGTCTTCACGGCCACCGACGAGCAGCCGTGGGCAGAGGCGCTGGCCATCCGGGGCGATCGCATTGTCGCCGTCGGCACGACGGCCGAGATCGAGGCCCTGGCCGGGACGACGACCGTGCGCCGAGCGTTGGCCGGGCGCGTCGTGGTGCCGGGGTTCAACGATGCCCACGTGATCGATCCCGGGGGCGATGCCGCAGCAGCGCGGGAGGCGCTGGCCCGTGGGCTCGCGGTGGGGGTGACGTCGGTGCAGTGGTTCGTGGGGGAGCGCACCGTGGCCGAGGTGTCTCGCGTGCTGCAGGCGGCCGCCTCGCCGATGCGCGTGCGGGTGTTCCGGATGCCGCGCCCGGGCATGGGCGGACAGACCATCGACAGCCGTCCGCATCTGCCGCCGCAGCCGACGCTGCGCATCGACATCCGGGGCTTCGGCTTCCGTCTCGGGGGAGCGGACGGTGATCGCATCCGACAGGCCGTGACCTGGGCGTTTGGCACGGAGGACCTGCTGGCTCTGGAACCCACCGATGAGGCAGCGCTTCGCGACTATGTCGCCGCACTGCAGTCCACGGGCGTCCCCGAGGTCTGGAGTCGGAAGCGCCCGCGCATCGACTGGCCGACGCACCCGCTCGATACAGCCCTGGCAGAGCTCCGGGGTCACGGCCTCGGTGTGGTGCAGGGCATCGGCGGGAACGCCGTGCTGCAATCGCGTGTCCTACCCGTAGGCGCCTTTGCGGTGGGCACTGGAACTGGCAGGCATCCGTTCGAGGCGCTGGCCTGGCTGACGGCCGCCGACCGGGGCCCGATGGCGTGGTCGGTGCCAGAGGCCCTCGAGGCCATGACGCGCGGGGGCGCCCGGGTCGAACTGCAGGGCCGCGACAGGGGATTCCTGGCGCCGGGGGCGCTGGCCGACCTGGCGGTGCTGTCTGACGATCCCCTGCGGCTGACGCCCGATCGGGCGGCGCAGATGCGCAGCCTGCTGACGATGGTGGGAGGAGAGGTCGTTCACGATGTTCCCTGATCTGCGCACGTTCCTGCACCAGCTGCGGCGCGACCGCGACCTGGTCGAGGTGTCGGCTCCTGTCGATGCCGAGCTGGAAGCCGCCGAAATCCATCGCCGGGTGATTGCGGCCGGTGGCCCGGCGCTGCTGTTCACCAACGTGCGGGGCAAGGCGTTTCCCCTGGCGACAAACTTGTTCGGCACGGCCCGGCGGGCCGAGCTGGCCTTTGGCGAGCGTCCGCTGCGCCTGATTCGCGAGATCGTGCACCTGGCCGAGACGATCCTGCCGCCCACACCGGCCAAGCTGTGGGGCGCGCGCGGCCTGGCTGCCGAGCTGCTCAGCGTGGGTCTGTCGCGACGACGTTCTGGGCCGGTGACAGAGGTGGTGTCCTCCACCCTCAGCCTCGACCGCCTGCCGGCGCTGACGTGCTGGCCGGAGGACGGCGGGCCCTTCGTCACACTGCCGCTCGTTTACACGACGCCGCCCGATGGTCGTGGGGCACCGAACCTCGCGATGTACCGGATGCATGTCCACGATGCGCGCAGCACGGGCATGCACTGGCAGATCGGGAAGGGCGGCGGCTTCCATCACCAGATTGCCGAAGCCCGTGGCGAGGCCCTGCCGGTCACGGTGTTTCTCGGCGGCCCCCCGGCCCTGATTCTGGCGGCCATTGCGCCGCTGCCGGAAAACCTTCCGGAGATGATGCTGGCCTCGCTCATTGCGGGCTCGCGTCTGCCGCAGGTGCCCGGACCAAATGGGCACCCGCATCCGCTGGTGGCGACCGCCGAGTTTGCCCTCATGGGTGAGGTGCCGCCCCACGTGCGTCGACCGGAGGGACCCTTCGGCGACCACTACGGGTATTACTCGCTGCGGCATGACTACCCGGAGTTCCGCGTGCGGCAGATCGCCCACCGGCATGACGCGATTTACCCGGCGACGGTGGTGGGCAAGCCCCGTCAGGAAGACTTCTTCATTGGCGACCTTCTGCAGGACCTGCTGTCACCGCTGTTCCCGCTGGTGATGCCGGCGGTGCAGCAGCTGTGGTCCTACGGCGAGACCGGCTATCACTCGCTGGCGGCGGCCGTGGTCAAGCAGCGGTACAAGCGCGAGGCGATGGCCAGCGCCTTCCGCATCCTGGGTGAGGGCCAGCTGTCGCTCACCAAGTTCCTGCTGCTGACGGATCGGCACGTCGATCTCAAGGATTTCCGTGCGACGCTCGAGCACATCCTGGCGCGCACCGACCCGCGCACCGATCTGTATGTGTTCTCGAATGTGTCGATGGACACCCTCGATTACAGCGGGCCGACCATTAACGAAGGGTCGAAGGGCGTGTGGCTGGGCGTGGGCGACGCGGTGCGCGACCTGCCGCGGCAGTTCCAGCCCGGCGTGCCGCCGCCGCGCGACGTGCGCGATGTGCGCGTGTATTGCGGCGGCTGTCTCGTGGTCGAGGCCGCGGGTTACGCCGAGGACCGCGAGGCTCCGGCCCGCCTGGCGGCGCATCCGGCCTTCGAGGGCTGGCCGCTCGTGGTGGTCACCGACGATGCGGCCCGTGCCGCCCGCAGCGACATCAATTTTCTGTGGACCACATTCACCCGGTTCGAGCCGGGGGCCGACATTCACGCGGCGCAGACCTCCGTCGTCCGGCACCATGTGTGCTACACGCCGCCGGTCGTGATTGATGCGCGCATGAAGCCCTGGTACCCGGCCGAGCTGTCGTGCCGTGACGACATTGCGACGCGGGTGACCGAGCGGTGGCGCGAATACTTCCCCCACGACGTCGTCGAGATGGGCGACAGCGAGCGTGGACACCTCGATTAGCCCGAGGTCTGCCATAATCAGCAGGTGAGCGATACGACAACGCACGGGATTCGGGTGCAGGTCCGGTCCCGTTACCTGCCTGAGCGCAGCGCCCCTCGTGAGGGGCAGTACCTGTTCGCCTACCACATCACCATCTCGAACGTCGGCGAAGACACCGCACAGCTCATCAGTCGCCACTGGTACATCACGAACGCCGACGGGCAGACCGAGGAAGTGGAGGGGCCCGGGGTGGTGGGCGAGCAGCCCGTGCTGGCACCAGGGACATCGTTCGAATACACCAGTTTCTGTCCGCTCAAGACCAGTGTGGGGTCGATGCACGGCACCTACACCATGGTCACGACGGGAGGCACGACGTTCGAGGCGCGCATCTCGCCTTTCACCCTGGCCGTGCCGTATGCGGTGAACTGACAATGGCGGTGATGAGGACGGGAGCGCCCCGGACGGGGGCCGTCGAAGCCACACGACGGCCTTCCGGGGCCGCAGCGTCGGGAGACGGCGAGCCGAAGCGGCCCATCAACAGGTCGGCGGCGTGGCGTGAGGCGCGGGCCCTGCTGTATGCCCACCGCCGCCGTCTGCTGGTGGGCCTGGTGCTGATGCTGGTGTCGCGCCTGTCGGGCGTGGTGCTACCGGCGCTCTCCAAGTTTGTGATCGACGACGTGTTCGGCAAGGGCCGGGCCGACCTGCTGCTTCCCATCGCGCTGGCGGCAGGGGCCGCGACCGTGGTGCAGGCGCTGACGAGCTTTGCGCTGTCGCAGCTGCTGGGCGTGGCGGCACAGCGGGCGATCACCGACATGCGCATCCGGGTGCACGCGAAGATCATGCGCCTGCCCGTGCGCTACTTCGACTCGACCAAGACCGGCGTCCTGCTGTCGCGCATCATGACCGATGCGGAGGGCATCCGGAACCTCGTCGGCACCGGCCTGGTGTCGCTGGTCGGCGGCCTGGTGACGGCGATGATCGCCCTCGGCGTCCTGCTGTATCTCAACTGGCGCCTCACGCTCATCACGGCGGTCGTGCTGGCGGTGTTCGGCGGCGGGATGGCCTATGCGTTCAAGCTGCTGCGCCCGCTGTTCCGCGAGCGCGGGAAGATTCAGGCCGAGGTGAGCGGGCGGCTCACCGAGGCGCTCGGCGGCATCCGCATCGTCAAGAGCTACACGGCCGAGAAGCGCGAGGAACTGGTCTTCACGCAGGGGGCCAACCGCCTGTTCCGGAACATTGCGCAGTCGATGACGGGCGTGTCGGCGACCACGGCGGGCAGCACGGTCATTGTCGGTGTCATCGGCGTGATTATGATCGGGATTGGCGGCGGCGACATCCTGGCCGGACGGATGACGCTGGGTGACTTCATCAGCTATATCTTCTTCATCGGGCTGCTGGCGGCGCCGCTGATTTCCATCGCGAGCATCGGCACGCAGATCACCGAAGCCTTCGCGGGCCTCGATCGCATCCGCGAGATTCTCGATCAGGAAACGGAAGATGAGGCCGATGCGGCCAAGGCGCCCCTGGCCGATGTGCAGGGCGACATCCGCTTTGACGGGGTGTGGTTCGAGTATGTCGACGGGCAGCCGGTACTGAAAGACGTGTCGTTTCACGCAGCGCCCGGCACGACCACGGCCCTGGTCGGCTCATCGGGGTCGGGCAAGAGCACGCTCATCAGCCTGGTGATGGCCTTCAATCAGCCCCTGCGCGGCCGGGTGCTGGTCGACGGGCGCGATCTGGCGTCCATCCCGCTGCACGACTACCGCTCGCGCCTGGCGTCGGTGCTGCAGGAAAGCTTCCTCTTCGACGGCACGGTGGCCGAGAACATCGGCTATGCGAAGCCCGGAGCCACGATCGAGCAGATTCGCGAGGCCGCGAGAATCGCGCACTGCGAAGAGTTCATCCTGCGCTTCCCCGAGGGCTACGACACGATCGTGGGCGAGCGCGGCGTCAAGCTGTCGGGCGGGCAGCGCCAGCGGGTGTCGATTGCGCGCGCCATTCTGGCGCAGCCGCGCGTGCTGATTCTCGACGAAGCGACGTCGAGCCTCGACAGCGAGAGCGAGGAGATGATCCAGGACGGGCTGCGCACGCTGCGCGCCGGCCGGACCACGTTTGTCATCGCCCACCGGTTGTCGACCATCCGCAGCGCCGACCAGATCCTGGTGCTCGAGGGCGGGGAAATCGTCGAGCGGGGCACACACGCCGAGCTGCTCGAGGCAAACGGCCGTTACCGGCAGCTCTACGACAAGCAGTATCGGCTCGAGACCAACCGGTTCATCAACCCCGGCGAAGACTGGACCCCTGCGGAAGCCTGAGGCCCGAGGGAACCGTCCCCGCCGGGCCTTCGTCATGCTGTGAGGGAGCACTTATGAATCAGCAGTGGTACATGGCAGTGGGCGGTCACCAGGTGGGGCCGGTGACCGAGGACGAAATCATCAGCCAGCTGCGCAACGGCACCATCGACGGCGACACGCTTGTCTACACGGCGGGCATGGCGACCTGGCAGAAGGTCAGGGAGGTGGCGGCGTTCGCGCCGTTCATCGCGCAGGGGGCATCGCCGGCCGGCCCGCCACCGCTGCCGGGTGTTCCCGGTCGCGTGGCGCACGAAATCGACTTCGTGATCCACGGCAACGAAATGCAGTTCGTCGAGGTCGAACTCGACCCGGGTGAGGCGGCGGTGGCCGAAGCCGGCGTGTTCATGTACATGACGCCGGGCATCCAGATGGAAACCATTTTCGGCGACGGGCGTGCGCAGGCCTCGCGCGGGGTGTTCGATGCGCTGGTTGGCGCGGGCAAGCGGCTGCTGACGGGCGAGAGCCTGTTCATGACCGTCTACCAGAACCGCGGGCAGGGCAAGCAGCGGGTGGCGTTCGCCGCGCCCTACCCGGGCAAGATCCTGCCGATGGACCTCAAGGCCCTTGGGGGGCAGCTTATCTGCCAGAAGGACTCGTTCCTCTGTGCGGCCCGTGGCGTGAGCGTCGGCATCGCGTTCCAGCGCAAGCTGGGAGCGGGCCTCTTCGGCGGAGAGGGCTTCATCATGCAGAAGCTCGAGGGTGACGGCCTGGCGTTCGTGCATGCCGGCGGCACCATCCATGCCGTCGATCTCCGTCCCGGCGAAACGCTGCGCGTCGACACGGGGTGCCTCGTGGCCCTGCAGTCGGCGGTGCAATACGACATCGAGTATGTGGGCAACATCAAGACGGCCCTGTTCGGCGGCGAGGGCATCTTCTACGCCACGCTGACCGGACCGGGGCGTGTGTGGCTGCAGTCGCTGCCGTTCAGCCGCCTGGCGGACCGCATCTACGCCGCGGCGCCGCAGACCGGCGGCCGCCGCATGGAAGAGGGGTCGATCCTCGGCGGGCTGGGCGACCTGCTCGACGGCCGATAAGCGCCGAACCTCCTGTGCCCCCGGCCGGACCCGCGCCGGGGGCATGCTACGATGCCCCGATGTTTCGACTGCTGATTCTGGTGCTGGCGGTGGCCCTGGCCGCCACTGGCACCGCAGGGGCGCAGGTGCGCACGGCCTATCCCGACAAGCGTGGCGTGCCGCTGTCGGCGTTTCCACGCACCATCAAGCTGGCCGACAACGTCTACGGCTACGAAGAGATTCGCCAGCCCGGGTTCACCACGGTCAGCCTGTTTGTTGTGGGGGCGGACGGGGTGCTGCTGGCCGACGGACAGGGCAGCGTGGCGGCGACGCAGACCCTGATCGACGCCATTCGCAAGGTCACACCCAAGCCCATCCGCTGGTATGTCGTCGGCTCGGATCACGGCGATCACACGGCCGGCAATTCCGCGCTGCCGAAGGATGTCCGCTACGTCATCCATCCGAATTCCCTCGCGCAGATGCGGCGCGATGCGGCCAACCCGAACCGCTCGGCCAGCGCTCCTCCGGTGATGGTGCCGCCGGCGGCGATGGCGGGTGAGTCCGAGACCATCGACGTGGGCGGCATCGAGGTCCGGGTGCTGTTCCTCGGCCGGGCGCACACCGGTGGCGACCTCATGGTGCACCTTCCCAGGCAGCGCCTGCTTTTCATGAGCGAGGCCTACCTCAACCGCGTGTTTCCTGCCATGCGGTCTGCCTATCCCTCGGAATGGGTGCGGGTGATTGACCGTGCCCTGGCGCTCGATGTCGACCTGTTCGTGCCTGGCCACGGATTCATCGAAGAGGCCCGGGTGTCGCGAGAGGAACTGGTCGAGTTCCGCAAGGCGCTGCAGTTTGTCATCGCCGAGGTGACGGCGCTGAAGGCCCGGGGCCTGTCGGTGGACGATGCCGTTCGCCAGGCGAACTGGGGGCCGTATGCCGAATGGTTCCTGCGCGATCAGCAGGCGCCCATCGCCGTCCGGAAGGTGTACGAGGAACTCGAAGGGAGGCTGAAGTGAGCCAGAACGCGCCGCAGTCGTTTGAGCAGCATGCGCACCATCCGGTGCCGACCTACATTGCCACCGTCCTCTGGCTGGGGGCCTTCGTGGCCTGGCTGGGCAGCCGGTTCCTGGGATGGGATGCCGCCGACGTATCCATGGGTCTGCTGTTCGGGGCCGTGTTCATGGCGCTGTCGATTGGCCGCATCTACACGGTGCGCCTGCAGGACCGCGTCATCCTGCTCGAAATGAAAGTGCGCTGCGCCGAGGTACTGCCGGCAGGCGAGGACGCGCGTCTGGCGCAGCTGAGTGCGAAGCAGATCGTGGCCCTCCGCTTCGCGTCGGATGCCGAACTGGGCGGCCTGCTCGATCGCGCCGTGCGCGAGCAGCTGTCGCCCACCGACATCAAGCGTGCCGTCAGCCAGTGGCGCGCCGACTATCACCGCACCTAGGCTCGGGTGCCCGCACGGACGAGTGACCGGTGACCGCTGACGAAAAGCAGGAAGTGCTCAAACTGCTCGAGGCCCACGAGCGCACCATCGCGGTGTGCCGGGCGTGTGCCGAGACCACCCGTGACCTTGCGTGGGAAGTGAAGCGTGGCAGCGCGCCTCCGGCAGAGGCGCTCGGCGCGACGGCCGACGAGGCGTCGCGTGTACTCGACGAACTGGGACAGGTCGAGCTGATGCTCGCGGAAATGAAGGCCGCCCTCTGGTAGGCCAGGGGACGGGGAATCGGAACGTGCACGATGCCTGAGTCGGTAGTTCTCATGACCGGTGCCGGGGGCGAGGTGGGGCATGGCCTCATCGGCCGCCTGGCGGCTGCGGGTCGTCCGGTGGTCACCATTGACGTGCAGCCCCTGTCGTCTGGCCTGGCAGCCGGCGTGGCGGCCGAATACACCGGATCGATCCTCGACGGGGCGCTGCTCGATGAGGTGTTTCGCACGCACCGCGTCGAGGCGGTGTTCCACCTCGCCGCCCTGCTCTCAACCAGCGCTGAGCGCGACCCGCAGCAGGCTCACCGCGTGAACGTCGACGGCACGCTGGCCCTGCTCGAGCGTGCACGCCAGGCGGGGGCATCCACGGAGACGACGGTGCGCTTTCTCTTCCCGTCGACGATCGCCGTGTACGGTCTGCCGTCACTCGCGGTGAAGGACGAGGCCGGCCGGGTGGCCGAAGATGCGTTCACCACCCCCACGACGATGTACGGGTGCAACAAGCTGTACTGCGAGCATCTCGGGCGCTACTACGCACGGCACTATCGTCAGGGGGCCGGCCACGGGGCCGTGCCCGCGCTCGACTTCCGCGGTCTCCGCTTTCCCGGCCTCATCTCTGCCGACACGGTACCGACCGGCGGGACATCCGACTACGCGCCCGAGATGATCCACGCCGCGGCGCGCGGCGAGGCCTATGCCTGCTTCGTCGGGCCCGAGACACGCCTGCCGTTCATGGCCATGCCGGATGCGATCGAGGCGCTGCTGCGCCTCGAGCAGGCACCGGCCTCGGTGCTGAGCCGCACCGTCTACAACGTGTCGGCGTTCAGCGCTTCCGCCGACGACTGCGCGAGGGAAGTGCGCGTGGCGTTTCCCGGGGCCGTCATCACCTGGGCCCCCGACGCACGCCGCCAGGGCATCGTCGACACGTGGCCGGCCGACGTGGATGATGCGGCGGCGCGGACTGACTGGGGCTTTGCGCCGGCCTTCGATTTCGCGCGCACGTTCCAGGAGTACCTTCGTCCTGCCGTTGCCGCGCGCTACGCCGGGCGGGCGTAGGCCGGTTCGTCGATGCGCTGCATTGACATCGCGTCGCCGGGTGGTCCCGAGCAGCTGCGCCTGGGTGAGCGTCCAGACCCGGCACCGGGCGAGGGCGACGTCCTGATTCGCGTGGTCGCGGCGGGGGTGAACCGTCCCGACGTGCTGCAGCGCTACGGCAAGTATCCGCCCCCTCCGGGAGCGAGTGACGTGCCCGGTCTCGAGGTGGCGGGCGTTGTGGCGCGAGTCGGCCCTGGCGTGCGGCGGTGGCGTGAAGGCGACGCGGTCTGCGCGCTGGTGTCCGGCGGTGGCTACGCGGAACTGTGTGTGGCGCCGGAGGGGCAGTGCCTGCCGGTGCCGACCGGGTGCGGCTGGCACGAAGCCGCCGCCCTCCCGGAGACAGCCTTCACGGTCTGGAGCAACGTGTTCGAGCGCGGACGCCTGGCCCCGGGAGAGTGGCTCCTGGTGCACGGGGGGACCAGTGGCATCGGCACAATGGCGATTCAGTTGGCTACCGCGCTGGGGGCACACGTGGTGGCGACGGCCGGCAGCGACGAGAAATGCGCGGCATGTGTCGGGCTGGGTGCGGTCGCGGCCTGGAACTACCGCACGGTCGACTGGGTGGAGGTGGCCCGTCACCTGACCAGCGGGCGCGGCGTGGATGTCGTGCTCGATATGGTCGGCGGTGACTACACGCCCAGGAACCTCGACGTGCTGGCCGAGGAAGGACGACTCGTGCAGATTGCCTTCCTCAGGTCGCCCCGCATCGAACTGGATCTGTCGGTCGTGATGCGCAAGCGCCTGTGGCTCACCGGATCGACCCTGCGCGCGCGATCGGTGGCCGAGAAGTCGGCGCTGGCGCGGCGGGTCGAGGCGCACGTGTGGCCCTGCATTGCCGACGGGCGCGTGCGGCCGGTGATGGCGGCCCGGTTTCCCCTCGAGGCCGCGGCGGACGCGCATCGCCTCATGGAGTCGAGCCGGCACATCGGAAAGATTGTGCTCGATGTCAGCGCCTGAGCGCCTGTTCACGGCGCGCTTCGCGCTGATGTTCAGCTTCAGCTTCACGGTCTTCCTCGCCGCGTTTCAGCTGCTGCCGACAGCCCCATTCCAGATTCTCGCGCTCGGCGGCAGCCAGGGAGAAGCCGGCCTGTTCCTGGGCCTGCTGACCTATGCGTCCGCCCTGTCAGCGCCGGTGACCGGCGCGGTCGCTGACCGCATCGGCAAGCGGCGCATGCTGCTGACGACCTCGTCGGTGATTGCGCTGCTGTCGGCCGGCTACGCCGTGGCACCGGGCTATCAGTGGATGCTCGGGCTCGTGCTGGTGCACGGCGTGTTCTGGAGCGGACTGCTCACGGCCTCCGGGGCCTACGTCACGGATCTGCTGCCGCCGACCCGACGCACCGAAGGACTCGGCTACTGGGGGTTTGCCAGCATCATGGCCGTGGCGGTGGCACCGTCGCTCGGGCTGTGGGTGTTCGGGCGCGGGGGATGGACCCTGGTCTGCGCAGAAGCCACCATCCTGCATGTGGTGATGGCCGTCATCGCGTGGCGGTTGCCGGCCGACCGTCCGCACGAGGCGCACCAGGCCCTGCGCCTGTCGTCACTCGTCGAGTGGCGGGTGCTGCTGCTGGGGGGCACGCTCTTTCTGTATGCGTTTTCGTATGGCGGCATCACCAGCTTTGCCGCGATCTATGCCGACCAGCTCGCCATCACGCCGCGCGCCCTCTACTTCACGGTCTTCTCGATCACCATCATGGTCACGCGGCCCTTCATCGCCCGCTACGCCGATGGCACCGACCACCGTCGGGTGATTGTCACGTGCCTGCTGCTGGTGGCTGCGGGGATGGGGGGCATGGCGTGGGCCACCACACGCACGACGCTGCTGCTGTCGGCGGTGCTCTTCGGCACCGGGTTCGGGTCGGCCTATCCCGTCCTGGTGGCGGCGCTCATGAAGCGCGTCCCGGCCTCGAGGCGCGGCGCGACATTCGGGGCCCTCATCGGCGCGTTCGACACCGGCATCGGCAGCGGGTCGATCGCGATTGGGTGGATGGGGCAGTGGTGGGGACTGTCGTCTGCGTACGCGGTGGCGGCCGTCCTTGCCGCCTGCGCCGTGCCGTACTACGTGTGGGCCGAGCGGCGGTTTGCACCGCCGCCCGAGTGACCGCACGCACGACCCATCGACAGGCGTGGCCTACCGCGCCGGCTCGTAGGCCAGGATGGGCCGCAGCCACATTTCGGCCTCGGCCACGGGCATGCCCGCTCGCGCGGCGTAGTCGGCCACCTGATCGGCGTTGACGCGCTGGATGTTGAAGTAGCGGCTGCCCGGGTGCGAGAAGTAGAGGCCGCTCACGCTGGCGGCCGGGGTCATGGCGCACGACTCGGTGAGATCCATGCCGATGGCCCGCGCTCCCAGCAGGTCGAACAGGCGCCGCTTGAGGCTGTGGTCGGGGCAGGCCGGATAGCCGAAGGCCGGGCGGATCCCCTGGAAGGCTTCGTCAATCAGCTGGTCGTAGCTCAGCGCCTCGGTGAGGCCCCAGTCAGCGCGTGCCCGCTGGTGGAGGTACTCGGCGAAGGCTTCGGCGAGCCGATCGGCGAGGGCCTTGGTGAGAATGGCCGAATAGTCGTCATGCGCCGCCTCGAACCGCCGCACCACATCGTCTGTGCCGATGCCGGCGGTTACGGCGAAGGCGCCGACGTAGTCGGTGACGCCGCTGCCCACCGGCGCGACAAAGTCGGCCAGCGACCGATTGGGTTTGTCGTCGGCGATGACTTCCTGCTGCCGAAGCATCGGGAATCGCAGCAGTTCTTCGCCCGAGGCATCGCCCGTGCCATAGAGCACCACATCGTCGCCGTCGGCATTGGCTGGCCAGAAGCCGTACACGCCGCGCGCGCGCAGCTGCCGGCCGGAAATCAGGCGGTCGAGCAGGGCCTGCCCGCTGGCAAACAGGTCGCGCGCCGCCGGGCCGTGCACGGCGTCCTCGAGGATGGCGGGATACCGGCCCTTGAGTTCCCAGGCGCTGAAGAAGAAGGTCCAGTCGATGTAGGGCACCAGGTCGCCCAGGTCGATGTCGACCTGTCGGGCGCCCGTGAAGGCCGGGACAGGCACCTGCGTGAAGTCGAGCTGCTGCCGGTTGGCCCGGGCCCTGGTGTAGGGCACGGTGGGCCGCTCAGCCCGCAGGGCATACTGCGCACGCAGCGTCTCCTGGGCGGCTCGCGTGTCAGCGACGAAGCCGTCGCGCTGGGTGGGGCTGAGCAGGCTGCCCACCACGTCGGTGACGCGCGAGGCATCGGGCACGTGAATCGTGGGGCCGCTGTAGTGCGGGGCGATCTTCACGGCGGTGTGCTGGCGGCTCGTGGTGGCGCCGCCGATGAGCAGCGGGATGGTGAAGCCGCGGCGTTCCATCTCCGTGGCGACGTAGGCCATCTCGTCGAGTGACGGCGTGATGAGGCCGCTGAGACCGATCGCGTCGACGTTGTGCGCCGTGGCTTCGTTGAGGATGCGGTCGCACGACACCATGACGCCGAGGTCGATGACCTCGTAGCTGTTGCAGCCGAGCACGACGCCGACGATGTTCTTGCCGATGTCGTGGACGTCCCCCTTGACGGTGGCCATCAGCACGCGGCCCTGCGCGCCGCCGCCGGCGGCGGCCTGTTCCTCGGCCATGAACGGCTCGAGGTAGGCCACGGCGCGCTTCATGGCACGCGCGCTCTTGACGACCTGGGGCAGGAACATCTTGCCCGCCCCGAAGAGGTCGCCCACGGTCTTCATGCCGTCCATCAGCGGGCCTTCGATGACCTGGATGGGCCGGCCGAGCGCCTGCCGCGCTTCCTCGGTATCGGCCTCGATGAAGTCGACGATGCCGTGCACGAGGGCGTGCGACAGCCGGCGCGCGACCGGGGCGTCGCGCCAGGCCAGGTCGGCTTCGCGCTTCGAGGCGGTGCCCCGGACAGTCTCGGCGTACCGCACCATGCGTTCGGTGGCGTCGGGCCGCCGGTTGAACAGCACGTCTTCGACATGCACGCGCAGGTCTTCGGGAATGTCCTCGTACACCACCAGCTGGCCGGCGTTGACGATGCCCATGTCGAGCCCGGCGCGAATGGCGTGGAACAGGAAGGCCGAATGCATGGCCTCGCGCACCACGTCGTTGCCCCGGAAGGAGAACGACAGGTTGCTGATGCCGCCGCTGACCCGCGCGCCGGGGCAGGTCGCCTTGATCTGCCGCGTGGCCTCGATGAAGGCGACGGCGTAGTCGTTGTGCTCCTCGAGGCCGGTGGCCACGGCCAGGACGTTGGGGTCGAAGATGATGTCGGTCGGCTCGACGCCGGCCCCGGTTGTCAGCAGGTGGTAGGCCCGCTGGCAGATGGCGACCTTGCGCTCGACCGTGTCGGCCTGTCCAGTCTCGTCGAAGGCCATCACCACCATGGCAGCGCCGTAGCGGCGCACTGTAGCGGCCCGCTCGAGGAACTCGGCCTCACCCTCCTTCAGGCTGATCGAATTAACGATGGCCTTGCCCTGTACGCACTTGAGGCCCGCCTCGATGACCGACCACTTCGAGCTGTCGATCATCACCGGGATACGGGCAATTTCGGGCTCGGTGGCGATGTAGTTGAGGAACCGGGTCATGCAGGCGGCCGAGTCGAGCATGCCCTCGTCCATGTTGACGTCGAGGATGTTGGCGCCGCCGCGCACCTGATCCAGGGCCACCTCTGCCGCGCCGGTCCAGTCGCCCGACGACACCAGCCGTGCGAACTTGCGCGAACCGGTGACGTTGGTGCGCTCGCCGATCATCTGGAAGCTGGCCTCGGGGCGCAGCACCAGCGCCTCGAGCCCGGACATCCGGGTCAGCGACGGCTGGTCACCGGGGCGCGGCAGCGGGCGCGGGGCCACGCCCTCGACGGCGCGCGCGATGGCCGCGATGTGATCGGGCGTGGTGCCGCAGCAGCCGCCGATGATGTTCACGAAACCGCTGGTGGCAAAGTCGCGGATGAGGCCGGCCGTCTCGTCCGGCGCCTCGTCATACTGCCCGAAGGCGTTGGGCAGCCCCGCGTTCGGGTAGCAGGTGACATACCCGGTGGCAATGCGGGCCAGTTCGGCCAGATACGGGCGCATGTCGCGTGCCCCGAGGGCACAGTTCAGCCCCACCGAGAAGGGCTGCGCGTGCTCCACGGAAATGTAGAACGCGTCGAGTGTCTGGCCCGAGAGTGTTCGGCCGCTGCGGTCGGTAATCGTCGCCGAAATCATGATCGGCAGCCGACGGCCCCGCTCTGCGAAGGCCTGCTCGATGCCCACGAGCGCCGCCTTGGCGTTCAGCGTGTCGACGATGGTTTCAACGAGCAGGAGGTCGACGCCGCCGTCGATGAGACCGAGGGTCTGGTCGCGGTAGGCGTCTGCCATCTCGTCGAAGGTGATCGAGCGGAGGGCCGGGTTGTTGACGTCGGGCGAGAGCGAAAGCACCTTCGTGGTCGGGCCCATCGACCCGGCGACGAAGCGGGGCCGGTCGGGGGTGCGGGTCGTCCATGCGTCGGTGGCGGCGCGGGCCACCCGGGCCCCGGCGACGTTCAGTTCGTAGGCCAGCGCTTCGAGGCCATAGTCGGCCTGGGAGACGGCATTCGAGCTGAAAGTGCTGGTCTCGATGATGTCGGCCCCGGCCGCCAGGTACTGCTCGTGAATGGTGCGGATGGCGTCGGGCCGGGTGAGCAGCAGGATGTCGTTGTTGCCCTTCAGGTCGTGGGTGTGACCGGCGAACCGCTCGCCGCGAAAGTCGGCTTCCGTGAGCTGCAGCCGCTGCACCATGGTGCCCATGGCCCCGTCGAGGACGAGGATGCGTGAGGCCAGGGCCTCTTCGAGGGTGCGGAGTGTGGGGGTCATGGCTGTCGTGCCTTCCGTCGGCGTGAGAGGGTGCCTGTGGCCAGCAGGACCACAAACGGGTCGCCGGCCGTGCGCGCGCCGACGCGCACCGACACCTGCGAAAGACCGGCGGCCGTCATCAGCTCGTGGAGCCGGTCGTCGGAGAATCCGAGCCACACGTCACCGAGACGCTGGCGGACCCAGGGTTCGTCATGGGCACGCAGGTCAAGGACCAGGAGGCGGCCGCCGTCCCTGAGCACGCGCACGGCCTCTGCGAGGGCGACGGCCGGATCGGGCGCATGGTGCAGGGCCTGCGACAGCATCACGAGGTCCATCGACTGGTCGTCGAGGGGAATGCGTTCGAGCTCCCCGCGCTTCCAGGTGATGTTCCGCAGCCCCCGGCGTGCCGAGACCGTCCGGCCCCGGGTCAGCACCTCGGGCGAACGGTCGATGGCCACGACCCTGCGGGCCCACTGCGCCGCCTCCATGGCGAGGTAGCCCTCGCCGCACCCGATGTCGGCCACGTCGATGGCGGGCAGCAGCATGCCGAGCGCGCGCGACCAGGCCTTCCAGCTGCGGCCGGGCACCAGCTGGCGATGGTCGCGGGCATCGGCGGCCGCGCGCGTATCGAAGTTCTCCCGCCGCACCCGCAGCACCTCCTGCAGCCGGGCATCGTCGGCCCGGGCGTCGGGGGTGGCCGCGGCCTCCTCGAACTGCGCCTCCAGGGTCGACCACAGGGCGGGACGATCCTGCCTGAATGTGGCAGAGACCCGGTAGTAGGTGAACGTACCGTCGCGGGCTTCCTCGATGAGGCCGGCGTCCTTGAGCAGCCCGAGGTGCCGGGACACGCCCGACTGCGCGATGGCCAGGATGCCGGTGAGTTCCGTGACGTTGAAGCGGTCGTGCGCGAGCACGCGCAGCAGCCGCAGCCGGGCCGTGTCGCCCAGGAGGCGATAGAGGGCAGAGGCCTGCTGCATATCGACCAATGTAGATGATGCGATGGCGAAGGGCAAGGGCGATTGCGCCCGGGACCGCCTGCGGAGGATAATCGCCGGGCTGTACGACTGACAACCGTGTCCAGTGCGCAGGGCCTGACGGGCAGGCACGCGGCCGGGCACCACGAATGCTGAATCAGGCAGGAGAGGTTGCGCGCGACCCATCGCAGGCGATGACGGCCGGTGCAATCTGAACGACCATGGGCATCCTCGACAAGTTCCGCTCCACCCCCAAGACCAGCCACGCCGACCCGGCCGTCCGCATCGAGGCGCTGCGCGCACTCGACGCCGATGACCAGGCGGCCTTTGCCAGCTTCGCCAAGGACGACGCCGACGCGAGGGTGCGCCGTGCCGCCGCGGCGCGTGTCACCGACCCGGTCGTGCTGGGCGACGTGGTACGCAACGACGCCGACGATGCCGTGAAGGCGCAGGCCCTCGAGCAGCTGGTCGAACGTGCCAGCCGTCACGATGCGAGCCTGGCGGCCCCGGCGCTGGATGCGCTGATGGGCCTCGGCCTCGGCAAGGAACTGGCCCAGGTGGCCAAGGCGGACGGGCCCGAGGCGCTCCGCCGCCGGGCGGTCGAGGCGCTGACGGATCCGCGGCTGCTGGGCAGCATCGCGCGGCACGCGGCCCTCGCCAGCGTGCGCCTGCTCGCGGTGAGCCGGGTGCACGAGGCCGGCGAGCTCGAGGCGGTGGCGCTGCGCGGGGAGCACGGCGACGCCGCCGTGGCGGCGCTCGAGGCCCTGCCGATGCCCTCGGCCGAGTGGCTGCAGTCGGCGGTGCAGAAGGCCCGTTCGAAGGCTGCCCAGAAGCGGGCCCGCTCGCTGGCGCGTGCGCTCGAGACGGCGGCAGCGCCTGTCGCCGAGGCACCGGCCGTCGTTTACAAGGAGGCCCATCAGGCCGAGGCCCACCTGCTCGTGGGGCAGATGGTGCAGCTGCAGTCAGAGTCAGACCCCGGTGCGGTGCGCGACGGCTACGCCGGGACGCGCGTGGCCTGGGTCGAACTGCTGGCCGATGCCGACGTCGAACCGGCCACGGTCGAGGCCTTCGAGGTGGCATCGTCGGTGGTGCGGGACCGCATTGCGGCTGACGATGTGGCGAGGCTCGACGCAGAACGGGTGCGGCTGGCCCGCGAGCACGAGCAGGCCGAGCGAGCGGCCGTGTGCGCGCAGCTCGAGCAGCTCCAGGGCGAGGCCATTCCCGATGGCGTGGTCGCGGCCCGCGCGGCGTGGGAGGCCCTGCCGGTGATGCCGTCGACCTGGGCCGCCGACCTGCAGCGCCGCTTCGACGAGGCGTGCGCGGCGGCAGACAAGCGGCATGAGCGGCAGGTGCGGGCCCGCGAGATGGCCGAGCGGGTGCCGACGCTGCTTCCCGAGATAGAGGCGCTGTTGGCGATCGAGAATCAGGCCGAGGCGCGCACGCAGTGGTTCGCCTTGCGCAAGCAGTGGCAGGCCGCGGCGCGCGCCCTCGACATCGACCCGGCGCTGACCAGCCGCTACGAGGCGGTGGCGGCGGTGTTCGAGGCGCGCGAGCAGACGCTGCGTGAGGCGAAGGCCGGCGAACAGCAGCAGAACCTGCAGCGGCTGCAGTCCGTAGTCGCCGACCTCGAGGCGAGGGCCGGTGCCGAGGCGCTCACGCTGAAGGCGGCGGACGACCTCATGAAGGCCATCAAGCTGGCCATGGGGTCCATGGGCCCGCTGCCCACCAAGCAGGATCGCGACGACCTGACCGTGCGCCTGCAGGCGGTGCGCACCAGCCTGGCGCCGCGCATCCAGGAGCTGCGCGAAGGCGAGGAGTGGAAGCGCTGGGCCAACGTCCAGGTGCAGGAAGAGCTGTGCGCCAGGATGGAAGCGCTCATCGTGGTGGCCGACACCGACCCCGAGAAGGCCGGGACCGAGATGAAGCAGCTGCAGGAGCGGTGGAAGCCCGTGGCCGCCGCGCCGCGTTCGCAGGCGACCACGCTGTGGACGCGCTTCAAGGCCGCCCAGGATCAGGTGTACGAGAAGTGCAAGGACTTCTTTGCCCAGCAGCAGGTGCAGCGCGCCGAGAACCAGGCCCGAAAGGTGTCCCTGGCCGAGAAGGCCGAGGCCCTCAAGGATTCCACTGACTGGGTCAAGACCGCCGACGCCATCAAGGCCCTGCAGGCCGAGTGGAAGGCCATCGGCCCGGTGACCCGCGGCAGTGAGCGTGCCCTCTGGGAGCGCTTCCGTGCGGCGTGCGACGCCTTCTTCACGCGGCGCCAGGAGGACCTCAAGCAGCGGAAGAACGACTGGACCGAGAACCTGCGGCGCAAGGAAGCGCTTGTGGCCGAGGCCGAGCAGCTGTCGCAGTCCTCCGAGTGGGAGAAGGCGGCGTCGCGCATCAAGCAGCTGCAGGTGGAATGGAAAGCCATTGGGCCGGTCAAGCGCTCGAAGTCGGAGGTCATCTGGGAACGCTTCCGCGGCGCGTGTGATGTGTTCTTCGAACGCTTCAAGAATCGCGACCAGGTGGCCCTGCAGGGCAAGGTGGCCGACCGTGAAACGGCGGTGGCCGAGCTTGAGGCGCTGGTGCCCACTGACGATCAGGCCTCGGCGCCGTCCGACCTCTTCGCCCATGTGCAGGCCGCGCGCGCGCGGTGGGTGCAGGCGCCCGAACTGCCGCGCCATGTGCTGGCCCCGCTGGCCGATCGGGTCAATGCGGCCATGCTGGCCCTGGTCACCCGGTGGCCCGAGGCCTTCGCTGGTACCGACCTCGACCCGTCGGCCACGCGTGATCGGATGACGAAGCTTATCGCCAAGGTCGAAAAGCTCCTGCCGAGCGAGACGGCCGAGCCGGTGCAGGCGCTGTCGCCGGCCGAACTGCTCGCACGCCAGTGGCGCGAGGCCCTGGCGGCGAACACGATGGGCGGTGGCGGGGCGGCCCGTCAGGCGGAAGATGCGCGGCAGCGCGCCGCCGAACAGGAAGTGCGGGCCGCGCAGGCGGCCTGGAACCGCCTGGGGCCGCTGGCCGATGAGGAACGCAAGCCGCTGCAGGAGCGGTTCGACCGCACCGTGCGGAAGTTCTTCGAGGTGAAGCGCAGGGCCAGCCGGGCGTAAGCCCGGCTAGGCGTTCGGATCCTCGAGATACGTGTAGCCCATCAGCGCCTCCTCATAGAAGCGCAGCAGGCGTCCGGCCTGCTGGTCTTCCATGCGCGAGGCGTTGACGGCGGCTTCCACGTCACGGCGCAGCTTGCTCATCAGGCTTTCCGAGTCGAACTCGACGTACTTGAGCACCTCGCGCACCGTGTCGCCCTTGATGATGTGCTCGACACGCGCGCCGTCCTCGCCGTTGCTCGCCAGGCTGACGTGCACGGCATGGGTGTCACCGAAGAGATTGTGCAGGTCGCCGAGAATCTCCTGATAGGCGCCCACCAGGAACACCCCCAGGTAATACGGCTCGCCGTTGAAGCGGTGGAGGCGCACGGTCTTCTTGACGTCGCGGCGGTCGATGAACTGGTCGAGCTTGCCGTCCGAGTCGCACGTGATGTCGCCGATCACCGCATGGTGGAGCGGCTCTTCGTTGAGGCGGTGGATGGGCATCACGGGGAACAGCTGCTTGATCGCCCAGCTGTCGGGAATCGACTGGAACAGCGAGAAGTTACAGAAGTAGGTGTCTGAGAGCAGCTCTTCCAGCTGCTGCAGATCTTCGGGCACCTCATCCATCGTGTGCGTGAGCTTGCGGATCTTCTCGCAGATGGCCCAGTAGAGGTTCTCGGCGTGGGCGCGCTGCTCGAGCGGCAGATAGCCGCCGCTGAACAGGTTCATGGCCATGTCGAGCGCCTGCTGCGCGTCGTGATACGCCTCGAGGGCGTTGCGCTGCGTGACCGACTGGTAGGTGTCCATCAGATCGATCAGCGGCTGCTCGAAATCGTCACGGATCGTGTCGGGGACGGTTTCGGCACCGAAGCCGCTGGTGCCCAGCACGTTGAAGATGAGCATGCTGTGATACGCCGAGACGGCGCGCCCGCTCTCCGACACGATGGTGGGGTGCGCCACCCCTTCCTCGTCGCACACCGTCTGCAGGTGATAGACGACGTCGTTGGCGTACTCTTCGAGTGTGTAGTTCATGGACGACTCGAAGTTGGTCTGCGAGCCGTCGTAGTCGACCCCCAGTCCGCCCCCGACGTCCATGTACTGCAGGCCGGCGCCGTCCTTGACAAGGTCGCAGTAGATGCGGGCCGCCTCGTTCAGCGCGTTCTTGATGATGCGGATGTGCGTGATCTGGCTGCCCAGATGGAAGTGCAGCAGCTTGAGACAGTCGCTCATGCCGCGCCGCTTCAGTTCTTCGTGCCCCCGGAGAATCTCGGTGACCGTCAGCCCGAACTTCGAGCGGTAGCCGCCGGAGGACTGCCAGCGCCCCGAGCCCTTCGCCGCCAGCTTGACGCGCATGCCGATCGTCGGCCGCACGCCGACCTTCTCGGCGTATTCGAGAATCATCTCGAGCTCGGTGTACTTCTCGACGACCGGGATGATGTTGCGGCCCATCTTCTGGGCCAGCATCGCCATCTCGATGAACTCCCAGTCCTTGAAGCCGTTGCAGATGATGGGCGTGTCGTTGGTGGCCAGGGCCGCGACCGCCAGCAGCTCGGGCTTGCTCCCCGCCTCGAGCCCGAAGCCGTACTGGGCGCCGAACTTGAGCACCTCCTCGACCACCTGGCGCTGCTGGTTGACCTTGATGGGATACACGCAGCAGTACCGACCCTGATACTGGTGCTGGGTCATCGCCTGCTGGAACGCCCCGTGGATCTCTCCAAGCCGGTGCTTCAGCATGTCGGTGAAGCGGATGAGGATGGGCACCGACAGGCCGCGCAACTGGAGCCGATCGACCAGGTGCTTGAGGTCGATGGCGCGCCCCGGCTCCTTGGTCGGATGCACCAGCATCGTGCCCTCGGGGCTCACCGAAAAGTACCCCTGACCCCAGCGGGGCACGTCGTACAGGTCGGTGGCGTCGGTGGTGGTCCAGGGAGCGGTGCCGTGAGTGGCACCGGTGGTCACGCGGGGGCTGGCAAGTGTGCTCATCGTCGAATCGTCAGAATAGCGTCCGCGCCCGAGGAAGTTAAGAGAAATCCGGGGGGGCCACGACCGGCGGCCCGTCGGGGGCCACGGGAATTGGCTGGCCGGAGGCGTCGACGGCCACCAGCACCACCTCGGCTTCGGTCACCTTCACGCGCTCGCCGCGATGGCCGGCGCTCCAGCGCTCGGCCTCGACCTCGACCCACACCGTGACCGACGTCCGGCCGACGCGGCGGGTCTCTGTATAGAAGTTCACCAGGTCGCCCACGAACACCGGGGCGTGAAACTCGACTTCCCGCATGGCCGCTGTGACATACCGGTGCGGCGCCACCTTGCGGGCCTCGACGGCCGAGGCCAGGTCGATGTGCGACAGGATCACGCCGCCGAAGATGGTTCCGAGCTGGTTGGTGTCCTTCGGGAGCAGCAGCACTTTGATGGCAGGGATGCGTTCGGTCATGCCTGTACTCTACACTTCGATCTCATCATGATTGCGGCTTTTGCCCCCGCCACTGTCTCCAATGTGTCGTGTGGCTTCGACGTGCTCGGCTTCGCCCTCGATGCGCCGGGCGACATTGTCATCGCGGCGCCATCCCCGGATTCCGGTGTCGTCATTCGCGATATCCAGGGCGACGGCGGCCGACTGTCGCGCGAGGTCGCGAAGAATACCGCCGGCGCCGCCGTCGAGGCGCTGCTGCACCACCTCCAGTCGGCGCGGGGCGTGGCGCTCACCATTCACAAGGGGCTGCCGCTAGAGAGCGGCATCGGCTCGAGCGGCGCCAGCGCCGTGGCGGCCGTCGTCGCCGTGAACGAACTGCTGGGGCGGCCGGCGTCGACCGACGTGCTGCTGGCGTGCGCCATGCAGGGCGAAGTGGCCGGGTGCGGCGCGGCCCATCCCGACAACGTGGCGCCGGCTCTCCTGGGCGGCTTCGTGCTGGCACGCCAGGTGGCCCCGCCCGACGTGGTGCGGCTGCCCGTGCCCGAGGGGCTCGCGTGCGCACTGCTGCATCCGCACCTCAGCGTGAACACCGGCATGTCGCGCGCGCTGCTGGGTGACACCGTGCCGCTGAAGGATGCCGTGCGTCAGTGGGGCAATCTGGGGGCGCTGGTCGCGGCGCTGTATACGAGCGACCGCGCGCTACTGTCGCGCTCGATGGTCGATCTTGTGGCCGAGCCGAAGCGTGCAGTGCTTGTGCCGGGGTTTTATGCCGTCAAGCAGGCGGCCGTCGACGCCGGCGCCCTGGGCTGTTCCTTGTCGGGTTCGGGCCCGTCGATCTTCGCGCTGGCATCGAGCGAAGCCGATGCCCAGCGCGTCGGGGCCGCCATGCAGCAGGCCTTCGCGCAGGCCTCCGACGTCGGAGCCGACCTGCATGTGTCGCTGGTCGGCCGTGCCGGGGCGCGTGTGGTGGCGCTGCCGTGAGGTGCCTCAGCACACGCGGCGGTGCGCCGCCCGTCGACTTCCGTTCGGCCGTGCTGGCCGGGCTGGCGCCTGACGGCGGTCTGTATGTGCCCGAGTCGTGGCCCCGGCTGAGCCCGGAGGCCTGGCGGAAGCTCCGGGGCGCGTCGCTGGCCGAGATTGGCGCGGCCACCATGGGCGCGTTCATGGACGGCAGCATCGAACGCGATGCGCTGCACGACCTGCTGGCCGAGGCCTTCAACTTTCCCGTCCCGGTCGTCCCGCTCACCGACGCACTGGCCATCGTCGAGCTCTTCCACGGGCCCACGTTTGCCTTCAAGGACTTTGGCGCGCGCGTGCTGGCCCGGCTCATGTCGCGCTGGCACACCGACGATGCCCACCCGCTGACCGTGCTGGTGGCCACCTCCGGCGATACCGGCGGGGCCGTGGCCCAGGCTTTCCACGGAGTGCCGCGCACGCGGGTCGTGGTGCTCTATCCGCATGGCCGGGTGAGTGCCGTGCAGGAGGCACAGTTCACGACGCTCGGCGGCAACGTGCGGGCCGTCGCCGTGGACGGGTCGTTTGACGACTGCCAGCGCCTCGCCAAGGAGGCGTTTGGCGATCCCGGCCTCCGCGACGTCGCCCGCCTGACGTCGGCCAATTCCATCAGCCTCGGGCGGCTGCTGCCGCAGATGGTCTACTACGCCTACGCGGCGCTGGCGCACGACACCCCGATGCCTCTGGCGATGTGCGTGCCCAGCGGGAATATCGGCAACCTGGCGGCCGGGCTGATGGTGCAGCGGATGGGGGCGCCCATCGCGCGGTTCCATGCCGCCACGAACGTGAATGACACGGTGCCGCGCTATCTCGAGACGGGCCATCTTGAGGTGCGGGCGTCGGTGCCGACCGTGGCCAATGCCATGGACGTGGGCAACCCGAGCAACCTCGAGCGCGTGCGCTGGATGTTCGGCGACGACCTGACGGCGCTGCGCGCACAGGTCGGCGGCAGCGCCCATCACGATGCCGACGTGCGCGAGGCCATGCGCACGCTCGACCATGCCTTCGGCTACGTGGCCGATCCGCACACCGCGGTGGGCTACCTCGGGGCCCGCGTCCACCTGGGCCACCATCCCGGAGACCGCGTGATGGTGCTGGCCACCGCGCACCCGGCCAAGTTCGGCGACATCGTGCACGAGGCGATCGGGCGCGCCGCGGCGGTGCCCGAGGCACTGGCCTCCGCGATGGCCCGGCCCCGCCTGGTCACGCACATCGCGCCAGCGCTCGAGGACCTGCGTCCGCTGCTGACCCGCTGGTAGCGAGTCAGCGCAGCCAGGGCCTGGTGACCGCAGGGTCGCCGTCGTTGCGGGCCGGCGTGACGCCTACCAACGCACACAGCAGTTCGTAGAGGTGCACGTTCTCGATGGCTGCCGGTCGCAGCCCTGGTCTGATCTTCGGGCCGGCCGCGATCAGCACACCCTGCATGTCGCGCAGCGACGGGTCGAAGCCGTGTGCGCCGCCCCAGGCTGGCCGCGTCCCATCCGCGCGCGCCGACGCGGCCCGGGCGCGTGTCGTGACCGTCCAGCCCTCATCAGCGAGCCCGACGACGCCCGGGAGGCGCGGGTGGCTGGCGAGCCCGAAACGCACGGGCAGCTCGGCCGACTTCCAGACCTGCAGGTGGGGGTGCTTGCCGCGGAGGGCCTCAAACACGGCATCGTTCGACACGGAGGTGCCCGACAGCGTGAGCAGCGGGCCGACTTCGCCGAGGTCTACCGCGGCCAGGTCGACGTACTCGTCGAGCACAATCAGCCGTTCGGCGCTGAGCCCAATCATGCCGTGGTCGCTCACCACGACCCAGTGCACGCGATCGGCCAGGCCGAGTCTTGCCGCCCCCTCGACCAGTTTGCCGATCTCCGCATCAACGCGCGCCACGGATGCGGCGATCTCCGGTGCATCGGGGCCGTAGCCGTGTCCGTCTGTATCGAGGTCACTGTAGTACACCGTCATGAAGGACGGGCGCTCGTTCGCCGGCAGGGCGAGCCACTCGAGCACTTGCGCCGTGCGATCCGCGGGAGGCAGGTTATGGTCGAACGTCCGGTAGCGTGTCGGGTAGCGTCCGCTGATGGCGATGTCGCTGCCGGGCCAGAACATCGAAGCGGCGCGGTGCCCCTGCCGCGTCACGGTGTGCCACACGGGTTCACCCTTCCACCACTCGGGTATGTGCGTCACTGCGGTGTCGGCCAGGCGGAACTGTCCGGCAATGCCCGGATCGCGCATCACATTCGAGACAATCCCGTGCCGCGCGGGCCTCAGGCCGGTGACGATGGTGTAGTGATTGGGGAAGGTGAGGGAAGGAAAGACCGGAATGAGACCCGACGCGTGCACGCCGCGGGCGGCGAGGGCCGACAGCGCCGGGGGCCGGTGGCGGGCCACATAGTCCCATCGCCAGCCATCGAGTCCGATGAGGATGGTGACCTGTGGGGCATCGGCAGACGCCGTGGTGACCTGCGTGCCCGTCTGCACCGGCAGGCACACAAGCGCGAGCAGCAGAGCGATGCCGACGAGTGAACGAATCCGCATCGGCTCACTCTAGCAAATGACGCTATCATCGGGGACATGTCGTCAGCTGCAGCCGTCACCGCGGCCCCCGAGCGGTCATCGATCGACCCCAAGTACACCTGGAACCTGAGCACGATCTTTCCCGACTGGGACGCGTGGGACGAGGGCTTCCGTGCCCTGGACGAGGGCATCACCCGGTACGCCGCGCACGAAGGCACGCTGGCGCAGGGAGGCGAGCAGCTGCTTCGTGTGTACCGCGATGGCGACACGCTGGGGCAGCTGGCCTACCGCGTCTACTACTACGCGATGCTGCAGCACGACGAAGACCAGCGCAACAACGAGATCAATGCCCGAAAGCAGCGGGTCTCGCTGCTGCTGTCGCGGTGGCAGCAGTCGACGGCGTGGTTCAATCCCGAATTGCTGCAGCTGCCCGTTGACCAGGTGCGGCGCTGGATGGACGAACTGCCCGACCTGGCCCTGTATCGGTTTGCGATTGAGGAACTGTTCCGGCAGCAGGCACATGTCCTCGATCGCGCGGGCGAGCGCCTGCTGTCGCTCTCCGGGCCCACCGGCTCGACGGCCAGCGAGGCCTACTCGGCCCTGTCGACGGCAGACGCGCGCTTTCCGACCGTGACGCTCACCACCGGCGAACGCGTCCAGGTAAGCTACGGGCAGTACCGACGGCTGCTGTCGACGTGCCGGGCTCAGGAGGATCGCCGGGCGGCCTATGAGGCGCTCTACGACACCTACGGCGCCTCGCTCAATACCTACGCCACGCTCTACAACGGCGTCATGCAGCAGGAGTGGTTCACGGCCCGGGCCCGCGGGTTTTCCTCGACGCTCGAGGCCGCGCTGTTCGGCAATGCCATTCCGCCGGCCGTGGTTGAGACGCTCATTGCCGAGGGACGCGCCGGCTCGGCCCCCTTCCGACGCTACCACGCCCTGCGCAAGCGGGTGCTGGGCGTCGAGCACTATCACGTCTACGACTCGCTGGTGCCGCTGGTGGCCAGCCACGAGCAGTACGACTATGACACTGTGCAATCGTGGATCGTCGACGCGATGGCCCCGCTCGGGGCCGAGTATCAGGCCCGCGTCCGGCAGGCATTCGAGCAGCGGTGGATCGATGTGTTCGAGAACCAGGGCAAGCGCAGCGGAGCCTACTCGGCGCCGGTCTATGGGGCGCAGCCGTACATCCTGATGAACTACAACGCCACCCTCGACGCCGTCTTCACCACGGCGCACGAGCTGGGCCACTCGATGCACACGCTGCTCGCGCACGAATCGCAGCCGTTCGTGTACTCGGACTACACCATCTTCGTGGCCGAGGTGCCGTCGACACTCGCCGAATCGCTGCTGCTCGACTACATGCTCGCGCACGCCCGTTCGCGAGAGGAACGCGTCGGCCTCCTCGAGCATGCCATCGACAACATCGTCGGCACGTTCTACAACCAGGTGATCTTTGCCGACTTCGAGCTCGAGGCGCATCGCATGGTCGAGCGCGACGAACCCATTACGGCTGATGCGCTGTCGGCCCTGTATGCCAGGACTGCACAGGCGTACTGGGGTGACATTCTCGGGCCGGACGAGCGGATGCCGCGCACGTGGGCGCGCATTCCGCACCTGTTTCAGTCGCCGTATTACGTCTACCAGTACGCCACCTGCTTCGCCTCGACCGCCCGGCTGATGCGCGACATCGGCGGGGCAGACCCGGTCGTCCGGACGGCGGCGGTCGACCGCTACCTCTCGCTGCTGCGCGCCGGTGGCAGCGACCATCCGATGCGGCTGCTGCAGCGCGCGGGTGTCGACCTCAGCCAGCCAGACACCGTGCGGGCCGTGGTGACACAGCTCGATGCGCTGGTCACGCAGCTCGAGGCCGAGGTGGCCTGACCGCTGGTCCGGGCGTCGAAATTCGGTGGGCGCCTACGGGGCGATTCGGGGGGATTGACGGTCGGTCAGGCTTGAAGTAACCTTCCATCCGGATATACGGATGGATACCGAGACGCCAAGCATCCTCGACCACATGGCCGCCCTGGCCGACCCCACGCGGGTGAGGATGCTGCGTCCCCTCGAGCAGCACGAACTGACCGTCACCGACCTCTGCGCGGTCCTGCAGCTGCCGCAATCCACCGTCAGCCGCCACCTGAAGACCCTGGCAGACGACGGGTGGGTGCTGTCCCGGCGCGATGGCACCAGCCGGCTCTACACCCTGGCGACCGACGCCCTGGACGAGGGGGCCCGGCAGCTGTGGCCGGTGATTCGCGAGCAAGTGGGATCGGCCCTGAATCTCGACGAGGACGACCGGCGGCTGGCGAGCGTGCTCCAGCGCCGCCGCGAGAAGTCGCGGGCCTTCTTTTCGACCGCGGCCGGGGAATGGGACCGCCTGCGGGTCGACCTGTTCGGCGAGCGGGTCTACATGTCGGCCCTGCTGGCCCTGCTCGATGAGCGGCTCGAGGTCGCCGACCTCGGCTGCGGGACCGGGCAGCTGGCGGCGCTGCTGGCGCCCTATGTCGCGAGGGTACTGGCCGTCGATGGGTCGGCCGAGATGCTGCAGGCCGCACGCGAACGACTGGCTGGCTGCGACTCGGTCGACGTCATCGAGGGCGCCCTCGAGGACCTGCCCCTGCCATCGGCCAGCGTGGATGCGGCGCTCATTTCTCTGGTGCTGCACCACCAGCCCGACCCGCAGCGCGTCATTGCCGAGGCGGCTCGCATCCTGCGGCCGAACGGCCGGCTGGTCATCATCGACATGGTGCCGCACACGCACACCGAGTACCAGCACGAGATGGGGCACGTCTGGCTGGGATTTTCCGAAGACACACTCCGGCGCTACCTGACCGGAGCCGGGCTGAGTGGCGTCCGCTGGACGGCGCTGCCGGCTGAACCAGATGCGCGCGGGCCGTCACTCTGTGTGGCAACGGCCCGTCAGCAGGCCACGCGGCGGGCGGTCGCCGCATCGCACTGATTTCGTAGACGTAAGCGACCAGGGAACCAAGGAGCACACATGGCAACTGCAGTGACGACCATTCATCCGTTCGACGCCGCCCGGGCTGCGGGACGCGAGCCGTTCAAGGTCAAGGACCTTTCGCTGGCCGAGTTCGGCCGCAATGAGATTCGCCTGGCTGAGCACGAGATGCCCGGGCTGATGGCGCTGCGGGCCCAGTACGCGGGGCAGCAGCCGCTGGCCGGGGCCCGCATCATGGGCTCGCTGCATATGACAGTGCAGACGGCCGTCCTCATCGAGACGCTCACCGCGCTCGGCGCCGACGTCCGCTGGGTGAGCTGCAACATCTTCTCGACGCAGGATCACGCCGCCGCCGCGGTGGTGGTGGGCCGGCCCGAGACCGGCGGCACCGCTGCGCAGCCCAAGGGCACGCCCGTGTTCGCCTGGAAGGGCGAGACACTGCCCGAATACTGGTGGTGCACGGTCGAGGCCCTGCGCTGGCCGGACAACGGTGGCCCGTCGCTCATCGTCGACGATGGTGGTGACGCGACCCTGTTTGTGCACAAGGCGAAGGAATACGAGAAGACCGGCGTCATTCCGTCGTTCAACCCCGAGACCGAACCCGAAGAGTGGGGCGTGATTCTCGACACGCTGCGCCGCGAACTGGCCGCGCATCCGAAGACCTGGACCGCGATTGCCGATGGCATCCGCGGCGTCTCTGAGGAGACCACGACAGGCGTCCACCGCCTGTACGAGATGACCGCGAACAACTCGCTGCTGTTCCCGGCCATCAACGTCAACGACTCGGCCACCAAGAGCAAGTTCGACAACCTGTACGGCTGCCGGCACTCGCTCATCGACGGCCTCAACCGCGCCAGCGACGTGATGCTGTCGGCCAAGGTCGCGGTGGTGTTCGGCTACGGCGACGTGGGCAAGGGCTGCGCGCAGGCGCTGAAGGGCCAGGGCTGCCGCGTCATCGTCACCGAGATCGACCCCATCTGCGCGCTGCAGGCGGCGATGGAAGGTTACCAGGTGACGACGATTGAGGATGTGGTCGAGACGGCCGACATCTTCATCACCGCCACCGGCAACAAGAACGTGCTGACGGTCGACCTCATGAAGCGCATGAAGGACAAGGCCATCGTCGGCAACATCGGCCACTTCGACAACGAGATCGACATGGCCGCGCTGGCCCGCAGCGGGGCGCGCCGCGTGAACGTGAAGCCCCAGTACGACGAATGGGTGTTCCCGGCCGAGGGCACCCACGGCGAGCACAGCATCCTCGTGCTGGCGGAAGGCCGCCTGCTGAACCTCGGCTGCGCCACCGGCCACCCGAGCTTCGTGATGTCCTCGTCGTTCACCAACCAGGTCGTGGCGCAGCTCGACCTGCACTTCAGCGCCACGGGCCAGCCCACCCTGTCGGGGACGCAGTACGACGCCCGCCGCGTCTACATCCTGCCGAAGAAGCTCGACGAGATGGTGGCCCGCCTGCACCTCGACAAGCTGGGCGTCAAGCTGACGACGCTGAGCAAGGACCAGGCCGACTACATCGGCGTGTCGGTGGACGGCCCGTTCAAGCCGGCCCACTACCGCTACTAAGCCCCGCGCAGGCGGGGGCGAAGGCTCTAGAATGAGGCATGGCCGCGCAGGCGGCCATGCCTTTCTTTTTTCGCGGTGGGGACACGATGCCCGTAGGACAGGTGAGGTTTGCGGCCGCCCTGGGGCTGCTGTCGGCGGCGCTGGTCAGCGGCTGGAGTGCCCAGGCCCGGCAGCGGACCGATGCGTTTATCGAGTCGCGGCACCATCCCGCGATTGCGTACGGCAAAGCGCCGGTGCAGACGGCCATCACGCGCCTGAACGCGGCCGTCGAACGCGGCGAGCGCACGCTGGCCTTCGACGAATCAACCGGCTACCTCAAGGCATTTCTCGAGGCGATGGACATCCCTGTGGCCTCGCAGGTGCTGGTGTACTCGCCCACGAGCTTCCAGGCAGCGAAGATTCACCAGCAGAATCCGCGGGCCATCTACTTCAACGATGAAGTCGCGGTCGGCTGGGTCAGGGGAGGCGCGCTGCTCGAGGTGACGGCGCAGGACCCGGTGCTCGGCACCATCTTCTACGCCCTGCCGCAGACCGCCTCGGCAGGGCCGGCCACGTTCCGGCGGGAGGAGACGTGCGTGTCGTGCCATCTCACCTACGACACGCTGGGTGTGCCGGGCCTGACGGTGCGCAGCACACGCGCGCGACGCGGCGCGGGCGACTATCTCAATGACCCTTCGGTCGATCACCGCACCCCGTATGTCAACCGGTGGGGCGGCTGGTTTGTGACCGGCGCCGTGCCGACGCTTACGCACCTGGGCAACCAGCCGCTGCTGCAGCCCGAGCGCAGCGGACCACTGGCCACGCCCCTCGCGTCAATCGAGGGGCAGCTCGATACGGCCGGCTATCCGGTCGCCACAAGCGACGTGGCCGCGCTGCTGGTGCTTGAGCACCAGTCACAGGCCGCCAACATGATCACGCGCCTCGGATGGGAAGCCCGGGTTGGCGACGCCGAGCGCACGCGGATTGCCGCGCAGATGCTGGCTGACTACCTGCTCTTCGCCGACGAGGCGCCGCTGCCCGCGGCGGTCGTGGCCGCACCGTCCGCCTTTGCCGCGCAGTTTGCCGCGCGAGGGCCCTTCGATCGCCAGGGGCGCACGCTGCGTGAATTGCAGGTGAGCGGGCGGCTGATGCGCTATCCGCTGAGCTACATGATCTACTCGCCGATGTACCGCGCCCTGCAGGATGGCCCGCGTCAACTGGTCGAGCAGCGCATCAGCGCCGTGCTGGCCGGCGAGGTGACCGACCCGCGGTTCTCGCACTTCACGCCCGAGGTGCGCGCGGCGGTGTCGTCCATTCGTGCAGAGACGGGAGGTCGCCAGTGAGGCACCCGCGCCTTCGTCCACTCATTGCGGCGGCACTGGTGCTGTCGGCGGCGCTGGTTGTGGCCGGCGCGCAACGCCCGGGCGTCTTCAACGGCAATCGCGACCATCCGGCGATCCGCTACAGCACGGCCCCGGTCACCGATCCGGTGGCCCGGCTGAACGCGGCCCTCGAGGCCGGCACGGCCTCGCTCAGCTACGACCCCGCACGTGGCGGCTACCTGGCGTCGGTGCTCGAGGCGCTGAAGGTGCCTGCCAGTTCGCAGGTGCTGGCGTTTGCCGAAACCAGCCTGCAGGCCAGCAAGATCCGCATGCACAATCCCCGGGCCATCTACTTCACCGACGAGGTGTCGGTGGCGTGGGTGCGTGGCGGCGATGTGCTGGAACTGGCAGCCCAGGACCCGGTGCAGGGCACGGTGTTCTACACCGCCCCCATGCTGCCCACTGACCGGCCGCGCTTCCGGCGCGACAACCAGTGCCTGGCGTGCCACCTGTCGTGGGACACGCTCGCGGTGCCCGGCCCCGTGCTGCAGACGGTGTTTCCCCGGAAGAGCGACCGCGACTATGCCGACGGCGGATTCACGGATCACCGGCTGCCGGTGGCACAGCGGTGGGGGGGCTGGTTCGTGACCGGTGCGCAGGTGCCGGCGCGGCACATGGGCAACCAGCCGATGCTGCAGCCGACGCCCCGCACGGGCCCGCCCAAGGCGCTGCGGACGGTGGGCGGGGAGTTTGACACGGCGGGCTACCTCGCCCTCACGAGCGACGTGGCGGCCCTGCTGGTGCTCGACCACCAGGTGCACGCCACCAATCTCATCACGCGGCTCAACTGGGAACATCGCGCCGGCACGGCCACGTCGCAAGCCGAGGCCGCCGATGCCCTGGCCGAATACCTGCTGTTCGCGGACGAAGCGCCGCTGCCGCGCCCGGTGCAGGGGACCTCGGGGTTTGCTGAAGCCTTCGCCGCCCAGGGGCCCCACGACCGCCGGGGGCGGACGCTTCGCGACCTTCAGCTCGAGGGCAGGACATTCCGGTATCCCCTGAGCTACATGGTGTACAGCCCGATGTACGGCGCCCTGCCGCTCGAGGCGCGGCAGGCCATGGCCTCGCGGCTGACCGCAGTGCTCAGTGGACGACAGGCACGTCCCGCCTCTGCACACCTGACCGCCCCGGTGCGCCAGGCGATTCGCGAGATTGTGGAAGAGACGGCGCCCGGCATCCTGACGCCGACACGCTAGCCAGGCTGCTCCCTCAGGACGTCGGCGCAGGCTCGGCCGCCGATCCCGTCTCGATGCTCGCGGGATGCGCGCAGGGCCATGTGGCCGGAGGTCCGGGCCCGGCCGCCGTCCCGTCGTGGGTGTCAGCGAGGCCGCTCTCCTGGGCGCTACAAGACAGCGGGGGCACCCGTGATGGTCACGAGTGCCCCCGCCGTGTGTGCTGATGGGGTCACCTCACCGGTGACCCGATGCGTGTCGGGCTCAGGCGCCCGGGCGCTGGCGCGGCGCGGCCGGCAGGGTGCCCTTGTTGGCGATGGCCTTGTTGATGGCCGTGATCGTGTGGTTCGTGCGGAACTCGACGATCTGCTTCGCCCACTCGGTGTTCTTCGCGCGGTTCGACACGTCGACGCCGTTGATCGTCGCCTTGCCGGCCTTCACCCGCTCGTCATACCGGACCGACTTCGGATCCTGGATGAACATGTTCAGGGTGATGATCACATCGTCGTGCATGTTGTCGGAGGCGCCTTCCTTGAGGCCCTTCGTTTCCATGAACTTCGTGACCGAGGCGTAGTCGTAATACTCCTGGATGTGCGCCACCAGCGCCTTGCCGGCGTACTTGGTGTTGAGGGCTTCGGCCACAGCACGCTGTCCGGCCTGGTTGCCGCCGCTGTCGCCGATGAAGAACACCTGCTTGAAGCCGTGGGCCAGGAGCGACTCGGCCGTGTCGGTCAGCAGCGCGCGGAAGGTGTCTTCACGCAGCGTGATGGTGCCCGGTGAGGTCATGTGTCCGGTCGGCGGTTCGATGCCGCCCTCCGGCACGTGCTTGATGACCGGCGCACACAGGGCGTTGCCCATCTTGCGGGCGATGGCATCGCAGTTGGTGGTCAGCACGTAGTTGTGCTTGCCGAGGGCCAGCCACGGGCCGTTCGGTTCGTGGCCGCCGGTCGGAATGATGACCGAGGTCTTGCCGGACGCCATGGCGTCCCGCACGTCCATCCACGTCATTTCCTCAAGCCATACGGTGTCGGCCTTCGGCAGCGGATTCGGTGTGTCCTTGCAGTTATACGGGTTCTGGGCGCAATCACCACCGCCCATCGACCGCGGATCGGGCGCACGCCGCTGCCCCTGCACCGTGACAGCCAGCGCACCGGCCATCAGCACCATTGCTCCCACACCCAGCACTGTTCGCTTCATACGATAGCTCCTTACGGTCGACCGAACCTGGTTGCCTTACTGTCCGCCGCGCTTGGCCGGGGTTGCCGGCAGGGGTCCCAGCTTGTGCCGGAACGACCCATCGTCAAACCGGTCACGATACGGCGTGTGGCAGCTGCCGCACGTCTTGCCGAGGTTGGCCGTCGCGGCCTTCACCTCGTCCCACTTCCCGGCCGTCGCGGCCAGTTCGATGGCATCAGCCGCCTTGCGGGCATCGGCGATCCATCCGAGCGCATCGGTCTTGGCGTAGGGGCGGAAGAACGCCTCGGTCTGCATGAAGGCGGCCTTCAGCTCGGCGGCCTGCTTCTTGGCCCCTTCCACGTCCGACTTCTCCGTGACGGTGCGCATGGCGCCATTGGCGGCGGCGACCTTCTGCATCGCCTTCTGCAGCACTTCCTCTTCGGTCGTCATCTTGGGGGGCAGGCGGCGGGCAATATCGTTCATCGCGTTGTTCACCACGGAGGTCGCTACGACGACGGGCTTGCCGGTCCACTTGGCGATGACCTCGGGGGACAGGCCGGTGAGCCGATCCTTGACCTTGGCATTGGCCGGGTCGAACTTGATGGCCTCGCCGATCACGGTCACATAGGTGTTGAGCTCGAGCGGCTCGTTGAGGCGGGGCGCGAGTACCAGCACGTCCTTCTCGCCCGACTTCGTCTTGTCCTGGTCGACCGAGAAGGCAATGGCCGACAGATTCTGGTCGACCAGCGCCATCATCGTGACGTTCTCACCGTAATAGGCATCGGGCTTCGCGGCCAGGCTGCTGGCGACCACGGGCACCAGCGGCTTCTGGGGCGGTGCGGCGGGCGCGGCCGGCGCAGCGGCCTGTCCCTGTCCGGGGGCTGCGGGGGCGGCTCCGGCGGCGGCAGGACGGGCCCCACCCTGGGCGGGTGCGGGGGCCGCAGGGGCCTGCTGAGCCTGGGGAACGGCCACGGCAGCCGCAAGACCCAGAGCGGCCGCCGAGAGCGCCAGCCGGGACGTGCGACGAGTGGAAAGGTTGGGGCGTGACATGACGAGAGTCCTCCTTGAGCGACCATCGCGTGATGCCCTCGGCACACGGGGCGGTCGTCGAACAGCCGCATTGTAGGCGAAACCGGGCCTGACTGAGCGTCGCCGACATGTTTCTTTTTGTCATGAGGCACCCGGAGCGGTTCCGCCGGGGCTGCCGGAGGCTACAATCCCCCTCGCCCGCGGCCGGTGCCCCGGGCCGACCGTCCTCCGGAGATTCCCATGACCGTGCGCCTTGTCCTCAGCCTGCTGCTCTGCACTGCGATGCCGGTGTTCGCCCAGACCCCCGCGGGGGGCGCTTCGCCCGCGCCGCCGCGCACGGCCTCGGTCAATAGCCAGCCGCGGCGAGACGTGACCAGCATGCCGCGTCCCATCGACATGCACGACAGCGTGTGGATCGAGCAGCTGACCATGCTCGAGGTGCGCGACCTGCTGAAGGCCGGCAAGACCACGGCGCTGATCCTGACGGGCGGCATCGAGGAGAACGGCCCCTACCTGACGACCGGCAAGCACAACAACGTGCTGAAGGCGCAGGGCGAATCGATTGCGCGCGCCCTGGGCAATGCGCTGGTGGCCCCGATTGTGACCCTCGAGCCCGGGAATCCTGACCGGCCGGGCCTGTCGCCGGGAACGGTCGTGCTGTCGCAGGCCACGTTCCGCGCCGTGCTGTCGGACATGGCCCGCAGCCTCCGCTCGCAGGGGTTCACCGACATCGTGATGCTCGGTGACAGCGGCGGCAACCTGAAGGGCATGCAGGAGGTCGCCGCCACCCTCAACGCCGACTGGAAGGGGCAGGGCCGCGTGCACTTCATCCCCGAGTACTACAACTACGCCGACGTCGAGCACTTCGAGGAGACCGAACTGGGCATCAAGGAGACGCTCGAGGGGTTCCATGACGATTACTACATCTCGGCCATCATCTCGACGGTCGACACCGACGCCATCCGCATGCGTGAACGGCGGAAGGCCGGCAACTTCGTGATTAACGGCGTGCCGCTCGACCCGATTGAGAAGACCATCGCCAACGGACTCCGCATGGTGCAGTTCCGGACGGCCGTCACCGTGGCCGCCATCAAGAAGTCGATGGCCGCGACGGCCGGTCGGCAGTAATCTGGAAGCCGTATGTGCCAGCGTGTGACGTGTCAGCAGTGCGGAAAACCGTCGTGGGTGGGGTGCGGACAGCACATCGAACAGGTGCTCGGTGACGTGAAGCCGGCCGACCGCTGCCAGTGCCCCCGGAAGCCGGGTGTGCTGTCCCGGCTGTTCGGCGGCCGCTGACGAGCCGTGATGGCTGTACTGCCGTCCGATACCCGGATTGCGTCGGTCACGCTGGCCGTGGCCGACCTCGAGCGGTCGCTGCGGTTCTATCGAGACCTGCTTGGGGCAACCGTCCAGGCAACCGGGCCCGGCCGTGCGTCACTGGGCAACGCGACCGGGCCCGCCTGGCTGCACCTCGACGAACAGCCCGGGGCGACGATGCGTCCCCGGGGGACCAGCGGGCTGTTTCATGTGGCGCTGCTGGTGCCGACGCGAGCGGCGCTGGGACAGGTGCTCCTGCGCCTCGCGGCGACGGAGTGGCCCGTCGACGGCGCGGCCGACCATCTGGTCAGTGAAGCGGTCTATCTGCGTGATCCCGACGGGCTCGGACTCGAGGTCTACCGTGACCGCGCCCGCGCCGAATGGCCGATGCGCGGCGGCGAGGTGCAGATGAGCAGTGACCCCCTCGACATCGAGGGTGTGCTTACCACTCCAGGGGCCGAGGCCGCCTGGGCCGGGCTGCCCGACGGCACCGTCGTCGGCCACGTGCACCTGCAGGTGCCTGACCTGGCCAGTGCTGAACGCCTCTACTGCGACACGGTGGGATTCGTGCCCATGCTGCGCGGCTACCCGGGGGCGCTGTTTGTGGCGGCCGGTGGCTATCACCATCACCTCGGCCTCAACGTGTGGGCCGGCATGGGGGCACCGCCGCCGCCGGCATCAGCCGTCGGGCTGCGGCGCATCGACGTCGAGGCGTCGGTATCGGACGCGACCGAATACGCCGACAG
>Ga0315902_10000769_pt1 | contig 53996 bp, 44 predicted proteins | sample LakEriMetagenome_9_FD_203523 | JGI IMG/M metagenome (GOLD analysis project Ga0315902, IMG submission 203523) | Freshwater fungal communities from buoy surface, Lake Erie, Ohio, United States - Buoy 12 MA117 | ecosystem: Environmental > Aquatic > Freshwater > Lake > Lake biofilm | place: USA... | reverse complement strand
TTGCTACAGGCCTGTGCGCAGGCCGACGCGGTGATCACCTCAGGCGGTGTATCCGCCGGAGATGCCGACTACACTCGCCAGATGATGGCGCGACTGGGCGATGTCGCCTTCTGGAAGATCGCGATGCGGCCGGGTCGGCCTCTGGCATTCGGAACGCTCGACGTGAATGGCAAGCGTGCAATACTGTTCGGACTGCCCGGTAATCCGGTCGCCACGATGGTGAGCTTTTATTTTTTTGCGCGGCCAGCACTCTATGCATTGGCGGGCGCTCAGGCGCCTGAGCTGACGACAGTGCGGGCGATCAGCGAGGCCGACATACCCAAGAAACTCGGACGCACGGAATTTCAGCGCGGCCAACTGACCCGTTCCTCGTCAGGCGAACTTGGCGTGCGCACCACCGGTGCACAAGGATCGGGAATCCTCTCTTCCATGACTGAGGCGGATTGCATGATCATCCTGTCCAATGATCAAGACACGGTCCGCACAGGCGACATGGTCGATGTCGTGCTTTTCGATGGGCTGATCTGACTCCGCTCAGCTCTGCTGGTTCCTCATCCAATCTGCTGTACCAAAAAAAGCATTCAGCAGCAGATCCTGCTTCTCTTCCGGATACTCCAGTTCACGCATCGCCAGCAGCATGCAGGTCAGCCACTGATCACGCTCGACGGTACCGATAGCGAATGGCAAATGCCTTGCACGCAAAAACGGATGGCCATGCACTGGTGTGTACAGATCCGGGCCGCCAGACCAGCCCGACAAAAATAAATACAGCTTGTCGCGCGAACCATCGAGCGAAGGGGGATGCATTGCGCGCAGCGCGGCAAAGTCGGCTTCCAGATCCATTAGGTCATAAAAGCGATCTACCAATGTACGCAGCTTGTCTTTCCCACCGATCAGTTCATACAGCGTCGTTTGCAGATTTTCGTCAGGAGATTCTTGCATCAGGTTTTTCGTTGAGGGTCCGTGATCCTTCCAATGATAGCCGATGCGCGGCATCTGTTTGACGCAAGCCAAGCAGACGGCACTTATGAAAATCGCAAGCTGTCCAAATCTTGCCTTTCAACGATGAGTATAAGCAATGGTAATGGTGTCGCCTCATTGCTGACCCCTACACGCACAGAAAAGCCACGACGAGCGATGCACGACCTCATCGAGAGACACTCACCCGAACTGGATTATGTGGTGCGTGTGATGGATGTGCTGATCATCTTCATTGGCGGTACATTGGCGGCGATGCTGCGCTTCTCAATGTATCCCGAGCAGCTCGCGCCCGTACATCAGATCGTGCTCTACGTCTGCTGTGCGATGTCTTTTGTGGTGCTGCCGCAGTTTGACTTGTATTCGTCCTGGCGCGGACGTTCATTGCGGCTCTTGGTGAGCAATGCCTGCTTTGCGATGCTGATCATCATCGGCACTGGGATCATGATGAGTTTTTTACTGCGGCAGATCGATGATCTGTCCCGGCTGTGGGTCGTGATCTGGTATCTGTTATCAGTCTGTGGTCTGCTGGGTTCGCGCATTCTGCTGCATAGGGGTTTGTCGGGACTCCGCGAATTGGGCTTCAATCATAAACGCGTGATCATCATTGGCTACGGCGCCACAGGCCGCGAGATGCATCGTCGCGCACAACAGCAGTACTGGGCGGGTTACAGCGTGCGCGCGGTTCATGAGGCGGGTCAGCCTGATCCGCCGGCGCCGGGCATCGAACTGCTGCACGATCTGCAGCAACTGCCGCAAGCCATTTTGGAACACCATGCGCATGAGGTATGGATCACGCTGCCCTTATCCGAGTCAGCGCGGCTGCAACAACTGCAATACCTGCTACGAAACAGTCTGGTGGATATACGCTGGGTTCCAGACACGGCAGCGATGAGCATACTCAGCCAGCGCACGGTGGAATTTCTGGGGCTACCTGTCGTGGAACTGAATCGTCCGGCGAGTGCAGGAATGCCAGGACTGGCGAAAGAATTATTCGATCGCCTGTTTGCGTTGTGCGCACTCGTGGTGCTGTCGCCGCTGCTGCTGACACTGGCCGCGTTGATCAAAGCGACATCCCCCGGGCCCGTTCTGTTTCATCAGCCTCGGCTTGGCCTCAATGGACGCATCTTTCATGTTTATAAGTTTCGGAGCATGAAGCTTCATCATGAGCATGGCGACCGAGTCACACAAGCCACCCGCGATGATCCGCGTATCACGCCCATCGGTCGCTTCATGCGACGAACCAGTCTGGACGAGCTACCGCAATTCTTCAATGTGCTGCTGGGCGACATGTCAGTAGTTGGACCACGTCCGCACGCCCTTTCACACAATGATTTGTACAAAGACAAACTGGTAATGTACATGCAGCGTCATCGCGTCAAGCCAGGCATCACCGGATGGGCGCAGATTCATGGCTTTCGCGGCGAAACAGACACGGAAGAAAAAATGGCGCGTCGCGTGGCCTTCGACCTTCACTACATACAGCACTGGTCCTTCTGGATGGATCTGAAGATCATCTTGTGGACCAGTTTCAAGGGATGGATACATACCAATGCCTACTGAGATAGCTCGGCGCAAGCTTGCCATCGTTGAACGCGAACCGCTGCCAGAAAACCTGTTCCGCAGCGTCGTCGCTCATGCGCCGCTGGTCGCCATCGATCTGGTCGTTCAAGATCGTCAGCGTCGCGTACTGCTCGGCTGGCGCCGCAACCCACCGGCACGAGGCTACTGGTTTGTCCCGGGCGGACGTGTGCGCAAGGACGAGACGCTCGCAGAGGCCTTTGCTCGCATCAGCGCTGCTGAACTGGGCGAGACATTTCAACTGGAGCACAGCATCTTCATGGGCATCTATCAGCATTTTTACTCGGAAAATTTTCGTGGCGAGGCGCATGCCTCGACGCACTACATCACACTGGCTCACAAGCTGCGCGCCCATGACACCTGTCTTCCACTGCCGGATGATCAGCACAGCCGCTACCGCTGGGCCAGTCGTACCGATATCGAATGTGACTTGCTCGTACACCCCTATGCGCGCGCCTATTTTCGAGGTTGAGACATGTGCGGAGTGTCGTGCGGATCACGTATTGTGCCTGTCGTGTTCAGCAGCGCCTCAGGGGTGCATGATTTCACGCTGTCGGATATCGACAGAAGGCATTGATGCGGCTCAGGCGAATCCCCTTGGTCTGTCTGGCGGTGTTATTTTTGTCGATGGTGGCGATCGGTTCCTTGCCGGGAGAAGCGCATGCACTGTCGTCGCGCTTCGGCGATAAAGCACTGCACTCTGCTGCTTATGCGCTGATCAGTGTGCTGGCCAACTTGTCACTGATCGTCTCGCGCAATACACGCGCTGTCTCCAGCGTGATTCTGGTCGGCTGTCTGGGCCTGCTAGATGAAAGTATCCAGCGCCTTCTGCCTTACCGCAATGCTTCGCTGAGCGACTGGTGTTTTGATATGGCGGCTGCGATTGTAGTCGCCTCATTTTTCTGGCTACTTGAATTCAGTACTGCCAGAACCACTCACCCTGAGACTTCTCATGAGAAAAAAAATCAGCAAGGCCGTATTTCCTGTTGCAGGACTTGGCACACGCTTTCTTCCAGCCACCAAGGCCAGCCCGAAAGAGATGCTGCCCATCGTGGACAAGCCACTGATCCAGTATGCGGTGGAGGAAGCGGTTGCGGCAGGTATCAGCGAAATGATCTTCGTTACCGGCCGTAACAAGCGGGCGATCGAGGATCATTTCGATAAAGCCTATGAGCTTGAAGCCGAACTGGCGGCGCGCCAGAAGAACGACCTGCTGGCACAGATTGGCCAAATCAAGCCGGACCATGTGCAATGCTTTTATGTTCGTCAGGCCGAAGCATTGGGTCTCGGACATGCGGTGCTGTGTGCCGAGCGGCTGGTGAGGGATGAGCCCTTTGCCGTTATCCTGGCCGATGATCTGCTGCAGGCAGAGGTGCCCGTCATGCGTCAAATGACCGAGATGTATGGCCACTACGGTTGCAGCATCATCGGCGTGGAAGCAATACGACCAGAGCAAAGTAACGCCTACGGCGTGATTCGCGGGACCCCTGTCGCTGAGCGGCTGCTCAAGCTCGAGGCAATCGTCGAGAAGCCTTTGCCAGCGAATGCGCCATCGAACATGGGCGTGGTAGGCCGCTACCTGCTTACTCCATCGATCTTCCGCCATTTGCATGCATTGCAACCTGGCGCCGGCGGCGAACTGCAGCTGACCGACGCTATTGCGGCATTACTGACCAGCGAAGCGGTGCTCTCCTACCAGTTCGATGGCAAGCGCCATGACTGTGGCACCAAACAAGGCTACTTGGAAGCGACGGTAACACTCGCGCTGCGGCACCCGGAAGTAGCTGATGAATTCCGCCGCTTCCTGCGATCCCTGCCGCCGGGCGATCAGGCGCCTGATGCAAATCTCTCTGCCCCCGCGAGCCTGGCAGGTGCGGCGGCGGTGCTGGGATGATGAACGAATCCATTCTCGTCACCGGTGCCACTGGCTACATCGGCTCGCATACCTGTGTGTGTCTGCTGAAAGCCGGATGGCGTGTCATCGCGATGGACAATCTCTGCAACAGTTCGCCACGCGTGGTTCTGCGCGTACAGGAGATTTGCGGTCGCCCCATGCCTTTTCATCCGCTGGATGTGCGTGACCACGTTGCAGTATCTCGGCTGATTCAACAGGAGAATATAAGTGCTGTCATTCATTTCGCTGGACTGAAAGCGGTGGGCGAATCGGTGACACGTCCTCTGGATTACTTCGACAATAATGTGGCAGGCAGCATCACCCTGCTGCGAGCGCTGCATCAGCAAGGGGTGCGCAAACTGGTGTTCAGCTCATCCGCCACCGTCTACGGTGACCCATCGCAGGTACCGGTCACCGAGACAGCCCCGCTGTCTGCTGCCAATCCGTATGGGCGCACGAAGCTCATGGTGGAGCAGATACTCGACGACATGAGCGATTCCGATCCGGAATGGCGTATCGCTACCCTTCGCTATTTCAACCCCGCTGGCGCGCATGAAAGCGGCCTGCTTGGCGAAGCCCCGCGCGGCGTGCCAAACAACCTGATGCCTTTTGTCGCACAAGTGGCCGTAGGCCGGCTGCCCTGCGTGCAGGTACACGGCGACGACTATCCAACCCCCGATGGCACGGGTATTCGTGACTACATCCATGTGATGGATCTTGCGCGCGGACATCTTGCCGCGCTGGAGCGCTTGTTCTCGAACCCCGGTCGCTTCACCGTCAATCTGGGCACCGGTCACGGCGTGAGCGTTCTGGAGGCGGTCGCAGCTTTCGAGAGGGCCTGCGGTAAATCTCTGCCTCTGCGTGTTGGCCCGCGCCGTCCCGGCGACATCGCTGCGTGCTATGCATCGGCACAACGCGCCAGAGAGCTGCTCGGCTGGAAAGCTGAGCGTAGCTTTGAGCAAATGTGCGCCGACCACTGGCGTTGGCAGTGCCAGAACCCCGCTGGCTATTGATGGTAACGACATCGGCATGACGAGACTCGCTCCGCGCCTGACACAACACAAGCTGCTGCGACAGGCCATACCGACAATAGCGGTCTGATTCCCTCTGCGAGATCTGATGAACCACTCTCCGATTGCAAATACTGAAGGTCGAGTCGCACTGATCACGGGTGTGACCGGCCAGGATGGCGCCTACTTGTCAGAGCTGCTGCTGGGCAAGGGCTACCAGGTACATGGGATCAAGCGCCGCAGCTCATTGCTCAACACCTCGCGCATTGATCATCTCTATCAGGATCCGCACGAGTCGCGCCGTCGTTTCGTGCTGCATCATGGTGACATGACAGATACCGCATCGCTCATCCGGGTGATGCAACAAGTCAAGCCTGATGAGGTCTACAACCTCGCTGCACAGAGTCATGTCGCGGTAAGCTTCGAAGAACCGGAATACACGGCGAACTCCGACGGCATAGGCACGCTTCGGCTGCTGGAAGCGATACGTATCCTCGGACTGGAAAAGACGACGCGTTTTTATCAGGCCTCGACCTCTGAACTTTACGGCAAGGTACAGGAAACACCGCAGCGCGAGAGCACACCCTTCTATCCGCGTAGCCCTTATGCAGCGGCCAAACTGTACGCGTACTGGATCACGGTGAACTATCGCGAGGCTTACGGCATGTACGCTTGCAACGGCATTCTCTTCAATCATGAATCGCCGTTACGCGGTGAGACTTTCGTCACCCGCAAGATCACGCGAGGACTGGCGCGCATTTCGCTCGGGCTGCAGGATTGTCTTTATCTTGGCAATCTGGGCGCGCTGCGCGACTGGGGCCATGCGCGCGACTATGTCGAGATGCAGTGGCTGATGTTGCAGCAAGATACCGCTGCAGACTTTGTGATCGCCACTGGCCGACAGGCCAGCGTGCGCGAGTTTACCGACCGCGCAGCGGCAGCACTGGGTATCTCGCTGTCGTGGAGCGGAGAAGGTCTTCGCGAGGTCGCTTGCGTGGAATCCGCAAGCAACAGCACACGCTTGAAAACCGGGCAGATCATCGTTCGCGTTGACCCTCGCTATTTCCGTCCCACCGAGGTCGAGACCCTGCTAGGTGATGCCAGCCGCGCGCGCGAACGCTTGGGCTGGTCGCCGCGTACCAGTCTGGCAGAGCTGGTCGACGAAATGGTGAGGGCCGATCTGTCGGAAGCGCGCAAATATGCGCTGCTGCGAGAGAATGGGTTCACTGCGTTCACCCACCACGACACGCTCTGATGCAGCCCCTAAACGATGAACAAAACTACGGTAGAGAGAGTTTTTGTTGCCGGCCATCGCGGCATGGTCGGCGCGGCCATTGTGCGCTGCCTGAAGTCGGTGGCCACTGGCAGTAGCCTGCAGCTGGTGCTGCGCTCCCATGACGAGCTGGATCTGGTCGACAGTGCACAAGTCGAAGCATTCTTCGCCAGCCACGCGATCGACACGGTCTACATGGCGGCAGCGCGGGTCGGTGGCATACAGGCAAATAATCTTCAGCCTGCCGAATTCATTCAGCAGAACCTGATGATCGAAGCGAATGTGATCCATCAGGCATGGCGCCACAGGGTGAAGAAGCTGCTATTCCTGGGTTCGTCGTGCATCTACCCGAGGCTGGCGCCGCAACCTATTGTCGAGAGCGCGCTGCTCGACGGGCCACTGGAATCTACCAACGAGCCCTACGCCATCGCCAAGATCGCTGGCATCAAACTCTGCGAAAGCTACAACCGGCAATACGGCACCGACTACCGCAGCCTGATGCCAACTAATTTATATGGCCCAGGCGACAACTTCAATCTTGAAAGCAGTCACGTACTGCCCGCGCTGCTTCGGAAAATCCATGACGCCTATCAGACCAATGCGCGCGAGGTCGTGATTTGGGGCAGTGGCCGGCCACTGCGTGAATTCTTGCATGTAGATGATCTAGCTGCGGCCTGTGTGCATCTGATGCGGCTGGGACAAGATCAGTTGCAGTCCCTTATTTCTCCACAGTGCTCGCACTTGAATGCGGGCAGCGGCGAGGAAATCAGTATCGCCGATCTTGCACAGCTTATTGCCGGCGTTATCGGCTTTGAGGGGGAGCTGCGCTTCGATAACAGCAAACCTGATGGCACGCCGCGCAAGTTGCTCGATTCAAGCAAGCTTAGAGCGCTCGGCTGGATGCCGTTGATTGGCCTGCGCGAGGGCATATTGCGCACCTACCGACACTTTCTCTCTGCAAACGCCGCGGCACATGCGGAACAAGCGTATCGCGGTCTGGCCGAACCCCCCGGTCTTCGCTTTTGAGTCGTCACGCATGGACATGACCATCACTTCGGATGTGATCCTCGTGCTGCTCGGTGCTCTGCTTGCGCTGCCCCTCGCGCTGGGTATTTGTATGCGTCATCCTTCGTTGGCCACGCTGATGCTGATCGCCGTGCTCTGCCTGTTCTCGTCATCAACCTGGGGCCAGCTGCAAGAAGAGAACACCATTTATTCACGTGGTACCGGGATGTTCTATTTTTCTTTGCTTAACCTGCTGCTGTGGGTGGTAACGGCGGCGGCTTGTTTGCAAAAGCTGCATCGTGGTTCGTCGATTAACCGGCATCCTACGCTGAACACTGCCTCACCTTTTCCAGGGGCGCTGGCCGCGTTTGCGTTCATGCTGCTGGCTCATGTCGCGCTGGGACTCATGTCGGACACGGACTTGATACATATCCTCAGCTACACCGGCCTGATCAATGTGATCAATTTGCTGCTGTTCGGCTGGCTGATCACCCAGACGCTGGCTGATGCTCGTTCGCAGCGCTGGCTGCTGCGGCTGCTGTTAGCGCTGGCGGCCGCGCGTGCCGCTTTTGGTCTGGCGCGCTATCAATGGTTTGGCGGCGACAACGCGAATCCGTATCGCAATTTCGAGGGTCTGGATATTCGTCTGGTCTATTTTGATATCTGCGACAACTACATCGCTGCGCTCGCAGCGTTCATGCTTGCGTGGCTGCTGCTGATGCCGCAGGTACGACTGTCTCTGCCCAAACGCGCACTCTTGCTGCTGTGGCTAGCGCTCGAGGTCGCCACGGTGGCACTGTCTTTCCGGCGTTCTTCACTGATCGGTCTTGCGCTGATGTCGCTCGTGCTGCTCTGGCAGCTGCCCTGGCGACGCCGACTGTGGCTGGCGGGCACGGGCTCGCTGGGGATGGTCGCCGCGTCGATCACGCTGATGAAAGAAAGGCTGCAATTCAACACGAACGGTGCCGGCGGTGTGCTGGCCTCGCTGCTGTATGACATCGGCCCCGCGCACTCCACCGAGGTCAGCCGCTTTTATGAACTCGAAGCCGCCGCACGCAGTCTGGAAGGACACTGGCTGTTCGGATTGGGCAGCTGGGGCAGTTTCTATGGCAATGAGGACATTCTTGACTATCACTTCGGCAAATTCGATTTCGTGCACAGCGGCTTTGGGCATCTGCTGCTGAAATCCGGGCTGGTGGGACTGATGATGTTCATGGCACTGCTCGCCGCGGTAGTCATTCACTACCTGCGGCAGCGACGCTTCTGGAATGGGCACTCGGCGCTGATGGCCGACGCCGCGATGGCTGGCCTGCTGTTCTGGATGCCGACGCTGCTGATCGGCACGCCCATCATCGAGTTTCGCACCATGCTGCTGCTGGGCCTGACGCTGGCTCTGCCTTATCTTTGCATGCCGCATACGAGGCATCTGCCTTTCCGCTTCTCATCCCCATGGAGCCGGCATGCTGCTGCGTAACTCGCTGTGGCACCTGAGTGGCTCGGCAGTACCCGCGCTGGTCGCGCTGGCGACAGTGCCTCTTCTGATCCGCGGTGTCGGCCTGGAGGGTTTCGGCATCATCACGCTGATCACCTCCGTGGTCGGCTATTTCGGTATCGTCGACCTGAATCTTTCCACGGGTTCGATACGCTACCTGTCGCAGTTCCACGCGAACTCAGAGGATGAATCCTTCCGCGAGACCTTCTGGTTCGGCCTGATGTTTTATATCGGTATTGGGCTTCTGGGCGGCGTGCTGCTGATGGCGCTGGCCGCGACGTTGCTCAACCAGTTTTTTGAAATCAGTACTGCTTTGCATGATGATGCATTGCGTGCGCTGCGCATTGCGGCGCTTGGCTTCGCGCTCACGCAGCTGCAGAACTATCTGCTGGTCGTGCCGCAAGCTATTCAACGCTATGATCGCTCGGCGCAAGGCGAGGCATTCTTCGGTGTGCTGGTGAATGTGCTGTCCGCCACCGTGGCGATGGCCGGCGGCGGCATCGAAGGCGTGATCGCTGCGCGTGTCATCGTCTCAGCCATCAACACGCTGTGGCTGGTTTGGCTGCTAAGACATCTGTGCATACCGCTACAGCCACGCTGGCCCGGTCCGGCAATTCGCCAAGCGCTGACCAGCTTTTCGGTCTATGCGTACCTGTCGCGGCTAGCCTCTCTGTTGCACCAGCACGCCGACAAACTGATCATCGGCGCTCTGGCTGGTCCCGTCGCACTGGCTTTTTATGCGGTGCCGAATCAGCTGGCCAGTCGAGTACTGGGTCTCACGTATCGTCTGGGCAGTGTGATCTATCCGCGCGTATCGGCACTGGCTGCCACGGGCCAGCGCGAACCTTTGCGGCTGCTGTATCTCGATGCGACGCGCTGGCTGACTTACCTGAATCTTGCTGCACTCGGACTGATCGCGCTGACCGGCGAGGAATTTCTGCGCCGGTGGGTCGGCCCCGCCTTCGTGGAGGAAGCTTATCCAGTACTGCTGCTGGTGACACTGGGACTGTTACTGGATTCATTGACGACGATTCCTTCACTGGTGAATGACGGGCTGGGGCATCCGCGCCTGACTGGGGGCTTTGCACTGGCACGCGGGCTGATCGGCGTGCCCCTTGTGTATTTGGGCACGCAACTGGCTGGCATTATCGGTGCGGCAAGCGCACATCTGTTGGCCTCGGTCTTGATGGGGACACTGTTTCTCGTCTATGTGCACGGTCGCAGCGTGCCAGTGACACTTGCAGACACGTGGCGACTGGCTTGGCTGCCCGCGCTTGGCGTCGGTATCGCCGCGCTGCTGCTGGTACTGCCGCTCCGGTGGCTGCTACCGCCCGGCGTCCCCGGTCTGCTGATGCTGGCTGGCGCAGCATCGCTGGCACTGCTCGGATTCGCGCTGACCCTGCTGGTGAATGACAGCGAACGCGCGACGCTGCACAGCGCCGCCCGACGTCTGCTGCCAGGAGCTTGTTGAGGTGCGCATCCTGATGGTCAGTGAAGACCTGCCCGTGCCATGCATGGGTGGGCTGGCACGGCATGTGCTGGCGCTATCTGCAGCGCTGATCGCGGAGGGACATCAGGTCGATCTGATGGGAAATGATGACTATCCGCCCAGGCTATCGAACGAAGTGATGCGCTTTGGTGGGCGGTTTTTTGCGGCTCTGAGCGGACAATTCGATGGATGGAAAGAGATCTCGCTAGGCGTCTTCATGCCACCCAAGCGAAGCGTGATCGCGCGACGATTTGCGCGCGCGATCTTGCGATATGCAGATGCCTATGACGTGATCCATTATCACGGTCATCTTCCAAACCTTGCCCGCTATCTGCCTGGAGATGTGAACTTCATCCAGACGCGGCATGATCAGGGCAGCGATTGCCTGATCCACACGCGCTTCGCACGCGGAAAAATCTGCGAGAGCATTAATCCTCTGGATTGCGCGGGATGCCGGCACTGGCAGCCCAATCTCATCCAGCGGCAGGTGTCGGCGCTGGCGGTACGCCAATTCCGTGACGAGGTGAAGCAAGGCTTCCTGCGTCACAAGACGGTATTCGTGTCGGATTTTTTGCAGCGTAATCTGCGGCGCAGCTTTGGCCCGGGCACTTGGGGAGTGACAGTTCACAATTTTATCGATGTGGTAGCGCTGCAATCGGCACAATCATCTGTGGCGCCGCCGGCCGCGTCGGGGCCGCTGCAGGTTTTCGTTGCGGCCAAGCTGTATCCGGCCAAGGGGGTCGGCAGTCTGCTGACAGCGCTAGATCGCTTGCAGGCTCAGCATACCCTGCAACTCGACATCGCCGGTGATGGCAGCGAGGAAGCGATGCTGAGGGAGCGATATTCCTGGGCACATTTTCATGGCTGGCAAAACGGCGAGCACACGCTGCGGCTGGCGGCACGTGCGCATGCCATCGTGGTGCCCTCGGTATGCGAAGAGGCCTGTGCATCCACGGTGCTTGAGGCACTCATGCTGGGCAAGACCGTGTTCGCGTTGCGGCTTGGCGGAACGCCCGAACTCGCGCGCTATGCCAGCGCCCCGGATCAACTCCGCTTGTTCGATGACATGGAATCTCTGGCCAGCGCCTTGCAGTCTTTCGTGCCGCGTGCCGATCTGCAGCTCGCGCCCGGTAGGCACGCGGATGCCCGAACCGCTGCGCGCCAACTGCTAGGTCTGTACCAGCTTCCTGCGGGACCGCTGACATCGGTTCGCGCGCTATCCTCTGCTTACCTCGTCGCGACATGAGTTCTCCTTTGTTTTCCATCATCACCTGTACACTCAACAGTGTGGACTGGATTGATGAATCCATACGATCGGTGCTGTGTCAGCGGCATGTGACTATCGATTACGTATTCGTCGATGGTGGATCGACCGATGGCACGCTGGACAAGCTACGTGCGATACCCCGTGAGATCACACTGATCGAAAACCGCCGCAACGGCATCAGCGATGCAATGAACGCGGGCGTTGCAGCGGCTCGGGGAGACATCGTCGCTCACCTGCACTCTGATGACTACTACCTGCATCCAGAGGTACTGAGCAGTGTCGCGCATCGCTTCGGATCGAGTGGCTGTCGCTGGCTGTTCGGACGAACCGCACGCGCAATCAACGGCCAGCTACTCCCCGAAAGCTACACCGCGCCGCGATACAGCCGGCAGCAACTGCTGAACGGTAATTTCATCCCGCACCCGGCGACTTTTGTCGAGAGATCACTGCTGAATGAGTGCGGACTCTTCGATACCCGGCTTCGCTACGCAATGGACTACGACCTCTGGCTGCGGCTATCCGCCATCGCTGACCCTTTGCAGCTGGACGACGCACTGACAGCATTCAGGGAACATGCCGGCAGTCTGTCTACCCGGGATCGGATCGCGGCGATGAAAGAAGACCTTGCCGTGCGCCTGGTCCATACCGGGCCGAGACCGCTGCGACGACTGATGCACCATGCGCGATATATGGTTCGACGGCGACGAGCGCAACGAAGTCTGAGCGAGAACCAAAACACCGAACTACGGAATCCTGAACAAACTAGCCACCGGAGCCTGAACAATGCGTGAGATTTCGCTGATTCTGGCGACGGTAGGCCGGAGTACCGAGCTGAAGCGACTTTTTGATTCGCTGGCTGCGCAGACTTTCCATGATTTCGACATCATCGTTGTCGATCAGAATGAAGACGATCGGTTGATGCCGGTGTTACAGCGAGCCCGATACCTGGGTCTGACCTTACGACACATTCGGCACCAGCCGCCCAATCTCGCGTTGTCGAGAAATGCCGGTATCGCCGTCGCTACCGGTCGCTGGCTGGGATTTCCGGATGATGACTGCTGGTACGAACCTGATCTGCTGTCGCGCATCGTGCTGCGCAGTCGCCGCAATGACCGTCCACAGGGGGTCATCTGCCGCTGGGTTGAGCAGGATGCGCCTCAACCACCGGGGCTGTTGAGCTGGGAACGCTCGTCGCGCTTTCGCGATTTCCCGGTGTCGTCGATCACCTTGTTCTTCGAACGCGCTCTGCTACAACAAGTGGGCGGCTTTGACGGCAGGTTAGGTGTCGGCCAGTGGTTTGGTGCTGGCGAGGAAACCGATCTGATGCTGCGCGTTCTGCGTACCGGAGCGACCGTCGCGCACGAGCCCTGTGCGAAAGTGCATCATCGTGTAGAACCGACAACCGCATCAAAAAGTCGAATAGCGCGCCGCTCGGCGTTGCTACGCGCACGCGGTACCGGTGCAATGTATGCCAAGCATCGTCTACCGCTTTGGGTGATCCTGCGCGGGCTCCTCTCCCCGGTTCTAAAACCACTGTGCAGGGGTCGCATCGGTGTGGAGCTAATGCATGGACTGGCCGTGACTGCAGGCCGGATGGCGGGCTGGCTGCGTTGGTCGCTCAGCCAGGCACGCAGTCCCGCCGATGAGGCACAGCGACTGACCGACGGCCACTCTCACTGAGATGCGGTCAATGCGAATCGCGCTCATCACCAATACACCGCCGCCCTATCGCGTGCCGGTGTTCACGCGGCTGTCGCGCATGACTGGCCTCGAATTTCACGCGATATTCTGCGCACGTCGAGAGCCGAATCGCGCCTGGGATCTTCCTGAGATGGCATTCACGCACCATTTTCTGCGGGAGCGCTTCTACACGGTCGGGGATCGTTACGTGCACGACAATCCTGACGTGATTCCGTTGCTGATCAGGCTCAAGCCAGACCTGGTGATTACTGATGGATTTAATCCCACTCACTTGTATGCTTTTATCGCAGCGCGTGTCCACCGCTGGGCGCATATCGCGATGACCGATGGCACTTTACTTTCCGAGCAATCGCTCTCGTTCAAACACCGGCTAGTACGACGGATGGTATTTCGCAGATCACAAGCTTTCATCGCGGCGAGCGAAGGCGGGAAAAACCTGTTTCGTTCCTACGACGTGAACCCGGAAGCCTGTTTCTATTCCTGGTTATGTGTGGACAATCGATGTTTTCTTCCTGCTTCCAGCAGATCACGACCTAACTATGATTTCATTTTCTGCGGACGCTTTGAACCAGCCAAAGATCCTTTGTTCGCGCTGGCCGTTGCGCGCGATACTGCGCGTCGGTTACGGCGCAAAACGAGAATGCTTTTCGTCGGCGCCGGCAGCCTGGATTCCGTGCTGAGAGCGCGAGCCGAAAGGGAGCATCCTTTCGTGGACACGCACTTTCATGGCTTTGCGCGACAGGCGGAACTACCGGGTCTTTACCAGTCAGCCAGTATATTTTTATTTCCAACCCATGGGGATGTCTGGGGCGTGGTCGCCAATGAGGCCTGTGCGGCCGGACTGCCGGTGATCGTCAGTCCAGAGGCTGGCGTCGCTGGCGAGCTGGTGATGAACGATGTCAATGGCTTTGTCCGCCAGCGGGACGTTGCCCTGTGGGTCGACTGCGCACAACAGCTGCTGAGCGATCATGGCCTGCGGCATGAATTTAGCGAGCGTAGTCTGCACCGTATTGCACGATATGAGTTCGACAGCGCTGCCCAAGGTATTGTCGACGCGTGCAAGTTCGCACTGCGCACATCGAATCTACCGGGGACATCGAATCCCTCGAAGACAAGGGACAGCTCAGATTCAGCGAATCTACCGAAATCCTGCCTGCTATCGAATACTGCAACTGAAAAATCACGATGACTGCTGCCGCACTCTGCTTTTCTGTCGATGATGGCCATCCGCTGGATATGCGTATGGCTAACCTGCTGATAAAACATAATGTGCAGGCCAGCTTTTTTGTACCAAGCCGAAACAGCGAAGGTCAGCCCGTGCTGTCGCCTTCGGCCTTGCGTGAACTATCCGGAAAATTCGAGATCGGTTCTCACACACTCGAGCACCGATATCTGAGCCGGCTTGACATGCACGAAGCACTGAGGCAAATCACGGAAGGCAAGCGTGCGCTTCAGGATACGCTGGGTAAACCGGTGCAGGGCTTTTGCTACCCCGGTGGTAAGTACCGAGCGATTCATTGCGGCATGGTGCAATCCGCCGGCTTCCGGTATGCGCGCACAACACAGAACTTACGTCTAGATGTCGAATGCAATCCACTGGAAATACCGACCACGCTGCAGTTTTATCCGCATCCGCGGACGGTGCTGATCCGGAATTTCATCGCGCAAGGGCACTGGCATCACCGGTGGCAGACGCTGGAGTTGCTGCTGCAAGAGCCGCACTGGCTGGACCGACTGCGCAGGCTATTTGCATGGACCGTGCGCCACGGCGGAATATTTCATCTGTGGTGCCACAGTCTCGATCTCGAACGTCTCGGTTTGTGGCAAGCGCTGGATCGCTTTCTCGAAGAAGCGGTAGAGTGGATACCTTGCGAGCGCAGGCTGAATAATCTGCAGCTCGTCACCCGCTACTGCAATGGCATACCGGATGCGCATGCCGGTTTCCAAATCATCAGGTAGTAATAGGCCTTGACGCCACACAGCCGCAGATGACCGAGCTTCCACTCGGGTCGGCCCGGCAGCACGTCAACCAGTGCCTTGATATCCAGCGCATCTAGCAGGGCCAGCTCGCGTTCGGGTCTTATCCAGCGTACCAGCGGGTGCTCTCGGTTTGACGTGGAGACAAACACTCCCTTGCGCGCTATTCGCATCAGCTCGCGCAGGAAACGTACCTGTCGCTCATGCGTGTTGTAATGCTCGAGCAAGCCATGACAAGCAACCCAGTCGAACTGTGCGTCATCATAGTGCAGACGTATGCTGTCCGGTGGAGGTAACTGATCGAGGCTGTCGATCTCCAGTGTCTTTTGCGGACACTCGCCCGCGCTGAAATCCGCGAATGCCTCGCGCAGGCGCTGCCGGCAACGCTGGCTGGCTTGTTGAATCAGTACGGGAAGCATACGTTAGATTTTCTGCTGAATATGAAACTGCATACAGGAAATGGGTTCTATCCATCTTCGCCGAATTCATCACCGCATTCATTGCGAGGCATCAGCGACAGCGCAATCATCCTGCGTTGTAATGCGTGCTGCTCTATGTTTCGCAAATAGGTCGAATCCGATGTCCCTGATGACAGCAAATATACTCGGCACCCGCATCAATGCGCTGGGATGGGAGCAAGTGATATCACGCGTTTTGTACTGGGCCAGCGCCCCGGGCACTGAGGCATCGCGAACGGTCTGCGTATGCAACGTTCATTCACTGGTTACGGCGCGACGTGACCCGGCATTCGCTCGGGCACTTCGCGATGCCGATCTGCGCACGCCGGATGGCGCACCCATCGCCTGGATCATGCGGCAGCAAGGATGGCCGGAGCAGCCGCGCATCAGCGGCCCTGAACTGATGTGGTTACTGATGCAAGAGGCAGAACGTCTGGGGCTACCGATATTTCTGCTCGGTGGAATGATCGATACCCTGAAAAAACTTCGCGCTCGTCTTAGGGCTTCCTTTCCCGGTTTGAGAATCGCGGGTCAGTGCTCACCGGCTTTTCGAAATCTCGACGACCATGATTATCGACATATTCGACGGATGATCGAAATCTCGGGCGCACGTTTGGTCTTTGTTGGTCTCGGCTGCCCGAAGCAGGAACTCTGGATGGCGCATGAGCGCGGCAAGCTGAACGCCGTAATGATCGGCGTTGGCGCGGCATTTGATTACCACGCGGGTACGCTGCGACGCGCGCCGCTTGCCTGGCAATCCGCCGGCCTCGAGTGGCTGTACCGACTGGCGATGGAGCCCGTGCGGCTGCTGAGACGCTACCTGGTGACGAACGCGCTATTTTTGCTTTGGCTGCCGGGTCAGCTGTGGAGGCGCGGTGCTCGCTAAACAGTGCGGATCAGGCTCATCCATGGTCTTGCGCCATGCGGCTGCATCGAGCCAACCTATCCCCTCGAGCTGCGCCAAACGATTCAATGGACCCTCATAGCAATTTTTTTCAAAGGAGGCGAACCGCAGCAGATGAGCCCCTCCGTACCGGCTCCAGAGCCGATAGGCTGGCACTCCTGTCGCAAGCACGAAGCGATTACCGATAATCCTGTTGGCGGTGATTGTGTGCGAGGAGGCTGTTTCATTGAACAACAGGTGCTCATGCGCGCTGCGGCTGAAGTGATTGTTCGCAATAAGATTGTTGAAGGCATCATGTAACTGTACGCCTCCCGGATTATTACTCAGGCGATTGTCACGGATGATCACCGCATTGGCAAAATCATCCAGATAGATCGCATGGGATAGTCTGCCGCGCAGATCGCTCACTCGGTTACGTTCAATGCGACTGAACAGCGGCTGCTTGTCCCGAGCAAAAGTGTAGATGCCCCCGCAATCACTGAGTCGCTGACAGGCACGTGTGATCACATTGTCAGTCACCACCGCATCGCGGAACACACGTATCCCTAGATAAGCCGACTGGTCAATACGATTGTGGATGATTACCTGCCCGCGAGCCTGCTCGAATACGATGGCGCCCTTCGATCGCAGCGGCATGCCAAGCATGCCAATACGCTCAAACACGCTGTGGGTAACGCTTACATCGCGCGCATCATCCTCGGCCCGCAAGCCGTGCTGCCGCGTCCCCAGCACTTGTACGCGCGAGATGTGCGCGCCTGTGCCGCCGACACGTATCGCCTCGTCGAAACTGTTTATGATCTCGGTATCAGCGATCGTCAGCGACTGCGTGTTGCTGCCGTCGATACCGCGAGCAGCGAGCGAAATGCGCACCCCCTGAATGCGCACGTTACGCGTGCTGCGCGCATCGATGGCGGTCGCGCGCGGCGCGGCCCAGACCCGACCCTCGGGCGAGCGCCCATCGGGTGGCCAGAGATACAGTCGGCCATGATCGAACACCCACTCGCCTGGCGCATCCAGCATCCATCGCTGGCCCTCGAGGTAGTAAGGCGTGCGCTCACGGAATCCGAAATCGGGTTCAGGCACTGAGACGATGCGCAACTGACCGCCCTCATAGCCTCCCACGCGCTGGCTGAGGATAAGCCAATCTTCAGGACGCCACACCACGGTGGCGCCGACGAGATCATGGTTGGGAACCGTCACCCGCAGACGATCCGGTGCCGTGCCCTCGCCTGAGAGCCATGCATCCTGACCGTTCGGATGATGCGCGAGTGATATGAATTGATCATCAATCTGCACCATCAGTGGCTCTTCACTGATAGCGGCTGACCAGACTGGGCCTTCGCGCTGCCAGCCATGGATGGGCTGGGCCGGCGTGACGGTGGCCTTGCCGCAATCACCTTCCGTACGCAACACAACGTCGCTGCGTCCGCGCAGATCAAGCGTACCAATGTAGCGTAGGCCGCAACGGAGTCTGATCGTGTCACCGTCGTGAATGGTGTCAGGCAATGGCAGCACGGCCAGCCTGACCGTGTGTTCGCCCTTCACCGGAGCGGACAGCGCTGTCGACAGCAGGACGAAGCAAGTGATCTGCCTGAGCATGCCGTGATCATCGAATGAAATGCCGATGATCACCTTGGTATCGCACAATAGAAAAGAGGCCAGCACACGGCTGACCCTGAAAAAGACCGGCAGAGCCGATCGCATCGCTATTTTTTTAACGTCTTTTTGTCAGGCGGTCGGAAAGTATCGATACGGATCAGCTCAGCTTCCAGGCCCGCACATAGTTGACCTCGTATGAATTGCCAATGCCTGTCGGCGTGGTGTTGTCGGGCTGGCCGCTGGCGCTGCCAAACCACAGATCCAGCATGATGTACATCGGGTCGCCCATCGCCACATTCAAGCTGAAGACTTCTCTGCCATCAAAGTAGAAGGTCTGCCTGGAAGCCTCCCATTTCACAGCATACTTGTGGAAAGCTGCTGACAGATCACTAGTCAGGATGGTCTTGGTGCCCGCAAGCCTGCCCGCATCGATCCAGACCGTCGGTGCATACGCGGTGGGATGCAGATTTGCATCCGACCAGCCGCTATTGGGGCCGCCACCTGCATAGGCTTCCATCACATCGATCTCAGGACGACGAGTACCGATATGATTAAACAACCAGAACGCCGGCCATGTGCCTTTACCCACGGGCAGCTTGGCCTCGATCTCGAAGTAACCATAGGTCTGGTAGTACTTGCCATCAGTATCGATAGTGCGATTGAAGAATCTACCGTTGGCGTCTCGCTGCGGCCAGATCTTCAGTGAGCCATTCGAGACCGCATAATTCTTGGTCGCATTACTCGTCTCGTACCAGATCGCGTCATTCCACTTTGCGCTGTTCCAGCTATCAAATTCGTCCTGAAAGGTCAGGGTGAATGTGCCTGTCTGACCAAACGGCTTGGGTACAGTACTAGTCGTCGCCGGCGGCGCAGTGGGGGTGGACGACGTGGTGGGGGTAGCCGTTGGCGTCGTGGTGGGGGTTGTCGTTGGCGTCGTGGTGCCAGTCGTCGGGGAGGTGGTCACCGGCGCGGTAGACGTCGTGGTCGTCGTCGTTGACCCGGTCGCTGTTGATGGTGTGGAGCTGACCGTGGTGGTCTGCGTGGAACCATTCGCCAGCTTGGTAGTCGCGCTAGCCGAGGTCAGATTGCCGGCCGCGTCGGTCGAGTAAGACGCCATACCCGTACCACCGCCGCAGGCAACAAGAAGCGCCGAGATACTCGCTGTCGCCGTGAGCGACATCGGCCTGAGGAACTTACGGGTGACTGATAATTGGAACATGAAAAATTTCTCCCTCTCAATTTCTGGATTGCGTTAAACGCAGATCACTTGCAAATGCTTGTTTCAGAGCATTGCTTTAGAAGAAGAGTTCCAATTAGAAATGAAAAAATTTTTTAGGTAGAAAGAGCATTACCTGATGCATTAGTCAGCCTGGCAATGGGTGAACGCCGCCCTCGCGTTGATGTCGCGATCGAGCGTTTAGGCAAATGGCAAAAAAAATGCTGTCAGGACGACAGCATGATCAGATGAAACAGTTCGTCAGAAGCGCGATGCGGTCTGATTACAGGGCCGGCAGATCCGGAGGACGCATCGATGCAGCGATCAGGGGTTCGGCTACCGAAGGCTGCGCTATCCTCGCCTCATCTGCTGCCTTGAGACGGCGCCCCTGTCTGAGCTGCATCGTCAGGTGTGACGCCAGCCTCAGCGACAGTGCAGTGATGGTAATCGTCGGGAAGTTCGCTCCCGCAGTGGGAAATACCGAACTCCCGGCAATGTAGAGATTGGCGAGACCGTGAACCTTACCATCGCGATCGACGACGCCGTAGCCCGGATGGTCATGCATGCGGGTTGTCCCCATATGATGCCAGGTGCCTTCTTTTTCCATGGTGGATGGCCAGCCGTGTGAGAGTATCGATGGCCCCACATCGACGCGCGCCAGCTTCGCGACCTGCAACTCGGCTGCGATGAGCGACAAGGTACGATCTGCAGTGTATTTAACCAGATCATTCAGTCGCCAGTCGACCTGCACGCGAGGCATGCCCAGTGCATCGCGCTTGTCTATTGACAGCGTAACGCGGCTATCCGCATCCGGAGCGGGTTCAATGATCACCTGGAAGCTGACCTTCTTGATCATCGCGCGTGGATGAAAAAATCTTGTGAAACCGTAGTTGAACGTATTCAGAGGATCACGCGCCATGGTCGCCAGATCATCTGACAGCCGCCAGCCCGGCTGATCTTTCTTCAGTAGCGATTGCTTCAGACGGAACAATGCCTGTGCACCAGCACTGCCCTCACCGGGAAACTCGGAGCAAAAGCAGAGCCGCGCATTCAGCAACCGCTCTCGTTCCTGCGCCTTGCGAGTCAGCGCGAGTTGTGCCGCGATTTTCACGCCATGCGCTGATACCGCACGGTTCATGTAGTTGTACTTGATGTCATAGAGTTTGTTGCGCGCCCAAGAGGGCACAAAACTGATGCTCCCTTTGAGCAAGCGCGGATGATCCATAAAATAGCGCCCGACCAGTCCATTCGCATTACCTAGGCCCTTGGCTGCGATTTCATTTGATGCCAGCAGCAATCGTGCGTTTTCTATTCCACCGGTGGCCAGCACGAACAGACGCGCCGAGACTGTCGCTTGCCTGCCGTTCAGAGTCCTCACGCGAAGCTGTTCAATGCGTGTGCACAGCGGGTCGGGCATGATCTGGGTGACATTCGCATGCAGAAAAACACGCACAAAGCGCGCTCTGGCGAGTTCATGCCGGTACTCGCGCCCAAAGCGTACGGGAGGACTGAACTGGGAAATCGTATCCCGGACATCGCCCGTGCATAGCGGCAGCCGTCGTACATCCTTGCGAGCGATGGCCTGCTCCCAGAACAGCGGCTCGAAATTCACCGGTCCCAGCTTCAGCACCTCATGCGCTTTTCGGTACCAAGGATCGAGCTCATCCAGACCAAACGGCCAGCCGCTCAAGGGTATCCAGTCACGCTTCTCGAAATCCCATGCATCCAGTGGACGGCACCAGCCGCCCCAGCAATTACTGCTGCCGCCAAGGAACCGCCCCCGGCAGCCATCAGCAAAACGATAATCGAAACCGACTGCCTCGCCGCGCGCGAGATCGCGCGTGGCATCGTCAGCCGTGAGCCCTCCACTTTCCAGAACACAGGTATCGATACCTTGTTTTTCCATTTCGCGCGCCAGGGTGATGCCCGCGACACCGGCGCCGATGATGCACACCGTGGTCACCAACGAGCGCCCGCTTGCTACCTCACGCATATCGATCAGCATCAGGTCTCCTGCGATATCGCGGGCCTGCGCCAGCGTCGTGCAGCATCGCGCAACACATGCAAGCACCAACGGGCACTGTATACCGGATGCGCGAGCAGATGCCACGCACTGCGGACGACCAGGACCCGGTACAGTGGTCGCGAACGACCGCCCAAGCGGTGTTTGTAGGCGTAATGCCCCCAGAGAAAATGAAACCGCGCAAATCGCAAATCGATCGCCTGCTGAATCGTGAGACAACAGCAGACTAGGCCGAGTCGCAAGTCATCATGTGCAGGATCATGTGCGATCACCTGCATGTAGATATCCTCACCCGTTACAGAGCACAACAGGCCGGCACAGATATCGCCGTGCAGCCGCAACGCAAACAGCATACCCATCTGCTGCATCAGTCGGGTCAGCTGTAATTCTTCTGCGTCACTCATTGCGTAGGTTTTTCCTTTGCGCTCCATGCGCTGACGGTTCAGCCTGAGCACTGCTCTGACCTCAGCGTCCGCGATCTGGGCTCCAGAGGACACGGTGAACTCAAGCGCGGGCTGCCGACGAAAACTTCGTCTGAGGTGGTAGCGAACCTTCTCTCTTGCTTGTCGCGACAGTGACTCCAGCCACGACGAGCGACTGCTTGGCAGATCAAGTACATAGTCCTCCGAAAAGGCACTGAACCAGATCCCCGAATGGACGGGCTGGAGCTCGAGAGCGATGGCATGAAACTGCACCAGATGGATCTGACGGTAGCTCGCAAAAATCGCAGCAGCGAAACGATGTATCACACCGGCTGACAGACTCAGCACCTCATTGAGCACACGTACCCGTGACCCTTCACAGATAAACAGCAGTAGCGCACTCACTCGCCCTGCGGTGCGCTCCATCCATGCATGCGCGATGGGCTCGGTCAATCCGCTGCTGCATTGCGGCCAGAGCAGCGCGCGCGAAGAGTAAACGCTGGAGTACAAAGACTCCAGTAATGGCCACAGATGGTCCGGTAATGGTGCGGTGAAGAATTCGAATTCCGTGCTGTGGTATGCCTCGGCTGCCGGTATCGGTTCTGCTGCAATTGACGCGCAAGGCAGGGATTTTTTCATGCGCGCGCCGCGCCCTGCCCGGGTTCGGCTGAACCCGGCGCGCTGTAGCTGATTTGTCTGCGTGCGACCTGACCGTAACCGTAGGGGTAGTGTCTGGGACGTGGCATGAAATCATTGAACAGCAGTCCTTTCGCCGACAGGCCGGCACGATCGAGTCGCTTGAGCGATTCTGAAATATCAGCCGCGCGGGTGACGCCAGCGCGCACCACGATAAAGATCGCGCCCGCGTGGGCACCGAGTATCAGGCTGTCTGCAACGGCCAGCAGCGGCGCGGTGTCGATCAGCACCAAATCATATTGCGGCGCGAGTCTGGCGATCAATGCCGCAAACTCGGGGCGCAGCAAAAGCTCGGATGGGTTGGGCGGTAGATTGCCGGTGGAAATGAAATCAAGCTGCTCCATCGCGCTGTGGCGAAAATCGTTGTCGACCCTCGTACCCGCCAGCAGATCGGCAAGGCCGAATGCGCGATCAACCTGGAAGTATCGATGCAGATGACCGTCACGCAAATCGCCATCAATCAGCAGCACGCGCTTCCCGCTGTAGGCCATCACGCAGGCGAGATTGACCGTAAGGAAGGACTTGCCGAGCGCCTCAGTCGGCCCGGTGATCAGCACAAGATTATTCTTTGACTGCGTCATGCAGAACTGCAGAGCACTGCGGAATCCGCGCAAGCTCTCAATCGCCACATCCATGCTGGCGATCCTGGCTAGCAACGGCAAGCGGGCCGGGTCGCTGGTGCGCGCTGCGAGCGTCTGCTGCAAGCGGCTATGTGGGATGCTCGCATAGACTGGCACCCCGAACGCACGTTCTACTTCAGAAGGGTCGTGTAGCGCGGTCTGCAGTGAGCGCCGCAAGAAGGCGGCCATCACACCGAGAAACATGCCGACGAATACCGCCACCGCAATAATACGGGGACGATTCGGCGCGACCGGCCGCTCCGGCTTCTCCGGCGCATCGACCAGCCGCACATTGCTGGTCTTGCCGATGGCGATCAACTGCAGCTGCTGAGCCGATGACAGTAGCGCCGAGTACAGCTCATTGTTCGTCTTCACGTCGCGCGCAAGACGCACCATTTCCTGCTCCAGTACAGGAAGTTGCTTGAGCTGACTGGCAGATTCGCGCATCTCGCGATCGATTTCTTTCAGTTGTTCGTCTACTGCCGCCACGGCCGGGTGATTGGCAGTGAATCGCGACAGCAGCTCGCTGCGCTTCTGCTCCAGCTCAACGCGGCGCGTGCGCGCAGCGGAAGATCGCTGCAGCGTCAGCCGCCCCTCTTCGCCGATATCCACCGTGCCATGAACATGGCGGAACTGGTTGTAACGCGCCTCGGCCTGCTCCAGCTGCTTCTTGAGCTCGGGCAGCCGCTGGTTCAGATACGCCAGCGACTTGTCAGCCTCCTCTGTGCGGCGCGCGCTATTCTGGGCCATGTACTCGCGGGTGATCTCGGTCATCAACTGGTAGACACGCCCCGCATCGGCCCCTTTGAGCGTGGCTGAGATCATCCCGGATTGCTTGCCTATCTCGGCCACGTTGAGCGCAGTCTGCACGGACTCGATGACGGCAAGCCGAGAACGTCGCTCCAGCGCAAAGCTTGAACCGGGCCAGGCTTGCATGCTGTTCACCCGCAGACTGACCAAACCAGCGCGTGTACTGGCTCCGAGCGGCTGACCGACCTGACCCTCGGTATCGAAGCCGCTCTGAGGTTCAGTCAACCGAAACTTTCCATCGCCAAGTGCCCGTAAATGGAATGTTCGGTTTTCCAGTGTCGGGGGCACACTGAAATCGCCGATCTCTATTCTTTCTCTGCCCCACGCATAACCAAAAGCACCGCGCAACGAAGGAAAAACCTCGGCCAGTCCGCTGTTCGCCAACAAGCCCCCCAGCAGCGGCGCACGCTCGGGACGCGCATCGATATACAGCCTGAGCCTGTCGACGGCGCGCGCGACGACCAACCGCGAGCGCAACAACTCAACCTCGGCTGCCGTGGGTGTCTTGTAGTCGATCATGGAACCCGCCTCGCCGAGGATATTTTTGGGTTCTCGCTGCCCCTTTTCTTCCACATGCACCAGCAAGTTGGATTCGTATTGAGGCGTCGCGACATACGCATACAACGTGCCGGCCAGCATGACCAGCAAGGCGACACTGGCAATCAGCCAGCGCTGCTCCAGCAGCAACGACAGATAGTCGCTGAGATGGTCCTCGCTGGGGTCGGCGAAAATCAGTGGTGGCTCGGCCGCGGGACTGACATACGTACTCAGGGGTGTATTCATAGAGGCGTTGTGCTGTGTTGCAGTCAGAGGGAGTGAGCCGCCGAAACCCGTTGTCGCGTCATTGGGAGCATCGCATCAGCGACCGGGTGTCGTAGCGATCACCGCGGTGGGCAGTGCACCCGGAATCAACGCGCTGATCGTGCGGTTCCAGTTGGTCAGGGGTGTCGCAGCGACATACACCACGTCCTTGGGATTAAGTTCGAAGCCTTCGGCCATGGCCAGCGCGCCAGGCGCGTTGGCATCGAGCTGATACACCATCGACTTGGCGCTGCTGCGCCGAATCACATAGACCTGTCGAGCATCACCGGTGACTGGATTGATGCCTCCCGCTTCTCCCAGTGCCTCGTTGAGGGTCAGGCGGCCATTGCGCATCGGCAGCGCGCGCGGCGAGGTGACTTCGCCAGAGATGAAAATCTTGCTCTCATCACGCGATAGCACACGGACGACGTCGCCGCTGGTCAGCATGATCGATGCCGGATTCACGCCACGCTGAACCAGCTGCGGCAGGTTGATGGGATAACTTTTTCCATCACGGTGAATGATGATGCGGCTTTGGTCTGCAGTGGGATTCATGCCGCCGGCGCGGTTGATCGCCTCGGTCAGTGTCATCGGCAGATCATTGATCGCCTGCACACCCGGCTGCTTGACTTCACCATCGACATACACACGCTTGCTGCGATAGGCCAGCACACGTACGCTGAGCTTGGGATTACGCAGATAACGGGCTAGTCGTTCTGTAAGCTGTTGATGAAGATCCGACGGGGTGAGGCCGGCGACCTTGAGCTTGCCAGCATACGGAAAGTCCAGCATGCCTTGATGGTCGACTTCGAAACCAGACTGCGGCTGCAGCGGACTGACGGCCACGCCCGCAACTGCCGCCGCGCCGAGTGGCGGTGCTGGCAACATGGAGGCCGACAGCTCGGGATGATCCCAGACGACGATGTGCAATACATCGCCGGCTTCGATGCGGTACACCTGTGCCGGTTGCAGCAGGGCGCCGATGTCTTCGGCCACTTGCTGATCACGCAACTCGCGCTCCTCGCGAACGAGGTCGGGGGTGATCGTGCGTATTTCTGTGCGTGGATGATCCGCGGCGCGGGTATCCGCGGTGGGCGCTTTGGCGAACTGTATGCCAGGTGCCATCGAGGTGCAGCCAGCAAATTGCAGCAGACACGCGAACACCGCCACCGCATTTGCGTTCAAGCTACGCTTGCAACGTGGTGCCGCAGCTTCTCTATCCCGGCTCTGCATGATGCTCCCTCCCCTTGCAGGACTTGGACTATCCTGCTCGAGCAAGGAATGTAGAAGGTCGCCAGAGATCAGCGGTTGAGGCCGCTCATGTCTGCGCTGCGACGCTCATGAGCACGACTGCATCAGGCGTCGCGCAGTATCTGCATGGGTGGGCGCGACAAGACGCCGCGCAAACCGAACCAGCCGCCTGCAAAAGCGCAAATGATGCCGGCGCACAGGCCCGCCGCCCACAGCAAGGGGCTCACGCTCCATTCGAAATCAAATACCTGGCGCGCGAGCACCCAACCCACCAGTGACGCACCCGTTGCAGCCAACGCGCCCGCACCCGCGCCAACCAGTAGGCACTCGACCCATTGCGCGCGAGTCAGCTGGCGGTGTGTCGCGCCCAATGCGCGCAACAGTCCGCCTTCATGAATGCGCTCCTGTTGCGATACCAGCATGGCAGCGGCCAGGACCATCACGCCCGCCGCCAGTGTGAATATGAACAGAAACTCGACCGCAGCGATCACCTGATCGATCACCTGCTGCGCTTGGGCCACCATGCTTCCAACATCGACGATGGTGAGGTTGGGGTACGCGCGTATCAGACGGTTCACCAGCGATGGCGCAGCCGCCGGCAAATGAAAAGCGGTAATCCAGGTGCTCGGCAAGGCCGAGGCCACATCCGGACTGAGTATCACGAAAAAATTCACCCGCATCGATCCCCAATCCAGCTTGCGTATGCTGGTGATGGTTACATCGACCGACTGTCCGGCGACATCGAAGCGCAGACGATCACCGAGCTTCAGCCCCAGGGTTTTTGCGAGCCCCTGCTCGACCGAGGCTTCGGCACGCGCCTTCACCGGATCGAACCAGTGGCCCTCGACCAGGGTATTTTTTTCTGGCATGTCGAGCATGGTGGACAAATTGAACTCGCGCTCAACCAGCCGCCGCGCTCGCTCCTCGGCGTAGCTCTCCGGCCGTACCTCATGCCCGTCCACCTGCAACAAGCGCCCGCGTATCATCGGATACAGCGGCGCGTCGCTGATACCGTTCGAGGCCAGCTCGGATTCGATCAGCGACTTTTGCTCTGGTTGGATATTGATCATGAAATGATTCGGCGCATCCGGTGGCGAGGACTGACGCCACGCAGTGAGCAAATCTTCTCGCACCAGCGTGAGCAGCAGCAGCGCCATCAGGCCCAGCGCAAGCGACACGATTTGTAGCGCGCTGGCCGATGGCCTGCGCCGGAGCGAGGTCTGCGCAAACCGCCAGGCAGGCCAGTGCAAGGGGAAACGCACTTTTTGCATCGCAGCCAGCAGCACCCAAGCAGCTGCCGCCGAGACCAGCAGTCCGACGATGAAACCACCGGAAGTCAGCAGACCCAGTTTGATATCGCGCGCCTGCCACAGCAGCAAGGCCACGAAACAAGACACCGCGAGCGCGTAACCGGCCACGGTGAATGCCTGCGGTGCCTGCTGCTCGCGCCGTATCACGCGATTATGCGGCACGCTTCTTAGCTGCAGCACTGGTGGCAAAGCAAAACCCAGCAGCAGCAATAGTCCAGTCGCCATGCCCTGCAGCGCGGGTAACGCAGCCGGCGGCGGCAGCTGCGTCGTCATCAGGGATCCCAGCCAATGCAATAGCAGCATGTGCGCGCCGAACCCGAGCAGCACACCGGCTGCGCTGCCAGCAATTCCTATCAGCAGAAATTCCATCAGGTAGAGCAGCGTGACTTCAGACTCGGTCATGCCCAGACAGCGCAGCATCGCGCAAGCGTCGAGATGACGCTGCATGAACCGACGCGCCGCCATCGCCACGGCCAGCGCCGCCAGCATCGCAGTCAGCAGGCTGACCAGCGCGAGAAACTGGCGCGCGCGTTCGAGCGTGGTGCGCATCTCGGGCCGGCCCGACTCTAGCGATTCAAGTTGTACACCACGCACAGCATGTTGGCTGATCTGCTCGTCCAGCCAGCGCTGAAAGTCGCTCACGGCACGCGCATCGCCGGCCAGCTGTAGTCGGTAGGTCAAGCGCGAACCATTCTGCGCCAGTCCAGTGGAAGAAAGATCATCCAGCGACAGCATCACGCGTGGCGCGAAATTCATGAAACCCGCGCCGCGATCCTGCTCGAGCAGGATTTCGCCGGCGATGGTGAATTCGCGTTCTCCCAGTTGCACTCGGTCTCCGATGCGGACATGGCGCGTCGTCAGGAATGGTGTGTCGACCCAGACGCTGCCGCTTGCGGGGCCATTGACACGCTGCTCCGTGGATTGCGCGTTTCTGACGGTGACCGAGCCACGCAGCGGATAATTTGCAGAGACCGCTTTGACGGCAACCAGTCGTGTGTCGGCGCTGTCGCCGACACCGGTCGTTGCCATGCTGGGAAAGTTGACCGTGTCGGCCATGACCAGTCCGCGACGTCTTGCCTCATCGCGCCACTCGGCACGCAGCGGATAGTCGCTACGCACCAGCAGGTCCGCGCCCAACAGCTGCGCGGCATCGCGGGTGAGCGCGGCGTTCATGCGATCGACGAAAAAACCCACAGCAGACAGCGCTGCCACCGCCACTGCCAGTGCCGCTAGCAGAAAACGCAGCTCGCCCGCACGCCAGTCGCGGCGGGTCATGCGCAGCGCCTGCATCAACAAAGGTACTCGACCGACTGCCATGGATGATCTCCGTTCAACCCGCGCGAACGGGCAAACCGAGATTGTAGGAGGCCTGCAAAAAATCCGCTGCGGCCCGGCCTTGGCTCAGCGATCTACATGCTGGCGCCCCTCATGCCATCCTGATGATGCGTGCGCTCAAAGTTTTGCTGGCAAGGTGCGCAGCGCTCGGCTGTGGGTATGGCCTGCAATCGTTCAAAGGGAATGTCATAACCGCAGGAAATACACGTGCCGTAGGTGCCGCTGTTCATTTTTTTTCGAGCCAGCTCGATGGCCCGCAGCTCATGGATGTCGCGCGTGACCGCCGCATTACCCAGATCGATCGACAGGTTCGCAAATGACAGGTCGCCCGGGTCCGGCGCCTCGCTGGCAAGTTGCACGTAATCATCCTGCAGATTTATCTCGCGACGTATTTCTTCGCGCAGTGTGCGCTCGCGATTGGATAGCTCGGTAATCAACTGGGCCGCTTGCTGCTGGTTCAGGCTGTTCATGTTGTCCTCGGCACTGCAATAATGTTGTCAGAATTCGGGGCGGGCCAGGAAACGCTGAATGAATCTCTGTTGTGTGCTGGGCCAGCGAGCGCCGATACCATCGCAGGCTTTGTATCATTTGACCAGCCAGCAAAGTTTTCGGTTTTATTCAATCTCCGCCCCAACAAACAATCGCCTTCTCTGAATCGCTGGCACTCGATTGTGTGAGGGTTAAATAAAACGGCGTTTGATCTTTCACAAAGAACCGCAGCAGACTGGTTTTCTATGTTCCAACGACCGAATTGTCCGATGAGTATTTCATATTAGCCACAGCTATTTACGGAATATCAAACGATATCGGAGCCTTGATTTGTCTCAACCAAGAAGCTGTAGCATTCAGCGAGAGAACGGCTAGACTGCCCTTTCTAATGATTAACTTGCGCACTGACATGAAGAGAGATCCGATGACAAACGCGATAGTTTCCGACGAATTGATGCAGGAATTTCTGACAGCAGCAACGGCCCATCAGGGTAGCGTTCGCGAGCAGTATCTGCTGAGAGAGACTTTTTACAGCTTGCTGCGATTGACTCGCTCCGAGCAGTTGATGGACATTCGCAACAGCGTGAATCGTCTGGTTCCTGCGTCTTTGCGACCGTCTACACACAGGAAATCACGAGGCAAGTGCGCCTCATCCCACGCGTTCTCAACACAATATCCTCTGGCTTTCGGCAAACAAGAATAAACGTCGGCGTCTCTCACAACATCTCTGCTCTGGGATCGCCTGGTGTTGATGAATACCTTGGCCACCGATCAGAATGATGGGCATGGAGGACGCTGAGGGAGCGCTCTCTTTCGGTCCATACTGCCTGCCCTGAGGGGCAAGCCAGAGGGGGATGCAAGCGCTTATAATTTTCCTCAGGCATCAAGTTTTGCAGCTGCCATAAGACGAGCTGTCGCCGCTCATTGCAGTGGTTCGCGCGATTGTCCAAATAACAATGGCAAACAGCGACATACCTTCTTGCATCCAGGTCTGGAACAAGCCTTGATCAATAGAACCTATCGCCCCGTCGTCACCATTCATGATGAACGCGAAGCCGCGAGGCATGCGCGCGGCTTCATCGCGATCATCGATGATGACGATGCGATCCGAGAGGCCGTAAAAACACTACTTGATCTCGAAGGCTACGCGACAGAGACCTATGCGTCTGTAATGCACTACGTTGACTTTTTGCAGCGAAACGAGCCTTGCTTCCCGGGGCCGCGATGCATTCTGCTCGATGTCAAGATGCCAGAGCAAACCGGGCTGGAGCTGCAGAACAGACTGAATGCGCTGAGTGACAAAACGCCGCTGGTTTTCATGAGTGGCGGCAGCGGCGCGCAAGAAGCCGTTCAAGCGCTAAAAAATGGGGCGATTGATTTCCTGATCAAGCCCTTTGAGGAAGAGGCCTTGCTGACTGCGGTCAGCGAAGCCTTGCAGAAAAGCCTCAACCAGCAGGCTCACCTGAAAGCAGACAAGGACAACAGCAGCCGGCTGGCCAGCCTCTCCGAGCGGGAATCGCAGATTGCCCGCATGGTCTCCGGGGGAATGCTCAACCGCGACATCGCCGAAAGCCTGGGCATCGCGGTGCGGACCGTGAAGCTTCATCGAATGCACATGATGCGCAAGCTGGGCGTAAGTAATGTTATCGAACTGGCACGCATCATCGACAAAATGGGGCAATGAACAGGATTTCACGACCTGGCTCCCCAGTGATTCCACGCTGATTGACCGGTCAGAGAGGCGCTGAACAAACGCCCTTTCATGTCCAGCCAGCGGTGCGCTGCAATGCAGGACCCGGCCAAATCGGTGACTTCGCTGGGTTTAGCTGGAAAAAAATTGGCCGTTTTGTCTGATCTGGGCCTAGTTAGCAACCAGAAATCGCGTTCCCGGATTCTCGCTCAGGGGAGCAAGACTTGCCCCCCGGGTCTATTTTCCGCAAAGAAATTTTGCTTTAGCCTGAACACACAGCCCGTCAGCGTATCGCTGGGGAGATAAAAAAAATTTGGAGACTCTCACATGCAGGAAAGTGCTCATCTGTCGCTCGCCCACCCTGCCAAAGCAACGACGCCCTCCCGGGAATTAGGCGGATCGCTGGCGGAGATTTCGCGAAAGTGGCTGGCAGATATCTCTCCCGAGGATTTTGCCGAGTGCCACGAATATCTGGCTGCCGTGCGTCTTGCCCGGCACATGAGCAAGATCGATGTCTGCCGCGCCAGCCAATCGGATGGCGACCCAGCCAGCGGGGTGTCGCTACCCACGGTGTCGAAGATTGAAAGTGGCTCTTACGGTGAGCCCGGCTTTCGAACCATGGTCCGGCTGGCCCGTGGCTATGGCGTGCCGCTGGCCAGCCTGGAGAGATTCTTCAAATAAAGACAGCTGGGTCCGGCGGGGAAAATTACCGTTTCGTTATCCCGAGGTGTTATCTTAGGGAAATTCGCGTATTTCTCTTTGAACCAGCACCCAGAAGCTGCCATCCCGACCATGACGACCGAGATCGATCTCGACAGTATCCTCATTGATGGGGCTCGCCTGAAAGCAGCACGCGAGGCGCGCGGCATGTCCGTCGCTGAGATGGCTGCGGAAGTGACGCTCTCTCGCGAGCAGGTCCAGTGTATCGAAGATGGGGGCAACCGCCCTTTCTACACCCCAGCTCACAAGCTACTTGCCGTTAGAAAATACACGACCGCGCTGGAGATCCCCTATGACGAGGTCGTCTCTGGGGTGGGTGTCTATCAGACGATTCCCGCACCCGAGGATGCGCCGGCGGGCATGATGTCGGCCGCGCAGATGCCCGAGCCTACCGACCTCAGACTAGCCGCCGTCGAACGCAATGCTGAGCTGCGCAGACTGATAACCTTGGGGGCGATTGCGCTGTGTATCTTGCTGGCGGTGTATGCCAAACTGCGCGGCACGCCCGACGACATGCCGCAAGACAGCGTGAGCGAGCTCCGAGAGCCCGAGCCCGAGCCTGAAATGACCCCGCCTCGCCCCGTACCGACCGCGACGCGAGAGGGCAGCAAAAAAGTCGACGGCGCGTCAAAACCGGAGGCTCCCGTCAAAGCGACCACGGAAACCAAGCCCGAGACACCGGCCAAGACCGATCTCGCCGTCAAGTCCGAGGCATCGACCGCTGAGCCCGTCAAAGTCGCCACCAATGACGGCGAGGATTGCTCATCGCGCCTCACTGGCGACGTGAAAAGCTGGTCGCCTGCCTACCAGCGCAAGAATGACCCGCGCCTGTTCGTGGTCAGCCCGAAAGGCGGCTCGCTATGCGTGGTTGACGGCAGCGGCAAGAGCACGCTGCTCAGCCTCAAGCCGATGGTGGGACAGGCGTTCTCTGGCAAGCCCCCCTACACGGTGCGCTCCTCCGAGCTCGCCAGAATGGATCTGTTCATGCAGGGGCTAAAGGTCAAGGTACCTTCCGACACGAGCACGCTCAGGCTCGTACCCACCAATCAGCTCGCCCCGCCTGAGGCCGCTGCCAGCCCCAGTGAATGAGCGTTTTTATCCGCCCGGTTTTTCCGCCGGTGATGCGGATTTTGCAGCGCAATATGCACGCTCCGCAGTGTCCGCCTCAACTCCGTAAGTCTGTACGCGCTGACATGGCGCGTTTCCCTGCCGCTGTTCGCAACGGACAGGGCCGAATTCCTGGGACGTCTAAGCTTTGCGGCCACCTATCCAGCGCGCAAGCTTCACCTTCCGATAAGCGTGCCTTTGCATTTAGCGAAACGACCGCTGCATGCGATTTTTTGTACGGCAACGCAACATCGATATCGGTTGACTGCACAATCTGACAAATTGGATGATCCGGTATCAGAACGAAAAATTGCACCCTGGCAGAACTAGCTTGCGCATGAATTCCCTCAGGATCGCTCGCTGATAAGACAGCGCTGCCACCTCTCGTTACTTCCCCGCACAATGACAACCAACAGGAGGAAACCATGAAGCACACCCCCGCACGCCGCCCGGCGTGGAAGACACTGACGACGCTGTCCGCTGCCAGCCTGCTCGCGATCGGCATCGCGGGCCAGGCCGCTGCAGAAGATTTCAAGATCGGCATTGTCAGCTTCCTGTCGGGTCAGGCAGCAGATAGCTTCGGTGTGCCCGCGGTCAATGGCGCAAAGACGCTGATCGAAGCTTTTAATCAGGGCAAGGCGCCAGCGCCGTACAGCACCAAAGGCTTTGGAGGGATGACGATAATTCCGGTGTATGTTGACGAGGCAGGGGGTGCCACCAAACAGGTCACTGAGTTGCGCAACCTGTACGACCGCGAAGGTGTCGACATGGTCATCGGTTACGTCAGCTCGGGCGACTGCCTGGCGGTGGCACCTGTGGCAGAGGAGATGAAGCGTTTGCTCGTGCTGTTCGATTGCGGCTCGCCGCGCGTGTTCGAAGAGGCTAGCTACAAATATGTGTTCCGCACCGGTTCACACGGCGCAATGGACAATGTTGCCGCCGCCCGCTACTTAAAAGCCAAGGGCTACAAAATTAATGCCATCAATCTGATCAATCAAGACTATGCCTGGGGGCATGATTCGATCAAGGATTTCATGCTCTCCATGAACCACATCTACCCAGGTAGCAAATCACAGTCTGACCAACGCCCGAAGTTCGGCGCGGGTCAGTACGGTACCGAGATCTCACAGCTGATGTCGCAACCCGCCGATGTGCTGCACTCCAGTCTGTGGGGCGGCGACTTGCAGGCCTTTGTGTTGCAGGCGGGTCCGCGCGGACTGTTCAAGAAAACCCAGGTCCTGCTGACTGCGGCTGATCATGTGCTGATACCTCTCGGTGAGAAAATGCCAGATGGCACCATCATCGGTGCACGCGGTGCAAACGGGCTTCTCGCTCCCAAATCGCAGCTCAACGACTGGTGGCGCAACATGTATCAGTATCAGTGGGGCATTTATCCGGTGCAGGCCCCCTACCGCATGGCGCAAGGACTCATGGGTGTCAAACTGGCGGTGGAAAAAGCCATGGCAGCCAACGGCGGCAAAAAGCCCAGTAACGAACAAATCGCGAATGCGTTGCGCGGACTGGAATGGGAAGCGCCAAATGGCAGAATCAAGATGGCGCTGGCCAATGGGCACCAGGCGATTCAACCAACCGCCATGGGCAAGACCCGCTGGGACGCCGCCAAGAAAATGGTGATGGTCGAGGAGATCGTGCGCTTCTCGGCCGAGTGCGTGAACCCGCCGGCGAACACCAAGGCGGAAGACTGGATGAAGGCCGGCTTCCCCGGCGCGAAGTGTGACTGACCGTGAAATAAAGTTTCAGCTCTACGCTGAAGCCTGATCTGCGAGGATGCCGGCCCCGGAGCGCCAGCATCCTGTGCAGAACCTCCCCCGCAACTCCGAGGACGACGCGCCGCCAAGAGCGCGAGCCCCAGACGCGATGCGAAACACCCGTAATAAGTACTAGAAAAAGTCTCCCATGAATCTCATCTTTACCATCCTGATCGATGGCCTGACCTATGCGTCTTGGCTGTTCATCGTTGCGCTGGGCCTGACTTTGGTCTTTGGCGTGCTGAAAATCCTTAATGTCGCACACGGCAGTTTTTACGCACTCGGTGCGTATGCTGCAGCCACACTGGTGGGCTGGTTCGCCAGCATGAAGCTGGCGCCTGAGCTGTCGCTGGTGGCGATGCTGCTCGCGGCGGTATCGGTCGCCGCGCTGGTCGCGCCGCTGTGCGAACGTGGACTCTTGCGCGTCTTTTATGGCCGCGATGAGGTGCTGCTGGTGCTGGTCACCTTCGCGCTCTTTCTGATCATGGAAGACGCCACCAAACTGATCTGGGGCGTCAACCCATTGTACGTGTCAGAGCCCTACATGCTTTTCGGAACGATCGATGTAGGGCCGCAATCCTATGTTGGTTATGACTTCATGCTGGTACTGGTGGCCGTTGTCGTCGGCTATGTCGTCTGGTGGGGCCTGAACCGCACCCGCATCGGCAAGATCGTGCTGGCCGTGATCCACAGCGAAGAAGTCGCTTCCAGCATGGGTATCAATGTCTCGCGCATCTACACGCTGGCGTTTGCGACCGGTATTTTCCTTGCATCGCTGGGCGGTGCACTGACCGCGCCGATGATCTCGGTCCAGCCGGGCGTCTCTGTCGCCGTGGTGATTGTTTCGTTTGCGGTAGTGATCATCGGTGGCCTCGGGAGTATTCCGGGGGCTGCCATCGGTGCACTGATCGTCGGTATCGCGCGCTCGGCTGCGGTGCACATCTGGCCCGTCGCTGAACTGTTCTCGATTTACGTGGTGATGGCTGTCGTGCTGATGTTCCGGCCCGAGGGTCTGTTCCAGCGCATACAGTCGAGGAAGATCTGAGATGAACCCCATGACCTCTTCTTCCTCTCCCCAGCGCTCGGTGGTGGCAGGCGTGATCATCATCGCCTTGCTGCTCATCGCTGGCACCGCGATGCCGAAATGGCTGACTTTCCTGATCACGATGTCCGCAGCCAATGGCTTGGTATCGCTGGGTATCGTCTCACTGATGCGCACGGGCGTCGTGTCCTTCGGTCAGGGTCTGGTGTTTGCAGTGGGCGGCTACACAGCGGCACTCTCGTTCGGTAATCTCGGCATCACCGATGCCATCGTGCTGGCGGTCGGCGGCGGCTTGCTCGCCTTCCTCGTCGCCCTGCCCTTTGCTTTCCTGATCGCCCGTTATCGCGGCATCTTTTTTGCGATGCTGTCACTGGCACTGTCCATGGTGCTGTATGGCTTGCTGGTCAAGTCGCAGACGCTCGGCGGCTCGGACGGTTTCAACATGGGCCGGGCCACCGTGTTCGGCCTGCGTCCTGCGGACAACTGGAGCAGCTATGCCAGCTTTGCGGTGACTGTCACGCTGGCGGGTATCGTTGGCATCGGCGTGCGTATCTACTTTGACTCCACACGCGGACTGGTTGCACTGGCCTCGCGCGACAATGAGATACGTGTCGAATACCTCGGCAGCTCGGTGCAGAACCTGATCGCTGCCAACTACCTGATCGCTGCATTCACCGGCGGCATGGGCGGCGCACTCGCGGTGATGGCACTGGGTCATGTGGAACCCGAGTTCAGCTTCTGGACCACCTCGGGTGATTTTGTGTTCGTGTCAATTCTCGCCGGCCATCACAGTGTGCTGGCGGCCTTCATTGCATCAACGGTGCTGGAGATCGTGCGATCTTTCTCGAGCGCTTATTTTCCCAACAGCTGGCAGCTGTCACTCGGCCTCTTCTTGCTGGCCGTGATCCGGTTCCTTCCGCGCGGCATCGGCTCGCTGTGGGAAACCAAGCGTCGCAAGGGAGAACAGGCATGAGCACCAACGAGTACGCTATCTCGGCACGCGGCATACAAAAGCGCTTCGGCGCCATCGTGGCCGCCTCCGACATCAATATCGATGTCCCAACCGGACAAAAGGTCAGCCTGATCGGCAGCAATGGCGCAGGCAAGACCACGTTCGTGAACATGATCACCGGCTATATCAAGCCGGACGAGGGACAGATTCTGCTGCATGGCGAGAACATCGCCGGACTGGAGCCGCGCAGCATTGCCAGAATGGGTGTCGCGCGCTCATTCCAAATTCCGCAGCTGTTCAAGGAAATGACCGTGTTCGACAACATGCTGGTCGCGATCGCTTCGCAGGCCGGTGGTCTGTCGTTCATGAAGCCGGCGCGTAATTCGGCGGCGCAGGTACGCGCGGCGGAACTGCTCGAGCGTTTCGAGCTCTCTGCACACACGCATCGCACGGTGGGGGAGTTACCTGGCGGCGTGCGCAAGCTGCTCGACATCGCAATGGCACTGACACGTCAGCCTAAAGTGCTGCTGCTTGACGAACCGACCTCCGGTGTCTCGACGGATGAAAAATTCCCGATGATGGACACCGTGATGCGCGCGCTGTCGCAGGAAGCCGTGACGGTGCTATTCGTTGAGCACGATATGGATATCGTTGGCCGCTACGCTGATCGGGTGATTGCTTTCTACAGTGGCCGAGTGATCGCTGATGACACGCCTGATGTCGCGCTGGCCTCTGCCGATGTGCAGCGCTATGTGACCGGCACTCTCGCGGACAGGAAAGAACATGCTTAAGATTGAAAACATCGACGTCTCGATCCAATCGGTTCAGGTACTGCGCGGGCTATCGCTTCAGATGAGCACAGGCAGCATGGTCGGCCTGATCGGCCGTAACGGCGCCGGCAAATCCACCACCCTGCGCTCCATCATGGGCCATCTGCCGCTCTCATCCGGCAGTATCCGCTTTGAAGGACAAGACCTTGCCGCACTGCCGCGGCATGCGCGCGCCGCGCTGGGTATTGGCTACATGCCCGAAGATCGTGGCCTCGTGCCCGAGCTGACCGTGGAAGAAAACATCCTCGTGCCATTGTGGGCGATGAAAATCGCCGACACTGCACCGAGACTGGAATTCGTTTATCACGTGCTACCTGAACTGAAAGAAATGCGCGACCGCCGCGCGTTGCTGCTCTCGGGCGGTCAGCAAAAGCTGGTAGCGCTCGCCCGCGCGCTGACTATAGGACAAAGGCTGTTGCTGCTGGATGAACCGTTCGAAGGTGTTGCCCCGGCCTTGTCGGCGCGGCTCTCCGAGGTGATCTCCGGTCTGCACGGTGGCTCGATCTCGGTGCTGATCGCGCAATCCGAGCTGAATCACTCGAAGAACCTGCTGGATGCCGAGGTCGTGATCGAGCGTGGTGCGAACGTCCCATCACAACAATAGTCGTCATCTATCACCCACCATGATTGCCTGGAAAGACCATGTGACCTTGCCCGAGATGCGCATTGAAACGCATTTTGACGGCAGACAGTTCCCCTGCTTTGTGAATCGACCACCTTCGTTCTATGCGATGTGGGAAGACGCCGCAAGGCAGCGCCCAGATCATGAAGCAGTCAGCTTCAACGGCCAGCGCTGGACATACGCCCAAGCAGCCGCTGAAGTGGACCGCATCGCGCGCGGCTTCGCGGCGCGAGGGATCCGACAGGGCGACCGTGTCGTGATGTTCATCTCGAACCGCCCGGAGTTTGTGTTCGTGCTGTTCGCATTGCAAAAGCTGGGCGCAATCTCGGTACCCGTTGGCACTCGCGAGCAAGGGCCGGGGCTGGCATACATCGTCAACCAGTGCGGCGCGGTCGGTATCGTGTTCGATGAAAACCTTGCCGATCGCATTCCCGATGTAACCACCTCACCCGGCTTGCACGTACGCGTCTGCACCGGTGCTGGTGTCAGCCAAGGCGAAGCACTGTCTGCGCTGGAGGGTACCGAGATCACCGTTGCGAAGGTCGATGAAGAAGACTGCGCCTGCATCCTGTACACCTCAGGGACGACCGGCAATCCCAAGGGCGCCATGCTCACGCACCTGAACATCGCGCACTCGGTGATTCACTATGAAGTGACGATGAAGCTCGGTAAGGACGACCGCGGCGCGCTCGCGGTGCCGGCCAGCCATGTGACTGGCCTGATCGCGCTGATCGCCGAGATGGTACATGTTAAAGGCACGTTGATCATTATTGCGGAGTTCAAAGCAGCAGAGTTTGTACCGCTGATCGCGAAAGAGCGCATCAGCTTCTCGCTGATGGTGCCGGCGATGTATCAGCTGTGTCTGCTGCAAGAGAGCTTCACGACACTCGATCTGTCCACCTGGCGCGTCGGTGGTTTTGGCGGCGCGCCGATGCCCGTGCCAACCGTACAAGCGCTGGCCATGGCCGTGCCGGGACTGACACTGGTCAATTGCTATGGCTCGACCGAGACGACCTCGCCTGCGACGGTAATGCCGCTCGGGCTGTCGGCAGTTCATAACGACAGTGTCGGCATCACCCTGCCCTGCGCAAGCATCCGCGTGATGACTGATGAGGGCAAGGAAGTCGCGCCTGGTGAATCGGGCGAGCTGTGGATAGGCGGCGCCATGGTCGTGCCAGGCTACTGGGACAATCCCGAGGCGACGGCCAAAGGTTTTGCCGAGGGCTGCTGGCGCTCCGGTGATCTGGGCTCAAAGGATGAGCAAGGACTGGTACGCATCTTCGATCGCATCAAGGACATGATTAATCGTGGCGGTTTCAAGATTTACTCGGTCGAAGTCGAGAACACGCTGATGGCTTTGCCGGGTGTGGTCGAAGCCGCCGTGGTCGGCCATCCCTGCCCCGTGCTCGGCGAGCGCGTGCATGCTTACCTGTATGCGCCAAACGCGCCTGCAACAACGACCGACACCGAAGCCGTGCGCTCGCACTGCGCGGCGCGCCTTGCCGATTACAAGGTGCCCGAACAGGTGCACTTCACAGACAAACCCCTGCCCAGAAACGCGAACGGTAAAATAATGAAGCGTTCGCTGCGTCAGCCGGCATGACGGCGCTGGCGAGCGCTTGAGCAGCGCGGGTGGTCCGCGCTGTGTTTCATGTTAGCCCGCAGATGAAATTCCTGATCGCCCGCTTCAATCACGAAACCAATACCTTCTCTCCCGTCGCCACTTCCCTGGCGGATTTCGAGCCACGCTACGGCGAAGAAGCACTGAACGAGCAACGCGATGCACGCACCGCGATGGGAGCGTTCATACGGATATGCGAAGCTCAGCCGGATGCCACGCTGATCACGCCGGTCTCCGCAACCGCGAACCCCAGCGGCACTGTCGCTGCGGATGCCTACACTCATCTGGTCGATACCATTCTCGATGGCGTGCGTGAGCAACCGGATGCGATCCTGCTCGATCTGCATGGCGCACTCGTTGCAGAAAATGCTGCTGATGGCGAAGGCGAATTACTCAAAGCCATACGCGCAATCGCGCCCGACATACCGATTGCCGTCGCGCTCGACCTGCACGGCAATGTGACACCCGCGATGGTCGAGAACGCCGACATCATCGTCAGCTTCAAGACCTATCCGCATATTGATATGGCCGAGACGGGCGAGCATGCCGGACGCTTGATGATGGACTGGCTTGCCGGCAAGACTCGTCCGATCACGCGGTTCAAGCAGCTACCGTTACTCTCGCACACCCTGCGCAGCAATACGAATGAAGGTGCAATGCAGCATGCGGTAGACGCCGCGCGTCGAGCAGAAAAGGAGCCTGGCGTACTGGCCGTCTCCGTCATGGCGGGATTCTCACTGGCCGACTTCGAACACGCGGGAATGTCAGTCATCGTGGTCACCGACAATGACAAGACATTGGCGGACGATGTCGCGAACGATATCGCTCAGCAGATCTGGCGAGAGCGCGATGGCTTTGTCTATCGCAGCGAACCGCTGACCGAATCGATCGCGAAAGCGAAAGCCCTGCATGCCGAGACGGGCAAGGGCCCGGTGCTGCTGCTTGACCACAGCGATAACGTGATGTCCGGCGGCACCTGCGACACCATGGATGTGCTGCAGGCCGCGCTCAAGGCGCACCTGACGCCCATCGTCGTCGGCCCGATCTGCGATCCACAGGCAGTGCAGCGGCTATGGAAAATGCGGCCAACTGATGTCGTTGGTGCCGATATCGGTAATCACATCCCGCTCGCTCAGCAGGGCATCACGAAAAAACCGGTACGCCTGACCGGTGTAGTGCGTGCAAAAAGTGATGGCGAATTCACGGTCAGGGGTCCCATCTATACGGGTGCGAAAGTCAGCATGGGGCGCACGGTGCTGTTCGATACTGTTGATGCGCTGATCGTCATCAGCGAGCGCCGCATGGAACCATATGACATCGGCATCTTCGACTGCGTGGGGCTGGATCCCGCGCGTTATGACTACCTGCTGCTGAAGTCACGGATGTATGCGCGACCGGTATTTGGCGCACTGGCCAAGGCATTGGTGGAATGCGATGCCGATCAGGGCGGGCCGACTAGCTCGAACTATGCTTTGTTCCCGTTCAAGAACATCCGGCAATTTGTATATCCCTTAGATGAAAGTACAAATTTCACCGATTGAAGCTGACTGGTCCATCAACGTCACATTCTAGCGGACTACTCGGTATGGATTTATAAACTTTCGAGGAATTTGTTGATCATCAAAACATCCTCTGACATCTTTTTATAAGCATCATTGTTTGCTAGATTTCTTTCCTCATATATTTTTAAAGTCCGCTCTTTGGATGTTTTAATCAACATCAATGTCTGACGCTTATTACCCATTTTTTCACTACCTGATGGGCTGTCGTCACTATGCCATTCATCCAGCAAATTCTTTTGGCTCTTGTATGACCCATCTTTTTCTTTGACTTTTAATTCGATATTTTCAGAACCCAAATTGCCTGAAGATTCTTTATCAATAGTCACTGTCGCTAATGAATCAGGCTCCTTGATGAGACTATCAATCGCACCAAGACAGGCTGCCATCGCATCAGGATTATTTGCTTTTCCTGTCTTGAAAAATGTATGATCACCATCCGTAGGTATGACTATTCTGGCGTTACCAGCACTGCTGTTTATTTTCTCAACTGCTGCCAGACTTTGGCTTAACGGAACCGTCTTGTCTTTGCTTGGGTGCACAAACAAGCAAGGAATTATTTTAGGCATTTCTTCTAAACGATAAAACGGAGAAATTTTTTGATTGAGATTTTCATTCATCACCGGATTGTTTATGAATGTTATATTCTCCGCTGAATTGCTATTTGCTCCTGCGTGCCGGTCAGTCATATCATTATGCAATTGACGCTCATTACTTAATCCACCAAATTGCTCATTACTCGCAAAAATTCTTGTATGCGCCGAATTCAGATTCGGACTTATAAAAACAACCTGTTTGAAAAAACTTTTATCCTCAGATGAAATATTTTTATCTGTTAAAAAACTCGCTAACTGAAAGCCTCCCCAGCTATGGGCGACTACACATATTTCTTTCTCCTTGAAATCCGGGTGCTGACGCAAATGTTTTACCACTGACTGAAGGTCTCTCACATAATTAGGTGGATTGGCGAATGAATCGGAAGTACCTGACAGTCCCGGCTTGTCGCTTCCAGCGATCTCAGGAGCCACCAGCGTATAACCCTGTTCGAGCGACCACGATGTCATATTTTCAAAGCTATCGTCATACGCCAGACCGGGACCTCCATGCAAGAAGAGAATAGCGTTTTTATTTTTTTTCGTTTCATCCGTACTGAATATTTGGAGAGAGACATGGTTTTCCAACCCAATTTGATCAACTTTCCGCTCCGCTTTTGATACCGAAGAGGACGCCGCTGATACCGTCGCTTGACCCCTGGGCGAAACCACAGGATCACTGCTCGGGAGCGTGTGAGATTCGCCAGCTGAGGAACCGGAACCCACCACTTGCGAGAGTTTCTCCTGCTTCGACAGAATTGATTTTTCTTCCAGAATTTGCATTTTCGGCGACTTGTCCTGAGTAACCTGAGTCTTGTCCCCAACATCGTTTTGCGTGATTCCCACGTTGTCGGGTGGCAGCGAGGTTGTTTCGTTGATTGGTCTCATGATCGCCCATAGAAGGTGTTAGTTACTGGGAGATCGTAACCAAGGCTATAGGCAAGTTCCAGCCCGTATCGATACGAATGGTAGGTGTTGGTATCTGGGCGTATCTGATTTGCATCACGCTTAGTGGCGATGAGATACAAATAATTGTTACTTAGGCGCCGAAGTAATAAAAGGCAAAGTAAAACTGCTCAATGCAAACCACACCGATCTAGTGCAATAGCCAGAGCATATACAATGAACTACACCGGCAGCGCTTTCCGACCCGCATAGACGGCCGCACTACCCAGTGCTTCCTCAATCCGCAGCAACTCATTCCACTTCGCCATCCGCTCGCTGCGAGCGAATGAGCCTACCTTCAGCTGCCCCGCATTCCAGCCCACGGAAAGGTGGGAGATCATCACGTCCTCTGATTCTCCGGAGCGTGCAGAGACGATGGTTGAAAACCCGCAGGCCTTGGCTGCCTGCAGAGCATCAAACGTCTCGCTGATTGTACCGGCCTGATTCGGCTTGATCAGCACTGCATTGCAAGCTTTGTTTGCGGAAGCCTTGCGCACACGCACAGCGTTGGTCACCAGATAATCGTCACCGATCACTTGCACTTTCGCGCCGGCGGCTTGCGTGAAGTTGATCATGCCTTCGGTGTCGTCTTCTGCCACCGGATCTTCAATCGAGAGAATAGGATATTTCGCCAACCAATCGAGCAGCACCGCGATCCATTCCTCACGCTGATACGACCTACCCTCAAGCCCAGGACGGTAAATGCCGCCGCTGCCGAACTCAGACGCTGCAATGTCGAGCGAGATCATCACTTCGCCATTCCGGTAGCCCGCCTTCTCGATCGAGCGCGTGAGCATCTGCAGCGCTTCTTCATTGCTGGAAAAATCCGGCCACCAGCCGCCCTCATCCGCAACGCCTGCGCGGCGACCGCTATCGGCCATCAGCTCACCAGCGGCGCGATACACATCGGCCACCATTGCCAGCGCCTCATCCATGCTGTGCGCGCCCACGGGCATTACCAGCAAGTCTTGTATGTCGATACGGCGTCCCGCATGAGCACCGCCACCGAAGATTTGTATCTCGGGCAGCGGCAATGTGACGGTTGCCTCACCAGCGAGATGCTTCCACAACGGTAGTCGTCGCGCATTGGCCGCTGCCTGCAGCACGGCCATCGAGGTAGCGATTAGCGCATTACCCCCTAGACGCGATTTGTTCGGTGTACCATCCAGTGCAATCAGTGCATCATCAATCGCTCGCTGGTCCATGACATCTTTCCCAATCAACGCCGATGCGATCTCCCGGTTTATATGGGCAACAGCCTTTGATACGCCATAGCCGCCCTGCTCGCTGCCCCCGTCGCGCAGCTCGACGGCTTCATGTGTTCCGGTCGATGCGCCAGCGGGGGCAATGCCACGGCCCAGCGTTCCATCGTCAAGAATGATATCGACCTCGACGGTAGGACGACCGCGCGAATCCCAGATACGGCGCGCATGCAGTTTGCGGATTTGAGTGCTCATGAGGATTTTGATGAAAATGAATGATCGAGGTTGGATTGCCAGTCATTGCGGATCGCTGCGAGTCGACTGACCGGCGAACGCACTCGTGCCAGCGCAAACTGTCGCTGCACATCTTTGCCGCGCTCGTCCAGGTATTCGAGTGGCGATTTGCCATCGACTCGGGCCAGCAGTATCGCCGCAAGCAGTCGTGCGACCCGCGCTTCCAGTGCAGCAGGTTCTTCCCAGCGCACGCCGGCCAGATAGGCATCGACAAAGGCATCGAAACAAGCCAGAAAATCTGCTGTTGAATCGGGCCGCCACAAACATTTGGCCAGCAGATGGCACAAGCAGAAAGCAACATCAAAGGCGGGCTCGCCGTAGCATGCGCACTCGGCGTCAAGAAACACCGGTCCGCTGGGACCCGCCAGCACATTTTTCGGGCTGATATCGCCGTGCACCAGCGCACGCTTGTTGTTTGCAGTATCGTCAATCAGCTGCTGCAGCATGGGCGCGCAATCGCCGTGCGCGCGAGCCACCGCGCCGAAGTAAGGATCCAACCTGAGCTGAAAAAAATTCTCATCATTCGCGAAGGTCTGTGCAAGCCCATCATCATTGGCGCTGGCGGCATGAATGGCCGCTAGCTGGCTTGCCACCTCGACAGCGAAGGCCGGACGGGCGATGCCATCGCGCAGCTGCGACTTCCATACCGGATGCAGCGAAGGCTCAAGCCAGCTCATGGCGAACGAATGCGATTCGCGGTCTTCACCGAGTATTGCGGGTACCGAACCTGGCAGCCATCCACCAACCTGCCTTATCCAGTCGATCTCTGCGTAGCTGCGCTCGAGCGGTGCGCTCCAGTGCGTTGCCACCCTCAGCTCGGGCAGCGCCTGCTTCACGCATAGCGAGCCGCGTCGGGTGTCCACGCGGGCAATCCGTGAGGACACGCCACCGGCGAGCGGGGTAATCGGGGGTAATTCATCGGCATCGATCAGGCGCATGCGCAAGAGCGCGTTCCTGACGATGGTCTCCTCGGTCTGCTGGGTCACGCCAGTCTTTCTCGCCAGCGAATTGCCGCCGGCTGTTTTTGTACGTGCCCCGTACTATAACTGACGCCGAATGATTCGATGCCGCTTCAGGTACGGGCGAGCGTCAGTAGCATGACGGTAACCAGTATCGTCGCGATCCACAACACAAGTGCACGCGCGGGCACACGAAGTCGTCCGGCAGAGGTGATGGCCGCTGCAGCACCCGCAGTCCTGATCTCAGGCCAAGGCTTGCGCCGACGTTCTCTTCCATTCCAAGGTCGTCGGGACTGTGCTTGGGCAGCCGTGACCGCCTCCCGCTGCATCTTGCACTCGGTGCGAGCTATCCATTCATCATGCTGACGGCGCCGCTGGGGATCGGACAACACCTCGTATGCAGCCGTGATCAGCTGGAAGGTCTGCGTCGAGCGCGCATCGCCGCCATGACGGTCAGGATGGAATTTCTGGCTCAGAGTCTTGAAGGCGGCACGAATCACTTCTGGCGGCGCATTGCGCGATACTTTCAGATTGTCGTAGTGCGTATGGATGGGCTTCATGCGGGCCTCGATCTAGGTCTCGACAGGTTCTTGTTAAAGTTTGCCCACAGGCTATATCGATGACTGCGAGGCAGCTTGAGCGCAGTCAAACAAACATGATTGCAAGCATGCTTTCTTTCTCATTTTTTCTTCTGTGGAACACAGCAGCCTGACGACGAAGGCTGAAATCTCATAGCCGACCCCATGGCGAGCTCTTCTGCCAAACCAGCTCGTCCTGAGATCTGTGAATTTTTCCCAAGCGCGAATACACAATGCTGTGCGTTTAGAGGCATCAGGTGCTCCCGGGATTGGTATACGAAGGCCCGGTGCAAATAGGGAAAATCATGTGCTTCACGCAATCTCATTGCTGAACCAGACAACCTTGCTGACCTGCTCAGACTCGCAGGCTGTGCCCGGCGTTCCAGACAAACCAGTTCGCTCACGGGGTTCCTGGGTTGGTTTTGACGGTCAGCGGATGGGCAAAGCGACCAGCCTATCAACCTCTGTCAATCGGGAAAATTTTCTCGTGCACAGAAACTATTTCCATGGATCAGACATCACAGATGCAGTTGCAGTTGCAGTGCGGCAAGCACCTCATATTTTGTGACGCTCCTTTTGCCGCTGATTTTTTTCCAGACCATGCCCCCATCGCCCGCCACACTGCCTTTGACTGAGCTCGCACTTCATACAGCAGCTACCCAGCCTTTCTCCTCCCTGCTGCGCCGTGTCGCGCTACCCAGCCTGTTCGCCTGGTTCGGTATCGTCATGGGCTCATGGGCGGGTCGTATCCCGGCATTGCGCGAGGGAGTTCAAATATCGCACCACATGCTGTCACTCGTACTGCTATGCGGCGGCCTAGGTGCGGTAATGTCGTTTCCAGTATCCTCACGATTGATGGCGAGCTTCGGTGGACGTCACACGATGCTGATCTCGGGTGCAGTCTTGCTGATGGTGCTGCTGTGTATCGGCTTTGCACCCACGTTACCCCTGCTGATGTTGGCTGTGCTGATGCTAGGCATCTCCGCTAGTAGCTTTGATGTCGGTATGAATTCGGTAGCCTCGCATCATGAAAAAATGAATGGCAGCTCCGCCCTGTCCCTCTTGCATGCGTACGCTTGTGCGGGTGGATTGGCGGGTGCTGCGATGGGCAGCGTGATGGCCGTTTTGGGCATCTCTCCGGCGCTGCATTTCTTGATGCTGACGCTGCCGTTGATCCTGCTGCTGACAATTGGTCATGCCTGCGTGGCTGCTAACGACAATGAAAAAATCGAAAAAAAATCTTTCGTGCTGCCGCGAGGCCCGCTTGCGCTACTGGGCGGGCTGGGATTTCTCGGTTCGGTCGTGGAAGGCTGCATCGCCAATTGGAGCGGTATTTTTCTTCGTGAACATTTTGGCGTATCGGCAGGATTTGCGCCTCTGTCGCTGACCGCATTCTCGACAATGATGCTGTTGTCCCGGCTGTTTGGCGATCGACTGAAGATAAAACACGGTGCCCGCCAGCTGATCTGTACCGGCGCGCTGGTCGCCGCAGCAGGACTTTTTTCCGCAGTGTTCGCGAAAGAGGCTCATGTTGCAATCGCCGGTTTCGCGTTGGCCGGTCTCGGCTTGTCGCTGGTATTCCCCTTCGTGTTCAGCGCCGCCGGTCGCGACGGCCCGATCGCACTGGCAGGCGTTGCAACGATGACGTACGCTGGAACGCTGGTAGGACCACCCCTGCTGGGCAGCATCGCCCACGTGCTGGGCATGCAGGCGGCAATGGGAGGGGTGGCTGGTTTGGGTATTGTGATTGCGATGGTCGCAGGACAAACGCGGTTGCTGGACAGACGATGACCTTGTCGAGCAAACGTCTGGGAACCTTGAAATTTTTCGGGCTTTCAGAAAACTCAACGCTGCGGGAATAGTGCGCTGCGATCGATCTTGGCGAGCTCAGGTATACCCAGCAGAGCCTGCGTGATATCAATCTCTTTTTGCAGCAAGTTAATCGCGCGTTCCACACCGGGGCATCCGCCGCTGGCCAGACCATAGAGGCCGGCGCGTCCAACCAGACAGGCACTCGCGCCCAGCGCCAGCGCTTTAACGATGTCGCCGCCGCGGCGTATCCCGCCATCCATCAGTACCGTTGTCTTGCCGCCCAAAGCATCGGCAATCGCCGGCAAGGCAGCAATCGCCGAGGGTGAACCATCGAGCTGGCGTCCGCCGTGATTGGAAACGATCACGGCGTCGGCGCCGTGCTGCTGAGCGCGCACGGCATCGTCCGGGCGCAAAATACCTTTGATGGCCAGTTGACCTTGCCACTCGCTGCGTATCCAGTCGAGATCTTTCCATGTGACGGAGGGATCGAATTGTGAGGCCACATACTGCGCCAGCGTAGTCATCTTGCGTGGTGCCTGCCCCGATGAATCGAAATTACCCAAGGTAAAGCGCGGGCCGGTCGCTAGCCGCCACAACCAGCCAAGCTTGCTCGCATAGTCGAATACATTATCAAGCCCGATTCGCGGCGGCACCATGAAGCCATTGCGCACATCGCGCTCGCGCGGACCAGGAATAGGCAAGTCCACGGTCAGCACCAGAACGCGCGCGCCGGCCTCCCAAGCGCGTTGCATCAGCGTGCTGGAAAAACTGCGATCGCGCTGTATGTAAAGCTGGAACCAGAAATCACCGTTCGCCTGCGCCACCTGCTCGATACTGGCATTGGAATTCGTTGATTGGCAAAAGCCCACACCCAGCGCTTTACAAGCGCGTGCGATCTCCAAATCGCCATGCGGCCAAAAGATCCCGGCAAGCCCAGTGGGGCCAAGAATCATCGGTGAGCTGTATTTCTGCCCGAGCACCGTCACCGACTGTGAACGCTGTCCGACATCGACCATGAACCGCGGCGCAAAGCGGATGCGAGAAAAATCACTCTCATTATCGCGCAGCGTGCGCTCATCAAATGCGGCGCCGTCGACGAAACCGAACACTGATCTGGGCAGCTTTTTTCTGGCGATTAGGCGCAAGTCTGCGATGGTAACTGCCTCGCGGTAGTGCATTCCTCTGTCCCCCTGTTGTTGTTATTGATTATGGAAACTGGCGCCAAGTGTGTCCGATGCGTCCGGCATAGTGGCGCAGCGACATGATACCGGAGAAATCCTCAGCCCAGCTTTCCCGAACTCCGGACGGGCATCAGGACTCTAATGTGCTTGATTCAAGATCGGTCATTTGACGCTGATCGCTGATACGAGGCACCACAGGAGTCTTCATGGGAATGCAATGGGTAGTTATTGCGGATAAAAGTCGCGCAAGAATTTTCCAGACTGCTGGTGAGCTAGATGATTTGATCGAGATCGACGACCTGCTTAATCCTGAAGGCAGGCAGCGTGATACCGAACTCCGACATGATGCAAAAGGTCGTTTCTACGGCAAAGGTGAACGCAATCAGGCGCACACGGCTGAACCAAAGACCACGCAGGCGGCGCATAGCGCTGACCGCTTTTCGCGCGAAATAATGGCTTACATTGAAAACGCGAACCGTGAACACCGTTTCGGATCGCTGGTGATGATAGCGCCACCCGAATTCCTGGGCTTGCTGCGCAGGCAGCTGGGCAAAGGCGTTGAACACAAACTGTACCGACAGCTGGCAACCGATATTACGGGCTTTCAAGAGCCACAGATACGAGCTTATCTAAAAAAACACTTATCTCATCACTTGCACTGAAAGAATTTCGCTTATTGCTTGCCAATCGAAATACTTGGCTCAACGGCCAAGTCAGCTTCGCGCAGCAGATACTGAGTGTTATTGATGGTTTCGTAAAAAGGCATAAGGCTATTTTTTGCGACCGCCCATGGGCTTACCCGGACGGGTTCGGTCCGCAAATTGACATCAGCACCCGCCACGCCCGGCCATGACTGACTCAGCACTCCCCTCTTCGACGATGTCCCGGCGGACAGTGTCCCGCTCTGTGCGCCGGAGAGCCGTTATTCAAGTCTTGCCCGCGGCGGTGCCAGCCGCCACGTCTCAGATCCCAGCCATGCGGACTCTCGCGCCATGCCGGCTGAACGTAGCTGTAACCCGCGCGCGCAACGACCCAACGACCCGGTACCCACACATAAGCCACGCCATTCCAGTCCCAGAAACCCTGTATCCAGAGGTGTCCCGGCCAGGCCAGCGGCATGGGTTCGTGACGCAATACGGGGGGTGGTGGCATGCCGGAGGAAATCGTGACACTCCAGTCGAGAGCCGAGTGGGCCTGTGAAAAAGTCGACATCGCCAGCAGGTAGGCGCCACACAGTGCCGAGCCGGCGAGTCGCCAACTGAAGAACACGGTGGGTTGCCGGATCACGTTTCGCATATTGCCTCCCTTTCATCCGAGGCAATGTGCCTCGATGAAGACAATGTACGAATATCGGATTTATCGGTATTGAGGATTTACAAAAGTAAACACGCTCATGACTCAGCGCGCATAGCTTTTTTCTTTGAAGCAAATCCCGCAGTTACACCGGAGTTACAGCTCAATGAGTCCGTGGCGCACTGCGATCAGTGCCAGCTCAGCCTGATTCGCCACGCCTAGTTTCTGCTTGACGTTGTAGAGGTGGGTACCTACCGTGCGCGGAGAGATGTTCAGCATATCGGCGATCTGGTTCACCGAAGCACCCTTGGCGAGTTGGATGAACACGCCGAACTCACGCTCGGAGAGCACCTCGATGGGGCTTTTCTCACCATTGAATTCTTCGAGCGCCATGCGCTGTGAAAGCTGACTGTCAATGTACATACGGCCCTCGGCTACCTGACGTATCGCATGCATCAGCTCGTCCGGTGCACTACGTTTGGACAGATAGCCAAGCGCGCCCGCCTTGAGCATGTAACGTACATAGCTCGGATCTTCATGGGACGACAACCCCAGCACGCGGGCCATCTTGTCGCGCGCAACGATACGGCGCGTGGCCTCTACACCCATCGTACCGCCAAGGGAGATGTCCATCACGATCACATCGGGCTTGGTCGAGGGTATCTGCTGATAAGCCGCTTCGGCCGAGTCGGCTTCAGCCACCACGCGAATATCATCCGTTGCATCCAGCAGCATGCGGAAACCGTAGCGGACCACCGCATGATCGTCTACCAACATGACGTTGATTGTTTTTTTCATTCTTCGCTGTTTTCGCTGTTGTCTGTCTCGCGCGTTCGCAGGGGCAAGAGGACGCTGACTTCCAGGCCGCCTTCGGGCGAGGCCTCGAAGCGTATGCTGCCACCATGAGACTCTACTCGTTCCTGCATGCCGCGCACACCATAGCGCCCCTCTCTTCGCAGGGTATCCGCGCCACGGCCATTGTCAGACACGCACAGCCTCAGTTGCCCTGATTCGGCCGCGATCGTCACCTGAGCGCGGCTCGCCTCTGCATGACGGATCACATTGGTGACGGCTTCTTGCACTATACGGTAAGCAGAAAGTTCTAGCTCGTCGTCCAACACCGGTATGGCACCACTGACGTTCAGCTCGAAACGCAGGCTTGGATGGTTCTGCTGGCTATCGGTTAGCAGGTCGCGAACTGCATCGACCAGTCCCATGCCTTCCAACTTGATCGGCCGCAGTCTCGGGATCATCCTGTGCATCGCATCGGACATCATGCCGGCAGTATCAAAAAGCATCTTCGCGTGACGCTCGATTGGGCCGCCGGCCACCTCGGGGTGCTGTATCAGCGATTTGGAGATGCTGCGAATTGCTGTCAGCGACTGCCCCAGTTCATCGTGCAGTTCGCGCGCCAGCGCAGCGCGCTCCTCTTCGATGCGTGCGTGCAGCAGCTTGGTGAAGTCGCGCTGTGCATCCAGCCGCGCCTGAGCCTCGGCGCTCGCCTGGCGCACCTGAATATTGTCCTCGACGGCCTGCGCCATCCGGTTGAATGCGCGCCCCATTTCTTCTGCTTCCTTGCCCGGTAACGTCGGCAGTCTCACCTTGTGACCGCCGTGCTCGATTTCGCGCAGGCCACTGCGAATGCGCTCCAATGGCGCCAGCCACCGGCCGACTACCCAGAAAATCAGCAAATCTGCCAGCAAAAACAAAGTGATCTGGGCGAAGAGAATGTCGCGCAGATTATCCCACCCATCCAACACGGCGCGTGTAGGATTGGTCTCGATCACTAGCCTCGCATTCGGTAGCTGGATCACACGCTCATTCCTGGGAGGCGCCACGAGTGAGGCGTACATTGCAGGCGCATTACGACCCGCCTTGTAGGTGGAAGCCGGCGATTCATACAGCAAAACGCCCGCCTCATCGTAGAGGCGAATCTCATTGGCGCGCACCCGGCCGGTCTCACGCAAGAAGTTCACCAGTTCATGAAGGTTGTCTCGCGCGTACAGATTAGCCACGCGGCCGAGCAGCTGGGTTGCAATTCGACCAGAGGCTTCCATCTCCTCCCGCACACTGTTGCGCGTGGCCGCGACCTCGACATAAATCAGGACACAGAACCCGATCAGCGTCAGTACTGAGAAGATCAGGTTGATCTTTAGACGCAGACTCATACCCTCTGCGGGACCGAGCGGTGTGTCTCTGGTAGCGGGGGCGTGCGCCATTGTCGGAGTATGCTTTATCAGGATAGTGCGCCGCAACATGAAGGGAATTCCCGCTTGCCCGGACCGTTTCTGAGAGCGGAGATCATAGCAGCAGCTCGAATGCCCCTGCCGCCGGGCGGTTCATGAAAATCATTAGATGCAATTCATCGTTTCGCAGATGCTTTGCGTTGCCGGGAAAGGCATTATCACTCCCGTCAGACCGGTTCCGGCCTGGCAATAACGTAATCACATCAACAATTGGAGATGACTATGAACTGGACTACCCCTGCTGCTACTGATCTGCGTTTCGGTTTCGAAATCACCATGTACATCGCTAACCGTTAATTCGGAAAGCTGGCAGCCTAGCCTCGTGCCTGGCTGCTCACGGTAGTTTTTAAAAAAGGGCGACCAAGTGGTCGTCTTTTTTTATTATTTTTATTGTTATTTAAGCACCATTATTAGGCTTGGCAAGGATTTTTATTATCAATTTTAAATGTCGACCGTTGTTTCCAAGTGCCATTATCCTCCATCCGACACCCGCCTGCTTCGGAATGATAGGTAATTGATAAATCCAAACAAGAACACCCCGGAAACCGGTCTGGTGCTCAAGGCGAAGTCTGCGCATCCGCTACTCTTTTAGAAACCACGCTGATGCCCGTACCCATCATATCTTTGGTACCCCGAATAGTGCATCCAACGATTGTGCCGTCAACACGGCTTCGGTCCATGCATCCAGCGTGTGCTCGTCTGCGCCAGCTAGCCGGTCAACCGCCCAGCTGGGTAATTCACCGAAACGGACTCCCAGCAATCGCGCCAGCAACTGCAATTTGCCCGTGAGACGCCCCTGCTGCATACCCCTCTCCATACCCGCCTGCATGCCTTGCTGCATGCCCGCCTGCATGCCCTGCTGCATGCCCGCCTGCATACCCTCTTCTTTCGCCAGTTGCTCTATCGACGTGATGTAAACCATCTTCGATTCCTCCTCCAGTGTGTTCAGATCCTGCCTTAACTGAGCCTGCAAATCCTTGGGCAGTCGCATCATCCAGTCAATCACTCGAAACAGATCCACCACCTGCTGCCGATCAAATCCCCGCCGGTACAAACCCTGCACCAGCTGCCACTTGGCCAGATGACGCGCTCGGGCATCCTCCTTGGTCTCTCGCGTGGCCAGGTGTGCAAGCGTCACCACCGCAAACGGATTACTGCTATCGACCAGCCTGTTCTGCTCACCTGACCAGTCCAGCAGCTTGGCCACCGGAAAACGCAGCGCCAGCTCGCAGCCACAGCTCTCATAACGGAAGACCTCCGGTCGCCAGTTTGCCCGCTCATCAGCTAAAACCGCCAGGCTGGCGATCGGCTGGCGGTAACGATCATAGAGCCGGTAGTGATAGACGAACATGCGTTCGGCAAACTCGTCTTGCGGGTCTC
>Ga0315902_10000765_pt1 | contig 54196 bp, 46 predicted proteins | sample LakEriMetagenome_9_FD_203523 | JGI IMG/M metagenome (GOLD analysis project Ga0315902, IMG submission 203523) | Freshwater fungal communities from buoy surface, Lake Erie, Ohio, United States - Buoy 12 MA117 | ecosystem: Environmental > Aquatic > Freshwater > Lake > Lake biofilm | place: USA... | reverse complement strand
CAGTCGCCGCCGCGCCTTTCTGTTGTCAGTCGCCTATTCACTGGGTATGGCGCTGGTTTACACCGCGTTGGGTATTGCTGCAGGGCTGGTCGGTGAAGGTTTGTCTGCGGCGCTGCAGAGCCCGGCCCTGTTGACCGCATTTGCATTGTTCCTGGTGGTGCTCTCTTTGTCGATGTTCGATATCTACCAGCTACAAGTTCCTGCTTCCGTGCAACTGATGCTGACACAGCTCTCTGAGAGACAACAGGGCGGCAAGTTGATCGGCGTATTCGTGATGGGCGCCATCTCGGCACTCATCGTCGGACCCTGTGTCGCCGCGCCACTCGCCGGTGCACTGGTCTACATCAGCCAGACCCGCGATGTGCTTATCGGTGGCAGTGCGCTGTTTGCCATGGCCGCTGGCATGAGCGTGCCGTTGTTACTGGTGGGGTTGTCGGCAGGCACCTTGCTGCCACGCGCTGGTCACTGGATGCAGGCGGTAAAACCACTGTTTGGCGTACTGATGCTGGCGCTCGCACTGTGGATGGTGAACTCTCTGATACCCGGTTGGATGCTGATGTTAGGTTGGGGCACGCTGGGCGTGGGTTATGGCATTTTCCTGCTACGGAGCACACGTCTTGGAGCCGTAGCGAAGTTTGTTGGCCTGATATTCGTGCTGATCGGTCTGTTGCAATGGGTCGGACTGGCCGCCGGCAGTCGCGATCCTTGGGCGCCATTAGCGGGGCTCTCTGGCGAGAAAGTCAACAAGGTAGAGTTCAGGCGAATCAAGACTGCAGAAGAGCTTGATCGCGCGATCGCAGACGCAGCCGGCAAGCGCGTGATGCTGGATTTCTATGCTGACTGGTGCGTGTCCTGCATTGAGATGGAGAAGCTGACCTTTACTGATCCCCGGGTGCGCGCGGTTATGGATGAGATGCTATTGCTGCAAGCAGACGTCACTGCCAATGATGCAGACGACAAGGCCTTGCTCAAGCGGTTTGGTTTGTTCGGTCCTCCGGGCATTCTCTTTTTTGACTCTCAGGGGCGAGAACTACGCGCCGCGCGCGTGATCGGCTATCAGAACCCCGTACGATTTATGGAGTCTCTGCGAAATGTCGTCGCGGGAGCTTCTGCTGCAACCACCACCTCGCCCCCCGCCAAATAGCCAGCCGCTATTAGCAAAGAGCCAGATTGTATTTTTCAGTTGTATCCTGGCTGGCTATAGTAGATTTTAAGTACTAGACAGAGGAGATTCGAATGACCGTAAGACTAGGCGATACCGCACCTGATTTCGAGCAAGACTCATCGATTGGCAAGATCCGTTTCCACGAATGGGCGGGCGACTCCTGGGTCGTGCTGTTCTCTCATCCTGCCGATTTCACCCCCGTCTGCACGACCGAGCTCGGTCTGACTGCAAAGCTGAAGCCCGAATTCGACAAGCGCAATGTGAAGGCCATCGCGCTGTCGGTTGATCCGGCCGACAAGCACAAGGACTGGATCAAAGATATCGAAGACACCCAAAAGACTGTCGTCGGTTTCCCCATTGTCGCCGATGCCGACAAATCGGTATCCACGCTGTATGACATGATTCATCCGAATCAATCAGAGACAGCGACGGTTCGTTCGTTGTTTGTCATCGACCCGAAGAAAAAAATACGTCTGATGATTACCTATCCGATGAGCACGGGCCGGAACTTCGATGAAGTATTGCGAGTGATCGATGCGCTTCAACTAACGGATGGCTATACCGTCGCCACGCCGGGCAACTGGAAAGATGGCGATGATGTGATTATTCCGCTGTCAGTGCAGGATGAAGCTGTGATCAAGCAGAAGTATCCGAAAGGGTATTCGGCGCCTCGTCCGTATTTGCGTATTACGCCTCAGCCAAACAAGTAAGGCTTGGCTGTCAGTTGAAATCCATCGCCCGCATTCAACCGTGCGGGCGTTTTTGCTCCTAAATTCACTAGCCAGCGCTGTCCCCCATGTCAGCCTTACTGGGGTGGTCGGGAGTAGTGGCAGTCGTACTTCAGGGGGTCTTGCCTGAGGAGCTGTCCGCGTCCGCGATCCTGGTCGTGGCCTCCCCCGGGGCGGTCTGGGTAGTGCTGGGTTTCGGCGAGACAAAAGGATCACTAATATCAACGCGTCGCTGAGTGATGTGCTTTTCGCGCGAGATAGCGTGGCGCTTCTGGGGAGGGTTGGGCATTTTCTCTGCCCGATCAGTTGTGGTGTCGGAGGGTTTGTCGGGCATCGTGGCAGGAGTAGGGTTTGGGTCGGCCGTTCCCAGCGCTTGATGATTACCTCCATATTTGCTGCGGAATCTTTTGATTTCATCAGCGGTTAAATCTTTGGTCTTTTTCTCGGGATTTTTGTACAAGGTCTCGACGCCCTCATTGTTGACTCTAACGAGAATCCCACTTTGGCTGGCCGCCGTAAATTTTCCGGCAAAGACGGCGTAAGGCACTTGCATATGAGTGTCATAGTCGATTCTCAGATGATCTGAAAAACTATTTTTTGTGTTTATAGACTGCGACTCAAACATATCCTTCACATGCCTCATGCTTTTTGCAAACTGAGCAGATGAGAGACTTTTTTGACTGCTCATGCAAAATCTCTTGAAATCATTCATGGTTTGCTGATTACTGCGCGCCAAGCCTTTGTTTTGCATGTCGATGACGGTGTTTTTATCTGCAGCGAAAAAAATCGTCATCTCTTTTGTTGAGCCATCTTGCAACGTGACAGAAGATTTCTTGCTACCAACTACTTTTTCTGATGATGTATCGATGTGCATGAACGATTGGGTTTCATCGATCTGAAAAGCAAATTTTGCTGAGGAAAGGCTCATCTCGCCCCCTTTTGTTGCGTTAATGAGACGCTTTTGTGTTGGGTGTCCATAACCTCAAACAAAGCAAGAGATCGGTAACGCACACTGACCTCAGTGTTCCATCGCACTTTGCGTGCGATCGAGCGCAAACGGCGAGCCACTAGACGAGCGCTGCCGGTGCGGGCCGAGGGAGGAAAGGGAGGCGGGAGTAGAAAATTACGGGGGCAGCCAGACGAATAATCGGGCAAGCTGCCGCCGAGTTTTTGGTTATTTCTGTAGAAGCCGAGCAATATCGCGGGCAAAGTAGGTCAGCACCCCATTCGCGCCCGCACGCTTGAAGCACAGCATGGCCTCCATCATGATCTTGTCATGATCGACCCAGCCGTTCTGCGCAGCGGCTTTGATCATCGCGTATTCGCCACTGACTTGGTAAGCGTAGGTTGGCAGTCGGAATTCATCCTTCACGCGGCGCACGATGTCCAAGTAGGGCATGCCAGGCTTGACCATCACCATGTCCGCGCCTTCGGCGATATCCAACGCCACTTCGCGCAGTGCTTCATCGCTGTTGCCAGGATCCATCTGGTAGGTCGCCTTGCTCCCTTTGCCCAGATTGGCCGCCGAGCCGACGGCGTCGCGGAAAGGGCCATAGTAAGCTGAAGCATACTTCGCCGAGTACGCCATGATACGTGTGTGGATATGCTTGTTTGCTTCAAGCGCTTCACGTATCGCGCCGATGCGGCCATCCATCATGTCCGAAGGCGCAACGATATCTACACCCGCTTCGGCCTGTGCCAGCGCCTGCCTTACCAGCAGCGGCGTGGTCTCGTCATTGAGCACATAACCATTTGCATCCAGCACGCCATCTTGTCCATGGCTGGTATAGGGATCCAGTGCGACATCGGTCAGGATGCCCAGTTCCGGGAAGCGCTGTTTCAGTTCGCGCACCGCGCGTGGCACCAATCCTTGCGGATTGATGGCTTCGATGCCGTCTGGAGTCTTCAGGGACAAATCAATGACTGGGAACAGCGCGAGTACCGGAATGCCGAGCCTCACGCAGTCTTCCGCGACGGGCAGCAGCAGGTCGATCGACAGCCGCTCCACGCCCGGCATCGAGGCGACGGACTCGCGCTGGTTTTTGCCGTCGAGGATGAAGACCGGATAAATCAGGTCGGCGGAGGTGACGACATGCTCTCGCATCATCGCGCGTGAGAACGCATCGCGCCGCATGCGCCGCATGCGAATTGCAGGAAACAGAGGCTGAGGATGTGTAGACATAATGATGTATGTGAAGGTAGTGAACTGAACTTGAACCTACAACGCCTGCGAATGCCAGGGGTGTGCACGCATGGGAATTGCCGAACTTTTCGCGTCGCTCACCCTCAGACTGATAGGTGATTGCTCACCTCCCGCTTCTCCTCCCTGAGCGGGGCCGTTCTGCCTGTGGGTGGCTCGGCGTTGAACCCTGGAGACCCCCCTTTCTCCAGGGTTTTTTTATGTGTTTTCCAAGGCTGGCGCCGCGTCATTGCCGGCTGGTTCATTCAGGTCGAGCAAGTCGCGAATCTTTTGGTCCGCCTCGTCCACCCCGATGCGCTTGGTCGCCGAAAAAAGCTGAGCCGTGAAAGGAAGCGGTGTGCCGGACTCGTCAACATAACTTGACAAAACCGTGTGTGCAAGTCGCAGTGCATCAGCGGCTTCGCTGCGGTTCAGCTTATCCGCCTTGCTCAATAGACAATGGATTGGTTTTCCGGTCCCCGCAAACCATTCGAGCATCTGAATATCCAGCTCGGTGAAAGGGCGGCGCGCATCCATGATCAGCACCAGCGCAACCAGCGGATCCCGCACCTGTACATAGCGGCCCAGCAGGTCTTGCCAGTGATCCTTGGCAGAGCCTGAGACTTCCGCATAGCCATAGCCCGGAAGGTCCACCAGAAACGCGCGTATCTCATCAATGCGGGTCGGATCCTTTCGATGCTGGCCCACATGCGCGCCACCGATGGAAAAGAAATTGATGTGCTGCGTGCGGCCCGGCGTCTTGGATGCAAACGCCAGCCGTTTCTGATTGCACAGGAGATTGATCGCGGTTGATTTGCCGGCGTTCGAGCGGCCGGCGAAGGCAATCTCGGGCACTTTATATTTTGGCAAATCGCCCAGTCGGTTGACGGTGGTGAAGAATCGGGCTTGCCAGAGGACGGACATAAATCGTTGCCAGAGCGGCACCGGGGCGAGGGACAGCCTGCCATTGTAGTACAATGCCAGCACGTAATTTGACATCAAAATTTTGCGAAAAATCTTGTTCCACGCCGAACTGGCTGGTGTTCATGATGGCGATGGACGGCAGGACAAGAAAATCAATTTCCATCCCCGGGTGTTTGAATGAATCGTGCTCTACCGTCTTTCATGAAGTTCGTTTTCATCGTCGCGCTGACTTTCGCAGCAGTTGCCTCTGCCTCCGAGGACAAGGCAAACCCCGCTGATGCCAACAAGGGTGGCACGCTATATGCCAGCGGTGACGCATCCCGCGGCGTCATGGCTTGCGTCGCTTGCCATGGCAACGCCGGCAACTCAAGCATTACGCAAAATCCCAAGCTGGCAGGCCAGCACGCGGCTTACCTGCAGAAACAACTCCACGAGTTCAAGGGCCCGACCCGCAACAACGCGGTGATGACTGCGATTTCGAAGGCGCTCTCCGATGATGACATTCGCAATCTGGCAGCGTACCTTGAGCAGCAGAAGCAGCAGCCTGGCGCAGCGAAGAACAAGGCCACGGTCGAACTGGGCAAGAAGATCTACCGAGCGGGCATCGCCGAGAAGAACGTGCCTGCCTGTGCAGGCTGCCATGGCCCGAATGGTGCTGGTGTACCCGCTCAATTTGCCCGTATCGGCGGCCAGCATCAGGATTACACTGTCGCGCAGCTCACCAACTTCCGCACCGGCACACGCGCCAATAATGCCCAGATGACGGCGGTCGGCAAGCGTATGTCCGATGACGAGATGCAGGCAGTCGCAGACTATATAGCCGGCCTCAAGTAATCTTCAGCTCGGACAGGTGCCGGGCATCCAACAAACCGTCGACCACGAGCGACGATGATTCGAGGGGGTGGCTAAAGCCGCCCCTCTTCATTTGGTGAGCGTGCAGCCGACCGCGCGCCCGAGACAAGACAGGTAAGCATTCGACATGAGTACGAGCACTGAAGGTATTGTTCTGCAGACCCGCCGTCGCTGGCTCTCTGACATGGTCGAGCTGCTGTCATCGATGCGCTTCGCCATCAGCCTGCTGACAGTGATTTCCATCGCTTCGGTGATCGGCACCGTGGTGACGCAAAATGAACCTATGCCGAACTACGTGAATCAGTTTGGCCCATTCTGGTTCGAGATCTTCGCGCAGTTTTCCATCTACTCAGTGTATTCGGCATGGTGGTTCCTGCTGATCATGGCCTTTCTGGTGACTTCCACCTCGTTATGCATCGTACGCAATGCGCCTAAGATGATCAACGACATGCGCAGCTGGCGCGATCAGGTGCGCGAGCAATCGCTGCGTAATTTTCATCATCATGTTGAATGGCGGGGCGCCGGTAACGCCCCGGATCTTGCGAGAGAAACCGCGCGCCGTGTAGAGGCCGAGGGTTTTCAGGTCAGACTGGTTCAGAAAGAGAATTCCGTGCTGGTGACGGCCAAGCAGGGTGCGGCGAACAAGCTGGGCTACATCTTTGCGCATTCAGCCATCGTGATCATTTGTATTGGCGGGCTGCTCGATTCCAATCTGCCGATTCGTGCGCAGCAATGGCTGTTCGACAAGCAGCCTTTCATTGGCAACGGCATCATCGCAGAGATTCCGGCAAAGCACCGGCTGAGCACCAGCAATCCCACCTTTCGAGGCAATACTTTCGTTCCCGAAGGAGCAAGCAGCAACACCACGATCTTGCCGATGAGCGAAGGTGTGATGATTCAAGAGTTGCCATTCACCTTGCAGCTGCAGAAATTCATCATCGATTTTTATCCGACTGGCATGCCCAAGCTGTTTGCCAGCGAAGTACTCGTCACCGATCATGAAACCGGGAAGACCTTCCCCGCGACCATCAAGGTGAACGAGCCGCTGGTCTACAAGGGTCTGGCGGTCTATCAGTCCAGCTTCGAAGACGGTGGCAGCCGTCTGAAGCTGGTCGGGCATCCAATGAAGGGCGCGAATAACCAGAATTTCCAGGTCGAGGGTGAGGTCGGCAAATCAACCCCCCTGCTTGGCAGTTCCGGCGCCGAGTACACCATTGAATGGTCGGGCTTCCGTCCGTTCAATGTAGAGAATACCTCCGCCGCCAATGGTCAGGATGTGCGTGCAGTCGATCAGGGCAAGAGCTTCAATGAAAAATTCTCCGCGAAACTCGATCAACAGCTGGGCTCGGCCGCCAGTAACAAAAAAAACAAAGACCTGAAGAATGTCGGTCCCAGCGTGCAGTACAAGCTGCGGGACAAGAACGGGCAGGCGCGCGAATTCAATAACTACATGCTGCCGGTCACCATCGATGGCGCAGAGGTCTTTCTGGTAGGCTTGCGTGATTCGCCCGCGGAGCAATTCCGTTACCTGCGCATTCCCGCCGATGACAAAGGCAGCATGACCGAATGGATGCGCCTGCGCGCCGCGCTGGCTGATACCAGTCTGCGCGAAAAAGCGGCGCGCCGTTACGCAGAAAAAGTACCCTTGAGCGCTGGTTCGGCTGTGCCGCTGCGAGAGCAGTTGCAGGCTTCGGCGCTACGCAGCCTAAATGTGTTTATCGGTGATAAGGAATCGACCGGCTATGTCGCTATTGCCCGCTTCATCGGCAAGTTGCCAGAAGATCAGCAAGAAAAAGCGGCTGATATCTTCATGAAGATACTCAACGGCAGCCTGTGGGAGTTGTGGCAGGTGGCGCGTGAAAAAGACGGTCTGCCGGCCATGGCTGCCGACGAAAAAAATGGTCGCTTCCTGCAGCTGGCCACGAATGCCATGGCCGATGCCTTTTTTTACGAAGCGCCAGTTCTGCTTCAGCTGCAAGGATTTGACCAGGTGAAAGCCTCGGTCTTCCAGATAACCCGATCTCCCGGTAAGAATGTTGTCTATCTGGGCTGCCTACTGCTCGTGCTGGGTGTGTTCGCCATGCTGTATGTTCGCGAGCGCCGGCTCTGGGTCTGGGTCAGGCCATCGGGCGATGGCCGTAGCCATGCGCTGATGGCCATGAGCTCCCAGCGCCGAAGCCTCGATTTCGACAAGGAATTCGAGCACCTGAAAGTCCGACTGACGCGCTGATGAAACAGCCCTGATCGCTGCCGGGGCATGCAGCACGGCAGCGAGCGCTGCACTATACTTCCCTCACTTGCAATTCAGACGGCGTTTGAACGGAGGTTTCAGACGCTGTTGCCCGGAGAGACACCATGGAACTCACACAAAACCCTGGCTATGAAGAAACCCCCGGGTTACTCAAAAGCCGCAGCCTGCTCGACTGGGTCTTCGCCGCGCTGCTCGCCGCGGGCGCACTGTTCTCGCTGAACCGTTACGGCGAGTTCATGGACATCTACGAAAAAGGCATCCTGCTGGCAGCCGTGCCCACCTTTGTCGGGTTGGGCTGGTACTGGCGGCCAATGCGTGTGCTGATGCTGCTGATCGCCGCATTGTCCATTGGCGCCATCTCACTCTACAACGGTAATCTCGAGATGGCGCAATCGCGCTTCTGGCTCAAGTATCTGTTGTCCAGCCAGTCCGCCATTCTATGGATGAGCACACTGTTCTTCCTGTCTACGCTATTTCACTGGGGCGGCTTGCTCTCGCGCTCTGCATTCGGCGGTGCGATCGGCAGCAAGCTCTGCTGGGCGGCGATACTGTTAGGCTTCACCGGGATGATGGTGCGCTGGTACGAATCTTATCTGCTGGGTGCAGATGTCGGGCACATCCCCGTCTCGAATCTGTATGAGGTCTTCATCTTGTTCTGTCTGATCACGGCGCTGTTCACCGTGTTTTATGAAGGTAAGTACGAAACTCGGCAGGTCAGCGCATTCATTCTGCTCGTGATCTCCGCCGCTGTCGGCTTCTTGCTGTGGTACATGACCAGCCGTGATGCGCATGAAATACAACCGCTAGTGCCTGCGTTGCAAAGCTGGTGGATGAAAATTCATGTACCAGCTAATTTCATTGGTTATGGCACCTTCGCGCTGGCCGCGATGGTAGGTATTGCCTATCTGGTGAAATCCAAAGGTGTGCTCGAAGATCGTCTGCCACCTCTGGAAGTGCTGGATGACATCATGTACAAGGCGATCGCGGTCGGCTTTGCTTTCTTCACGATTGCTACCATCCTTGGTGCCTTGTGGGCGGCCGATGCCTGGGGTGGTTACTGGTCGTGGGATCCCAAAGAGACCTGGGCGCTGATTGTTTGGCTGAATTATGCCGCTTGGCTGCACATGCGATTGATGAAAGGCTTGCGTGGACAACTTGCTGCGTGGTGGGCGGTGGTCGGGTTGCTCGTCACCACCTTTGCTTTCCTCGGGGTGAACATGTTCCTTTCAGGTCTGCACTCCTACGGCGAGCTGTAGGAACCTGAATCTCGAGACCGGAGCGACTGTCCAACCGGGCAGCCGCTCCACAGTAAAAGACGCTGATATTTTCCAAAGAGCACTGCCACGGAGTACGCAATGCTGATCAGGCGCCCCCGCTTTGCCGAACCTGCTGCTTCCGAAATAACGCCTTGCCATCTTGCCGAGTCGCGCAGACTTTTTCTGAGTCAGCTGGCGTCTGGCGCACTTGCCGCCACGGGCATCACAGCTGACGCCGCCGCAGCAGACAGTGGCACACGACATCTGACTGCGCCGGTTAACCCAGCCTACCTCGCGAAAGACAAGCCAACGCGTTTCGATGACGCGAGCACCTACAACAATTTCTATGAGTTCGGCATGGACAAGGCTGATCCTGCGATGTACGCGGGCTCGCTCAAGACTCGTCCATGGACAGTCCGCATCGAAGGTGAGGTAAAAAAACCCCTGACGCTCGATATCGATGCGCTACTAAAGCTCGCTCCGCTTGAGGAGCGCCTGTACCGGTTACGCTGCGTCGAGGGCTGGTCAATGGCGATTCCGTGGATAGGTTATTCCTTCGCTGAGCTGATTCGCAAGGTCGAGCCCACAGGCAATGCGAAGTTCATTGAATTCACATCGCTGGCTGATCCGGCGCAGATGCGCGGCGTGAACAGCCGTGTACTGGATTGGCCCTACGTCGAAGGCTTGCGCATGGACGAGGCGAGTCATCCGCTGACGCTACTATGTGTCGGCATGTATGGACAAGTACTGCCCAATCAGAATGGCGCGCCAGTACGTATCGTGGTGCCCTGGAAATACGGTTTCAAGTCAGCCAAGTCCATTGTGCGCATTCGCTTCACCGAGCAGCAGCCGCGCACCGCTTGGGGCCGTGCAGCGCCTGAGGAGTATGGCTTCTATTCGAACGTCAATCCGGAGGTCGCACATCCCAGATGGTCGCAGGCGACTGAGCGTCGCATTGGCGAGGATGGCCTGTTCACTCGCAAGCGCAAGACACTGATGTTCAATGGATACCCCGAGGTCGCATCACTGTATGCAGGCATGGATCTGAAAAAATTCTTCTGACTCAGCACATGCAGACGATTTTGCCGCAGCGCTTGCGCAGTGTGAAGCTGGCGCTGTTTGCAGCAGCACTCCTACCTCTGCTGCGCGTGGTGTATCTCGGTTTTCAGGACAGACTCGGCGCTAACCCCATCGAATTCGTCACCCGTGCCAGCGGTGACTGGACGCTATATTTTCTATGCTTCACTTTGGCGATCACGCCATTGCGCCGACTCACTGGCGTGAAATGGTTGCTGTCGTTGCGGCGCATGTTGGGTCTTTACACCTTCTTTTACGCGTGCCTGCATTTCGTTTGCTTCCTGTGGTTCGATCACTTTTTTGATCTGGAAGCGATGTGGCGCGATGTCCTGAAACGACCCTTCATCACCGTGGGTTTTGCTTCCTTTGTGCTGCTCGTGCCACTGGCAGCGACCAGTCCGGATCGCATCCGCCGCTGGCTGGGTCGGCGCTGGGTATTGCTGCACAGGCTGATCTACCCGATCGCCATACTGGCGATTCTGCATTTTTGGTGGATGAGGGCGGGCAAGAACAACTTCGGTGATCCGCTCTTGTTCGGGGCAGTCATTGCGCTGCTGCTGGGATACAGGCTGGTATGTCGCTGGCGTGAGCATCAGACGTCACACCGGCCGAGCTAAATACGTTTCATATGTTTTCAAGTGAAAACAACTCGGAAGGGGTCTCCCGTCGGCGTATCAGCCGGAACTGTTCGCCATTGACCAGTACCTCCGCCGCACGGCCGCGGGTATTGTAGTTGGATGCCATCGTCATCCCATAGGCACCGGCCGACATGATCGCCAGCAGATCGCCCGGCTCGACAGCCAGCGCACGTTCGCGTGCCAGCCAGTCGCCCGATTCGCAGACCGGGCCCACCACGTCATACACCCGAGCAGATGCTTCGCGTTGAGTCACCGGCAATACGCCATGCCAAGCTTCGTACATTGCCGGACGCATCAGGTCATTCATCGCCGCATCGACCACAGCAAAATTCTTGCCGGTGCCATGCTTGAGGTACTGAACTTCGGTGACCAGAACACCCGCATTGCCGACGATGGATCGGCCCGGCTCGAACATTACCGTGATCGGCGTACCGCCATATTTTTCTTTGCGCCAGCCATCAATTCGTGCAAACAAGCGTGATAAATAGTCACCGACTGCGACCGGCTTTTCATCATCATAGGTAATGCCAATGCCGCCGCCAATATCCAGATGATGCAGATCGATGCCTGCCGCATGCAGACGATCAGCCAGTTCGATCACTTTATCCAGCGCTTCCAGCAGAGGTGCATCATCCAGCAGCTGGGAACCAATATGACAATCGATACCCGTTACCTCCAGATGCGCTAGCGAAGCGGCGACTCGGTAGGTGTCGAGTGCATCTTCGAAGGCAATGCCGAACTTGTTTTCTTTAAGTCCGGTCGAGATGTACGGATGGGTCTTGGGGTCGACATCGGGATTCACGCGCAGTGAAACACGTGCGCGCTTGCCGACGGAGCCCGCAACATCGTTCAGTCGGTGCAGCTCGGGGATGGATTCGACATTGAAGCACAGAATGTCGTATGACAGCGCGAGACGCATTTCATCGCGGGTTTTGCCGACGCCGGAAAAAATCACCTTATGTGGGTTGCCACCTGCCGCGATCACGCGCTCCAGCTCTCCGCCGGAGACGATATCAAATCCCGAGCCCAGCTTGCCCAGCAGGCTGAGTACGGCCAGGTTGGAATTCGATTTCACCGAATAACATATGAGCGCACCCTGCTCGCCGCGGCCATTGGCGCGGCAGGCGTTGGCATAAGAAAGAAAATTCTCCGTCAGGCTGGCGCTGGAGTAGACATAGACAGGTGTGCCGAATTCCGCAGCGATCCGCTCAAGCGGGACGTCTTCGGCATGCATCTTGCCATTCGCATAAACAAAATGAGACATGTCAAATCAGGGCTGGCGCGATGAAGATTCCGGTTGCCCGGTACTGGGTGCCGGCGAGGTGGGCCGGGATTTGTCAGGCAGGTAGAGTGCGCCCGTCTGGCCGCAGGCGGCCACACCCGCAATAACAAACGCCGCTAGAATCATGCGCAGAGTATTCATGAGTGAGGCAGACCGATGTGTCTGTAATAACCAAAGGAGTGTAGCATGACCGAATCCGAGTTTCTGGCAGTGGCCGAAGCAGTACTGGACCATATTGAGTCGCGTATCGAACAGACGGCCGGTGTAGCGGATGTTGATGTTGAATGCAGTCGCAGTGGCAATGTGCTGGAAATCGAATTCATCGATCAGAACTCGAAGATCATCGTCAATACACAAGCACCGATGCAAGAGATCTGGGTTGCTGCGCGCTCAGGCGGATTTCATTTCCGTATGAAGGGCGATCTCTGGCTGGATACTCGCGACGGCTCTGAACTATTTGCTGCGCTCTCGTCCCTGGTTTCTGAACAGGCCGGGCAATCGTTGGTGCTCTGAGGTTTTGGCAATCAGGCACACCAGCGACTGCGCGAGCCTGCTTTCATGCTGAGCGCTGACGCTGCGTCGCCTCTGTCAAAACAGCTCACTCTTTTGCCCTTCTTCATGCTTTTCCGACGGTGACTTGGCGTCCGACGGCGATGGCGGCGTGATGCCGATGGAATTCACGCCACCGCCGCCACCTTCCGTATATTCCGAGTACACGTAATCACCGCCTGCAGTCGTGATCCCAGACGGCAGCTCTCGCTCCTGCGTGGACAGTCCCTGCAAGGCTTTCTGCATGTAGCCTATCCATATGGGCAGCGCCAGTCCACCGCCTGTCTCGCGATTACCCAGATTCTTCGGTTTGTCGAAACCTATCCATGCGACGCCGACTAGCTTGGGGTGGTAGCCGGCGAACCAGGCATCGATGGAGTCATTCGTGGTACCCGTTTTGCCGGCGATGTCACTGCGCTTGAGCGACAGCGCACGTGTCGCCGTGCCATGCCGGATCACATCTTTGAGCATATTGTCGACCAGAAAAGCATTGCGTGCATCGATCACGCGCAGACTGTCATCGCCGGCTTTTTCTGGATTGACTTGAAACAGCGTCTTGCCATTGTTATCGGTGATTTTCGAGATCAGGTAGGGATTGACCTTGAAGCCGCCATTGGCAAACACCGCATAAGCGCCAGCCAATTGCAGCGGTGTCACGGCACCTGCGCCGAGCGCCAGTGTCAGATACGGCGGATTTTTTTCTGGATCAAAACCGAAGCGGGTTACGTACTCTTGCGCATACTGCGGCCCGATCTTTTCGAGTATGCGGATCGAGATCATGTTCTTCGACTTTGACAAGCCTTTGCGCATCGACATCGGACCTTCGTACTTGTTGTCGTAGTTCTTCGGTTCCCAGGCTTGGCTACCCGTTTGAGACGCATCAAAAGTGATCGGCGCGTCATTAATGACCGTCCCGGGTGACAGGCCTTTTTCGAGGGAGGCCGAATAAATGAATGGCTTGAATGAAGAACCCGGCTGGCGCCATGCCTGCGTCACGTGATTGAACTTGTTGCGATTGAAGTCGAATCCACCGACCAGCGAGCGTATTGCGCCATCCTCGGCACTGGCCGACACGAAAGCCGATTCCACTTCCGGCAACTGGATGATGGACCAGCCCTGACCTTCCTGCATCACGCGAATGATCGCACCGCGTCGTATACGCTTGTTTGTCGGGACCTTGTCAGTCAGCGAGCTGGCGGCTTGTCCGAGGCCAGTTTCCTGGATAGTGATTTCTTCGCCCGAGGCCAATAGTGCGCGAATGTTCTTGGACGTTGCTGCCAGCACGACAGCGGCGACGATGCCATCGCTGTCCGGATGTTCGGCCAGCTCGGATTCGATCGCTGCTTCAGCTTCGCTCTTGTCTGTCGGGATTTCCATGTAGCCCTCAGGCCCTCGATACGGCTGGCGTTTCTCATAGTCGAGCACGCCGCGGCGCAGCGCGAGGTAGGCGGCATCTTGATCGGATTTCGTGATGGTGGTGAAGACATTCAGTCCGCGGGTGTAGGTGTCTTCCTTGAACTGCTCATAGACCATCTGTCGCGCCATCTCGGCAACATATTCGGCATGCACGCCAAACTCATTGCTGTCCATTTTGATCTTCAGCTGCTCGTCTCGGGCCTGCTCGTACTGCGCCAGCGTAATGTAACCAAGATCATGCATTCGCTGCAGGATGTACTGCTGCCGCGCGCGGGCGCGTTTGGGGTTGACGACGGGATTGTTTGCCGACGGTGCCTTGGGCAAGCCGGCCAGCATTGCAGCCTCTGCGATCGTGATGTCCGAGAGTTTTTTTCCAAAATAGATTTGCGCGGCCGATGCAAAACCGTACGCACGCTGACCGAGGTAGATCTGGTTCATGTACAGCTCGAGGATCTGGTCTTTGGTCAGCGTTTTTTCAATTTTCCAGGCCAGCAGCACCTCGTACAGCTTGCGCTTGACGGTTTGTTCACTGGAGAGAAAGAAATTTCTTGCGACCTGCTGAGTGATGGTCGAGGCACCTTGGCGGCTGCCACTTATTGCATTGTGAATCGCGGCGCGAAGTATGCCCCAGTAGTCAACCCCCCCGTGTTCATAGAAGCGATCGTCCTCGATGGCCAGCACGGCTTGCTTCATGACTTTGGGGATGTCCTTGTAGCGAACCAGGCTACGGCGTTCCTCGCCAAACTCACCAATCAGCATATTGTCTGCCGAGAACACGCGCAGCGGCATCTTGGGTTGATAGGTGGCCAGCGAATCGATATCAGGCAGGTTCGGATACGCCATCATCATCATGAAGCTGACGAGCAGCACACCGATGACAGCGACCCCGGTGAGCAAGCCGAACAGGCTGAGGGCCAGCTTCACGGGCGCAGGCAGCGCGGAGGGGCGTGGACCTAGGGGCGTGTCGCCGTTCGGCGTGGGTGAGTTCATGCGGGAGGAGAAAAGCTCAGCGAATACATCGCTCGACGGCGATCATTATAACGGCTCACCCATCGGAGAACTTCAGCGTTCGACGCATGATCGTCCAATGTTTGCAAGGCATTCATGAACGATTGCGTCAGGATTTGACAACGAGCGCCCTGTCTTGCTTTACAGATGGAAAAGGCGCTTGCTAGCATCCGCGAGTTTTTAAAAAGGCAATAGTTGCCGGACGGGGTGTAGCTTGAAAATGAGCTGGCGACGGTGTCTGGGATGGCTCTCAGGGAAGCGAACAGCGCCTTTGCTGGGCGTTGATCTGAGCCCTGCCGCCGTCCGTGTGATCGAGCTTTCCTCAGAAGGAGAGCGCTGGCGCGTAGAGCGATACTCTCGCAGGCCTTTGCCGCATGGTGCGATCCGCGAGGGGAATATCGTTCTTCCCTCGCAAGTATCGCAGGCGCTGGCGGACGCGCTGCACGAGTGCGGCACCGCTAACCGCCGTGCCGCACTGGCTTTGCCGTCGGGCTTGGTAATCCGGAAGATTTTGAGCGTGCCGGACGATCTGTCCGAGGAAGAGCTCGAGTCCCAAGTAGAGGCGGATGCCGAGGGCAGTCTGCCATTTTCACTGGATGAGCTGAGATTGGATTTCGCGCTCATCGGGCCGTCTGCTGGCGAGCAAGGGAAAAACGACGTGATGCTGGTAGCCGCGCGTAGGGAAAAAATCGATGAGCGTCTGGCAGTGGCCGAGGCTGCGGGATTGCATACAGTCGCCATCGACATGGAGACGCAGGCACTACTGCAGGCCGTGGCTCTGCATGATTGGAGCGCTGCTGTCAGTGCTTCTCAGACGGCAGCTGCATCGGCAGAGCGATCGCCATTTGCGCTGGTGCAGCTGGGCAGAGATTCTAGCCAGTTTTCCGTGATCCGCCGGGGACAGGTGATCTTCGAACGTGAGCTGAGCGTTGGACTGCACAAACTCGAGCAAGAGGTCAGCCGTCGCCCCGAGCAGGTGACTGCGCTCTCCGAAGCCTTTCACGACATGGTGTGTCAGGAGCTGCGGCGCGCGATGCAGCTGCATGCGAGTGCTACCGATCACACCGAAGTCAAATGGCTGTTGCTCGCCAGCGCGACGGACATGCTGCCCAGCCTACCCGTAGTGATCAGCGATCGTCTGTCGATATCGGTGCAGCTTGCCAATCCGTTCAGTGCGATGGAGCATAACTCTGGCGTGAGCGAGCAGGCGTTACAGGCAGATGCGTCTTCCTGTCTGGTTGCTTGCGGTTTGGCGATGTTGCGCACGCCGTCATGATTCGAATCAATTTTCTTCCATGGCGGGAGGATGAGCGCCGTCAGAAAAAGCAATTATTCCAGCGACAGCTGGTGTTATGCAGCTTGCTGGGTATGAGCATCGTCTTTGTGATCTGGTTCATCAACGAGCGACGACTTCAGACTCAGGCGGAACGCAATGCATGGCTGGGTTCTCAGATCGCCTCGTTGGATATCCGCTTGCGAGAGATCGCTAGCCTCCGGCGTGATATTCAGGCGCTGCAGGCGCGTCAGCATGCCGTCGAGGCGCTGCAGGCAGGGCGTCATCAGCCAGTGCATCTGTTTCAGGAGTTGGCGGCGCGCACGCCCGATGGCGTCATGCTCAAATCGCTGGCACAGGGGGACCACTTGTCACTCTCCGGCTACGCTGTCTCGAACGGGCGCGTATCCGAGCTCTTGCGCAATCTTGATCCGGTGCGTACCCGCCTCCCTACAGCGCAGCCCGAGCTGGTCGAGATCAAATCAGCCAGCTTTGGCGAGGGCAGAGAAGCGCGCAAGCTGTTCGAATTCACGATCACACTCCCTGCTGCAAAGTCCTCACCCGTTGCAGGCAGGCCATGAGTGAGACCCTGACACTGTCCGTTGGTGGTGTGGACGTCTGGGTGCGGCAATTCAGGGGATTGCGCGAACAGGCTCCCGGGCTCTGGCCATTACTGCCGCGACTGACCCTGCTGCTGACAGTGATTGCCGCCGTCATTCTCGGTGGCGCATGGTTGTTGTGGATGAGCCAGTGGGACGGGATCGAACAAGGTCGCGCAGAAGAAGAAAAACTCAGAACCGCTTTTCGCGAAAAAGTCCGGCAGTCACAGAATCTCGAGATGTTACGCACGCAAAAAACCTACGTGGTGGCCGAGGTAGCGAAACTCGAGCGGCAACTGCCAGGAAAGGCAGAGATGGATGCGATGCTCTCCGAGATCAATCAGGCGGGAGTCAGTCGCGGACTTCAGTTCGAGCTGTTCAAGCCGGGGCAGGTACGGCTTACCGAGCACTATGCAGAGCTGCCGATCGATATACGCATGTCGGGCAGCTATCACGCACTGGCCGGTTTTGTCAGCGATATCGCCAATCTTCCGCGCATCGTGACGATGGATCACCTCATGATCACGCGGCAAAAAGAGAGCTTAGCATTTCAGGCCGTCGCCCACACCTATCGCTATCTTGACCCAGCAGAGAGCCAGCAATTTCTGGCGCAACAGTCAGAAACAAGCAAACAGAAAGAGAAAGGACGTTATCCGTGAAACGGCTGCGACAACGATCCGTTTTCTCCGGTGTCCTGTGCTTCGTTCTGACAGGATGCAGCGGGTCCGAAGATGACGCGTTACACGCATGGATGGAGAAAGTTCGCCACGAGACCGCGCCAGCTCCAGTCATTGCGCCCGATCCCCTCGTGATAAGACCAGTCATCTACAGCCCTGCAGACCATCGCGATCCCTTTGAAGCCGGGAAGATCACGGTACTCTCCGGCGTGCCAGGAGGCGGGCCGCAGCCGGATCTGAAAAGGATACGGGAACCGCTGGAATCCTACCCCCTAGACAGTCTTCGCATGGTTGGGAGTTTGCTCAGACGCGGGCAAGCGGTTGCACTGGTCCAGGCCGACAAGCTGATTTATCAGGTGCGCACTGGGCATCATCTCGGACAAGACCAGGGCAAGGTCATCAATATTTCCGATACGACGATCGATATCGAAGAAACCGTGCAGGAATCCGCAGGCACGTGGACGACACGCAAAGTACAACTTGCGATTCAGAGTGGTAAATGAGTCGCGTTATTCATCAGATCCTTACCGCCTTGATGTGCCTGCTGATCGGGGTGTTGCCCTCAGGGGCGGCCCGCGCAGAGCCGAATGCGATTACGGAGATACAGGCAGTTCGCGAGGGCCCGGTGCAGCAGCTGAAGCTAAGCTTCCGGCGAGCGCCAGCGATCGAAGCATCGAACTTCTCGACACCCAGCCCTCCCCGACTGGTGCTGGATTTCGCGGACACACTGAATGCGACAGGCCACGCCCGACAAGTACTTGATACGGGTGATCTGCGGCATGTCGATATCGTGCAGGTATCAGGACGAACCCGTTTGGTGCTGGCATTGAAACGCTCCCTTCCTTTTGCCAGCAGGGTGCAAGGCAATACACTGATACTCAGTTTTTCAGATGCCGCCACTTCAGCCGCTGGCGCGTCCGGCGCCACCGCCATCGCGGCGGGACGCAATGCAATACTGGATGTCGATTTTCGACGAGGCAGTAATGAATCAGGGCGTATCGTCGTTGATCTGTCGCAATCGCAGGCAGCGATCGACATTCGCCGACAAGGACAATCCCTCGTGATCGATTTCATGAAGACCAGTCTGCCGGATGTGCTGCGTCGGCGGCTGGACGTGAAAGATTTTGGTACGCCGGTGCAGAGCATCAGCACGAGCGCGCAAGGCGATATGGTGCGTTTGCTGATTGAACCGTCCGGGCAGTGGGAGCATACCGCCTGGCAAACCGACAAGCGGCTGGTGGTGGAGATTCGTCCTTGGCGTCCTGATGACGCGAAGACGTCTACTCACAGTCGAGGCTATCGAGGTGACAAGCTATCTCTGAATTTTCAGAATATCGAAGTGCGCGCGTTGTTGCAGGTCATTGCAGATTTCACCGGCTTGAATGTAGTGGCTAGCGATAGCGTGAGCGGGCAACTGACCTTGCGGCTCAAGGATGTGCCCTGGGATCAGGCGCTGGATATCGTGATGCAGGCGCGTGGACTGGATATGCGCCGCAATGGCAATGTGCTGTGGATTGCGCCCAAGGATGAGTTGCTGACCAAGGAGCGTCTCGAGCTGGAGCAGAAGGCACAGATTTCTGAACTTGAGCCCTTAGTCACCGAGACATTTCAGCTCAATTATCAGAAAGCCGATGCCTTTCGCCAGGTGTTCGGGCTCGATGGTCAAGTTGGCCGCGGGAGTATTTTGTCACGTCGCGGTAGCGCATCGGCCGAGCCACGCACCAATAAATTGTTCGTCACCGACACGCCCAGTCGTCTTGAGGAGGTGCGCAAGCTGATCCAGCTAACCGATGTGCCTACGCGGCAGGTGATGATCGAGGCGAGGATTGTCGAAGCGGATGACAGCTTCAACCGGAATCTTGGAGCCAAACTGGGTTTTGTCGATCTGCGTGCCATTAACAACAATGGACCGGCCGGCGTCAATCTGTCGAATTCGACGCGGCTTGCGATCACTGGAAATTATCTAGGCGTGGGTGAACAAACGCAGCAGACTAGGGTGACCGACAAGAGTTTCATACCGAATACGCAATTTGTCGACCTTCCAGCGAACAGCATAGGTACCGCCACTGCTGCGAATGTCGCAGTCAGTCTGTACTCCGCTGGCGCAAGCCGCTTCCTGAATCTCGAATTATCGGCACTGGAATCCGAGGGCAAAGGCAAGATCATTTCTAGTCCACGCGTAGTCACCGCCGATCAGCAGGCTGCAGTGATCGAGCAGGGCGAAGAAATTCCTTATCAGCAGGCGACCAGCAGCGGTGCGACATCGGTGCAATTCAAGAAAGCCAATCTGAAGCTGGAGGTCACGCCGCAGATCACGCCGGATGGTCAGATCATTCTGATGGTCGATGTCGCCAAGGATTCACGCGGCACGCCGGTGGGCAACAGCTTTGCGATTAATACCAAGCATGTGAAGGCGAATGTGCAAGTTGAAAATGGTGGCACAGCGGTCTTGGGCGGCATTTTTACTCAAGACGAGCAAGAAAGCCGGTTCAAGGTACCTTTCTTTGGCGACATTCCCATTATTGGTCATCTGTTCCGCAAGACCAGTCGTTCCCGGGTCCGTTCCGAGCTCCTGATTTTCATCACGCCCAGAGTGATCACGGATCCGACGGCGATGCAGTGACTGCATGGCGACGAGGCGGTGACTCCTGAGCATCTTGACCGAGCAAGCCACGGCAGGCGAATGAGATAAACTGTCATTTTTCCTGCGGAAATCCCGGCGTGCGTGCACGCTGTCGGCTGGCATGCTGAATTCAACAACCAATATTTTTCTGGTCGGACTGATGGGCTCGGGTAAGACCACCATCGGCCGAGCGTTGGCCAAGCGACTGAACAAGCGCTTCATCGATGCCGACCACGAAATCGAGTCGCGCACGGGCGCTTCTATTCCTCTGATTTTCGAGATCGAAGGCGAGGCCAGTTTCCGCCAGCGAGAGGCTGACGTAATCCGTGATCTGACCGCACAGGAGGGTATTGTGCTGGCGACCGGGGGCGGGGCGGTGCTGAATGAAATCAGTCGTCGTTTGCTGAAGGAACGCGGCATCGTGGTTTACCTGCGTGCATCAGTCAGCAGCATTTTGCAGCGCACCAGTCATGATCGCAATCGGCCCCTGCTGCAGACCGCAGATCCCAAGGCCCGTATCGAAGAACTGTCGCAGCAGCGTGGACCACTGTATCAGGAAGTCGCGCACATTACGGTGGAGACAGGGCGGCCGAATGTGCAGTCGGTCGTGCAAAACATCCTTGCCCAACTCGAAAAACACGCTCCTGCCGACGAGGCACATGCCGCGTCTGGCAATGAAAGCCCTGCAGATCAATCATGAAGCCCACCACGGAAGTCTTTGCCGAACTGACGGTTGCGCTCGATGAACGCAGCTATCCTATCGTCATTGGTCGCCATCTACTGGAAAACACAGATTTCGCGCGGTGTATCCCCGGCAGGCGGGTGGCCATCGTCACCAATACCGAGGTGGCGCCACTGTACCTGGACAAGCTGACCTCCATGCTGGAATCCGCCGGCAAGCGCTGCATTGCCGTCGTGCTGCCGGACGGCGAAGAAGAAAAAAACGTCGATAACCTGATGCGCATCTTCGATGCGCTGTTGCAGAACAAATGCGATCGCAAGACCACACTGCTAGCGCTGGGCGGTGGCGTCATCGGTGATATGACCGGCTTTGCCGCAGCGACCTACATGCGCGGCGTGCCCTTCGTGCAGGTCCCGACCACATTACTCGCGCAAGTCGATTCCTCCGTGGGCGGCAAGACCGCGATCAATCATCCGCTGGGCAAGAACATGATAGGCGCGTTCTACCAGCCGCAATCCGTGCTGGCCGATATCGCCACGCTGATGTCGCTGCCACCGCGCGAGCTATCCGCCGGCTTGGCAGAAGTGATCAAGCATGGTGCCATCATCGACGCCAGTTTTTTTCGCTGGCAGGAAGACCATATGCACCAACTGATGGCGCGCGACGATCAAGCACTCGCCCATGCGATTCGTCGTTCTTGCGAGATCAAAGCTGACGTGGTTCGTCAGGATGAGCGTGAAGACGGATTGCGCGCGATACTCAATTTCGGTCATACCTTCGGTCATGCGATTGAGGCCGGTCTAGGCTATGGCGAGTGGCTGCATGGCGAGGCGGTTGGTTGCGGCATGGTGATGGCAGCTGATTTGTCGGCCCGACTCGGTTATCTCGATCCGGCCGATCGCGATCGAATCATTGCGCTGGTTCGCGCTGCCGGTCTGCCCACGGTGGCGCCCGATCTGGGCATCGATCGCTGGCTGGAACTGATGGAAGTCGACAAAAAAAATGAGAATGGAAAGATTCGTTTCATCCTGCTCAAACCGCTGGGTACTGCAACGATTACCGGTGTGCCGTCCGATATGCTGGCAGCCACGCTGAGAGACTGCGTCAAACGCTGACCGTGAACGAAGAGGCAAGACCAAACTCCCATGACGCCTGACTTCGACGCCCATCTTGCTCCGTATGCCGCCCGTGCCGCGACCTCTCGCGGACGCAGCTTCAGCGAGGCTGTCTCGGCCACACGCAGCGAATACCAACGAGACCGCGACCGCATCATTCACTCGACTGCTTTCCGTCGGCTTGAATACAAGACGCAGGTCTTCGTCAATCATGAGGGTGACCTTTTTCGTACGCGTCTGACGCACAGCATCGAGGTCGCACAGATCGCTCGCTCGCTGGCGCGCAATCTGATGCTCAATGAAGATCTGGTTGAGGCGATCTCGCTTGCGCATGATCTCGGGCACACACCGTTTGGTCACGCCGGGCAGGATGCGCTCAACGCCTGCATGAAAGATTACGGTGGCTTTGAACACAACCTGCAAAGCCTGCGTGTGGTTGACACGCTTGAGCAACGCTATGGTGCGTTTGATGGACTTAATCTGACCTTTGAGACACGCGAGGGCATACTCAAACACTGCTCATTACCCAACGCGCAACAACTGGGCGATGTCGGCCGTCGTTTCATAGAAAAAAAGCAGCCCAGTCTCGAGGCGCAGCTGGCCAATCTGGCCGATGAGGTCGCCTACAACAATCACGACATTGATGACGGGCTGCGCTCAGGTCTGCTGACGGTACAGCAGATGAGTGATGTCAGCCTGTTCGCGCGTTACCACGCCGAAGTAGAAAAGCTTTTTCCCGGTATCAGCGGCCGTCGCGCGATTAATGAAACCGTTCGACGAATGATCAATGCACTGGTCGAGGACTTGATCCATAGCTCAAGAGCGAACATTCGCAATGCCGGAGTGACCTCGATTGACGATGTTCGCAATGCGCCGCCGCTGATTGCTTTCTCGGACACGATGAAAGCAGAGGCACAGGAGCTCAAACGGTTTCTGCGAAAAAACCTGTATCAGCACTATCAGGTCAATCGCATGACGAGCAAGGCGCGCCGTATTGTCACTGACTTGTTCGGGATTTTTATCACCGAGCCGCAGCTTTTGCCGCACGACTACCAACTGCCGGATGACGATACGCCTGAGCAGGCGCGCAAGGTCGCTGACTATATTGCCGGTATGACCGATCGCTATGCGATGCGTGAGTATCGCCGCTTGTTTGCGGTTGACGAGATCTGATCCGAATTTACTCGGCGATTTATTTCAAATCGCGCAACGGATGCGCATAATCCGGCCAAGCCGATTCGAAGAACCGTTCGACCATGGTTGCGCTGACTTCTTCCAGCGTCGCCGGATTCCAGCGAGGTGAATGATCTTTGTCGATTGCCAGCGCACGCACGCCTTCGATCACTTCACCATGCTCGAAACAGCGCCTGACCATCGTGCGCTCCATGCGCAGACAGTCGGCGATATCCATGGTCGCTGCGCGCCGCAGCTGCGACAGCGTCACGCACATCATCAGCGGTGATTTCTTTTTCATTGACTCTAACGCGGTAGTAGCAAACTCGCCGGCGTCTCTCGCCAGCGAGGCCATGATTGCTGGCACGGTGTCTGCGCTGAAGTGACGCTCTATTGCATCGCGTGATGCAGCCAGCGAAGAGGTCGAGGGATCAGCCTGTGAGTAAAAGGGAGCCGCGAAGCTCCGTACCGCCTCTCGCAGATCGCCCTTGGCCTCGGCGATCAGCGCATGCAATGCAGGTAATTCGGAGGAGGGCACGAAGACATCCGCCAGATCGGCATAAATTGCGTCAGCCGCGCCGATGATGGTGCCAGTCACGCCCAGATACGTGCCCAGCTTGCCGGTGGCACGCGAGAGGAAATGGCCGCCGCCCACATCCGGGAACAGTCCGATCCCGACCTCGGGCATCGCCATCTTTGTGCGCTCAGTCACGATACGCAATCGGGCCTGTGGCCCGGCCTGTGCGATACCCATACCGCCGCCCATCACCACGCCATCCATCAGCGCGACATACGGCTTGGGGTAGTGATGGATAAGGTAGTTCAGTGAATATTCTTCGGTAAAGAAATCTTCGATCAGCGCTGCCCCGCCAGTCGCGCTGGCCATGCCTTTCTGATGAAAGAAACGTATGTCACCGCCGGCGCAGTAGGCTTTTTCGCTGCTGCTATGAGCGAAAACAGCACTGATCGTTGCATCATCCCGCCATTCCTGCAAGGCAGTGGTCATCGCGCGAATCATGTCGAGCGATAGGGAATTCAGCGCGGCTGGTCGGTTCAGGCTGATGACGCCGGTGCGGCCACTGACGTGGATTTGAACAAATTCGGTCATGTCTTGGCTCGGGCGGTCACCTGCGAGTGCGCCCTTGTTCTTGATTGAAAAACCGAAGTGTATCGGTATTCAGCCGGCCGAGATTCAAAACGCGGAAAGCCTGTCTTGGGTACGTGGAAAAGACAAGCGGCGATAAAAAAGGGCGCATGCGCGCCCTTGTATAGGTGACCGTCAGCCGCGGCCCTGCTCAGGCCACTTCCGTCGTCGGCCCCTCATAGCGGCGGATGCCTTCATGCTGATGATCCTGTATTCGACCCTTGTGCTTGAGCACCTGACGATCAAGCTTGTCCATCAGCAGATCAATGGCGGCGTACATATCCTGGGCTTCGCTCTCGACATGAAAATCCTTGCCGCGCGTGTGCAAGTTGATTTCGACACGCTGGCGTTTTTCTTTTTCGGTGATGCTGTCGACGGAAAGAATGACCGAAATATCGATCACGTTGTCAAAATGTCGCTTGATGCGTTCCAGTTTGTTTTGCACATACTCCCGCAATGCGGGAGTCAGGTCCAGATGATGTCCGCTGATTTTCAGGTTCATACACAGCACTCCTTGGCGTAGCGTCGCTGGAGGATCCGGCACGACCGCCGGCGGCGGGCCGGACGGATAGCAGCGACGGTGAAAAAACTGGAAAAACGTTGAAGACTACAGGGACTTGCGTAGATTAACGGGCGGGATCTTGAGGGCTTCGCGATACTTGGCGACAGTACGCCTCGCAACGACCATACCCTGTTCAGCTAGCATGTCCGTGATCTTGCTGTCGGAGAATGGATTTTTCGGGTCCTCGGCTCCTATCAGTTGTTTAATCAATGCGCGTATCGCTGTCGACGATGCCTCACCGCCCGCTTCGGTGGCTACATGGCTGCCGAAAAAGTATTTCAACTCATACATGCCATGCGGCGTCAGCATGTATTTCTGTGTGGTTACACGAGAAATAGTACTCTCATGCAGACCCAGTGTATCAGCTATTTCGCGCAGCACAAGCGGTCGCATCGCCACTTCGCCATGCGAGAAAAAATTACGTTGACGATCTACTATCGCCTGCGACACCCGAAGGATGGTATCGAAGCGCTGCCGCATATTTTTGATCAGCCACTTCGCTTCCTGCAGTTGCGATGAGAGCGAGCCCTCGCCCTTGTTTTGCTTGAGGATATTTGCGTACATCGCATTCACCCGCAGCTTGGGCATGACCTCTCGGTTGAGACTGACTTGCCAGTCATTCCTTGCGCGTTTGACAATCACGTCCGGTACGACATAATCCGACGCATCCCCGGCATATGCCGCTCCGGGATGCGGATTACAGCGCTTGATCACAGCCTGTGCTTCGCGCAAGTCTTCGTCGTCGCAATCCAGTGCTTTTTTCAGCTTGTTGAACTCGCGCTGCGCGAAGAGTTCGAGATGGTTTTCCACCAGCGTCAGGGCCATCCGGCGCGTAACGAAAGGCACTTTTTCCATTCGCCGAATTTGTATCGCCAGGCACTCGGATGCATTACGCGCGCCGACACCCGCCGGGTCGAAGCTTTGCATGAGTTTCAGCGCGACCATCAGTTCTTCAGGCTCGATGTCCAGCTCCTCCGGCAGGCGCGCATGGATCTCGTCCAGCGATTCTTCCAGATAGCCATTGTCATCAAGCGCATCGATCAGCAATTCCACCAGCGCGCGGTCGCGCCGGTTGTCCACGGTGACCGACAGCTGTTCCAGCAGATGCTCGCGCAGCGTCGACTCATGCGCTTCCAGCTGGGGCCGGCCATTGTCATCTTCCGGCGCCTTGGACGAGCGCGAGACATCGTCAAAGCTCCAGTCTGCTTCATTGCTGCCGCCGGCTTCCTCCGCGCCGCCTTCGCCACCCTCGCCGGCGGGTGGGCCCTCATAGCTAGCTTCGGGGGTGTCGCCAGCTTCGCCGACGGGCTGCTCACCTGTCGGGGCGGACAAAGGTGCCTGACTGATGACGCCATCGCCTAGCAGACGCACCGAATGATCGAGAGGATCATCCATGCGCTCCAGTAGCGGATTGTCCGCCAGCATGGTCTCGAGCTCCTGATGCAGTTCCAGCGTGGACAACTGCAGCAGACGAATGGACTGCTGCAGCTGAGGGGTCAGCGCCAGATGCTGCGATACGCGAAGCTGTAGCGTCTGTTTCATCGTGAGAGCTACATCCTGAAATGTTCGCCGAGGTAAACCCGTCGTACCGATTCATTGCCGATGATTTCCTCTGGATTGCCGGAGGCCAGCACCGATCCCTGATTGATGATGTAGGCGCGGTCGCAGATACCCAGTGTTTCACGCACGTTGTGGTCCGTGATCAGCACGCCGATGCCGCGCTCTTTCAAGAAGCGCACGATGCGTTGTATCTCGATGACAGCGATCGGATCGACACCTGCGAATGGCTCGTCCAGCAGGATGAAGCGCGGATCAGTCGCCAGTGCGCGAGCGATCTCGACGCGGCGTCGCTCGCCACCTGACAGTGATAGCGCCTTGCTGTCGCGAAGCTTTTCGATCTGCAGCTCGGCCAGCAGCGCATCCAGGCGCTGCTCGATATCTTTACGCGACAGGGCTTTGCCACCGCGCTTCTGAAGCTCCAGCACGGCGCGAATATTGTCCTCGACCGACAGCTTGCGGAACACGGATGCTTCCTGGGGAAGATATGACAGCCCGCGCTCGGCGCGACTGTGGATCGGCAGGCTGGAGATGCTGTCGCCATCGAGCAGGATCTCGCCACCCTCCGATGGCACAAGGCCGACGATCATGTAGAACGAGGTGGTTTTTCCTGCGCCATTCGGCCCCAGCAGACCAACGACTTCGCCACTGGCCACGTCGAGTGACACGTCCTGCACGACTTGTCGTGCGCCATAGCTCTTTTGCAGGCCGCGAACTGTCAGCATACTGGCCGGGTTGGCGCTCATTAATTGCCTTTCTCCGGATTGCGAGGCTGAAGGGTTGCCCGCACCCTGCCGCCTCCCGGCTTGCTCTCGCCGGAGGTGGAATTGCTGACGGAGTAGAACTCTGCCCGGCTGTCGTAAGAGATGAATTCACCCTCGACCTCATCGGTTACGCGCGCGCCATCCAGCATTTTCACTTTCGCTTGCCTGAATAGCTTGGCGACCTCGGTCTTGGTATCGTATTCGATGCGGTCCGCGGCGCTACCCTCGATCCATAGATCTTTGCCGCCGTCGCGTTTTTGACGGAACTTGGTCGAGCCACCGGGAGGCGCGTACAGCGTCGCATACTGATGACCGGCCTGATCCTGGCGCACCAGCAGTTTGTCGGCATGCATCACCAGCGTACCGCGCGTGAGCACGACATTGCCGATGAAGGTGTTGGTCTGCTTGGCCTCGTCATAGAACATCTGGTTGGCCTCGACATTAGTCGGCTTGCTGAAATCTGCCTTTTCGGCGTGTGCTAGCCGTGTGCCATTCAGCATGACGAGCGAGGAGAGTAAGACAAGAGTGGCGAGAGTATTTTTTTTCATGGTCTGCGCATCCTGGGTATATTTGTTCAGCGCGGTGATTCATAAAAACCAGTGACTCTGCTTTGCAGGGTCAGCTGACGCTTGGCGTTGTCCGCGACCATACCGGTGCCAGCGAGCCGAGACTCACCAACATGTATCACCACCGGTCGGTCTGTTTTCACCAGATCGCTATCCGGCAGCGCCAGCATGTAGTCGGACTCGACTACCAGCGAGTCGGAAGCGCGCGTTTGCGGACGCTCCAGCCGAACCTCGTCATACAAATGCAGCTCGCGCTGCTGCTTGGTGATCGTCGCGCGCTGCGCCCGCAGTGTCATCGGACTGCTTTTTGCCGAGAAGCTGCGCACCGTGGGGTGCTCGATCACGCTACTGTCATCGGCGGGATAATGCACCAGCTTCTTGCCAGTGATCAGGTACTGCGCCTTGCCGTTCGGTGCTAGTCGTGTGTAGCTGAAATCCTCGACGAAATAATCCGGATCAGTGCGCGCCGTTGTCGGTCGCGCTTCATCCCCGCCGCGCAAGGCGACTTCCAGCGCCCAGAAGCTGGCCGCCGCCAGCAATGAGCCGAAGGCCAGCAGCAGCAGCGCAGGATAGCGGCGACGAGTATGTTCACTCATGTCAGATACGGCGCTAGCGCCGCCTCGTAACTGCCCTGCGCACGCAGGATGAAATCACAGACATCGCGCACCGCACCTCGTCCGCCGCCGACTCTGGTCACATAGTGCGCGCGTCGAATGACTTCAGGATGTCCGTTAGGCACACTGGCAGCAAAACCCACGCGTGTCATTACGGGGAGATCGATGACGTCATCGCCCATAAAGCCACAGGCTTCGTGATGCAAGTTTGCTTCGTTTGCAGTACGTTCAAAAGCCGAGCGTTTGTCATGCACCCCTTGAAGAAGCACGCTGATGCCGAGATCTGCCGCGCGCCGAGCAACGATTGGCGATTCGCGCGCGCTGATGATGGCGGTTTTTACTCCGTTCTGTTGTAGCAGTTTGATGCCGTGACCATCGAGTACATGAAAGGTCTTGATCAATTCGCCTTCGGGGCCGTAGCGCAGTCCGCCATCGGTGAGTACGCCGTCAACGTCAAATATCATTAGTTTGACGCGCCTGGCGCGTTCTGTAACGGAGAGCGGGGCGTTGTCGGCCATCAGATCACCTTGGCTCGGGTGAGGTCATGGATATGCAAGGCGCCGACCAACTTGCCACTGTCTTCTGCGACGAGAACCTGGTTGATGCGGTGCTGCTCCATCAGTTCCACCGCATCCACGGCCAACTGCTGCGGGCCGACCCGGCGCGGGTTCTTGTGCATCACGTCGCTGATCGGCGTCTTTGAAAAGTCCTTGCCTTGCTCGATCAGACGGCGTAAGTCGCCATCAGTGAATATGCCGAGCACATGAAACTGATCATCGACAATTGCGGTCATCGCCATACCCTTGCGCGTGACTTCCAGTAATGCTGCTGGCAGTAACACATCGGCTTTTACGGCAGGTATCTCGCTGCCGGTGCGCATCACATCGCGGACATAAGTGAGCAGACGGCGGCCCAGCGCACCGCCCGGATGTGAACGGGCGAAGTCTTCTTCACGAAAACCGCGCGCATCCAGCAGCGCCACTGCCAGCGCATCGCCCATGGCCAGTGTCGCGGTCGTGCTGGCCGTCGGCGCGAGATTGAGGGGGCAGGCTTCTTTGGCAACGGCCACATTCAGATGCACATCTGCCAGTCGGGCCAATGAGGATTCAGGTCGGCCAGTCATTGAGATCAGTTTTGCGCCCAGCCGTTTGATGACGGGCAGAATGGCCATCAGCTCTTCGGACTCGCCGGAATTCGAGATCGCGATAAAGGCATCTGCGTTCGTCACCATGCCTAGATCACCATGGGCGGCTTCGCCCGGGTGCACGAACAGCGCCGGGGTTCCGGTAGAGGCGAGAGTGGCAGCGATCTTGCGTCCGATGTGACCGGACTTGCCCATGCCCGAGACCACCACCCGACCACGGCAATGCAGGAGCAGAGCGGTGGCGCGTGCGAAGTCCTCGTGTTCGGTAGAGGCAAGCCGTGCTTTGAGTGCCAGGATGGCGTCGGCTTCTATCTGAAGAGTGTCCCGGGCCAGCTGCAGCGCACGTTGCGCGCGGCTGTTGTCAAATTGCTGCGAGGATGTTTTCTCATGGGTTACACTCATGCGCAGAGTATAGCCCAATATCTAAAGCAAAAAACCTGCCAGACGCAAAAGATCGAGCCCCAGCGGCATCCCGTTGCACTGGCGATTGATTGAGCAGGAGTCCCACGGATCCTCATGAATTCACCTCTGGAACTGACGCTCATTCTGCTGGTAGCCGCTGTGCTGGGCGTGGTCGCGTTCCGAATGATGAATCTGCCGCCCATGCTTGGTTACCTGTCGGTCGGCATATTGATCGGGCCGCATGCGCTGGGGCTTGCTGCCAACAGTCAGGCGACGCACCTGCTGGCTGAGTTCGGCGTCGTGTTTCTGATGTTCTCCATCGGCCTGGAATTCTCATTACCCAAGCTCAAGTCGATGCGGCGCAGCGTGTTCGGCCTGGGCATGGCCCAGGTCGTCGTGACCATCTTGGTGACCATGCTGTGCGGCGGGCTGATGGCCAAGCTGCTGCCAAAAATTTTCGACATCGGCTGGAGTGCCTCGTTCGCGTTGGGTGGCGCGCTCTCGATGTCATCCACCGCGATCGTCATCAAGCTGTTGACAGAGCGGCTCGAATTGGAAAGCGAGCATGGCCGTCGTATCGTCAGCATTCTGCTGTTTCAGGATCTGGCCGTTGTGCCGCTGATAATTCTTGTCCCATCGCTCGCGCGGCCCGGACCAGACATTGTCGAAGATTTGTTGATCGCCGGACTGAAAGCCGCTTTCGTTCTTTTCATTCTGCTGTACTTCGGTCAGGCATTGCTGCATCGCTGGTTTCAAATTGTGGTGCGCCGGCGCTCGCATGAATTATTCATGCTCAACCTGCTGCTGATCACGCTCGGCGCTGCATGGATCACAGAGGTCGCTGGATTGTCGATGGCACTTGGTGCATTCGTCGCTGGCATGCTGATCTCCGAGACCGAGTTCCGGATACAGGTCGAGGAAGACATCAAACCTTTCCGAGATGTCCTGCTTGGGCTGTTCTTCATCAGTGTCGGGATGATGCTCGACATGGGTCTGGTATTCAATAACCTGCTGCTGGTTCTGGTGTTGCTAACGATTCCGCTGCTGCTGAAGTTCGGATTGATTGCACTGCTGGCGCGTGTGTTCGGCGCATCTCCAGGCGTCGCCTTGCGCACGGGTCTCGGCCTTGCTCAGGGTGGTGAGTTCGGTTTTGTGCTGATCAATCAAGCTGGCGGACTGGGCCTGGTCGATCCCGGGCTGGTGCAGCTGATCCTTGCGGCGATGGTGCTGTCGATGCTGATCACACCCTTTGTGTTTTCGAACATGGATAATCTGGTGATGAAGCTGGCGACCAACGAGTGGATGCAGCAGTCGCTGAATCTTACCCGGATTGCAAGCCGCACAATGAAAGAAGAGCAGCATGTGATCATCGCAGGCTTTGGCCGCAGTGGCCAAAGCCTTGCCAAGCTGCTGGAGGAAGAGAACGTTCCCTATCACGCTCTGGATCTTGATCCCGAGCGCGTGACCGAAGCGCAGAGCGCCGGTGCAGACGTGTCATACGGCGATGCCACTCGACGCGAGAGCCTGATCGCCGCCGGTATTCACCGGGCAGCCGCGATCGTCATTACCTACGCTGATACGCAGGCAGCGCTCAAGACACTGCATTTCGTCCACGAGCTGGCGCCTGCCTTGCCGGCCATCGTGCGTAGTGTCGGAGAGGATGATCTGGACATCCTGCGCGCTGCCGGCGCTGATGAAGTCGTGCCCGAGGCAATGGAGGGTAGCCTGATGCTGGCTTCGCACGCCTTGCTGCTCAAAGGCGTGCCTCTACAGCGCGTGATTCAGCGCGTTCAGGCGACTCGAAGCGAGCGGTATGCCTCGCTGCGAGGTTATTTCCATGGACAGGATGACGCAGCCGATGATGATGAGCACTTGCAGGTTCGACTGCACTCCGTCGCTCTGCATGAGAAAGCCTGTGCGATCGGCGTGTCGCTGGAGCAGCTGAATCTGTCTCAGCTCGGTGCCGAGATCACCGCCGTGCGACGTGGCAGGACACGTATTCCTTTTTCGCCCGACACGGTGCTTCAGGCAGATGACGTGGTCGTGCTGCGCGGCGCTGCGGCCGCGCTGGAGCGTGCAGAAAAGCGCCTGCTGGAAAAGTAAAGCTCAACACACTGCTCATGGAAGTCTTTCAACGTATTCTCGGCATCATCTTGCCAGTGTTTCTGATGATTGCCGCAGGTTACGGTTACACGCGTTTGCGTGGTGAGACTGTCAAGAACGATCTCGCCGCAGTCAATCGGCTCAGTGTCGAGCTGTTGTGTCCGTTGCTGCTGTTCTCCGCGCTGGCCTCGAAGGATTTCGATCTGCTGGCGAATCTGCCGCTGATCGTTGCCGGCACGCTGGTCGCGCTGGGCTCAGCGCTGCTGTCCTGGCCCGTCGCACGGCTGCTGGGCTATGACCCCCGCACTTTTGTACCGCCGATGATGTACAACAATTGCGGCAATATGGGTTTGCCGCTCGCCGTGCTAGCCTTCGGCTCGACGGGACTGTCAGAGGCGGTGGCGTTGTTCATGGCGTGCAGCCTCATATACTTCACCGCGGGCATACGCTTGCTCGAGAGTGGCCGGCAAGGGCCGCGGCGCGCGACGTTGCGCATGTTCGCTAGCCCCATGATGCTCGCCATGATGACCGGCATGTTGTTCGCTGCTTTCCGGGTGCCGCTGCCGGAGTTTCTGCTGCAGGCACTGCGACTGCTGGGTGAGGCCAGCATTCCGTTGATGCTGCTTGCGCTCGGTGTGCGCATGGCGGATGTGAGTTTCAAGAGCTGGCGCATTGGCTTGGTGGGCGCGGTAGTGTGCCCACTGTCCGGATTGGCTTGTGCGTCCTTGCTTGAGCTAGTGATTCCCCTTAACGCGATTCAGCGCGGACAGCTCTTCCTGTTCGCTTCACTGCCGCCCGCAGTGTTCTGCTTCATCATCGCCGAGGCCTACAAGCAGGAGCCCGAGAAGGTCGCTGCCATCGTGATGCTGGGGAATCTGGCGGCGCTGGCGTTTGTGCCGCTGGGCTTGTGGCTGGGGATGTGAAAAAAACGGGCGTCACGCCCGCTTCTTTTCCTTCTTTGTCATCAGCATGGGCGCCAGATACTTGCCGGTAAAGCTCGCGGGATTCTTTGCTACCTGCTCCGGCGTCCCGGTCGCAATGATCTGACCACCGCCGGCGCCTCCTTCCGGGCCCAGGTCAACGATCCAGTCAGCGGTCTTGATCACGTCCAGGTTGTGCTCGATGATTACCACGGTATTGCCTTGATCACGCAAGCGGTGAATCACTTTCAGCAGTAGCGCGATGTCATGGAAGTGCAGGCCGGTGGTGGGCTCGTCAAGTATGTACAGCGTGCGACCAGTGTCGCGCTTTGATAGCTCCAAAGACAGTTTCACCCGCTGCGCTTCGCCACCTGACAAGGTGGTCGCGCTTTGGCCAAGACGGATATAGCCCAGACCCACATCGAGCAAGGTCTGCAGCTTACGCGCAATCAGCGGTACCGGTTTAAAGAACACATGCGCATCTTCGACCGTCATCGCCAGCACTTCGGAAATGTTCTTGCCCTTGTAATGTACCTCTAGCGTTTCGCGATTGTAGCGCTTGCCGTGGCAGACATCGCATGGCACATAGACATCCGGGAGGAAGTGCATCTCGACCTTCAGCACACCATCGCCCTGACAAGCTTCGCAGCGACCGCCTTTGACATTGAAAGAAAAACGGCCTGCGGTGTAGCCCCGCTCCTTCGCCTGCGGTACGGTGGAGAACAGTTCGCGTATAGGCGTGAATACGCCGGTGTAGGTCGCAGGATTTGAGCGCGGCGTGCGGCCAATTGGCGCCTGGTCTACCGAGATCACTTTGTCGAAATGCTCGAGCCCGCTCACAATGTCATACGGCGATGGCTCGGTCTGCGAGCCGTACAGATGGCGAGCTAGCAGGTGATAAAGCGTGTCATTAACCAGCGTGGATTTGCCCGAGCCGGAAACGCCCGTCACGCAGGTCAGCAAGCCCACCGGCAGCTCAAGCTTGACTGATTTCAGGTTGTTGCCTGTCGCGCCCTTGATCACCAGCTGCTTTTTGGGATCGGCGATCGTGCGGCGTTCCGGCAAGTCGATGGCCAGTGTGCCATTCAGGTATTGGGCAGTCAGCGATTCGCGATGCTTGACGATGTCCTCGAGCGTGCCCTGTGCGATCACTTTCCCGCCATGTACGCCGGCGCCAATGCCCATGTCAACGATGTGATCGGCGCAGCGGATCGCATCTTCATCATGCTCGACTACCAGCACCGTATTGCCGATGTCGCGTAAATGCTTGAGTGTTGCAATCAGCCTGTCGTTATCGCGCTGGTGCAGGCCGATCGATGGCTCATCCAGCACATACATGACGCCCGTTAGGCCCGAGCCGATCTGCGATGCGAGGCGAATCCGTTGCGCCTCGCCACCGGATAGTGTGTCTGCACTGCGCTCCAGCGACAGATAATCAAGGCCGACATTGTTCAGGAATTTCAGCCGCGAGATGATTTCCTTAATGATGCGATCGGCGATCTCTTTTTTCGCACCCTTGAGTTTGAGTTTCTCGAAGAATTCCAGCGTGTCGCGCAGCGGCATCGCAGCGACCTGATAGATCGCGCGCTGCTGTGGCCCATCACCGACTTTCACGAAACGAGCTTCGACGCGCAGACGCGCGCCATGGCACTCCGGACATTCTTTTTCATTGATGAACTTCGCCAGCTCTTCTTTGACTGCCATCGAATCTGTTTCGTGGTAGCGACGCTCGAGATTGTTCACCACACCCTCGAAAGTGTGCTCGCGAATGACCGTGCGGCCGCGCTCATTAATGTAGGCGAATGGCACCTTCTCCTTGCCGGAACCGTAAAGAACGACTTGCTGCGCCTTCTCTGGCAATTCTTCGAAAGGTGTATCAATATCGAATTTGTAGTACTTGGCCAGCGAGGACAACATCGTGAAATAGAATTGATTGCGCCGATCCCAGCCTTTCACCGCGCCCGAGGCAAGCGACAGATTGGGGAAAGCCACGATCCGTTTGGGATCAAAAAATTCTATATGTCCGAGACCGTCGCACTCAGGACAGGCGCCCATCGGATTGTTGAAGGAGAACAGTCTCGGTTCCAGTTCCTGCAATGAATAGCCGCAGGCTGGACAGGCAAACTTGTTTGAAAAAATCTGTTCCTTGCCGCTGTCCATGTCTATCGCAATCGCACGGCCTTCGGCCAGACGCAGCGAGGTTTCGAAGCTTTCTGCGAGACGCTGCTTGATGTCGGCGCGAATTTTCACGCGGTCAATCACGACATCAATGGTGTGCTTTTCGTTTTTTTTCAGCTTGGGCAGCGAATCGGCTTCGAAGATCTTCGCAGCACCCGTGCCACTCTGTATGCGGAAACGCACAAAGCCCTGCGCCTGCATCGCCTCGAACAGATCGCTGTGCTCGCCCTTGCGGTTGGCCACCACTGGGGCGAGGATCATGAGCTTGGTGTCTTCCTGCATCGCCATCACCGCATCCACCATTTGCGACACGGATTGCGCGGCGAGCGGGTTCTCGGGATGGTCAGGACAATACGGCGTACCCACGCGCGCAAACAGCAAACGCAGATAGTCGTGTATCTCGGTGACGGTGCCGACCGTCGAGCGCGGATTGTGCGAGGTGGCTTTCTGCTCAATCGAAATTGCCGGCGATAAGCCTTCGATCATGTCCACGTCAGGCTTTTCCATCAGCTGCAGGAACTGGCGTGCATAGGCCGACAGCGATTCCACATAGCGCCGCTGGCCTTCTGCATAGAGCGTGTCGAAAGCGAGTGATGATTTACCCGAGCCTGACAGGCCAGTGATCACAATCAGCTTGTTTCGAGGCAGATCCAAGCTGATGTTTTTCAAGTTGTGGGTGCGCGCACCACGAATGCGAATGTCTTCCATGCAGGTATCCTGGCTGTTGAAGACCGTGCGCATGTCTTTTTGCCAAAACTTCCGACAAGAGCTCACGAGTCAACCTGTTACTATAGCTGGTTTTTATTACCTGCTCAGGGTCACGCTGTTCGGCGCTTCCAAATCCTGAGGTCTTCGCTTTGATGTCGTCCCCGATGAATGCTTCTTCGACCCGCATGAATGCCACCGAGATTCGCGCCAGCGTATCGCTTGCCTCGATCTTCGGTTTGCGCATGCTCGGACTGTTCTTGATTCTTCCCGTGTTCGCGATCCATGCGACATCCCTGCCCGGCGGTGACAATGCCATGCTGGTCGGTCTGGCCATGGGCATGTACGGGCTGACGCAAGCGATTGGTCAGATTCCTTTCGGAATTGCATCCGATCGTCATGGAAGAAAGCGCATCATTATTATTGGTCTGCTGCTGTTTATCGTGGGTGCGCTGATCGCGGCAATCGATACGCATATCGTCTGGGTAATCGTCGGACGCGCCGTGCAGGGTGCGGGTGCCGTATCTGCCGCTGTGACCGCGCTGATCGCGGATTCGACGCGTGATGAGCATCGTACCAAGGCGATGGCGCTGGTGGGCGGCTCGATTGGCCTCACTTATGCGGCATCACTGGTGATGTCGCCACTGATGTACGCCGCCATTGGTATGAGCGGCATGTTCTTGTTCGTCGCTGCGCTGGCAGCATTCGCGATCTTGATCGTAATCTTCATTACACCGGCAGCCCCTCCCCGGCCGCCGGAGCATGCCTCGTTCATCGACGTGCTGCGCGATAGCGAGTTGATGCGGATGAACTTTGGCGTGTTTGCTCTGCATGCAATACAAATGTCAATGTTCGTCGTGCTGCCGAATGCCATGGTGGGTGCGGCGGGCATGCCGGTCAGCGAGCATTGGAAAATTTACCTACCGGTCGTGCTCGCCTCTTTTTTGCTTATGCTGCCGCCCATTTTTTTGGGCGAGAAGCGTGGTCGGATGAAGCAGGTGTTTGTCACAGCCATCGTGTTGCTGCTACTGGTCGAAATTGGCCTGCGCGCTGCAATCGTCCAATCTGTATTGTCATCTCAGTTGGTGGTGATGCTGCTACTTGCGTTCTTCGTGGCTTTTAATATTCTCGAAGCCAGCCAGCCATCACTGGTGTCCCGTCTCGCGCCCGCCGGAGCGCGTGGAGCAGCGCTGGGGGTTTACAACACCATGCAAGCGATAGGATTGTTTGCCGGTGGTGCAGGTGGCGGTCTGATCGCTGAATACTACGGCGCACCTGCGGTTTTCACTGCGGGCTGCCTGGTCACAGTGGCGTGGCTTATAATTGCCGCTTCCATGAAAAACCTGCCGCGCCGGATCAAGCAGGCCGCGCCGGCGCACTGAATCAAGCTGTTTACGTTTTTTCGTTTCTGTTTTTTCTGCAATCATCGACTCACCCTCATCGCGCCGCGCTCGCATCCACAGGAGAAACTTATGGCATCGGTCAACAAAGTCATTATCGTCGGCAACCTCGGGCGCGATCCGGAAACCCGTTACATGCCCAGCGGCGATGCCATGACCAACATTGCGGTGGCGACGACCGACAAGTGGAAAGACAAAGCCACCGGTGAGCAGAAAGAAGCAACAGAGTGGCACCGGGTGGCGTTCTTCGGCAAACTCGCCGAGATCGCTGGCCAGTACCTCAAGAAGGGTTCTCAAGTCTACGTCGAAGGCAAGCTGCGCACGCGCAAATGGACCGACAAGGACGGCATCGAAAAATACTCGACCGAGATCATTGCAGACACGATGCAAATGCTCGGCAGTCGTCAGGGCATGGGTGGCGGCAGTGCGGCGATGGACGATAGCGGCTATGGCGGGGGCGCTCCGTCCCGCGCGCCCGCGACTGCTGGAGCCTCGGCGCCCGCGAAACGCGCGACAACCGACTTCGATGACGATATCCCTTTCTGATCGTCCGATAGTCAGCTCCATAGGGCGTCTGCTGACAGCCCTTTCTTCCGTTTTTTGCACTATCGTCTGATGGCTCGTTTGCCCCGACTGGTGGTGCGTGGTCATCTTCATCACTTGATGGCACGCGGTCACAATGATCAGCCGATCGCCATCGACGATACTGATTTCCAGACTTTTCTGAGCACACTGCGCGAATCCGCTCAGCAGTCGTCTGTCGCCATTCATGCGTATGTGCTGTTACCCAACCGTCTGCAGCTACTTGTCACGCCGTCAGAGACCGACAGCCTTGGCAAAATGATGCAAGCGATCGGACGTCACTACGTACCGTATTTCAATGCACGGCACGGTCGCAGCGGCGGCTTGTGGGAGGGGCGTTTCCGCGCGACCGTACTGGAGTCTGATGCCTATTTCATTCCTTGCGCACAGCTGATAGAGCAGCAGCCTTTGCAGACGGGGCTGGTGGCTGAGTTGTCCGCCTACCCTTGGTCCAGCCGTGCCCATCATGTCGGCATCCGCCGTGAATCGTGGATTACTGACCATCCAGCCTACTGGGCGCTGGGTAACACGCCTTTCGACCGCGAAGCCGCTTATCTGCGCCTGTCAGAGGTCCCGCTGTCGGCGCCGCTGGTGGCCGCGATCGAGTCGGCTACCCATAAATCCTGGCCGCTGGGCTCGGAAGCGTTTCGGCGCAGCCTAGGCAAGCTGACTGGCCGTCGTCTGGAGCCTGCTCGACGAGGTCGCCCGAGAAAGCATCCTGTGGCGGAGGCGGCCACGGCCAGCGCCGGGATTCCTGCAGGCGGACCCGTCGGAGCGATGCGGAAGAAAGCCTCGAGCTGAGCCCGGCTGAAGCCATTTTATGGGGCAAAAGCCTCACCAAATATATTCTGTCCCCAATTTAATTTGCACCGTTTTGGGCGTGGATTAAAATAGTATCCGACCCCAATTATTTTAATTGCCCTCCGTATTGCATTGCACTATCCTTCAGAACTCAATTTTTCAGGCTGTGGAGTTACGCCATGCAAGCGCAAGGTCTATACGATCCAAATAATGAACACGACGCTTGCGGCGTCGGTTTCATCGCCCACATCAAAGGACACAAGAGCCATTCCATCGTAGAACAGGGCTTACTGATCCTGAAGAATCTTGATCATCGCGGCGCTGTGGGTGCCGACCCGCTGATGGGTGATGGCGCCGGTGTGCTGATCCAGATTCCCGATCAGTACTACCGTGAAGAGATGGCCCATCAGGGTGTGACGTTGCCGCCCCCAGGTGAATACGGCGTCGGCATGGTGTTCCTGCCCAAAGAGAACGCCTCGCGCATTGCTTGCGAACAGGAAATCGAGCGCGCTGTGCATGCGGAAGGTCAAGTGGTGCTGGGCTGGCGCGATGTGCCCGTGAACCGTGAGATGCCAATGTCGCCCACAGTGCGTGACAAAGAGCCGGTGATTCGGCAGATTTTCATTGGTCGCGGTCAGGACATCATGGTCACGGATGCGCTCGAGCGCAAACTATACGTAATCCGCAAATCCTCCGGTCACGCCATCCAGGCGTTGAACCTCTTGCATGGCAAAGAATTTTTCGTGCCATCGATGTCGGCGCGCACCGTCGTCTACAAGGGGCTGTTGCTCGCAGATCAGGTCGGCGTGTATTACAAGGATTTGCAGGATCCGCGCTGCGTGTCGGCGCTCGCGCTGGTGCATCAGCGTTTCTCGACCAATACCTTCCCCGAGTGGCCACTCGCGCATCCCTACCGGCTACTCGCGCACAACGGCGAGATCAACACCGTCAAGGGCAACTTCAACTGGATGCGCGCGCGCGAAGGTGTCATGAAGTCAGCCGTGCTCGGCGACGACCTGAAAAAGCTTTTCCCGCTGATTTACGAGGGACAGTCGGATACGGCTTGCTTTGACAATGCGCTCGAGTTGCTAGTGATGGCCGGTTACCCGATCGCGCAGGCAATGATGATGATGATCCCCGAGGCGTGGGAAAACCATACACTGATGGATGACAATCGCCGCGCATTCTATGAATATCACGCCGCGATGATGGAGCCCTGGGATGGCCCCGCCGCGATGGCGTTTACTGACGGCCGTCATATCGGCGGCACACTCGACCGCAACGGCTTGCGTCCCGCGCGATACCTGGTGACGGATGATGATCTGGTGGTGATGGCCTCGGAGTCCGGCGTCCTGCCGATTCCTGATTCAAAGATCGTCAAGAAATGGCGTCTGCAGCCGGGAAAGATGTTCCTCATCGATCTGGATGCTGGCCGCATCATCGATGACAAAGAACTGAAAGATACCTTTGCGAACGCCAAGCCCTACAAGCAGTGGATCGACTCAGTGCGCATCAAGCTGGACGAGATCGCTATCGAAGCCGAGAAGCGTGAAGAAAAGACTTTGCTGCTCGATCGTCAGCAAGCTTTTGGCTATACACAGGAAGATTTGAAGTTCCTGATGGCGCCGATGGCGGTGGCTGGCGAAGAGGCAACCGGCTCAATGGGTAACGACTCACCGCTGGCAGTCATGTCGAACAAGAACAAGCCGCTGTACAACTACTTCAAGCAGTTATTCGCGCAGGTCACCAACCCGCCGATTGATCCGATCCGCGAGGCAATGGTGATGTCGCTGGTGTCCTTCATCGGTCCCAAACCGAATCTGCTGGACACCAACAATATCAACCCGCCGATGCGGCTTGAAGTCTCGCAGCCCATTCTCGATTACAAAGACATCACGCGCCTGCGCAATATCAGTGAGCACACCAGTGGCAAATTCCGCTCGTTCGAATTGGATATCTGCTACCCGGTTGAGTGGGGCATGGAGGGCGTCGAAGCACGACTCGCCTCACTGTGCGCGAAAGCGGTTGATGCCGTGAAATCCGGACACAACATCCTGATCTTGTCGGACCGTCATGCGGACAAACACCATGTCGCCATTCCTGCCTTATTGGCGACTTCGGCCATCCATCAGCATCTGGTCAGCAAGGGGCTGCGTACCTCGACCGGTCTAGTCATAGAGACTGGTTCTGCGCGTGAAACGCATCACTTTGCCCTGCTCGCTGGCTACGGTGCAGAAGCCGTCCATCCCTACCTCGCGATGGATACGCTGGTCGACATGACCAAGGGTCTGTCGGGCGATCTGTCGGCGGACAAAGCCATCTACAACTTCCAAAAGGCGGTTGGTAAAGGCTTGCTGAAAGTCTTTTCAAAGATGGGCATCTCGACGTATATGTCCTACTGCGGCGCGCAGATTTTCGAGGCGATCGGTCTGAACAAGTCGATGGTCGAGAAGTACTTCCGTGGTACGGCTTCGAATGTCGAAGGCATTGGCGTGTTCGAAGTGGCTGAAGAAGCACTGCGCCTGCACAAGCTCGCTTTCGGCAATGATCCGGTGCTCGCCAATGCGCTGGATGCCGGTGGCGAGTATGCATTCCGCGTTCGCGGCGAAGACCATATGTGGACGCCGGATGCGATCGCCAAATTGCAGCATTCGACCCGCTCGGGAAATTTCGGCACCTACAAAGAGTACGCACAGATCATCAACGATCAATCCAAGCGTCACATGACGCTGCGCGGCTTGTTCGAGTTCAAGATCGATCCTGCCAAAGCGGTACCAATAGACGAGGTCGAACCCACAAAAGAGATCGTCAAGCGTTTCGCCACCGGCGCGATGTCGCTCGGCTCGATTTCGACCGAGGCGCACTCGACACTGGCCATCGCAATGAACCGTATCGGCGGCAAGTCCAACACCGGCGAAGGTGGTGAAGACGAGGCGCGCTACCGTAATGAATTACGCGGCATACCGATCAAGAAGGGCGATACGCTGGCATCGATCATTGGCCAGGATCGCATCGAAAGAGATATCGAGCTGCTCGAAGGCGATTCGCTGCGCTCCAAGATCAAGCAGGTGGCCTCTGGCCGTTTTGGTGTGACCACCGAGTACCTGACCTCGGCCGACCAGATCCAGATCAAGATGGCGCAGGGTGCCAAGCCCGGCGAGGGTGGACAGCTGCCCGGCCACAAAGTCTCGGAATACATCGCGAAGCTGCGCTTCTCCGTGCCGGGCGTGGGCCTGATCTCACCGCCACCGCATCACGACATTTATTCGATCGAAGACCTCGCGCAACTGATCCACGACCTGAAGAACGTGAACCCCTCCGCCGATATCTCGGTGAAGCTGGTCTCCGAAGTCGGTGTCGGCACGGTTGCTGCCGGTGTGGCCAAAGCAAAGGCCGATCATGTCGTGATCGCCGGTCATGACGGGGGCACTGGCGCATCGCCATTGTCCTCGATCAAGCATGCCGGCACACCGTGGGAACTGGGCCTGGCCGAGACACAGCAGACGCTAGTGCTCAACGGCCTGCGTGGCCGTATCCGTGTGCAAACCGATGGTCAGATCAAGACCGGCCGCGACGTGGTGATCGGCGCGTTGTTGGGCGCGGATGAATTTGGTTTTGCGACGGCGCCGCTGGTGGTCGAAGGCTGCATCATGATGCGCAAGTGTCATCTGAACACGTGCCCGGTCGGCGTGGCGACTCAGGATCCGGTGTTGCGCGCGAAGTTCCAAGGCAAGCCTGAGCATGTGGTGAATTACTTCTTCTTCGTCGCCGAAGAGGCGCGTCAGATCATGGCGCAGCTGGGTATCCGCACGTTTGATGAGCTGATCGGCCGCGCCGACTTGCTCGACAAATCGAAGGCGATCAGCCACTGGAAGGCGAAGGGTCTGGACTTCAGCAAGATCTTCTACATCCCCGAGACGGGTGACGAGGCGCGCCATCATGTCGCGACCCAGGATCACGGTCTCGACAAGGCACTCGATCACAAGCTCATCGCACAGGCCAAACCAGCAATCGAGCGCGGCGAGAAGGTCTCGTTCATCTCGCCGATCAAGAACCTCAACCGCACCGCCGGCGCGATGCTCTCCGGCGAGGTCGCGAAGAAGTACGGCCACGAAGGGCTGCCGGATGACACGATTCACATCCAGCTGCAGGGCACTGCCGGGCAGTCCTTCGGCGCCTTCCTTGCACATGGCGTGACTTTCGATCTGGTTGGCGAGGGTAATGACTATGTGGGCAAGGGACTCTCGGGTGGTCGAATCATCGTGCGCCCGAACACCGAGTTCCGTGGTCGTGCAGTCGATAACATCATCATCGGTAATACGGTGCTGTATGGCGCGATTGCGGGTGAAGCGTTCTTCAATGGTGTCGCGGGCGAGCGTTTTGCCGTGCGAAACTCGGGCGCCGTCGCTGTGGTGGAAGGTACCGGTGATCACGGTTGCGAGTACATGACAGGTGGCACCATCGTCGTATTGGGCGGGACAGGACGCAATTTTGCGGCCGGTATGTCGGGCGGTATCGCCTACGTGTACGATGAAGACGGTGCGTTCGCTTCGAGGTGCAACATGGCCATGGTTGCACTCGACCCTGTGCTGTCCGTCTCTGAGCAAGAGACGACCCTGCCCCAATCAGCCTGGCACAGTCTGACGCGCGGTGGCGAGCGCCAAACCGATGAGGCCATGCTCAAAAGTCTGATCGAGCGTCACTTCAAATACACCGGCAGCACCCGCGCGCGCACGCTGCTTGATGATTGGAGCACTGCACGCAACAAATTCATTAAGGTATTCCCGACCGAGTACAAGCGCGCGCTGGGCGAAATGTTCGTCGCAGCCGGCAAGGTCGCGGAAAAAGTCACTGCTTAAACAAAGAAGAGAACACCATGGGTAAAGTTACCGGTTTTCTGGAATATCAGCGCTTGCAAGAGGCAAGTGAGGCACCTCAGTCACGCACCAAGCACTACAAGGAGTTCGTGTTGCATCTGTCAGATGCCGATGCGAAAGTGCAGGGTGCGCGCTGCATGGATTGCGGTATTCCATTCTGCAACAGCGGCTGCCCTGTGAACAACATCATCCCCGACTGGAATGATCTCGTTTATCACGGTAACTACCGCGAGGCGTTAGATGTGCTGCACTCGACGAACAACTTTCCCGAATTCACCGGGCGCATTTGCCCCGCACCCTGCGAAGCAGCGTGCACGCTGGGTATCAACGATGATCCGGTAGGCATCAAGTCGATCGAACACTTCATCATCGACAAGGGCTGGGAAAACGGTTGGGTCGTGCCGCAGCCGGCGACTGTCAAGACGGGCAAGAAAGTCGCGGTCGTCGGCGCGGGTCCTGCCGGCATGGCAGCCGCGCAGCAACTGTCGCGTGCAGGGCATGATGTCACCGTGTTCGAGAAGAATGATCGCGTTGGCGGCCTGCTGCGCTACGGCATCCCTGACTTCAAGTTCGAAAAATCTCACATCGACCGCCGTGTCGAGCAGATGAAAGCCGAGGGCGTGACATTCCGTACAGGTGTCCTGATCGGAAAGGATTTTCCGAACCAGATTATGAATCTTGCGAAAGAGATTATCTCGCCCGAGCAATTGAAAAAAGAATTCGACGCGGTGATCGTCAGCGGTGGCGCCGAGCAGCCACGTGATTTACCGGTGCCAGGCCGTGAACTCGAGGGCGTGCACTTCGCCATGGAATTCCTCCCACAGCAGAACCGTGTGAACGCCGGCGACAAGCTCAAAGAACAGATCAAGGCGACAGGCAAGCATGTGATCGTGATCGGTGGTGGCGATACCGGTTCCGATTGCGTTGGCACCTCGAATCGTCATGGCGCAGCATCAGTCAATCAATTCGAACTCATGCCCATGCCCCCCGAGCATGAAAACAAGCCGTTGGTGTGGCCCTACTGGCCGACCAAGCTGCGGACCTCGTCGTCGCACGAAGAAGGCTGTGATCGTGATTGGGCGGTGGCGACCAAGCGATTGGAGGGCAAGAACGGCAAGCTCGAGAAGCTGATCGCCGCACGCGTGGAATGGAAAGACGGCAAAATGAGTGAAGTGCCGAACTCCGAGTTCGAAATGAAAGCTGATCTAGTGCTGCTGGCGATGGGTTTTGTATCGCCAGTGAACTCGGTGCTCGAAGCCTTCGGCATCGACAAAGACGCGCGCGGTAATGCCAAGGCCACCACCGATGGCGAAGGCTGCTACCAGACCTCGGTGCCCAAGGTTTTCGCAGCAGGCGACATGCGCCGAGGTCAGTCGCTGGTAGTGTGGGCAATTCGCGAAGGTCGTCAGTGCGCACGCTCGGTCGATGAATTTCTCATGGGTTCTTCAGTGTTGCCACGATAAACCTCCGTCGCTTTTGCGACAGGCTAAAACAGCTAAAGGCTCGGGATTGATCCCGGGCCTTTTTTTGTTTTCTACAAAGGGATCTACAAAGGGACACTCACTTTGTTTCATTCACTAGACAAAGTGAGTGTCCCTTTGTGGGTTCCTCCCTTTGTGGGTTCGCTTTGTGGGTTCGTTGTGTATCAGATATCAGAGCAATATTTTTCTTTTGTCTTCGGTATGCTCAGGTAACAAATGTAATGCCGCCACAACACTGCCTAAAAAAATATGCGACATGGGGCAGCTTCTTGCTACTGTCCGCTTCTCTGCAGAGACGACAAATTGGTCACTTGGTCTGCGCAGTGGCTACTGGGTACTTATCTGGTCAGGTCGTTGGTGGTAGTGCTGGTGCATTCCGCAAGCCTGCGCAGTCAGCGGTATTGTCGCCATGCCAGCGGCCTGACGAGATAGGTTCTCGAAAGCATATTGAGCAAAGCACTAATCGATTCTCGAATTGGCTCAATGCGTGTACAAGTCTGCCCAGGGAGATTTGCATGACCAACGCAAAATCAAGCGGACTGACGACTTTCTAGCACTGTTCCTCCGCGTACTGCGAGCGTTAACTAGTTTTATCGGTCATTACACCTAGGAAGTTAATTCAGTACAAAGTCAGTGGTTTGGTTTTGAGCCACCTGAGATGGCTGCGACGCGATTCACTCCCAAAGATGGGGTCGGTGACTTGATTGAGCGGGCTGAAAGTCCGCATTTCCAGACACTGCTCTCGGTACGTCCAATGAGACGGCGACCCTGTACCCGAATCAGTACTCTTGGATTCAATCGGTTATCGAGGCACTGACCCCCTCTCGTAGAGCAGCTTGCCCAGGGACTTCGCATTTCTCAGTGAATGACATCGAGCCAAAGAGTCCGCTAATATCCGCGGCGGTGCCAGCGGCTCGTTCAGCCGGTGGTAACTTCGTCAGATAGTTAAGCATTGACTAGGTATGACAGGATCGCTCGCGCACGTCACGTGCGCAAGCAGATGAACATGATATTCTTATAACTGTTTGCTTAAGCAAACTCGAGGCCAATAGCAAAGTGCTTTCAACACAAATCGGTCAGCGTTGTGGCGGGCCATCTTTGCTTTCCACTAAAATCTAGTCTTTCTTCGTTCCCCAAATTTTCGTGCCCAATTTCGTCGATATCCGCGACCTGCATTTCGCCTATGGCGAGCGCTCGATTCTCAGCGGCCTGGAGATGCAGTTTCCCCAGGGCAGCGTGGTCGCCGTGATGGGTGGCTCAGGTTCAGGCAAGACGACCGTGTTGCGACTGATTGGCGGTCAGTTGCGCGCGAATTCGGGCACGGTCACGGTTGATGGGCAGAACGTAGCCAGCCTGAACCTGCAGGGCCTGTATGCGATGCGCCGCCGTATGGGCATGCTGTTCCAGCACGGCGCACTGTTCACCGATCTCACCGTATTCGATAACGTTGCCTTTCCTCTGCGCGAAAACACACAATTGCCTGAGGAGATGATCCGCGATCTGGTGTTAATGAAGCTGCACGCCGTAGGATTGTCGAATGCCGCGCATCTGAAGCCAGCCGAGATCTCCGGCGGCATGGCCCGGCGCGTGGCGCTGGCGCGCGCAGTCGCGCTCGATCCGCAGCTGATCATGTATGACGAGCCATTCGCCGGCCTTGATCCGATCTCGATGGGTGTAACAGCCAACCTGATTCGCAAGCTCAATGATGCGCTAGGTTCCACCAGCATTCTGGTCTCGCATGATGTGCATGAATCATTCAGCATCGCCGATCACGTATATTTTCTGTCGCAGGGCCGTATCGTCGCGCACGGCACGCCGCAGCAGATGCGTGAATCCGATGATCCCTATGTGAAGCAGTTCGTGCATGCCGAGGCGGATGGCCCGGTACCGTTCCATTACCCGGGGCGCAGCATCGCCGAGCAGCTGGGCATGCAGGAGGGCGCATGATTATCGACTTTCTGTCGCATCTCGGCGCCAGCGTTCGCAGCGGGCTGGCCGGGCTGGGTGCTGCGGCTCGGACCTTCGCCGAGCTGATCGCCGCCTCTGGTACGGCGCTGCGCCGCCCCCGACTGGTGACCGATCAGGTGCACTTCATCGGTAATTACTCGTTGGTGATCATTGCCGTGTCGGGCCTGTTCGTTGGTTTCGTGCTCGGCCTACAGGGCTATTACACGCTGAACAAATACGGCTCGGAACAGGCGCTGGGGCTGCTGGTGGCGCTGTCACTGATTCGGGAGTTGGGCCCGGTGGTGACTGCCTTGCTATTTGCCGGACGCGCAGGCACCTCACTGACGGCCGAGATCGGACTGATGAAAGCCGGCGAGCAGCTGGCTGCGATGGAGATGATGGCGGTCGATCCGATGCGTCGCGTGCTGGCGCCGCGCTTCTGGGCCGGTGTGATCGCGATGCCTGTACTTTCAGCGATCTTCAGCGCGGTCGGCGTGCTGGGCGGTTATATTGTAGGCGTGCGCCTGATTGGCGTGGATGAGGGCGCGTTCTGGTCGCAGATGCAGGCCGGCGTCGATGTCTGGGCCGATGTGCTCAATGGCGTGATCAAGAGCTTTGTATTCGGTGTCGCAGTGACTTTCATCGCGCTCTATGAAGGCTATTGTGCGGCGCCTACGCCTGAAGGGGTCGCGCGCGCCACTACGCGCACGGTCGTGATTGGTTCTCTGATGGTGCTGTGGCTGGATTTCCTGCTCACGGCGCTGATGTTTAGCTGAGGCAAAGATGCAACGCAAATCACTGGATGTCTGGGTCGGGCTGTTCGTGCTGCTCGGGGCACTTGCGGTCATGTTCCTCGCGCTCAAGGCAGGTAACCTGAGCTCGATGAGCTTCGGCCCGAGCTACGCGCTGGTCGCGCGTTTTGACAATATCGGTGGCCTCAAGCCGCGCGCACCGGTCAAGAGCGCTGGCGTGGTGGTCGGGCGCGTCGATAGCATAGGCTTCAATGACAAGACCTTTCAGGCGCAAGTCACGATGCGTATCGAGTCGCAGTACCAATTCCCCAAAGACAGCTCGGCCAAGATCCTCACGTCCGGGCTGCTCGGCGAGCAGTACATCGGGCTCGAGCCCGGCGGGGATACCAATAATTTTTCCGAGGGCGATCGCATCAAGAGTACCCAATCGGCGATCGTGCTTGAAAATTTGATCAGTCAGTTTTTATTCAGTAAGGCAGCCGAGGCCAGCAGCGAGGAGAAGAAAAAATGACCAACCAAAAACGATTCCTCCGTTGGAGCCTGATCGCTGCGATGGGTGTGCTGCTCAGTGCTTGCGCCAGCACCAGCGTGACGGGTGCCGGCAGCGACCCGCGCGATCCTTACGAGAATTACAATCGCGCCATGTTCGAGTTCAATCGCAAGGTCGACGACAACATTCTCAAGCCGGTAGCGACGGGCTATGCGACCGTTCTGCCGTCCTTCGTTCGCTCGGCCGTAGGAAATTTTTTCGCCAACATCGGTGATGTCTGGACGGCGGTAAACAACTACTTGCAAGGTAAACCGAAGGACGGCACCACGGACGTGACGCGCGTTGTATTCAATTCCACGATAGGGATTGCCGGACTGATCGATGTTGCCACGCCGATGGGTTTGCCCAAGCACGAAGAAGATTTCGGTCAGACCCTGGGTGTCTGGGGCGCGAAATCCGGGCCTTATGTGGTGCTGCCTTTCTTCGGTTCCAGCACTTTGCGCGACAGTTTGGCAAAGCCTATCGATCTGTATGCGGATCCGCTGACTGCCTCCAACAGCGTGCCGGTGCGCGCAAAGAACAGCGGCCGCGTGCTGCGCGCTGTGGATGACCGTGCAGCGCTGCTGGACACGGGAACGCTGATGGAGGGTGCGGCACTCGACCCTTATCAGTTCTTCCGCGACGCCTATCTGCAGCGCCGAGAAAGCCGTATCCGCGACGGCGAAAACTGAATCTCCACCGGGCAGCGCGGCAGGCGTTGTTGCTCGCCGAATCTTCGGATGGTCGGCGGTCGAATGCGAGTTGGCCGGTCGCTGCTTCATTCGGTATCATTCCATGTCCAGAGCGCCGCATAGGCCGGCACGCTCCTATACTGCCCCGGAATAAACATGTCCATCCTCAGGAAGCTCACCTCCATTCTCTTCACCCTGCTGGTTGTCTGCGCGGGTAGTGCCAGCGCGCAGCAAGAAGCGCCAGACGCGCTAGTCAAGCGCCTCAGTACCGAGATCCTCGAGCTGGCCAAGACCGACAAGCAGATCCAGGCGGGCAACCAGCAGCGCATCATGGAAGTCGTGCAAGCCAAAGTGATTCCGCATGTGAATTTCCAGCGCATGACGGCAATGGCCGCTGGCCGTTTCTGGCGCGAAGCCACGCCCGAGCAGCAAGCCGCACTGACCACGGAATTCCGCTCCTTGCTGATCTACACCTACTCCGGCGCGATCTCGCAGGTGCGCAATCAGGTCCTCGAGTTCAAGCCTATGCGTTCAGGCGCGGATGATGACGAGGTTGAGGTGCGCTCGATGGTGATCCAGCCGCGCGGCGAACCAATACAGTTGAATTACCGGCTCGAAAAAACCGCCTCGGGCTGGAAGATTTACGACGTGAACATTCTCGGCGCGTGGCTGGTCGAGACTTACAAGGGCACCTTTGCCTCCGAGATCAACAAAAGTGGTATTGACGGTCTGATTCGTGCGCTAGCCGAGCGCAACAAGCGCCTCGCCGCGAACCCGCCGAAGCCGGCCAAGAGCTGATGAGTTTCACTCCAACCTCCATCACCATGGCCGATGCCGGGCAAGCGCTGCGGGAAGGCCTGGCATCCATCGCGCAAGGCGAGACGTTGATTGACTTGTCCGGCCTTGCTCGTTTCGACTCCTCGGCGGTATCCGCTGTGCTGGCCTGGAAGCGGGCCGGATCGGCGCTGGGCAGGCCCTTGCAAATCGCCGGCGTGCCAAAGGGTCTGCTTAGTCTGGCGCAGTTGTACGGGCTGCAGGATCTCATGCATTCCTGAGTTGGTCAGATCCTGACTTCGGCGTGCTCCTCGCTCAGGCTCGCCAGCCAAATCCCCTATAATCCAAGACTTTGCGCCTTCATTGGCGGACGCCGCACATCCGGGCATCCACGATAGCCAATGCCTTGGCGCCCTCCACCGGTTTACCACTTCATGTCCGCGATCCGGATCGACAACGTCAAGAAGCGCTACGGCACCCTGCAGGCCTTGGGTGGCGTCTCGCTCGACATCGCCGAGGGTGAGTTTTTCGGATTACTTGGCCCCAACGGCGCCGGCAAGACCACCCTGATTTCCATCATCGCCGGACTGGCGCGTGCTGATGAAGGACGGGTCAGCATTCATGGTCATGACGTTGTCACCGACTATCAGCGCGCGCGCAAGCAGATCGGTGTTGTGCCGCAGGAGTTGGTGTTCGATCCCTTTTTTACCGTGCGTGAGACGCTGCGCATGCAGTCCGGCTATTTCGGCATCCATCGTAACGATGACTGGATCGATGAGGTAATGCACCACCTGCACCTGAGCTCCAAGGCGGATTCCAACATGCGCGCGCTGTCCGGCGGCATGAAGCGCCGGGTGTTGGTCGCGCAGGCGCTGGTCCACAAGCCGCCGGTCATCATGCTCGATGAGCCGACCGCGGGCGTCGATGTCGAACTGCGCCAGACACTGTGGGATTTCATCGGCCGTCTGAACCGCGAAGGCCACACTGTCGTGCTGACCACCCATTATCTGGAAGAGGCGCAAGCATTGTGTAATCGCATTGCGATGCTCAAGGCAGGTCAGGTAGTCGCGCTCGACTCCACCGCTGCGCTGATTCGCCGTATCTCGGGTTCGCAACTCGAGGTAAGACTGTCTGGCGGAAAATTACCAGCGTCACTGCATGCGCTGGTATCCCATCCCGCCGAGTTGGCCGAGGGTAATCACTACACCTTGCGCGTTAATCATCATGATGAGGTTGAAGGTATTCTTGCGTGCATCCGCGAATCTGGCGTAAAGCTGGACGACCTACAACTGCACCAGGCCGACCTGGAAGATGTGTTCATCCAGATCATGGGCGGTGACAAATGACGGGCTTTCGCACACTGTTTTACAAAGAGCTGCTGCGCTTCTGGAAAGTAGCGACGCAGACGCTCACCGCGCCCATCGTCACCGCCATGCTGTACCTGCTGATCTTTGGTCATGTGCTGGAAGAGCATGTACAGGTATTCCCCGGCGTGTCATACACCGCCTTCCTTGTGCCCGGGCTGGTGATGATGAGTGTGCTGCAAAATGCCTTTGCAAATTCATCATCATCACTGATCCAATCCAAGATCACCGGTAACCTTGTCTTTGTGCTTCTGACTCCGTTATCGCATTGGGAGCTCTACAGTGCCTATGTGCTGGCGGCGATGGTGCGCGGGCTGGTGGTCGGTGCCGGCGTATTCCTGATCACTGCATGGTTCGCCAAGCTCTCTTTCGTTGCCCCATTGTGGATCTTGCTGTTTGCTCTGATCGGCGCAGCCATACTCGGCACGATGGGGCTGCTGGCGGGTATCTGGGCGGAGAAATTTGATCAGCTCGCGGCCTTTCAGAACTTCCTGATCGTGCCGGCGACCTTCCTTGCCGGCGTGTTTTATTCGGTGCATTCGCTGCCGCCGTTCTGGCTGGCGGTGTCGCATGCGAACCCATTTTTTTACATGATCGACGGCTTTCGCTATGGTTTTTTCGGCCACTCCGACGTGCCGCCGGCGACCAGCCTGCTGATCGTGCTGTTGTTCTTGATACTGCTAGCCTCGCTGGCGCTGCGGCTGCTAAAAAATGGTTACAAGCTGCGCCATTGAGGCGCTGTTCCTGACGCGCCGGCCCGACCGGTTGACTTATTTTTATCAAAGGCAATAACGTGCTGCCCACACCTGAACTGATCAAAAATTACATCTCGAATGGCCTTGAATGTACCCACCTTGAAGTTGAGGGCGATGGCCAACATTTCAGCGCGCTGATCGTCTCGCCCGCGTTTGCCGGTAAGCGCCTGATACAGCGCCATCAGATCGTCTATGCTGCGTTGGGTGATCGCATGAAGGCCGAGATCCATGCGTTGTCGATGAAGACGCTCACACCGGAAGAGTATCAGCCGTAATGGACAAACTCCTCATCACCGGCGGCAAGCGCCTGTCCGGTGAATTGCAGATTTCCGGTGCAAAGAACGCTGCGCTGCCCATTTTGTGCGCGGGCTTGCTGACGGCCGACACGCTGTCGCTGGCCAACGTGCCGCACCTGCAGGATGTAGCCACGATGAGGAAGCTGCTCAGGCAGATGGGTCTGTCGATCGAGGACAGGGGGGATGTCCTCGAGTTGAATGGTGCGAGTGTCGATCATCCCGAGGCACCCTATGAGATGGTCAAGACCATGCGCGCGTCCATTCTTGTTCTGGGCCCGTTGGTGGCGCGCCTCGGCGAGGCCAAGGTCTCACTGCCCGGCGGTTGCGCGATCGGCTCGCGTCCGGTGGATCAGCACATCAAGGGTTTGCAGGCGATGGGCGCAGAGATCCGCATCGAAGGCGGATACATTCATGCGCGCGCCCACAAGCTCAAAGGCGCGCGCATTGTCACCGACATGATCACCGTCACGGGCACCGAGAACCTGCTGATGGCCGCCACCCTGGCCGATGGCGAGACGGTGCTCGACAATGCCGCACGCGAACCGGAGGTGACCGACCTGGCGAACCTGCTGGTGGCGATGGGTGCCAAGATCGAGGGTATCGGCAGCGACCGTTTGCGCATCACGGGCGTGCCCTCGTTGCACGGCGCCAGCCACAGCGTGATTGCCGACCGTATCGAGACCGGCACCTTCCTGTGCGCGGTCGCGGCGGCCGGAGGCGATGTGGTGCTAAAAAAGACCCGCGCTGATTTGCTGGATGCGGTGACCGACAAACTGCGCGAAGCAGGCGCGGTGATCACTTCTGGCGAAGACTGGCTGCGTCTGCAGATGTCAGGCCGACCGAGGGCGGTTAGCTTCCGCACGACGGAATACCCGGGTTTTCCGACTGATATGCAGGCGCAGGTGATGGCGCTGAACTGTATCGCCGACGGCAGCTGCCGCGTGACCGAGACCATTTTCGAGAACCGCTACATGCACGTGCAGGAACTCAATCGCCTCGGTGCATCCATCGAGATCGATGGTCACACCGCGATCGTGCACGGCGTGCCGAAGCTGATCGGTGCACCGGTGATGGCGACAGATTTGCGCGCATCGGCATCACTCGTGATTGCCGGCCTGGCAGCTCATGGGCAGACTCTGGTTGATCGCATTTATCATCTGGATCGCGGCTATGACCGGATGGAAGCCAAGCTGTCGGCGGTCGGCGCTGACATAGAGAGAATTCGCTGATGACCCAGATGCTTACCCTTGCCCTGTCCAAGGGCCGGATCTTTGAAGAGACGATGCCGCTGCTTCAAGCCGCAGGCGTCGTGGTGTTTGAAGACCCGGAAAAATCGCGCAAACTGATCCTGCCCACCAGCGATCCGCTATTGCGAGTGGTGATCGTGCGCGCGTCTGATGTACCCACCTATGTGCAACATGGCGCCGCCGACTTTGGTGTCGCCGGCAAGGATGTCCTGCTTGAACATGGCGGCGATGGCCTGTACCAACCTATTGATCTGAATATCGCCAAATGCCGGATGTCCGTTGCAGTGCCTGCTGGCTTTGATTATGCGAATGCTGTGCGGCAGGGTGCGCGACTGGCGGTAGCGACCAAGTATGTGAATGTCGCGCGTGAACATTTCGCGGCCAAGGGTGTGCACGTGGACCTGATCAAGCTGTATGGCTCGATGGAGCTCGGACCATTGGTCGGCCTGTCCGATGCGATCGTCGATCTGGTGTCGACCGGCAGCACGCTGAAGGCCAACAACCTGGTCGAGGTCGAGCACATCATGGATATTTCCTCGCGTCTCGTTGTCAACCGAGCCGCGCTCAAATTGA
>Ga0315902_10000764_pt1 | contig 54257 bp, 69 predicted proteins | sample LakEriMetagenome_9_FD_203523 | JGI IMG/M metagenome (GOLD analysis project Ga0315902, IMG submission 203523) | Freshwater fungal communities from buoy surface, Lake Erie, Ohio, United States - Buoy 12 MA117 | ecosystem: Environmental > Aquatic > Freshwater > Lake > Lake biofilm | place: USA... | reverse complement strand
CAACACATCCCAAGGCACGATCACGATCACCAGCGGCTCAAGCTACGGCTGGTTCCCAGCTTGCGCTCTCGATAACGCGGGAGCCGGTGTAACCGCATTTCATACGTTCAACTTCGGCCAGCGTCCCTTCTCCTACACGCCGCCCAGCGGCTTCAAGGCGCTGAACACGCAGAACGTCACCAGCACAGCCGTTACCCTCAGCGGCAGCTTCACCGGAAACGCGGCTGCGGATGGCCCATTCATCTGGACCAATGGCAACCCCGCCACGCTGACGATCAACGGCAATGGCGTGACGTTTGGGACGGATGCCGACAAGACGGCGGGCGGCTTCAAGCTGCGGACCTCGTCGGCGTCGTACAATGCTGCCGGGACCAACAACTGGACCGCGACGGCTGGGAAGCGGTTTGTTCAGGCACGGAAGCCCAATAACGCCCAGGTGAACCCATGACCGAGATCAATCCCCGAGAGTTTGGCCGCCTCGAAGCAGAGGTGAAGGCGCTCACCAAGTCGATGGAGGAGATGTCCTCCGACCTGAAAGCCGTGCGCTCCGCGATGGACGCTGCCGGTGGTGGGTGGAGGGTCTTGGTGGCGGTAGGGGCCTTGTCGGGTGCAATCACAGCCGCTTTGGTGAAGGTGATACCGTTCATTCCATTGAGGTGAGAGATGCTGGAGGGGTTTCTTCTCGCTGCACAGGACGACAAGCCCCTGTGTATGCCTATCCACCAGATCGAGGAGGTCTTGGCTGGATACCGGGAGAAGGCTTGGGTCGCGGGCAGGGTAGACAGCGGCAACATGCTGGTGATCTACACCTCTCCAAACGGCACATGGACAGCGGTCGTCATTGCCCCCAACGGGATGGCCTGCGTTGGCCCGATGGGGCGGGACATGAAGCTCGTCGGCAAGGGTGCCTGAATGCCAAATCCGGGTTTGAGCCGCGAGGAAGCCTTGCGGCGCGTGGAGACCGTGGAGCAATGCCTCCGCGAGGGCCATGTCCCCACCGGCATGACGCCGCAGACCGGAATGCGCGGGGCCTGGGCAGAAGCCATGTTCCGCCTCGGCAAGCGCATCAACGGCAAGACCAGCACCGTCAAGCAGCTTGAGGAGAGCGCCGGTCGGGAGATCGACTGGTCCCAGTACGTCGCCAAGGGCCGCAGGGAGGCTCTGGAGCAGCGATACACCCCTCCCCCTATCCCAGACCCCGACATCCCCGTAGAGGCGCTCATAGACCGTCTGGCGGAAGGCTATACCCGCCGCTCGGAGCATAGGGCAGCCAAGAAGTGGATGCGGTTCAGCCTGAAGGAGGATGGTCCCTACGTCATCGCGGTAGTGGGCGACCCACATCTGGACGACCCCGGCTGCAACTGGCCCCTCCTCAAGCGCGATGTGGAGTTGATGCGGACGCCTAACGTCCATGCGGTCTGCTTAGGAGATGTGACGAACAACTGGACGGGGAAGCTGGTTCGCCTCTACGCGGAGCAGGAGACGACCCGGACGCAGGCTTGGAAGCTGGCCGAGTGGTTCTTCGGGGCGGTGCCGTGGATAGTCCTGATTGCCGGGAACCATGACATGTGGTCGGGGGCGGGTGATCCGTTGGACTGGATGGCTAGGGGCCATGCGGTCAAGCAGGACTGGGCGGCGCAGTTCGAGGTCGCCACGCCAACGGGCCATGTCACCAAGATCGACGCCCGCCACGACTTCAAGGGCAGCAGCATCTACAACCCCCTGCACGGGTTGATGCGGGCGCGGCAGTTCTCGGACGGGGTTGCCGACATCCTCGCTGCCGGTCACCAGCACCATGCCGAAATCTACCAAGGGCAGGATGCGTCCAAAGGGAGCAAATCGTTCTGGCTGGTGCGCGCGCGGGGATACAAGCACATTGACAGCTATGCCGACCAGCACCAGTACGAGGCGCAGGAGTCGCGGCACGGCTCTACGGTGGGGATCGTCGTGGACCCGGACGGCGGCATCCAGGCGTACACGGATCTCGCGGAGGCCATCGACATCATGCGCTACAAGCGCGGGAAGTGGGAGGCTCGTCATGCCAAGGCGTCGCGGCGAGTACGATGACCCGGACTGGAAGGAGGTCGGGAGCCACCTCGGGGAGGCGTTCTCCGGCAGCATCCATGAACTCCGCTCCAACGACCCGCCGGGCAAGCCTTTTGAGCCGGTCAGGGGACCAATGGGCTTCTGCATCGACCCATCTGCCTATCGGCGGAAGCGTCGTCGTAAGGTGGATCCCGCGAAATGACCCAGCCCCTGACGGATGGCACGATCTCGGCCCCGCACCTCGACATCATGGAAAGTGGTCCCGACTCGTACAGAGGGCCGACGCTGGCGATGATCTACCCCTCCCACAACCGGGAGACGCCGATAGCCGTGGCCGTGCAGAAGGACGGGGTGCTGACCATCGCGCAGATCACGCTCCAACACGCCGCCGGTCTCGCCGCAACCCTGACGAATCTGGTCGCAACTGAGATCGAGAGGAGACGCTGATGGCATTCGGAATCGGAGATGCGGTCGCCGCTGGCATCAAGGTGCTGGACAAGTTCATTCCCGACCCTGCCGCCAGGGCCAAGGCAGAGGCGGAACTGCGCGATGCCCTGCTGGCCCATGACCGGGCGCAGATCGAGGTAAACAAGGCAGAGGCCGAGACCGGGTCCCTGTTCATCGGCGGCTGGCGACCGGGCATCGGCTGGGTCTGTGCGGCTGCCGTGGCATACACCTACCTCTTTGTTCCTCTCGCCGTGTGGATCGGGTTCCTCATTGGCAAGCCCATCCCCAAGCCTCCCGTGCTGGATGCGAACCTCTGGGAACTGATGTTCGCGATGCTGGGCCTCGGAGGTCTCAGGACCATCGAGAAGCTGAAGGGAGTGGCCTCCAAGTGATCGGCAATTTCCTTGAGTGCCTGAAGGAGGTGCTGCGGCACGAAGGCGGGTACGTCAACCACCCCGCAGATCCGGGCGGGATGACCAACCTCGGCGTCACCAAGCGAACCTGGGAGGCATTCAAGGGCCGCGAGGTGGACGAATCCACCATGCGCTCCCTGACGGTGGACGATGTCACTCCCCTCTACCGTGACCGCTACTGGGCTGCGGTCAAGGCAGACAGCCTGCCCCCCGGCGTTGACCTTGCCGTGTTCGACATCGCCGTGAACTCAGGGCAGAAGCGCGCGGGCATGATCTTGCAGCAGGCGCTCGGGGTGAGTCAGGACGGAGTGATCGGCCCCCGAACGATACAGGCCGCCAGCATTGTCCACGCCAGCGGCCTGATAAACGACATCTGTGACGCCAGACTGGCCTACCTCAAGTCGCTCCACCATTGGCCTACATTCGGAAAGGGATGGGGCCGCAGGGTGGAGGCGGTCAGGAAGAAGGCAGTCGAGATGTCTACTCGACCCGCCACACCCTGACGCCGGTCCCCCGCACCATCCTCGTCGCGAACTTCCACCCGTGCCGCTTGCCGTAGTTGACGGCTGCGTTGCGAACATTGACGCAGGCTCGCCGGTCGCCGGGCGCGAGGAAGCTGTCCCCCGGCTTCATCTTGCTGAACGGGTACTTAGGACTGCCGACCTGATTGCGGGGGATGGGTACGGACTCTTCGATCTCGATCACAGGATTCTCCCTCGCGCATTGGCGCTCATGGTCTGCCAAGCGTCGATCACTCGCTCTCGCCAGGCCCGCTCATGGCGCAGCTTCTCGGCAACCACGAAGGCATTCCGGCGGTCCTCCAGAGCCTTGCGGTACGCCTCGGATGCGAGTGCCTCTGCCTCCTTGTCGGCGGCGCGGGGCAACTCGCTCTTGAGGTACTCGGCAGCGTAGACCGTGCGGAGCATGTCGGACGCGAACTCGTAGTCAGCCCTCGCCTCGGCAGCCCGGTCACCGATCCTCTGGAGTGCGTTCAGATGCCCCTCGATGTAATCCGAAGAGAGCATCAGAACGGCACCTCGTCATCCATGTCCCGCTGGCGCGACTGCTGCTGGCCGATGGCCCGCTGACCCTGGCCCCTCGGGGCGTCCGTGCGCTCCTTGGGCTGGGCGAGGACGATCACGGTCTTGCCGTCATCGCTGCGCCCCGTGGGGACGTAGTCGAGGTACAGGGTGTAGCCCCCCGTTTTGTTGGGAAACGCAGAGCCTACCTTCGTCCAGTAGGTCTTCTGCCCATCCTTGCTCTTCGTGCCGCAGATTGCGTCAAGCCGTTCCATTGCGCTTCTCCTTCATGTCGTTGATGATTTCGGATGCCTTGTCGCTAGTGATGATGTCGAGAACGTCGTTCTCCCAGTCGAACAGGGCGACGGCGATCTCCTCCTGCTCGATGTCGCCGCCGCAATGCTCGTTGATCGCTTGTGCCGTCATCTCTGTGATGTCGTGCTGGATGACATCCCGCCGCTTCTTGAACACGGTGATCCAGGTGTCGATCTCCATCAGGGCAGAGTGACACGCGCGCAGGACCAGCTTCTCTGCCTGCGGGATTGGCTCCATGTCGAAGCGGGTGCCGTCCTTGATGGCATTCATCCGCACGACATCGTTGGCGTACTCGTCGCTCATGCCTCGCCCTCCCCGCTGTAACCGGCAACCAGCTTGTCCTTGAGAGCCATCAGGGCGGCATAGCCCTGCTCGCTGGCGTTCTTCACCAGCATGATGGCTTCCTTGTTCGCCAGCATGATCTCGGCCAGAGCCGTCGCATCCTGGGCCGACGACATGGCGTCGTGGATGCGCTTGTATTCGGCGCGCGGGTCGGGCTTGGACGCCCGAGTGGTCATGTTCTGGACCTGATTGCCGTCTGCCGAGTTCGCGTCGTCATCCTCCTCGGCGGCGAGGCCAAAGAAGCTGGCGATCTGATAGCGCCGGGCGAAAGTCATCAGGCTGCCCATCTCCTGCATTTTGACGATGCGGGCGCTGTCGAGCGGCATACAGGTGGACACCAGACCTCCGCCGCTGTGGAAGAGTCGCAGGCACATGACCATGCCGTCCTCGCGCCTCTCCAGCGTCTGAGTGAAGGCCAGCCCGTTGCTTGCGAGCGGGCCACGGATGCCGTCGAGGATTGCATCCAAGGTCGCGTAGGCGAACTTGTACGCCCCGCGATCCGACTTCACGCTGACCTCCCGGTTCTTCACGGGGTTGCTCATCTTGCCCTGAGCCGCCGCCAAAGCAGCGTAGAGCAGGGCCTGCTTGTCCAGGTTCTCGTCCATGTCATCCCTCCTTGATGCGGAGCGCACGACGCTTGTCGCGCGTCACCGTGATGCCGTGACCAGCAGCGGATCGAACATCCGCAGCCACCAGCTTCTTGATCGTATCAGCGGCCTTGTCGAACTGAGATGCGTAGTTCTTGCACATCAGCCATTCGTGTGCAGCAGATGACCACTCGTTGTTGCCCGTCATGTCAACGGTTCGTGTTGCCTCGGGTGGGTCGATCTTGACAGCCACGTTGCTCGGCGGGAGACGGAGCGTGACGCACTCCCAGAACTCCTTCTCGCGCTCGACCAGTTGCAGCGCGTACTCCTCGTTGTATTCGACCTCGATGTAGTCCCACTCGTTTCCGAGAATCACCGAGAGGTAGGCCCGCGTCTTCCCGGCGCACATCATGTTGTGGTGCAACTGAGGTTGGTAGCGCGCGAGAACTTCCTGCATGCTGGTGCGAGCGTGGGTGTGCTTGGCCTCCACGATGTGCGTTTCGCACAGCCCATCAAGCGTTGCGCGCAGGAAGCCGCTGCTCTCCACCGATACATCCCGCATGAGCGAGATGCCGGTCACCTTCTCAAACCAACTGAGGTTGAAAGCCTCCGTGGCAGATCCAAGCATGACCTGGAACTTGTCACTCAGGTCTTCCGGTTCCTTCTGGCCCGTCTTAACCAGCCAGAGGTCGTGGATGCGCTCGGCATCCCCAGACATGATGACGTTGGCATCGGAGCCGCCGATACCCGACCTCCGGGCGTCGTGCCACGACTTGGTCTTAGCGATTGGCAACATGGTCCCTCCTTTGTTGCGCGATGTTTATGGATCGTATGTCTCAGCCTGTCAATGCCTGTTTGGCGGAGATGCACCGGATTCGTGTCTCCAGCCGGTCTCGACCACTCAGCCAATGCTCCTTGGTGATCGAGATGGCATCCGGCAGCGGCGCGCCCTGGAAGACATGGGCCACGGCAGCGAACCACGCCTTTCGCTCAAAGCCATCGCCTCCTGGCGTCATGCAATCCCACAGTTCCGGTTCGGTACTCTTCAGCCTGCGAGCCGCCTCATGCAGTTGCTCCGAGTGGATCTCGCGGGTGCGCTGAAGAAGCTCCTTCTTGCAGCGGTGTGCGAGGTCGTTCTGGTTGAGTGCCTCTACGGCTGCGGTGTCCTGACGGTACTGCGGCTCGTCGGAGGCAACGGCAGTCGAATGCTCGTCCAGCCACCGCTGCTGGTTCAGCCAGGTGCTGGCATGGGCGACGTACTGGATGTCCTTGCCCCGCATGGCAGCAGCGTAGGCGTGGCAGCCCTTGAGGATGTCGGATGGGGCGATCTTCAACGCCTTGGTCATCTTGTCCCACGACTTGACCGCAGCCCCCCGCCCGACGCGGCGCGGATACGACCGCCAGAAGTCCTCGAATGAGGGCTCCCCAAGCATATCGCTCATGTCAGCACCCCTAGTCCTATGAGAATTGCAGCCAGGAACAGCATGAGTAGCAGCGTCTGTTTCATTTCTTCCTCCTCATCGGTATGGGTTGCTGGGTTTACGGGCAATGCCCTCGATCATCTGACGGTGAGCCTCGTATCCATCGTCCCAGGCATCAGCCTTCGCGCTCTGCATCTCCTCGCGCTCGCGGCGGATGTGGGCATCCTGCGCCGCAGCACCATCGCAGCATCCCTGCTGGATGGCGAGATCGGCGCGCAGCCGCTCGACCTTTGCGCGCAGCCGCTCGACCTCCGCTGGCAGATAGGACTGCATCAGATTGGTGAACTGCTCCTCGGTGAGTTCATTCCTTATTGCCATCACACACCCTCCCTCTCCATGACCTGTCTCTCCAAATCTGCAATCGTGCGGTTCAGGTGCCACCAGATCCAGCTATCTGCTTGCGCTGTCCTAAGCGCATCCTGGCGGCAAGCAATGCGAGCGCGCAGCGTGCCTGCGGTCTCGATGATGTGGTCTCTGTAGCCTGTCTTCTTCATCGGCTCCCTCCTTGGTTGGTCAGTCTAGGTACGCTCTCAGGATTTCGGCCGCGACCTGCGGGACAATCGCGTTACCGTAGGCGCGCAGGCGTCCCACTCGGTTGGATACCCCATGAGCCAGCGGCTGAATGCCGGGTTCAACGCGCCGCGATTTTCCGTCTCTGCACGGGACAGGCTGACCTGACGACCAAGCAGTCCGTTGATCGGCACCCCGGCTTTGTCCAGATCCGTTGACCCGTCCTTGTGGTCGCGCGTCGTTGGAGTCGCCCAGCCCGAGAGCAATGCCGCCCCCGGCAGCCCCGCTGCATCCTCGTTGGCCGATGGAGTCAGACAACCCGAGAGCAATGCCGCCCCCGCCAAATGCGCTTCGTCCCGCAGCTTGTACCGCGCGTGAGTCAACGGTCGGATCTGCATCACGCCACCCTCTGCGTCGCTCGCTGACGGACTGCGCCACCCACCATAGCCGCTGCCGTATGTGCGGTGCGCCGACGCTCGCAGCGCAGAAATCCGCCGACCAGACGGTGTAGTTCGCAGCTTCCAGGTCAGCGCATACTCCATCGAGCCAGCGCAACCCATCCTTGCTCGCAACCTGTTCTCCAGCCACGACAGGGGGCCTCCGCTCGCGGACGAGGGCGGCAAGGACGGGCCATAGGTGTCGCTCATCTGCTTCCCCCTTGCGCTGTCCTGCCGACGAGAAGGGCTGGCAGGGGCAGGAGCCTGTCCAAAGAGGTCGGTCGTCGGGCCATCCTGCGAGGCGCGCGGCGAGGCTCCAGCCTCCGATGCCGGCGAAGAAGTGGCATTGTGTGTATCCGATGAGGTCGTCCGGCTTGACATCCACGATGCTCCTTTCGTCAACGTCGCCTGGAGCTATGTGTCCAGCAGCGATCAGGTTCCGCAGCCATTGTGCTGCATAGGGATCAATCTCGTTGTAGTAGGCTGGCATCTCCTCCTCCTGTCTGCTTCTGGGGTGGTGTGCGGGCAGACTCCGACCATCCGAGGAAAGTCGGAGTTCCTGCTTCTGGGTCCCATCTGGAGCCACGGAGCAGATTGCATCAGTCACCTTTGAGCCTGTGCTAGGCAATGGGCGGGGCGGCGATCCGATGTGATGGCAACTACCCCACCACACCCCCTTACGACTGTCTCCATATCGCGGTGGCAGAACCTGGCGATGCAACTCGCTCGGCCTGCGCGCCTCTGTTTCAAGGCATCATTCTGGCTTCGCTTGAACGCCTGTCCTGCTGTCTTCCCGGAATGGGGCAGAGGCGTAGCTGACTGACAGCCATCGGCCTTGCACGGTTGGGGAACAAGTGCCATGAATTGGCACATGACCCGCCCGTACTTGGCTGGGTCCGCGACGGAGGGGTTTGCGAGACCCGCTGCGTCAGGGAGCCGGGGAGGAGCAAACCTCCTCGGCCCCCAATTCAGATCACTCCTCCTCGTCATTGTCAAGAGGCTCGCAGCCCGATCCTTCGCAGGCCTCGCATTCCTCGACATGCTCGGACCAATGCTCGCCCAGGCCGGAGATCGAGGGGGACGCAACCATCGTGCGGATCTCGCCCATTCCGTCGCAGGCTTTGCATCGCGGGGTCATGGCTTGTCTCCCATTGCTCGATAGGCGATCTCAAAGCCGGACTTCATCAGGGCTAGCTCTGAGCGCAGACGTTCTACCTCGACCCACGCCTTGTCACGCTGGCGGGTCAGCCGCTCGTTGTCCGGGCGCAGCCGCTCAACCTCGGCGCGCAAATCATCAATTGCGGTGCTGTGAGCCGCGAAACGGGCTGCTGCTTCAACCATAGTGTCAGAAGCGGCGCTTTCGAGTTGACCTTTGCCCTCCAACTTGAAGGCAAAATACGTCAACCTCTTCAAAAGATCGTCGCTCATCGCGGCAGTCCTTTCCCCACCAGCACATCGACCAGGTGCGCGTGGACCTCCTTCTGGCGTTCGTCTGCAAGCACCTTGTTCTTGGCGTACAGGGTGATGCAATGCCCGCTCTTGCGGTTGTGCCGACGACCGATCTCGATGGTGGTCCATTCCGGCACCATCGCATAGCAGAGCGCCATGCTCATGTGGCGCGCCCGGCTGATGGCCTGCGAGGTGCGGGGACCCATGAGGACATTGCGCGGGACGTTGTAATGGCGGCACACCGTGTCCACGATGGCCGCGAACTTCTCCTCCGGGCTCATCGCTGGCCCTCCGGGATGGAGAGCAGGGCCCCTGTGAGGGCATCGCGCAGAGCGGCGGCCTCGGAGTGGTTCATGGTCATGGTGACCCCATGCCCCTGGTCCAGCTTTACGAGGATGTGGCGACCAGACGGAGCGATCTCCGCGTGGACGGCAAACTTATGGACGTATGACGAGATGAGCATTGGTCCCTCCTTACGAGATGTTGAGATGCCGCTTTGCGGCGTTGATGATGTCTCGGCGGATTGCAGCATCGCTTCGTGCGGTCTTGATCTTGAAGTCGTGCCATCCGACCCGAGTGATGGGATCGACATCGCTTACCTTCTTGACGCCGATCACATTCCTGCGATTGGGATGAAGGCACAGGTAATCGACAGCCTCTTCTGGAAGGGCATCGCGCATCACCTGCCTGCCGTTGCGACGGAACTCGCAAGCCACAACCCCGACAATGCTATTCGACAGGCGCACCCGCCACTTGCTTTCAACGGTGCGAGCCACAAGGAACTCTCGCAGGGGGTCTTCTCCGTTATTCTTGAGAACCCACCAGGAGTATTCCTTCCACGCCTCGCAGACCGCTTTCGGGCTGGGGATGTCGGACTCCTCGCAGTCATCATGGTTGCCGTCCACGTCGCAGACGCTGTACCCGTCTTCGTATGCCCAGTAGTGCTGAACCGACCAATTCCCATCGAAGACCGGAATTGTGCAGATGATGTCGTCCATCTTTCCCTCCAAAGCCCCGGTTGCGGCAGTCCTTCACACGGTGGGGCGTGTTCGCGTGAGCGCGTAAGATATCGTTGATTGCGTGTACCAGCTACGCAGAGTTTGCATGGCTGTGCTGCAAAAGAAGCATCCCCTCACGGCAGTCCTTCATGTGTCCCCATATGCCCGCGTGGCGCGCGATATTGCCCGCACGGCCATGGTATAGGCTGGCGAGCGCATGTGGCGGCACGGGGGCCATGTGATAGGCTTGCGGGAGCATGGGCGCGGGAAGAGGGGCCTAGCTTTCGCCAGGCCCCTGCTTGTCAGTTAGCCGGTGCTATCAATGCCGCTTTTGACCATGCGTCAATCTTCTTCATTTCGGCGTCGTATTGCGCTTGATCCAGCTTGTCGGCCATAAAGCGTCTATCCAGCGCATCAACCATGCGCTCGACGCGCCGCTCGATTTCATCTTCCGACATTCGTCGCATCTTCCCCTCCGTTAGCGATAAAGCCCGGCGACAAACAGCGCCAGTAGCAGTAGATAGCCGATGAAACGCGCGATCGCGATCATGCGAACACCTGCACGAAGACGTAGCCGGATTTCGTCCCGCCGCCGTGCCAAACCAGGTCAGGCCTACGCCACTGCATCGATAACGATTGCGGAGATTTCTGCATCAAGGGCGAGGGCGTATTCCAAGCCCGGATTGATACAAGCGCCATCGGCTTGCGCCTTACGAAGGCGCCGGATTGCCCGTTCGGTTGCATTGAAGCGACCGCAAACAGGGTAGAGGTGGCTTTCGTCCTGTTCGCGGAAGAGGGCGTTGATGCGGCGGATGTTCGCCAAGCCATCAAGGTCTTCCGCCATTGCGGCAATCTGATATGGGGTAAGGTTCGTGGCCATTGGTTCACTCCCCCCTGGCCTTGGCGATAGCCGCCCGCGCGGCTTCATAAGCCGATGGCGCGATAGCTTGCGTCGAGTATCCGTCCCCGATAATATCCTCCAAGGCCGACAGCAAGTCTGGCGCGGCTTCGCGGATAGCGGCGGCTATCTGTCCGGGCGTCCGGGTTTCGTCGCCAACGCGCACAAGGTTAGGCGCGATTGCTTCGAAGAGTGGGCGGAGGCTACCGCGCGGATAGTAGGGGACGCATGACCAATCGTTCCCGGCGTCCGCAGAAATGATGGAAGCGCCGATAGGCTGGCCCTCTTCGTTTAACAAAGCCTCTACTACAAACCCCGTCCCCGCAGAGATGATAGGCGCGGCGCGCCAGTCGTTCTTCTTCCGCCTATCGGCGCAAGGGTTCTTTATGTCAATCGCCAGCCTGTACGTTCCAGGCCGCAAGCTATCCAATACCATTGCTACCCTCCAGGCCGCACCATGCGGCACGGGGCATAGAATAACGTGAATTGCGTTTGCCAGTTACGCAATGTTTGCATATGTGCTATGCAATAAATGCGTTTGTGCTTGTGTGTGTCATGGTGTAGGCGAGCGGAAGGGCCGGAGCGGCGATATGGTAGCCTGATACCGTGCCGCTTGCGGGGTCTAGGGCGTGTAAGGGCGTGGCGGGATGCGCTGCGAAAGAAGAGGCCCCCGAAAGCGGCTCTATCATCCTCTAAGGGGGGAGATAGCACGGGGGGAGACAAGGCGGATCAGGTTCCTCTCGGCCAGGTTCTAGCCTGCAAGCCATGCGGCAATCGAATAGGGGGATGCAGGAAAAGCATGTCAGGCATCGCCATTTCCCATTGCCATACCCAACCACACCCTATATACACGCACATACAACTAACTGGAGGGACACAATGAACAAGCTCGATGACATCTTCTTCTACGGCATCATGGCGACGTTGTTCGCCGCGACGCTGGCCGTCGGCATCATGGCGGCGCTGAGCGAGGCGGCGCTTCGAGCGGGGGGGGTGTGATGACCCGCCGCATCCTAGACGCCCTCACGGCGACCATCGGCTTCATCGGCATGGCGGCGCTGGCTGTGCTGGCGATGTACATTTAAGGAGGTTCAAGTGTACGCTGATTTCTGCAAAGACTGGCCCGGCCACTTGGCCCTGGCCTTCACTAGGGCTGCTCAACGCCGCTACGCCGCCCGGCCTACGGGGCCGCATCCTGACCCCGTGGCATACGCCGCTGCCGACGCCGATATGAGGCGCATCAGCGCAAAGCGCCCCATGACATGGGAGCGGCTCATGGCTAGCATTGGCGCTCGGCGCTCTCCTTACCCGTACTAAGCAGGGCGGGGGCCGGGGGGAGCTCCGGCCCTTCCGCTCGCGGCCCTACCAGTGCCAGCGTCCGGGCCAGCGCCAGGCCATTCTGCGGCGAGGCTAGGCCCCCGGCCCCCATCGATTGTGCGGCGCGGCAAAACCGGCCCCCCGGCTTGGGCTTTTCGCGATCTCGCAGGCGGGCGCGAAGGCCATGTCCCCACGCTTGCCACTACACAGACCCTTGCCCCCAACCAGAAAAAAACCTACCGTTGGGTATGGCCTATGAGGTTGAGAGCGACCATGAGCTGTCCCAGGACGGCTTTGTGGACTGGGCGGATATCCGTATTCTTTGGGAGGCCGGGGCTTCCCTTGGGTACATCACCAAGCGCCATCCGGTGCATGAGCGCAACGTGGCGAAGCGCGCCCTTGAGTGGGACCGTGCTGCGCGGGACTCTGCGCTTGCCTTGCGGGGGCATAACAAGAGCCTACCCGTGGCTAACGAGGATGCTCCTCCCGTAGGACAGGGAGGGAGACCTAGTTCTGTGCCAGGGTGGTTGGATATGCTTGCGAGGGTTAGTAAGCCTAGGTGGGATGAGGCTACTTTTCCTATGGTGGAAGTGGCGCAGGCTTTGCACAATGTTGCGAGTGGTATGCCGGTTGTCTTGGCAGCGGAGGCGGCTGGGATCACGGAGCGGGTGTGCCAGAAGTACCGGAACTCGGAGCCGCGTCTCGACACGATGTTCCGGCAGGCTCGCGCCATGTCGGCGGCACCTCTGGTCAAGAAGATCATGGAGGATCGCGACTGGCGGGCTGCGGCTTGGCTGCTGGAGCGCGGGATCGCGAAGGCCGAGTTCAAGCAGGAGGCGGTCGGCAAGGACGACAAGCTGACCATCGAGATCATGGTGAGCCGCGAGGACAAGGCGGCATTGGCGAACGTCATCGACGTTACGGAGAGCGCGAATGCCCCAATGGTCGCTGGGATACCAGCCTTCGGAGAAGCAGAGGATCTTCCACGCAGTTAAGGCGCGGCAGGTTCTCTACGGTGGTGCTGCGGGCGGGGGCAAGAGTCATGCCATCAGGATGGATGGCATCATTTCGTGCCTCCAGAACGCTGGCTTGCAGGCGTATCTCTTTCGGCGGACCTACCCGGAACTGAAGGACAACCACCTGATCCCCATCCAGCAGATGGCGATCCCCCCTGAGGTGGCGGTTTGGAAGGAAACGGATCGGAAGCTGACGTTCTACAACGGGGCGTTCCTCCAGTTCTGCTTCGCGGAGGATTTGGCGGACATCTACAAGTACCAGGGCGCGGAGATGCATTGGCTGGGGCTGGACGAAGCGGCGCTCCTGCTGCCTGACCAGATCAAGTTCCTCCGTACCCGAGTGCGTCTGGGTCGCTACAAGGCCCAGCAGGAGGATGTGTTCCCGAGGATTGTCATCGGCAGCAATCCCGGCGGCCCCGCGCACAACCTCTTGCGGGACATCTTCATCGAGCAAGCCCCGCCGATGCACTTCTTCCACGACAAGACGACCAAGACCAAGAACTCGCCGGGGTGGAAGAGCATCTACATCCCCGCAAAGATGGACGACAACCCGCATCTGGATGTTGACAGCTATGAAGGATCCTTCACCGCTTTGTCCCCCGAGCGGGCCAAGGCACTACGGGACGGCGACTGGGATGTGGTTTCGGGAGCAGCCCTATCCATGCTCGACCGGGGCAAGCATCTCATTCGCGGCTTCAAGCCCCCACGACATTGGACCCATTTCATGGCTATGGACTGGGGCACAGCCAAGCCCTTCTCCATCGGATGGTACTGCATATCGGAGGGAGCAACTCTGAAGGCCAAGGACGGATTCCCCGAGGTCTACCTCCCGCCCGGCGCGAAGATCCGCTTTGCCGAGTGGTACGGGTGGAACGGGGAAGCGGACATGGGCGCGCGCATGTCGGCAGCCGAGGTGGCCCGCGAGGTCATCCGGCTTGAAGGCGAGATGCAGTTGCCGCCGATGGACTTCCGGGTCGCTGACCCGCAGATGTGGGCCAGCCAGGACGGTCCCTCCCCTCAGGACAACATGAGGACCGCCACTTCCGGTCGATTCATCCTCCGGCAGGGCCGCAGGGATCGGAAGGCCAACTACACGACGATGGTCCAGCACCTCATTGGCGAGCAGCAATCGGATGGCACTTGGTCGCCGCTGCTGTTCGTGACCGACAACTGCCGCCACTTCTGGCGCACCTGCCCCGGCCTGACGCTTGACGAGCTTGAGCCTGACAAGGGGCCAGCCACCAGACGGCAGGAGGACCATGTCTATGATGAGGTGTCCTTCGCAATCTCGATGCACAGCAAGGTCACGACGGAAAAAGACAGGTACAACGAGGAAATGCTTGACCTCGCACGGGAGTTGAGTGGAGGATCGGTTTCGAGGGACCCATACGCAGTACGCACACGGAGGGTGTGATGGTACGCGGCACGATAGCTTCAGAGATCCGCGATGTGATCGCTCGCCAGGAAGGCGAATGGGCGGTTGCGGAGATCCGCGACATGGTCAGCGGCGCGACGGCATCCAAGGTGCTGGTCGTCGTCATGCGGCTTGTGGAGCAGGGTCTTGTGCAACGCATCGGCTATTCTCGGGGGCCAAACAGCAAGGTGCGCCCGACCTACATGACGATGGGCGATATTCCCTCGCTTGGCGACCTTCCCGCCACGGACCCAGAGGAGATCCTTGCTGGCCTGATGGCCGGTAGGCGCTACGAGGATGTGAAACTCAAGGTCACGGGGCGACTTGCACGATGACGATCAAGTTCTTTGCGCCCAGCGGCGCTCCGCACCAGCTTGGCGAGAACCTTGCCCGCAACTGGATGCACGGTGAGCATTACGCGCGCCACGGCGAGCCGCTCGCGGAGATCAATCTCCACTACGGCATCCTCTACGGCGGCGCGGAGATGTACCGCAAGACCCAGGAGGAATGGAAATCCTACGTCCATGTGGACCACGCCTTCTTTGGGCGCACGGAGGACCTGAACAGCAGGGGCGGGTACTTCCGTTTCTCGCTTAACAACCAGTCAAACGAGCGGAAGCTGACCGTCGAGTACGATTCGCGCCGCTTGGAAACCCTCCAGAAGAAGGGATTGCTCAAGCTGGAGCCAAAGAGGGCCATCAAGAAGAGCCGACTGGTCATCTACCAGCCGCCGAGTGCATACATGGTGCAGCACTACGGTCTCTCCCCCGACTTTGACGGCAAGTGGAGGGCCACCTTGAGGCGTCTCTACCCCGGCATGATGGTCGTGACGACCCAGAAAAGCCCAAAAACCGACGATTTCTGGGAGAACGTGGCCGTCGTGGCGTCGTTCAACTCCGGTTTGGGCTATGAGGCGCTCCGCAAGGGCTGCGAGGTCGTGATGACCGCACCGAGGACGCTCTGGCCGTGGAAAACCGGAGACCTGACCGACGGAAAGTGGGGCGAACGGCGCTATGAGACGTTCTGCCTGATTGCCGGTCGCATGTGGAACTTCAAGGAGATGGCGAACGGCGAGGCTTTGGAGCATATGAAGGGCAATGGGGAGATTCCGCTGTGATAAAAGCCAAGTCCGCGAAGGCAAAGGGCCGTCGCCTTGAGCAATGGATCGTCAAGCAGCTTGAAAGCCTTGGCTTGGCTGCTCATCGGCAACCTGGCTCTGGCGCTTTCGATGCGTTTCCTCACGATGTATCTGCTCGACTGAAGGACGGGACACAGATCCTTGTCGAAGCAAAGCAGCGCAAGAAGGACGCATGGGCCACGGGCGAGCGATGGCTTGGCCGCGCTGATGTCCTTGTCGTGCGGATCGACCCGGAGCCGTTCCAGCCCGAGAACGAGCCGCGCGTCTACATGAAGTGGTCCACGTTCCAGAGGCTTGTCGGCTGATGCCGCAGGAAATGACCCCGGCCCGCATCATGGGCTACCGCAAGATGGCCGACAATCGTCGTGGTCGTCGCTGCATCAAGCTGGCGACCACCGGCAACATGCACCCGCTGGTCCGTGAGTTCTACGAACTGGTCAACGAGGACCCGTTCCTCACGTTCAAGGTGCTGTCCGAGCGGTCTGGCGTACAGATCGACACGATGAGCCAATGGCGCTACCAGCACTCGCCAGCGCTCGTTACCTTCGAGGCCGCGCTCAACGCCGCTGGCTATGAACTCTGCATCAGGAAGAGGAGGGACGCATGACTAGGCAGGAACTCATTGAGAAAGTGGCTCGCGATCTTGGCGGGGAGTCTCACGATCCAAAGGACCTTGAGTGCTTGGCGGAAGCAATCATAGATATTGTGGTGCAATCAGAAGTCGATCTGCTCAAGGCGGTATCAGCGGAAATATGCAAATACAACAAACTGGACCCTGATGGCGTGATGGTGCATGAGCGCAGGCCCGTTGGATGGAATCCTCAGTCGATTTTGTTTGGTTTTGCTGACGCAGCAAATGACGCAATCGATTCAATTCGTTCACTTGGTAAAAGCCAATGAGTACGCTTGCGCTCTACAAGCAGATGCACTCCGAGGGCAAGTTCCCCGGCCACAGCACCGAGAAGTGGTCTGACATCGTTGCCAAGGCCATCAAGGACTATGGAGCCAAGTCCATCCTCGACTTTGGCAGCGGCAAGGGGATGCAGTACGACTCCCTGAAGCTGCATGAGAAGTGGGGCGTCGAGAAGCCGACGCTCTACGATCCCGCTGTCCCCGGCATCGACAAGCTGCCGAACCCGATGCTGCCATTCGATGGCGTCATCTGCCTTGATGTGTTGGAGCATCTTGAGGACGAGGAACTCAGGCGCGCGGTGTTCGACGCGACGATCCGCGCCAAGAAGTTCGTGGTCTTCGGCATCGCGACGTTCCCGGCAAAGAAGACTCTGCCGGATGGCCGCAACGCACACCTGACGCTCTGGAGCCAGGATGTGTGGACGAACTACATCCACACCCATCGGTTCCAGAGCGATGCGTTCGTGATGATCCATTTCGATGGAGGCCATGATGGCCGATGACCCGTTGCCATACTGGATAGGCTTCGACGCGCGGGAGATCGACGCCTACGATGTCTGCATGTTCTCCTGCCAGCGCAAGAGCAGCATCCCGCTGCATGTGCGCGCGCTACGCCACAAGGACCTTCGCGGCAAGGGCATCTTCGACCGCGAGTGGGGCGTGGACCCGAAGACCGGGCAGATGTTTGATGTCCGCGACGGGCTTCCGTTCAGCACGGAGTTCGCCTTCACGCGCTTCCTCGTCCCGCACTTGCAGGACTACAAGGGCTGGGCGCTGTTCACCGACTGCGACATGCTGTGGTTGGATGATGTTGGCGAGCTTCTCAAGGAGGCCGACGACAAGTATGCGGTGATGGTGGTCAAGCAGATCCACTTGCCGCAGAACCAGATCAAGATGGACGGCCAGATCCAGAAGCCGTACCCGAGGAAGAACTGGTCCTCCGTGATCCTGTTCAACTGCGGGCATCCGTCAAACCGTGTCCTGACGCCAGACTTCGTCAACCATGCAACGGGTCGCGAGTTGCACACGTTTACATGGCTGAAGGACAGCGAGATCGGTGACCTGTCGCCTGGGTGGAACTTCCTCGTCGGCCACACGAAACACAACATCAAGCCGCGCCTCATGCACTTCACCGATGGCGGGCCTTGGTTCGACCACATGCGAGACATCCCGTTCGCGGGCTGGTGGACCAACGAGTACGACTACATGATGAAGACGCGGGGGAGGTTCGAATGAAGAAGGTGGGAGACTGGTGGCTGCCGAGCGCAGACCAGCATTTCGTTGGCGACATCTCGTCGTATCAGATGGCCTCGTATGCAAAGGCGTCAGCACACATCAAGGCATCTGGCACGGCCATCGACGTTGGCGCGCATATCGGGATCTTCTCGCGGCGCATGTCAAAGGACTTTTCGCTCGTCCACGCTTTTGAGCCTGACGCGCATAACTACGCCTGCCTTGTCCGCAACGTGCAGTCATGGGCCGTGCGGGCGACGTATGGAGCCGCTGGCGCGCAGAGGGGCATGGGCAACGTGCGAGTCGATGCGGTTGCCAACACCGGGGCGCGCGGGTTTGAGGCGGCGGCGACGGGCGCTGTGCCAATGTTTGCCATCGATGAGTTCAAATACGACGAACTCGGGCTGGTCAAGATCGACACCGAGGGATACGAGCATCGTGTCCTCGTCGGGGCATTGGAGACGCTCAAGCGCCACAAGCCCGTCCTCATCATCGAGCGGCCAAAGGAGGACTCTCTGAACGTCCTTCGCCTTCTTGGCTACCGTCTTGCCGAAGTTGTCGGCAAGGACAGCATCTTCGTGGAGAAGTGACATGAAAGTGATGATCTGCTCGTCCTGGTCGGAGGCGGGCTTTGAACTCTACGGGCGTCGCTGGCTTGAGACCGCTAGCAAGTATTGGGATCCTAGTATCGAAATTAATGTCATCAGCGACAAGCATCTCGAAATGGATCCTGATTTTCGGAACTTCATGGCTCGTCATGCGGTTCAAAAGTTGGATCCTAAGCAGCCGGGATACGACTACCGGCAGGATCTTCTGCGATTCGCCCACAAGGTCTTCGCTCTGAAGGAGGCTCTTGAGGATGCTAGCTATGGCGGAGAAGATGGGCTGGACGACGGATGCGACTGGCTTGTCTGGCTAGACGGCGATGTCGAGACCCGCGCCCCGCTCACGATGGACTTCCTCAAGCACATCCTGCCCGAGGACAAGGACGGGGTGCTGCTCTCGCGCGCGCAGACAGCCACGCATCCCGAGTGCGGGTTCATGGCCTTCAACCTTCGCCGCAAGGGGGCTGACTTCCTCCGCAAGTTCATCGGCATGTACGAGAAGGACGATGTGCTGAAGCTGTCGGAACTGCATGACAGCTACGTCTTCATGGTCTGCGTCATCGCACACATGGAGAGCGAGAAGAGCGAGTGGCACGACCTCTGCCCCGCCGGAGCCGGTCCCTATGGCCTGGACGCCTTCGAGGCCAGCCCGCTGGACAACGTGTTCGTCCACAAGAAGGGCAACCGCAAGGCGGGGATGACAAACGCTGAGATTGTCGAGCGGCTGCTGGGCGGTGCCAAGCCCGCCTACGTCAACCCGAAGGACTTCGACGGCAGCGTCCCGGAAGATGCCGTGCCGGTGGTCGATTGCGACATGGTGCCGGTCGAGGACATTCGCCGCGCCCTTCTGGCACTTGAGGACAAGCCATTGATTTTCATTGGCTTTTACTCGTCCGACGAGAACGGCAAGCACATCGACACCAGCCGCTTTGGCATCAATGCGGTGCGAACGGACACGATTGCCTTCGAGTCCGTGGAGCGGGCGACGGATGGGCTTGGGTTCGTCCATGTTGCCGTGACCCGCGACTTCCCCGTGATCCCCGACGACCTCCCTGTCTTCCACCAGCGGCAGATGTCGGCAATCAAGAAAGAAGAGATCAAGTCGATTACGAACAACGCCTACCAGACCAACATGGTGGTCCAGACGCAGAACTGCGTCCCCAACGAGACCATCCACGCCAACATCAAGGCCAATCTGGAACAGGTCCAGAACTGGGTGCGCTACACGAAGCACCACATGAGGCGGGCCATCATCGTTTCCGCTGGCCCGTCGCTGGAGATGCCCGAGACCCTGGCCGAGATCCGCCGCGAGGTGGAGGAGGGTGCGGTCCTGTTCTGCGTGAAGCACAGCCACCAGAAGCTGATTGACGCCGGTCTGGTCCCGTGGGGATGCGTCCTCCTTGACCCCCGCCCGCACGATGGCATCAGCACCCACGGCAAGGCACGCGCCGATCTCCTCCCGGCAGCCTATCCGGGTGTCCGGTACTTTTGCGCCTCGATGGTCGATCCCGGCGTCGTGAAGCGCCTGCTGGAGACGGGCGGCAAGGTCTATGGCTGGCATGCTGCGGTAGGTGCGGACGAGAAGTCCGTGCTGCCCCCGGAGCACCAGAAGTTCCTCATGGGGGGAGGATCTTCGTCGGCTGGCCGCGCTATGATCCTCGCGTGGCAGTTCCTCGGCTTCCAGTCGATTGGGCTGTACGGCTTTGACTCCTGTCATCTGGACGAGAGCAAGCTGGACAAGTCCGCGCGGCATCAGGATGGCACCCCGAAGTACGTCCTCATGGATGTGGCTGTCGGGGGCAGGAACCGGCAGTTCTGGACGGACAGGGACATCCTCTGTCAGGCGCAGGACTTCACCCGGTTCCTCCAGGAAAGCCCGTGGATTCAATGGGACGCCCACGGTCCCGGCATGGTTGCGTGGTTGTGGCAGAACACCCGTGGCATGATGCCGACGCTTGAGGAGACCTACACATGAGCGAAGACCGCAAGTGGCGAGGAGACAACGACAAGGTCAAGCGCAAGAAGCGCCAAGCCCTGAATGCCCTCCTCGTCAACATTGCGGATTCGCTGGAGGAGAAGGAGCGGGAGTCCATCGCGCAGGTGTGCCTTGAGGACTTCCGCGCCGACAAGGACAGTCGCTCCGAGTGGGATGCGATGCACGCCGACTGGGTGGCCGTCTACAACCAGCAGGACGCCCCGATCAATCGCCCGTGGCCCGGCTCGTCCGACGAGTCCCTTGGCCTGCTGACGGAAGCCTGCAACTCCTTCCAGTCCCGTGCCTACAAGGCGTTCTTTGGCACCCGGATGCCCGTTGCGGCCATCTCGGTCAGCCCGTCCATTCCGGGGTCTGCCGAGCGCGCCAAGCGGGTCAGCCAGTTCCTCCAATGGTCCCTGTTCTTCAAGGACCAGACCTACAAGGAGGACAAGTCCGCGATGCTCCTGCGCGTGGCGGTCCACGGCAGCGACTTCAGCAAGACCTACTTCGACCCCGTGATGAACCGGATCGTCACCCGCCCCGTGCGCGCGGAGGACCTGTTCGTCCCCTACCACATCGGCCCGATCAACATCGAGGATGTGCATCGGAAGACCGAACTGATCTACATCCAGTTGAACGAGGGCCGCATCCGGGCGTCTGAGGGATACTTCCTCTTCCCGCCAGAGCCGATGATGATCGGCAACGTCACCTCGCTGATCCAGCAGCAGAACGACCGCGACAGCGGCATCCAGCCGTCCTCCATGGAAAGCGAGGACATGGCGCAAATCATCGAGCAGCATCGCGACCTCGACCTCGACGGCGACGGCATTGCCGAGCCTTACAAGGTCTGGGTGGATGTGACCTCGGAGAAGCTGCTCCGCATCGAGGTCCGGTACGAGGTAGACGAGTTTGGCCGCCCCCTGAACGGTCGGATGCCCATCGAGGAGTACACCCATTATCGCTTCCTCGCGAACCCGGACGGCTTCTACGGCTACGGTCTAGGCTTCCTGCTGGGCAAGACCAACATTGCCATCAACAAGCTGCTGCGCCAGTTCATCGACGCCACGACCCTGTCGATCCACGGCAACATGAGCGGGTTCATCTCGGAGGCCCTGAACATCAGCAAGGGGCCGGTCAAGATCGAACTCGGCAGCCTGAAGACCGTCTCCGCGAGTACGGACGACATCCAGAAGGGCATCAAGACGCTCTCCTTCCCCGCGCCGCCTCCGACGCTGATGCAGGCCATCGCGCAGTTGGAGACCCGCGCCCAGCGCATTGGCGCAACCACCGACGCTGCCGCTGGCGACATCAACAAGGTGTTCCAGCCCACGACCATGCAGACGATGGTCGAGCAGTCGCTGGTGATGTTCACAAGCGTCCAGGAGTTCCTGCTGCACTCTTGGAGCAAGGAACTGAACAAGATCTATCGCCTGCACGGCATCTACTTCCGGGGCATCGAGGGCTTTATCTCGGTGACGCCGGAGGGGCCGGAGCAGATGATGGTCACGGAGGAGGACTTTGCGGACGACATGCTCATCATGCCGGTGGCCGATCCTCGCATGATGAACCAGCAGAGCCGCCTCCAGAAGGCCCAGTTCCTGTTCGACTTCGCTACCAAGAACCCCATCGTTGGCAACAACCCGGAAGTCCTCCTTGCGGTGTCGAGGAGGCTGCTTGAGGAGATGGAAATTGACGGCATTGACAGCATTCTTCCGCGATCTGTGGACGAACTTCCGCCACCTGCGCCGGATCCGAAGGTCGTGGCCGAGCAGGCTAAGGTCGAGGTCGAGCAGCAGAAGCTCCAGCTAGAGGCCCAGAAGGCGCAGCAGGAGGTTCAGATTGAGGTGCAGAAGATGCAGGCCGACCAGCAGATGAAGCAGGCGTCTATGATGGGCGACCAGCAGCTTCAGCAGATGCGGATCGACAACGAACGCGCCATGCAGGAACTCCGCATCCAGAACGAGGCCGAGATCGCCCGCATGAAGCAGGAGTTCGAGAACCTGCGGATGCAGCAGGAACTCGCTGCCAAGCAGCAGATGGAAGCGCAGAAGGCCAGGATCGAGGCTGACACCAAGGTCATGGTTGCGCGCATTGGTGCTGCCGGCGCCGATGTCCCCGCCATCGAGTCCGTGACGCAGTCCACGCAGCAGTTGGCGACGAGCATGGGCGAGGATGTGCGTACCCTCATCACGCAGATGGAGGCGGCCAATGCGGCTCGCGACCAGCGGATGATGAGCATGATCCAGATGATGATGCAGTCCATGACCTCGCCGCGCCGGATTGTTCGCGGACCAGATGGTCGCGCAATGGGTGTGGAGATGGGGACGATGCAATGAAGCAGCCCGTGATGGAGTGGCGCAGGGAGATGGACTGCTGGCTGCTGCGGGTCGAAAGCCCGCTTCCGGCACCACAGGTTCGCGCCTGCGTGGACTTCCTCAAGAAGGTGCAGGGTGGTCGCAGGCTTGGACTGATGCCCGGTGACCAGCGAGACGACCTTGATGCTTCCGTTCGTGCTCTTGAAGAGGGTCGCGTCCAGCAATGGGCTGCCGGTCCCAACATGAACGGCAAGGGAGAGATCGCCGCGTTTCGTTCCGAGCGCGGCACCGGCAAAACCACTATTGATCTAGGAGCCTGACATGGCAGCGACCTTCCGATCCACGGCCACGGCCATTGCGTATGCGTCGGCCAAGGACATGCTGAACGTCTTCAACGCCACGGCTTCGGCGCGCATCATCCGCGTCTACCGGGCGTACTGGTTCAACAACGGCACGGCAGCGGTGACGGGCGTCATCACGACCGCCCAGTGCCGCCGCATCACGGCAGCGTCCGCCGGAACCGCCGTGACGCCCGTGAAGCACGACACCAGTAGCAGCAACCTAGACGCTGCGACCACCTCTGGCACTAACCAGACGGTGACCGGCAGCGACATCTTCCGCCGCTTCCTCTTCGTCAACGAGGAGCCTGTCGTTGCAGGCACCACGCAGGCCAACTGGCTGACGCTGATCCCGTTCGCGGAGGTCTGGAACGCGGGCTATTCGGACACCAACGTCGAGCCGATTGTGTGCCGCGCCACGCAGGGTTTCGAGTTGTTCCACTCGGGTTCCTCGGCTGTCGGCACGGCTGACCTGGAGATCGAGTTTACCGACGCGGCGACGTGACGATGACCACTCTTCGTCACAAGACATGCCTGCATGAGTGGACGGTTCCGCCGGAACTTGCCGCTCGCGTAGAGAACGATGTCAACGGCGGCGTGGCTCCGGTCTCGCCTCCAATCACTTGCCCCGGGTGCAAGGTTCCCTCGCGCTACAGCGAGTTCGAAATCGTGAGGACGGATGCCTGAGACCTTCCTCGTCTACCAACGCGCGGTCGATGTGCGTCCGCTTGAGGATGGCCTGTTCGCCATCTTCAACGACGAGACGAGCGACCTGCGTAGGTATTTCGAGTTGGTCAATCTGCGCCTATCGCCGGTCGCGCCGCTGGCGAACAACACCGCAGGCGTTGGCAGGGCAGGCGCGCTTGCGCTCTTCCGCACGACTGCCAGCAGCGGCGGCGATGCGGTCAGCCCGATCAAGAACGACACCGCCAGCGCAAGCCTGCCGTCGCAGGTCACATGCACGACGAACCCCGACAGCGTAACAACGACGGGCGTGGCCCTGAAGCGCATGGCGGATGCGCCGAATTATTTCCTCAGCTTGGCAAACAGCAGCATGTCGTCTCGCGCGTTCAGCGGCGGCCTTGTTTCGTGGAGGCACGACAGCTTTGCGACGCTTGGCGATTTCGGCGCAAGCGTAGACTGCGAACCAATCGTGCTGAGGGAAGGCGAGGGTGTAGCTGTTACGCAGACGGAGTATGGCGTCCCGCACGCCATGATCGTCGCGATGATCGTGACCAACACCGCAACCGGCGCGACCTACCTTTATCGAAGCGTTGACGTTTCCACGGACGCAATCATCGGCGGCGCGCTCGTCAGCCTGTTCAACGCATCCGGCAGCGGCGTCGTACTCGCGGTGCGCGTCGCTTGGGTTCCCCTTGATGGCGAGACGAACGCCAGCAATCTTGCGGCGATGCCAGCCATCAACCTGCGCCTCGCGCGCATCCAGGGCCTCGACACCGCCGCCGACGCAACGACGCCGATCAAGGCCGACACCTCGACTTCAATCCCCTCCGCGCTCCGCACCGTCGTCGGGCCATTCCGCTCGCGTCTGGAGGGATCGTGGCAATGGGATTGGCCGTACACGCATGGCGCGACGATCAGCATCCTCCAGCAGCAGAACGCTGGCGTGTTCCGCCGCAATCCGGCGATGAAGGCTTTCGGTGCGGTCGGCTTCTCGCTCAACGGCATCCAACTCGACGGCCTCGGTGACATCGAAATTTTTCGAGCGGAGCCGGGCAGCGGCATAATCGTGCGCCCGGGCGAGGGCCTCGGGCTGCTCGCTGGCACCGCTGGCCTCCTGTCGAGCAGCACTTTCATCAACTACAACATCGAGGCGACGATCCTCCACTACCCGCCTCCGTCCGCACCCGCTGGTGGAAACACCTACTCCCGCAGCCGAGTCGTGAACAGGTGATGCCATGTTGAAGCAATCCACGGCTCGCAACCTCATGGTGCTGATGACCGACAGCGCCGACCACATCACGGGCAAGACCGGCCTGACTCTGACGATCTCGGCAAGCAAGAACGGGGCTGGTTTTGCCTCCATCACCCCGACCGTAACCGAGCGAGGCGACGGCTGGTATTCGCTGGCGCTGACCACGGCGCACACCGACACGCTGGGCGACCTTGTCCTCCATGTGACGGCTTCCGGGGCTGATCCAACGGACGTGCGCGAGGAGGTCTTCGCGGCGCTCCCGGGCGACAGCGTGACCGTGTCCTCGCTTGGCAACGATGTCATCACGGCTGCGTCCATCGCGACCGATGCGGTTGCGGACATACAGGCCGGGCTTGCGACCTCCAGCGAGGTTCAGGTCGTGGATGGCATAGTGACGGCCATCAAGGCGAAGACCGACAGCCTGTCGTTCACGGTCGCCGGTCAGGTTGACGCAAACATCCAGTACGTCAACGACATCCAGGTCAAGGGTACGGGTACGACCGCTGATCCCTGGAACCCCGTGTGATGTTCGTCTCATGGGGCGACTCATGGGGAACGTCATGGGGAGTGTCGTGGGGCAGCGGCGCTCCACCGATCCCGTCAGGTCCGTCTGCGCCCACCCGCCTCGCAAGGTACGCCTCGTATCGCCGCGACGGCAGCGCATTCATCCGCCAGATCGCCCCCGGCATCTACCTGCGGGCCGGGTCGGAGGAACTGCTCCCCAACGTCATCGTGGGCCAGCAGGAGGTTGGGTCTGCTGAACTCCTGTCGGCAAAGGGAAATCCCCTTGCCAAGCAGATCCTCGGGGATCGCGTCACAAGGAAGATCCGCCGGGAACTGCGCCGCATACGGGATACCGAGACCCGTCTTGCGGAGCAGGAGCGTCTTCTGCGACAGTCCAATGCCGCCCTCCAGCAGATGGAAGCGAAGATCCGCGCCAAGCTGGAGTGGGAGGCGGCAGACGAAGAGGATGTCGAGTTCATCCTCCTAAACCTGTAAGGAGGGGCAGATGCCCAAGACGCCAGCGTGGCAGCGCAAGGAAGGCCAGAACCCGAAGGGCGGGCTGAACGCCAAGGGCCGGGCCAGCTACAAGGCTGCGACCGGCGGCACCCTCAAGCCCCCGCAGCCGGAGGGTGGGGCAAGGAAGCGGTCATTCTGCGCCCGGATGAGCGGCATGAAGAAGAAGCTGACCTCGGCCAAGACCGCCAACGACCCCAACTCCCGCATCAACAAGTCCCTCCGTGCATGGAAGTGCTGACACGCAATGGAACTTAGTTGCTTAAGGGCAGACAGATGAAACAGCTAGATGTTCAGAACTTTGAGGCCAATATCAAGAAGTTCTACTTAGACCATGATGAATTGGAGATAACGCCTCTATTGGAGGGGTACTTGCAGTTACAGTACCCTTTGGGTCTGCGCCAGCCCATGGATCAGAAAACGTTCAATGACTATGCCGAACTGGTATTCAGTCACGTTGATCCGAAAGAAGTTCAGAGGTCTATTTCGATAGCGTCGAATCTCTTAGTCAATACTGTCTTGCCTCATTGCAAGAATCTAGGAAAGTAGGATGCTTTCCCTCGTCACCCCTTTGCTCCCACTCCGTGCATGGAAGTGCTGACATGAAGAAGCCCGTCTGGGACCGCAAGCGTCCCGCATCCCTCGGCAAGCCCAAGAAGTTGTCCCCCGCGCAGAAGGCATCTGCCAAGGCGGCGGCTGCAAAAGCGGGTCGGCCCTACCCGAATTGGGTTGATAACGCTCGCGCGGCGCGTCGCAAGTGATCCACAACATCGACCCTGACGAGATCGAGAACTGGCGGCGGCACCCGGTTACGCAGTTCCTCCTACAGGAGGTGCGGCGGCAGAACGTGAACCACCGCTATCGGGTTGCGACGGATCTCCTCACGCTTGGCCGCGCCCAGGGCTTTGACGAGGCCCTTGCGCTGATGGGTAGGTTGCTCAATTCACCTGATGGGATAGGTTGACCGGAAACGGAGAGCCGCATGATCCGCCGAGCCAAGCGCATGAAGACCAGCCAGATCGACGCCGCGATGGAGATGCTTCGCAGCGCAGGCCGCAATGGCGACACCGAACTGGCCCATGTGAACCCGCGCGAGAAGGCCATCCTCAAGGCCCTCGGTGGTGCCGGGAGCCGGAACCCGCGCACGGGTCTGCGGGAGTATTTTGATGGCAGGGGTCCTGATGCGGCTCCTCCTGGCTACGATCCGCCCGGTTACTTGGACGATCCTGACTACATCACGCAGGAGGATCTCCGGCGGATTGATGAGGCAGAGGCCGGGTCCCTGAGGGCGATGGACGCAGAGTCTCTTGCGCGAGCGGCTGGCTCATCTCCAGAGGTTCTTCAGCGCCACAAGTCTGCATACGACGAGGCGTACCGCATCCTGCATGACCTCATTTCTGAGATCGCAAGCAAGGGCAGGTATGGCGACACCGAAGTCGTTCCGACAACCCCGCGCGACAGGGCGATCCTCAAGGGCCTTGGTGGTGCTGGAACGGTCAACCCGCGCACGGGCCTGCGGGAGTATTACGACGAGGGCGGCAGCATGTCGTCTGATGGCATGGGCGCTCCCGGTTCTGTCGGCACGGGTGACGTTGGTCTCGGAGAAGGGACGAACGTCGGTGCGGAGGGTCTTGGGGCGGGTCCTTCATTTGGAAATGAAAGTGGTCAGGGAGGGGGCCAGATTGCTGACCTTCCCCAGCAGGATCAGGAGGCAATCGGGCGCGGCGGCTTGATTGCGGGGCAGAATGAGGTTGCCCTATCTGGTCTTGGTGCCGTGGGACGCAGCATGGGGCGCGCACTTGATAGTGGTGATTACGCTCCGGGGGCTGGATTGTTCTCCCTTGTCGGGGCTGGGATGGCCGAACTTGGAAGGCAGGCCCGATCTGCTTACGGCCCTGACTTTGTTGCTGATCCAACCTTTGAGGGAGGTCGCCAGCGGGAAGCGTTCATGGGTGGTCCGGACTTCCCCGGCAACCGTGCTGGAGGCGACGGACTTGCGATGGCCCTTGGTGCCGTCCCAGTTTCCGCCCCGACCCCCCGCTACCTTCGCGGTGGCGAGATGGCTGCCCCGCAGGAAATCTCCTCGTTCATTGGCCCCGGCATGACCGACCTCCAGCAGCGGGCGCTCATCTCCACCTACGGGACGCAGGGCGTGAACAGCGCCTTCCGCACGGACCCGGTGCGTCGGTACTACGCCAACCTCCTGTCGCGTGGCCTCATCTCCGACGCTGGCGCTCCCGTGCAGAATCCCTATGTTCTTCCCATCGAACAGCAGTATGCTTCTCAGGTTCTGGGCCGACCGATGACCAACCCCTCGGATGCAGCGGCGGCCTATGAGTCCATCCGGGGCCTCCTCTGAGGAGACGACCGTGAAGAAGAAGCCGATGAAGAAGGGTGGGCGGGGCTGCTGATCAGCCTGCCAGTCTAGCTCACCCAGGAAGGGGGGATACGGTCCCTCCCCGCGATCCCCCCTTCCGCCTCCTCTTCCAGCCGTTAGTTTGGCTGCGGGCATCCCGCCCAAAGAGGAGAGTATGAGCAAGACACTCAAGCCCTTGTTCGCAAGGGTTGTCGTCCGCGCTGAGACGCTACAGGCGTCCATCGCAACCAAGTTCTCGGGCCTGTCCAAGATGGGTTTCGAGATCCCCAAGACCGTCGAAGAGAAGATGATCCCCGATGAGGGCGTCGTCATTTCCGTTGGTGAAGCCTGCGAGGTGATGAAGCCCGGTGACCGGGTTCTCTTCGGCAAGTGGGCCGCCAAGCCGATTGCCTTTGAACCCGGCCTGTACGTCATGCAGGAAGAGGACATCATCGGAATCATCGAGGGCGATGAGAAGGCGGTGGCCGCATGAGCGAGCGCATCGGAAACCGGGTCGAGGTGTCGGATGACGAAGTCGCCACTCCTCAGAAGCCTGCTGCGCCTCAAGCAGCTTCTCCTGAACCCAAGCCAGCCCCCGCCCCCAAAGCCCAAGCGAAAGCGGAGGAGGGTGAAGAGAAAGGCACGGACTGGGTCGAGATCGAAGACCCAAAGCTGAAGGCCCGCTTCAACCGGCTCTATCGACACACCAAGGAAGCCAACGAGCGCGCGGAGAAGACCGAGCGCCAGATCGCCCTCCTTGCCGAGCAGAACAGCAAGCTCCAGAAGGCCCTTGAGAGCATCGCTGGCGGCCTGAAGGACAAGGAGACGCAGGCAGAACTTGCCGACCTCAAGCGGAGCGCGAAGGAAGCCCTAGCCACGGGCGACACGGAAGCGTTCATGGAGGTCAACGAGCGCCTGCTGGAGATCAAGCAGGAGACCAAGAAGCCTCCGGCCCCCGCTGCGGAAGCCGCGCCTCCGATCACCCAGACGGAGATGCAGGTCCTCCAGGGCTGGCAGACGGCGAAGGGCGAGGACGGGGAACCCCTTCGTCCTTGGGCCATGCCGAACCATCCCGAGTTCGCCGCGACGCAGGAGATGATCCAGAAGGTCGCGAATGAGCCGGGCATGGGAAATGCGTCGATCCGCGAACTCCTCAAGGAGGTGGACAAGCGCATGGCTCGCCTGATGGACGATGACGACGACGAGGGCGATGCGCCGAACCCGGTGCGCCGTGCCTTTGCGTCTCCTCGCGGGCGACCGGCACCGGCAGAGCGCCAGCAGACGAACCTGAGCAATCAGGAGCGCGTCATTGCGGAGGCGATGTTCATGGGCGGGCGTGGTTCCCTTGCCAAGACGGCAAAGGAAGCGCACGAGCTTTATCTCAAGCAGAAGAAGGCCATTGGTAGGGCCGTTGCGGTGGAGGATTGAAGATGGCAGACAATAACGAGATCGAGACCGGAGTCGGCGCGCTTGCGGACTCGATGAAGGGCCGTAAGAAGGTCGCGAAGAAGGGGAACCGTAGCTGGTCTCCCGCCGCGCCTCTCGGCATCAAGGCCAAGGACCCGTCCAACAGGCTTCGCTGGGTCCACGCCGAACCCGCCAACATGCTCAAGAAGCGAGCGGAAGGCTGGGAGCAGGCGGATGTTGGGGATGCTGTCCACGACCGCCCGAACGGGGTCGAGTCTGGCAGCGGGACGCCAGCCGGTGTGCTGGAGTATCGGGACATGGTCCTGATGAAGATGCCCGAAGAGATGGCTCGCGAGCGCGAAGCGTACTACCGCAACGCATCTCAGGAGCAGGTCTCGGGCCTCAAGACTCGGGCCAAAAGGGATATTCGCGCCAAGACGGGTGTCACCGTCGAAGGCGACATCACCATCGATTAACCCCTCCATAAGGAGATAACCAATGACCGACGCTCCCTATGGCCTTCAGGCCATTCGGAACAAGGCCGCTGGGACCACCCTCCGCACGAAGCTCTACCGAGTGACGGCGACGGGCAACACCCAGGGCATCTTCATCAACGATCCCGTCCGCTTCAACTCGGCGGGTCTTGGCGTTATCCGCCTCTCGTCCAACGCGGCGGCGAATACCCGCTGCCTCGGCGTGGTCTCGGAACTGTTCGATGAGAACGGTCGTCCGCTGACCTTCAGCCAGCCGGGTCGTGGCCCCTTCCTCCCCGCTTCGACGGCGGGCTGGGCGGCGGTCTACGACAGCCAGCAGGTCACGTTCATGTGTCAGGCCGATGCCTCCGCTGCGGAGACGCTGGTCGGGCAGTACGTTTCGCTGACGGCTGCGACGAACGGCAACACGGCTGCTGGCACCTCGGTGATGCAGATCCGTGCGGCTTCCGGCGACACCTCGGTCAAGACCTTCCAGGTCATTGGCCTTGCGCCGACTGAGGCTCGCGGCCTCGGCACGGTGGCGAACAATGCGGCTTGGGGCAATGCCTACATTGACCTTGAGGTCCGCATCGCCCTCCACTCCTACACCTCTACCTGATAGGGAGGCGCGAACATGACGACCGGAACTGGCAATCTTCCCGAACTCCTGTGGCCCGGCATCAGCACGATCTGGGCCGACACCTACCGGCGATATCCGCCGCTCTGGAACCGCTTCATGATCCTGCGTCGCTCGAACAAGGCGTTCGAGAAGGAGCAGGGCGTGACGGGTTTCGGCCTTGTCGGGCAGAAGGACGATGGGGATTCCGTCCCCTACGTCGATATGCTCCAGGGCTATCAGCGCGAGTACGTCAACCTGACCTACGGGCTGGGTACGACGATCACCCGCGAACTGATGGAGGACGAGCAGTACAACGTCATCAACAACGTGCCGAAGATGCTGGCTGAGTCGATGCGCCAGACCGAAGAGACGGTCGCCGCGTCGGTCTTCAACCTCGGCTTCAGCACGATGCTTGGTGCCGATGGCGTCTCGTTCTTCAACGCCTCGCACCAGAACGTCCGTGGTGGTACGCAGCGCAACATCCCCGCTGTCGCCTCGGACCTCACGCAGGCGTCGCTGGAGCAGGCGTACATCGACATCCACGACTGGCGTGACGATTCGGACCTGAAGATCAACCTCATGCCCGAGAAGCTGCTGGTGGCCCCCACCAACCGCTTCGTGGCTGAGAAGATCCTCGGGACGAAGTTCGCGGTGGGTTCGGCTGACAACGACATCAATCCGATGGCGGGCCAGCTTGACCTGATCGTGAACCCGTTCCTCACGGACCCGGATGCGTGGTTCATCATCACGAACGCCAAGGCGGGCGCGACGTTCTACCGTCGTCGCAACGCCGAGATCACCCGTGACAACGAGTTTGACACGGAGATCCTCAAGACGAAGACGACGGCGCGCTTCTCGGTGGGTGCCACCGACTGGCGTTATGCGTATGCGTCGGCAGGTAGTTAAGACCGGAGACAATCCGGCTGGGACAGGGGGGCTTCGGCCCCCCTTTCTCATAGGGGACTTGGTGCTTGAGATCCCCTCGTTAGACTCCGGGCGGATCAACAGAGGATCTCCCCATGACAGGCAAGACCCAGTTCCTCGGCCCCGTCGCTTCTGGCGTGGACAACGGCGCTCCCGCGCTCACGACCAAGGCTTATGGCCGATTCACCGTCTGGACGCCCCTGACGACGGTCCCGGTGACTTCGCTGCCGGTGGCGGTCCTGCCGTTTGACTCGATCCTCCGTGAGATCAACATCTGGAAGATCGGCGCGTTCACGGGCGAGGCGGCCATCCGCTTCGGCACGGTCGCTGGCGGCTCCGACAACCTCGGCAGCGTCTCTGTCTCCGGCAACACGATCTACCGTGTGAATGCCGCGACGGCACAGACGACCCTCCCCTTCAACCACGCGGGCGTCTCGGCTGCCGGGACTCCGATCTACCTCTCCACGGGAGCGATCTCCGGCACGGCCACGGCCCTGTCCTCGGCGGCCTTCGTGGAGGTGGTCTACACCCGCGTCAGCCTGACCGAGCGTCCCGACCTCGTCGCGGCGCACAAGGGCAACGACACGGGGTTCCAGGGTCCCGTGCGTTCCGGCGCGCAGGATGTCGGCATCCCGGCCCGGTCGGCGGTTGGCACCCTCAAGACCTCGCAGCAGGCCACGGCGGCCTCGTCCCCCGTCTCCGGTCAGGTCATCGGGGTGATCCCGTATGGCGGTTACCTGAGCGAGATCAACTTCTACTGCCGCACGGCCCCGGCTGGCGAGGCGACGGTTCGCTTTGCCATCAACGGCGAGGGCGACAACCTTGGCAGCGTCTCCGTCTCGGCGGCGGGGGTCTACTCGGTCGCCCTGACGACGGCGGTTCGTGCCACCCTCGCGCGCGGGATCAACGCCGGATCGGCCCAGCCGGTGCGGATGTCGGTCCTCGCGGCCTCGGGCAGCATCGCGGCCCTTCAGGGTGTTGGTGAGATCGTCTTCTCTCGCCTCGGCCAGAGCGACGGCTACCCGGGTGTCGGCCAGAAGGAGACGACCTTCCAGGGTCCGATTGCCACGGGCCAGTACCTCGGGACTTGGGGCGACAACAAGCCGGAGGTTGGCTGGGGCCGGTTCTCCAAGCTGACGACGAACATCGCCTCCACCAACGGGGTGGTCTCGGGCCAGCTTGTCGGCTACCTCCCCATCGGCGCGACTCTGGTCGGCATCAACTACATCGCCGGGACGGCTGCCGGTGGCGAGGCGATTGTCCGGGCTGGCGTGTCCCCCACGGTCTTCACTTCCGACACCCTCGGCAGCGCGTCCGTCTCGGCGGCTGGCATCTACTCGGTGATCCAGTCCACGGCTGTCGGCGCGTTCGACAACTCGGGCGTCAACCGGGCCAAGTCCGGTGCCACCGCCCAAGCCATCTACATCAACGTGGCTGCGACTTCCGGCAGCATCGCGGCGCTCTCGGCCAATGCGGCAATCGAGATCGTCTACACCCGCCTCGACCCCTCGATCTACGGAGTCTGACCTATGGCTCGCCCCAAGAACTGGTCGTTCACCCTCGCCAATGCGGAGGCGACGACCATCTACTGGCCCACGGACACTTGGGTGTCCACGCAGGAGTATGCGTTCAACTTCCGCGTCATCTCCGGGGCCGGTTCGTTTCTCGCTGGCTGTTCGGCCTCGTCTACCATCGACCGGGTTCTCCAGACCGGCGTCGTCTCCGCGCATTGGACGGAGCGAGCGGCCTTCTCGACCGGGACTGCCGCGACGTTCACGGGTCCCGTGTCGTGCTGGCGGCTGACCGTGCGATCCAGCGGCGCGGCGACGTTTGACCTGATGGCCCTTCAGGCTGGTCCTGAGCGGGTGGCCTGATGGGTCGTTGGACGGAGCGCAATCGTTGGCGTCGTGGACGGTGGCTTGTCCAGGACGACGAGAGCGGCTTCGTCCACTACTCGGATCAGGTTGTCCGTCGCTGGGATGGACTGTACGTCCGCAAGGATCAGGACGAGCCTATCGACCCGCAATGGTTCATCACTTCCGAGAACGACCCGGCACCGCTTCCGTTCGTTCGCCCGGAGGCTGCCGCTGGCCCGGCCTGCAAGACCGGCCCCGCCTACGACGCCAACAACAAGCCGATCAAGAGTTTCCCCGGATACAACCTCTTCATTGGCAGCAGCATCGGGAGCATGGAGATCGAATGCTCCTTCATCGTGTTCCCTGACGCAGGCCCCTATCCCCCTCGGTGACGCATGGCACAGCAGGACAAGGCAACGCTGAAGCAGGCTTTCGAGACGGGTGATGCGCCCACGGGTTCCGATTTCGAGAACCTGATCGACAGCCAGTTGAACCTCGCGGAGACGACGGCGCAGACCATCAATGGTCCCGTCAACTTCGCGGGTGGCGTCTCGTTCGCCACGATCTCGGCGGCGGTTGTCGGCGGCAACGTCGGAACCTTCGGAACCATCACGGCTTCGGCTGGGACGTTTACGCAGGTGTCCGCCAATGGCATCTTCGGCCTGGCGAAGGCCGAGTGCTGGGCAACAAGCAATGGCGTCATCTCGGCCACGGCCATCAACTCCTACGTCGTGACCAACGTCGGAACGAGCGCGGAGACGGTCAACCAGTTCCAGCACAACGGCTCTGGCCGCCTTACCTACACGGGGACGCAGCCGAAGTCCTTCATGTTCGACGTTGACTTCACGGTCAGCGGAGTGACGGCTACGCAGAACGTCGGTGTTCGCTTGGGCAAGGACGGAGTCTCGCTTGCCAAGACTACGATGGAACTGCGGTTGGCAGCCTCCTCCGCCCCCTATGTCGGCCATGTCGGCTGCATCGTGACGCTGACGGCCAACTCGTATGTCGAGGTCTTCGCGACGCCTACGCTGAACGTCAGCAACATCGTCTTCGAGAAACTGAACCTTCGCGCCCGCGAGGTCTGAGATGGCATCCCCCTACCTGACGGTTCTGGAGATCGTCAACGAGGTCTGCGACCGGATGAACATCCGCCGCGTGACCACGACGACGCAGAACATGTTCACCAAGAACAGCATCAATCTCCTCAACGACATCATGGAGGAGCTTGCTGACATGGGAACGTGGAACGAACTGCAAGCTTCGGCTGCGGTGACGATGGTGTGCGGGCAGTCGCTCTACAGCATCGACACGACATCCCTTGTGACGGCCAAGCAGTTCATCCACTCGATCCAGGAGGTGTCGGTCTCCGGTCGCGTCCCGCCGCTGGAGCCGATCTCGGACAAGAACGAGTTTCGGATGCTGAACCGTGTCAACAGCATCGGCCAGCCGTCGCGCTACATCATCGAGGGCGTGGACACGGTGGGCAACCCGCGCATCGGCGTGTTCCCTCGCCCCGGTGCTTCGTATGCTGGCAACTCGGCATTCGTGAAGTTCCAAGTCCTGCCGCCGAAGTACGTTGCTGGCACGGATGACAGCGTGGTCGTCCCGTTCCCAGGTCGCGTGGTGGTCCTCGGTCTTGTCGCGGCGTCGCTGCTTGACGAGAGCGGTGGTGCCGAGACCCGCCAGTATCAGGCCGCGCAGATGAAGTATCTCGCTTCGCGCAACTCGTCGCTTGGCAGGCAGACGGCCAAGACCGGCGAGTATGTGAGGGTGCAACCCGGCATTACGTCGAGGTCCTGATGCCCGAGCGGTATTACCAGATCGCGCGAAGGGGTCTGGCGACCAACTTCACCGAGACCGAGATCCCGCTGGACTACGCCCAGAGGTTCCGCAACCGCTTCATCAATGCGGCTGGTGGTGCCGAGAAGCGTCCGGGCTACGTCGCGCTCTCGGGTGCGCTGCCGACCAAGGGCATCGTCACGGGCCTGCATGAGTATGTGGACAAGGACGGCACGGCCACGCTGTTCGCATCCTCCGAAGGCATCGTGTTCCGCTACAACGGCTCCTCGGCATGGACTCAGGTCTGGCAGGCGACGACGGCATCGCGCATCCGCTCCGTGCAGTTTGACGACAAGCTGGTGTTCTGGAACGGGGTGGATCGTCAGGTCTACATCGACAGCCCGACCGCCAACTTCGAGCGTCTCCAGCCCCTCATGGAACAGGGGACCTGCGGGGCGTCCACCTCGGCTGCGGCGCTGACGGATGCGGCGGTTACGGACTGGACCGCGCAGACCTTCGTTGGCCCTGGCGACATCGTCTTCAACGCCAAGCGTGGGGCGTATGGCCTTGTGACTGCCGTGACCTCGTCGCGTGTCAGCCACACCCCGATCAGCGCAGCGGCGCGCGGCTTCGGCAACACTTTCACGCCGATCAGCGGCACTCCCGTTGGTGGTGAGCCTACGCCCGGAGACGGCTACAAGATTTACGACAGCATCGAGTTGAACGTGGTCTCCAATGACGGGATCATGGACAACGTCGCGACCATCGTCTCGACCAGCACCAGCCCGACGCAGACCTACATCGCGGTGTCGGCTGACCGTGTGGCGAATTGGACCACGACGGCGATGCGTACCGGCGACATCGTCCACAACACGACCAAGAACGCGGCGTCGTTCGTGTCGGAGATCCTCTCCTCCGGGTTCTACGTCTCGCCCTCGATTGCCACGACCTCGGCGGGCGACTCCATCGTCCTGTACCAGTCGGCCATGCCGGTCGCGTCGTGGATTCATGTCCACTACGGGCGCGCATGGATGATCGACTCCCGCGACCCGCGCAACGTCGTGGCCTCGGGTGCGAATGACATCCAGGACTTTACGGTGGATAGCCAAAGCCTTGAGACGCGCACGGTTGCCATCGGCGCGCAGCAGCCGGGTGCAGATCCAGCGGTCAGCATTGCATCGTTCCAGACGTATCTGGTGATCGGCACGGAGCGCGCGGTCTACGCCTTCCGTGGCACGGCCCCCGCCGATCTGGAACCCGCTGGCCTGTTCCCGCAGGGCATCATTGCGCCCGACAGCTTCGTGAACACCGGCAACGACCTCTCGTTCATCGGGTATGACGGACTGCTGAGCATCAGCCTGCTCATCAACACGAACAACCTCCAGCGGTCGAACATCTCGGAGCCGATCAAGAACACGCTCCGCGCAATCATCCGCGAGGTCATCGAGAGCCGGAACCCGTCCGTCCAGATCGTCAACTACCAGCGGCGAAGCTGGATCGTGATGAAGATCGCGAGCAAGCTGTACGTCTACAACTACGCCAACTTCGTGATGGACGACGGCAAGATCGTGGCCGGTGCAAGTTGGTCCGACTTTGACGGGCAGATCGGCTTGCAGAGCGTCCTTTACGTCCGTGCCAACTCCGACCTCCTCCTTGGCGGCGCTGACGGCAAGGTCTACCAGTTCGACCAAGGCACCTTCACGGATGACGGGGCGCTGTACCCGACCGAATACATGCCGGGCTGGCTGAACCTTGAGGAGCCGCGCCAGTCGATGCGGATCAAGACGGGTTCGTATGTCGTCCCCAACTTCCAGGTCGGCGGCAGGGTGGTCTACACCATCGAGGCGACCGGGGACTTCAACCTCCAGTCCTACGACCAGATCGTGGTGACGGCGCAGGAGGAGTTCGGTGGCCGACCCATTGGCACCTTCACCATCGGCAGCGACTTTGTCGGCATGGCCCGCACGGTGGAGGGCAAGAACCCCCTGCGCTGGAGGGGCGCTCATTTCCGCCTCTCCTTCCGCACCTTTGACCCATACGGTCCTGACGTACTAGCCGGTTTCTCGGTATACGGGGACATCCACGGGAGACGCTAATGGCAGACTTTCTTGGCTTCCTCGGACCTGTTCGGGACGTTCTTGGCACGGCTGGCGGGGTTGCCTCGGTTGCCGCTGCATTCGGGGCTGGTCGCGACCGCCGCACGGAGAAGGCGCTCAGGGCGCAGGCAGAGCGGGCTACGCAGCTTTCCGAAGCCCTGACCAACCCCAACAGCCCCCTGTTCCAGAGCATGGCGTCTGATGCGCTCCAGCAGCAGCGCACGGCCCGGCTTCAGGGCATCTCGGACTTCGTTCGGGAGCAGGAGCGCCAGGCCCGTCGGTTCCCGTCATCCTCTGGCAACGCTGGCTTCTACGCCCGCAATCCGCGTCGCGATGAGGCGATTGCCCGCGCCATGATGCTTGCCGGGCAGAACGAGCAGGCGCAGGCCAACCAGCAGGCTCGTCAGACGCTGTCCGCTGGTCTTGGCGCGCTTGGATCTTCCATGAATGCGCTTGGCACGGCTGGAAGGGTCCAGTCTGAGGGCCAGACCGCTCGCGCCATTGGCCTCCCGAGTGCGCTGTTTGGTGCCGAGAGGATGCTTGGGCGCGTCCAGAGCCGCTTTGGTGAGAAGCCGAAGGAAGAGACACAGACCTTGCGAACCTCCATGAACCCATTCCTAGATGTTTACGGGAATAATCCGATGTACGAAGGTCGGATGGGGAGAGGCGTCTAATGGCCTCCCTTGAGGAAGTTCTCGCAATCCTTCGTAGCGGTCAGGCGATTCGGCAGAGGACCGGAAGGGACTATCAGGGCATCGGGAACCGAGCGATTGGCGGAATTGAGGTGGTCCCGGCGACCCCCTATGCTCCTCCAGAGGAAACCCCATCTGACCTCACGGCAGACGAGATCGCGGCTGCCTCTCGGGTTCCAATTGTGTATCCGCGTGGCCCATCCTTCCCTGACGTAGATGTTGGTCCGCAGGGTTTTGCTTTCCCTGCCGTGTCCATCGAGGACTTCCTGCCGTCTCGCCAAGTGGAAACTGACTATCTTGCGGGCGCTGGAGGTCCAGCCCGTGGAGAGGCAATTGACTCCGATTACGGTGCTGGCGCTTTAGCCCGTCAGATAGTTCAGGCCCGTCAGGTTCGTGCCGGTGGTGGTGCTGCCGTCCCGCCGCCGCCCCCCGCGCCACCCGCTCCCGCCGCTGCGCCCGGTGACACGGCCCGCGCTCGCGTGGACATGGAGACCGGCTCGCAGGGTCGCACGACGCCTTCCAATGCCGCAGACGCCGCCAGCGTTGGCACCCGCATTTCTAAGTATCTTGAGCAGGCTGTTGGCCGCCTTGCCGGTGAGCAACAGGGCTTTGGCGACATCGCGAATGCCCTCATGCAGGTTCGTGCGACCGGCGGCAAGGTCAACTTCGAGCAGGCAATGCGGGACATCGAGGCGAAGGACTTCAACCGCGCCACGAACCTTGCCAATGCCTATGCTGCCCTCAAGCGCGCTGATGGCTCCGGGCAGTTGAGCCTCAAGGACCAGGCGCTCATCGAGCAGCGGAAACTTGATCGCGCGGCCCGTGAAGGCAATCAGGCGGCGGTGCAGCTAAACAACGCCATCAACTCTGCGGTGAAGGACTACTCGCGGGCTGACCAGCCAAGGATTCGCGAGGAGATCATGACGACCATCGCTGCGTGGCGGTTGTCGAACGAGGGGCGTGATGCTGCGCCCGCTCAAGTCCCCGAGATCATGCGCGATGTCCTGAACCATGTGAACAGGCTTGGCTTTCGCAGGGTCGGCGGTGGTGGTGGCGGTGAGGGCGCTGCTCGCCCGTCTGGTGGAGGCATCTACATGGACGGCGAGGTGGAGAGGTTCCTCCCGTTCGTCCCGCAGGGTCGTGGTGGTCTTTCCCAGCAGCAGCAGGCAGCCAATCGCGCCTTTGATCGTGGAGACGAGCAGAAGGCGTTGTCAATTGCCCGAAACATCGAGGACAGGGCTGCTGGTCGCGGTCGCGGTGGCGGTGGCGGTGGTGGCGGGCAGTTGAGTGCCGCAGACGAGAGCAAGGTCGTAGCCAGACTTGGCTCTGCCAACAGCACCCTGATGATGATTGACCGCGCGAAGTCGCTTATTGCAGGCGGCGCGCCTGTTGGCTTGGCTGAGAAACTCAGCACTATTGCCGAAGGCGTAAGGGCGCAGGCCAAGATTATTCTTGGTTCTGATGACAACAGGCTGAACGCTGCGCTGCGTTCTGCACAGAACGGCTTGGATTTTGTTATTGCGGCTGACAGGACCGGGGAAACTGGTCGTGCATTCTCTTGGCTTACAAGCAATAGTTCCGCTGATGCCCAGAGGCTGAAATCTGTCCTGACAATGATTGCCTACTCTCTGGCTAAGACGATGGACTCTGGTGGACAACTTTCCAACGGCGATGTCCAGAACGCCATGCGTACCATTGGTCAGTCTGGAAGCGGGATATTGACAAGCCCAAACAACCTTATTGCGGCCTTGGAAGAGGTTGCCAACCTGACGCGGGCTAACGCATACAGCCAGGGCATGTCTGCAAACATTCCAGAAGAGCGCATCATGAGCATTCTGGACCGTCGTCCGCCCCCTGCCGCAGCCGCTGGTGGTGGCGCGGCTGCTGGCGGTGGCGGCGCAGCACCCGCACAGCCCGGTCGCGTATATCGGTGGAATCCGCAGACTGGGGATGTTGAGTGATGGACATCAGGGTCGAAGGTCCTGATGGGGCGGTAATCGAGTTTCCCGCTGGCACTCCTCGGGAGACAATTCAGTCTGTCATGGCGAGGAGGTACCCTCGTCAAGAAGGTTCCTCCCCTCCTCCAGTTGTCGAGCGTGAGGTCAGCATCCCGCAGACCCCGGAGATGGGTGCCGCTCCGTCCCTGACAGACGTTCCCGTCATGGAACTTGGCCCCGGCGAGCCAAGAATGGTCATTGACGAGTTCAAGACCCAGCTTCTGCGCGAGAAGGTTGCGGAGGGTGGTGCGCCCTCTAGCGTTCGCGCCCTTCGTGGATTTGGCGATGAGGATGACCTTGAGGCCGCCAAGAAGGCATTTGATGTAGCAGGATACAAGAACGTCAAGGTCAGGCGCATCGAGTCTGAGGGACCGGCGCGCGGCCAGATAGTTTATGCGCTTCCGGGCCAACCCGAGACGCTCTTCCTCGGCCCTGACAAGTTGACGCTTGGCGGTGCTGCCGGTGCGGTCGGCCCCTCCTTCCCTGCTGTTGGGGGCGCGACTGGGGGATTGATAGGTGCTGGGGCTGGCCCCGTGATGTCTATCTTCGGTGCTGGCGTTGGTGGAGCGACTGCGGAAAGCGCCAGAAGGGGAATTGGAACCGTCCTCGGGATGCAAAGTCCGACCCCATCTGAAGTTGCACTTGGCGCTACCAAGGCCGGTCTTTGGGAGGCCGCGACCCAAAGTATGTTGACGGTGCCTGGCCGCATTGCCAAGATGATTTCTGGCGGCGCATTGCCGTCTACCCGCATGGCGGAACCGGAAATCAGGTCTGCCGTTGCGGAGGCTGATAGGCGGATTCGGGATCTCCAGGCCGCTGCTGGCACCCAAGAGACGTTGAAGCCTACCTTTGGTGGCGCTCTTGCGTCTCAGCCCAGGGGGATGCCCGTCACGGCTGGCGAGCAGCAGCTTGCCACTCTTGAAGGGGCTGGTGATGTCCTCCGCACCCAGAGGGTCGAGGGCGAGCGCGCACTTGAGCGCATTGCCGGATCTGAGCGGATGCTGCCCGGTGCGTCGGTGGCTCGCGAGGGCGAGCCGGGATACGTCGCCCCGTCTGCCCTTGGCGCGAAGGTCGAAAGCACGGCTCCGACGCAACAGGTGTTCAACCAGGCGCTCGATCTCCTTGGCGGCCCCGGTGCTGCGGTCAGGCGCATCGACCCGAAGGACCCGAATGCCGGTGGATCTCTTCGCACCGCAATCCAGACTGCGGAAGAGACGATCTCCAATGCGACGCGAGCGGGAAGGGCGCAAGTCGCTGCGGATGCGGCAAGCGCCACTCCTGTAATTCCCAGAGCCACAAACGCGGCAATGAAGAACGAGCAAGACAGGATGAAGCAGGTGCTTCTCCCGAAGCTCATTGACGATGGAGACAGGGCAACCATCAACCAATGGTTCAAGCGCGATGCCTTGCAGCCCGTGTCTTACGAGCAGCTTGACCTGACCTTGCAGGCTGTTCGCGCGGAGAAGCGTCGCGCAAGAGAGGCAGCATTCGGTCAATCCAACGTATCCACGACCATGCTTGAGAACATCGAGCGTGGCCTGGTTGCGGATCGTGACCGGATGATTCTTTCTATGCCAAATGGTCAACAGGTACTTACAAATCTCAAGAACGTCGAGCAGCAGTTCGCCCAGATGAAGGACGACTTCTGGCGCTCCGGCGTCAGGCAGTTGATCGGCAGCAGCAAGGCCGCTGCAACCCCAGTTGGCGATCTCACGATTGGCGAGAAGATCCTCGACAACCCCGAGACGCTTCGTGTCGTGACGAACATCCTGAACACGACGCCGGGACTTTCCAACGACAAAGAAATCTTGAAGTCGATGGTCCGCTGGTCGATTGCCAAGAAGGCGACGCCAGAGGGTGCCGCTGGTGTTGATGCGGAGGCGCTTAAGTCGTTCCTCGAAAAGAACCGATCTTCCCTCTTGATGCTGTTCAACCAGCAAGAACTAAGAAACCTTGGAAATGTTGGCTCCCAGATCCAACGGGTCCGTCGCGTTCTCGGCGTTGATGGCATGGAGAACGTGGGCAAGTGGTTTGACGGGTTCTACTCCGCAGGAGACGCCAAGCAGGCTGCATCTGTTTTCAATGCAGCCCGCAATCACGACAGGGCGACCGGCGACACGCTTGAGAAGACCATTCGCGGATATGCGGCCAACAAGTTCCTGAACGAGTTCATGGTCGAGCCGACTGCTCCCGGCCTGCCAAGGACAATCGACTCCGATGCCCTTGCCCGTGCGATCTCCGATCCCGTTAGGGTTGAGTGGTTGAGCAATGTCTTCGGCCAGGACTTCCGCACCCGCATGAAGCTGCTTGCCGATGCGGCTCAGATCATCAGCCCCGCATCGACGGGTGCTGTTGCTGGTGCTGTTGCCAAGGGCGGCGAGGGAGAGCTTCGGACGGCTAGGAACGTCGTCGCGGGGCAGTTGAGCCGAGAGGCATCCCTGATAACGCGAATGATTAACAACGTCGTCCCGGCCCTTCAAGAGCGCGCCGCCAACATACTCGTTGACCCGCAGGCCGCTTTCGAGGCGATCCAGCGTGGCCGGGCGATCTCCAAGGGCATGGACCGTGCTGGTGCGCTTGCCATCGGCATCAGGCAGCTTGGAGAGACGGCACTTCCCAAGGAACAGGAGAACCAATGATGAAGATGTCGCGCGGCCAGAAAAAGGTCGAGAAGGTCATGGGTGAATACAAGCGAGGCAGCCTGCATTCCGGCAAGGGCGGCCCCGTGGTCAGGAAGCGGGGGCAGGCCATCGCCATTGCCCTCTCGGAAGCCGGTATGTCCAAGAAGCGGAGGAAGTGATGAAGGGCGAGCCGGGCGAAGGCCCCATGCACGAGAAGCGCGAGTCCCGTTCCTACGAGAAGCGGGAGTCCATGCGCGAGTACGGCAGCAAGAAGGACATGAACATGTCCGGTGGCTGCAAGGTCAATTGCCAGTACCCGACTGGCACCATCCCCTCGGCCAAGGTAAGCATGGGGGCGCAGAAGACGAACCCGGCGCGCCGCAACCGCAGCTACTGAGGGTAAAAAGATGCCGATGCCTCGCCTTCCAAGGTATCCAGTTACATACCCCGGCATGGAGCGCAAAGACGAGGCTCTAGAGATGCCGGGGTCTGGCCTTCCGTATGGACAGGATGTGAGGTTTCGGATCCCGCAGGTCGAACAATTCTCCCCTCCCTATCGCGGGATGACAGGGCCAATATCTCCATTTGAAATCAACCCAATCAGGCCGGGATCTCCTCTCTATTCATTGATCGAGATGGAGCCAATGATGGGAGGCGGGTATACGCCGGAGGACAGGGTTAACGCGATCAACTACATCCTCAGAATGTATGGAGGTCGTTGATGACGGCCCTGTCGAAGACCGCCCTGAAGGCCCTCTGGAAGGCTTACTTCCAGCCCACCAGCGCAGACTTCAGCAACCTCATCGACTCCTGGACGGACTACTCCGCCCCGCTGGCGATGGCGCTTGCCGATGTCTCTGCCGGTGCCACGGGCATTGCGGTCTTCGACAGTTCCACCTCGGGGAGGATGGTGCCTGTGGGGGCTACGGGGGTGGCCCTTCTTTCTGCTGCCACGACCACCATTGCCCAGACCACCCTCGGCGGCGGTACGGTGGGTCGGGCGGTCTTCGCCTCGGCTACGACGGCGGCGGCGGTCGGGAACCTCGGGGCCGGGACGATTGGCGGCAACGTCTTCCAGTCCTCGCAGGCCAACTCGGCAGCAGCCCTGTTCGGGGCCATCAACAACATGGGGACGACGGCTGGGACGATCAGCCTCAACCTGAACACGGCTCTCAACCACCGCATGGTCATCTCGGGTGCCGTGACGTTCAATGCCGTGGCCGGGGCGATTCCGGGTGCGACGGGTGTGATCGAGGTCATCCAGAACGCCTCGGGCGGCCAAGCGGCGACGTTCACCAACTCGTGGATCTGGGAGGGAGGCTCCTTCCCCGGCCTGTCCACGACTGCCTCGGCAAGGGACATGGTCGCGTACTTCGTCGCTGAGACGAGCGTGATCTACGCCCGCATCAGCAACGGGTTTGCCTGATGTTCGGCGCGCACCCGATGTTCCGCATTGGCGGGGCTGCGGGCTACCAGATCCCCTACTCGCTGCGCTTTCGCCGGTCCAACAACGCTGCCATGACGCGGACAGCGGGTACGCCGACGAACGCAAAGATCGCGACATGGTCTTTCTGGCACAAGCGTGGCGCTCTCGGGCCTGAGTGGGTGTGGGGGGAGAGTACGGGTGGGGCATCGACGTTTTTCTCGTTCGACAACGGCGCCCCCGACACGATTCGCATATTGGTTCGCGGCGCGAGCCTGACATCGACGCCGGTATTTCGTGACCCGTCTGCTTGGCATCACTTCGTCGTTGCCGTGGACACGACGCAGGCAACGGCAGCGGACCGCATCAAGGTCTACGCCAACAACCAAGCCGTGACCATGTCCGGCACGATCACCTTGAATGCCGACATCACGTTCAACGAATCCGGCAAGTCGATTAAGATCAGCAACGGTGCTGGCTGGTTTGCGACGAGCGCAGACTACATCGACGGCTATCTGGCTGAGTTCAACTTCATCGACGGCCAAGCCCTGACGCCCAGCAGCTTTGGTTACACGGCTGGCTCGGTGTGGGTGCCGAAACAGTACGCTGGCACCTACGGCAACAACGGCTTCTATCTGAAGTTCAACGACGCCACGACGACCACGACCATCGGCTACGACAGCAGCGGCAACGCCAACAACTGGACGACCAGCGGCATCTCGGTGACGAGCGGCGTGACGTTCGACCAGATGCTGGACACGCCGACGACAAACTTCTCGACCATGAACCCGATTGCATCCCACACCTCTGTTGGGACATTTGCGGCGGCAAACATGCAATGGTCGTATGGGGCTGGAGCGTACTACCCAATCATTGTTGGGAGCGCAGCCATCAACTCCAAGTCATACTGGGAGGTCACGGTAACTTCCGTTGGCGGTGCCGCGTATATCGGGATCATACTTGCTTCTCAGCAAGTTAAGGGTACTGAAGGAACCAACAACACTCTTTCTAGCGCGGGGTGCTGGAGCTACGATAACCTTGGCAAGAAGAACAACAACAACGCTCCAGGTTCAGGCACGGCTTACGGATCAACGTACACGACAGGTGACGTTATAGGCGTGACATACGATCCGTCCACCACGACCCTGACGTTCTACAAAAACAACGTCTCCCAGGGGTCTGCATATACAAATGTCACATCTGGTGATGTGTACGCATTTGTCAGCGGCATCTCTGGTGCAGACTTTGCCGTGAACTTCGGTCAGCGCCCTTTCTCATACACCCCGCCCACCGGCTTCAAGGCGCTCTCGACTGCCAACATCACCAGCACCGCAGTCTCCACCAGCGGAACCTTCACCGGCAACGCAGCGGCAGATGGGCCTTTCGTGTGGACGAACGGCAACCCCGCGACGCTGACGATCAACGGCAATGGGGTGACCTTCGGAACCGATGCCGACAAGACTGCCGGTGGGTTCAAGCTGCGGACATCCTCGGCCAGCTACAACGCGAGCGGCTCCAACACCTGGACGGCGACTGCTGGCAAGCGGCTCGTACAGTCTCGGAAGCCCAACAACGCGCAGGCCAACCCGTGACCAATGGATCTGGAGGACGAGAAGTGGACAATCGGATCTCCAAGATGGAGCGACGCCAAGCCCCTCGTTCGTGGATGGAGGTCGAAGGTGTCCGAGATTGACCCCCGTGAGTTCGGTCGCTTGGAGGCCGAAGTAAAGGCCCTGACCAAGTGCGTCGAGGAGATGTCCGCTGACCTCAAGGCAGTCAGGAGCGCGCTTGACGCTGCCGGTGGAGGGTGGAGAGTATTGGTCGCCGTTGGCGGGTTGAGCGGGGCTGTCACGGCTGTTGTGGTAAAGTGGATGCCATTCTTCCCGCTTCGTTAGGAGGGACTATGGAGGGTCTTCTTTTCCTTGTGCAGCAGGACGACAAGCCGTTGTGCCTGCCGCTGGACAAGATCGAAACGGTCCTCAAGGACTACCATGAGAGCGCCTTCGTTGCTGGGCGCATGGCAAATGGCAACGTGCTGGTGATCTACACCTCCCGCAGCGGCTCCTGGACGCTGGTCATCGTCGCCCCCAGCGGCATTGCCTGCGTTGGCCCGATGGGGCGGGACATGAAGCTCGTCGGCAAGGGTGCCTGAATGCCAAATCCGGGTTTGAGCCGCGAGGAAGCCTTGCGGCGCGTGGAGACCGTGGAGCAATGCCTCCGCGAGGGCCATGTCCCCACCGGCATGACGCCGCAGACCGGAATGCGCGGGGCCTGGGCAGAAGCCATGTTCCGCCTCGGCAAGCGCATCAACGGCAAGACCAGCACCGTCAAGCAGCTTGAGGAGAGCGCCGGTCGGGAGATCGACTGGTCCCAGTACGTCGCCAAGGGCCGCAGGGAGGCTCTGGAGCAGCGATACACCCCTCCCCCTATCCCAGACCCCGACATCCCCGTAGAGGCGCTCATAGACCGTCTGGCGGAAGGCTATACCCGCCGCTCGGAGCATAGGGCAGCCAAGAAGTGGATGCGGTTCAGCCTGAAGGAGGATGGTCCCTACGTCATCGCGGTAGTGGGCGACCCACATCTGGACGACCCCGGCTGCAACTGGCCCCTCCTCAAGCGCGATGTGGAGTTGATGCGGACGCCTAACGTCCATGCGGTCTGCTTAGGAGATGTGACGAACAACTGGACGGGGAAGCTGGTTCGCCTCTACGCGGAGCAGGAGACGACCCGGACGCAGGCTTGGAAGCTGGCCGAGTGGTTCTTCGGGGCGGTGCCGTGGATAGTCCTGATTGCCGGGAACCATGACATGTGGTCGGGGGCGGGTGATCCGTTGGACTGGATGGCTAGGGGCCATGCGGTCAAGCAGGACTGGGCGGCGCAGTTCGAGGTCGCCACGCCAACGGGCCATGTCACCAAGATCGACGCCCGCCACGACTTCAAGGGCAGCAGCATCTACAACCCCCTGCACGGGTTGATGCGGGCGCGGCAGTTCTCGGACGGGGTTGCCGACATCCTCGCTGCCGGTCACCAGCACCATGCCGAAATCTACCAAGGGCAGGATGCGTCCAAAGGGAGCAAATCGTTCTGGCTGGTGCGCGCGCGGGGATACAAGCACATTGACAGCTATGCCGACCAGCACCAGTACGAGGCGCAGGAGTCGCGGCACGGCTCTACGGTGGGGATCGTCGTGGACCCGGACGGCGGCATCCAGGCGTACACGGATCTCGCGGAGGCCATCGACATCATGCGCTACAAGCGCGGGAAGTGGGAGGCTCGTCATGCCAAGGCGTCGCGGCGAGTACGATGACCCGGACTGGAAGGAGGTCGGGAGCCACCTCGGGGAGGCGTTCTCCGGCAGCATCCATGAACTCCGCTCCAACGACCCGCCGGGCAAGCCTTTTGAGCCGGTCAGGGGACCAATGGGCTTCTGCATCGACCCATCTGCCTATCGGCGGAAGCGTCGTCGTAAGGTGGATCCCGCGAAATGACCCAGCCCCTGACGGATGGCACGATCTCGGCCCCGCACCTCGACATCATGGAAAGTGGTCCCGACTCGTACAGAGGGCCGACGCTGGCGATGATCTACCCCTCCCACAACCGGGAGACGCCGATAGCCGTGGCCGTGCAGAAGGACGGGGTGCTGACCATCGCGCAGATCACGCTCCAACACGCCGCCGGTCTCGCCGCAACCCTGACGAATCTGGTCGCAACTGAGATCGAGAGGAGACGCTGATGGCATTCGGAATCGGAGATGCGGTCGCCGCTGGCATCAAGGTGCTGGACAAGTTCATTCCCGACCCTGCCGCCAGGGCCAAGGCAGAGGCGGAACTGCGCGATGCCCTGCTGGCCCATGACCGGGCGCAGATCGAGGTAAACAAGGCAGAGGCCGAGACCGGGTCCCTGTTCATCGGCGGCTGGCGACCGGGCATCGGCTGGGTCTGTGCGGCTGCCGTGGCATACACCTACCTCTTTGTTCCTCTCGCCGTGTGGATCGGGTTCCTCATTGGCAAGCCCATCCCCAAGCCTCCCGTGCTGGATGCGAACCTCTGGGAACTGATGTTCGCGATGCTGGGCCTCGGAGGTCTCAGGACCATCGAGAAGCTGAAGGGAGTGGCCTCCAAGTGATCGGCAATTTCCTTGAGTGCCTGAAGGAGGTGCTGCGGCACGAAGGCGGGTACGTCAACCACCCCGCAGATCCGGGCGGGATGACCAACCTCGGCGTCACCAAGCGAACCTGGGAGGCATTCAAGGGCCGCGAGGTGGACGAATCCACCATGCGCTCCCTGACGGTGGACGATGTCACTCCCCTCTACCGTGACCGCTACTGGGCTGCGGTCAAGGCAGACAGCCTGCCCCCCGGCGTTGACCTTGCCGTGTTCGACATCGCCGTGAACTCAGGGCAGAAGCGCGCGGGCATGATCTTGCAGCAGGCGCTCGGGGTGAGTCAGGACGGAGTGATCGGCCCCCGAACGATACAGGCCGCCAGCATTGTCCACGCCAGCGGCCTGATAAACGACATCTGTGACGCCAGACTGGCCTACCTCAAGTCGCTCCACCATTGGCCTACATTCGGAAAGGGATGGGGCCGCAGGGTGGAGGCGGTCAGGAAGAAGGCAGTCGAGATGTCTACTCGACCCGCCACACCCTGACGCCGGTCCCCCGCACCATCCTCGTCGCGAACTTCCACCCGTGCCGCTTGCCGTAGTTGACGGCTGCGTTGCGAACATTGACGCAGGCTCGCCGGTCGCCGGGCGCGAGGAAGCTGTCCCCCGGCTTCATCTTGCTGAACGGGTACTTAGGACTGCCGACCTGATTGCGGGGGATGGGTACGGACTCTTCGATCTCGATCACAGGATTCTCCCTCGCGCATTGGCGCTCATGGTCTGCCAAGCGTCGATCACTCGCTCTCGCCAGGCCCGCTCATGGCGCAGCTTCTCGGCAACCACGAAGGCATTCCGGCGGTCCTCCAGAGCCTTGCGGTACGCCTCGGATGCGAGTGCCTCTGCCTCCTTGTCGGCGGCGCGGGGCAACTCGCTCTTGAGGTACTCGGCAGCGTAGACCGTGCGGAGCATGTCGGACGCGAACTCGTAGTCAGCCCTCGCCTCGGCAGCCCGGTCACCGATCCTCTGGAGTGCGTTCAGATGCCCCTCGATGTAATCCGAAGAGAGCATCAGAACGGCACCTCGTCATCCATGTCCCGCTGGCGCGACTGCTGCTGGCCGATGGCCCGCTGACCCTGGCCCCTCGGGGCGTCCGTGCGCTCCTTGGGCTGGGCGAGGACGATCACGGTCTTGCCGTCATCGCTGCGCCCCGTGGGGACGTAGTCGAGGTACAGGGTGTAGCCCCCCGTTTTGTTGGGAAACGCAGAGCCTACCTTCGTCCAGTAGGTCTTCTGCCCATCCTTGCTCTTCGTGCCGCAGATTGCGTCAAGCCGTTCCATTGCGCTTCTCCTTCATGTCGTTGATGATTTCGGATGCCTTGTCGCTAGTGATGATGTCGAGAACGTCGTTCTCCCAGTCGAACAGGGCGACGGCGATCTCCTCCTGCTCGATGTCGCCGCCGCAATGCTCGTTGATCGCTTGTGCCGTCATCTCTGTGATGTCGTGCTGGATGACATCCCGCCGCTTCTTGAACACGGTGATCCAGGTGTCGATCTCCATCAGGGCAGAGTGACACGCGCGCAGGACCAGCTTCTCTGCCTGCGGGATTGGCTCCATGTCGAAGCGGGTGCCGTCCTTGATGGCATTCATCCGCACGACATCGTTGGCGTACTCGTCGCTCATGCCTCGCCCTCCCCGCTGTAACCGGCAACCAGCTTGTCCTTGAGAGCCATCAGGGCGGCATAGCCCTGCTCGCTGGCGTTCTTCACCAGCATGATGGCTTCCTTGTTCGCCAGCATGATCTCGGCCAGAGCCGTCGCATCCTGGGCCGACGACATGGCGTCGTGGATGCGCTTGTATTCGGCGCGCGGGTCGGGCTTGGACGCCCGAGTGGTCATGTTCTGGACCTGATTGCCGTCTGCCGAGTTCGCGTCGTCATCCTCCTCGGCGGCGAGGCCAAAGAAGCTGGCGATCTGATAGCGCCGGGCGAAAGTCATCAGGCTGCCCATCTCCTGCATTTTGACGATGCGGGCGCTGTCGAGCGGCATACAGGTGGACACCAGACCTCCGCCGCTGTGGAAGAGTCGCAGGCACATGACCATGCCGTCCTCGCGCCTCTCCAGCGTCTGAGTGAAGGCCAGCCCGTTGCTTGCGAGCGGGCCACGGATGCCGTCGAGGATTGCATCCAAGGTCGCGTAGGCGAACTTGTACGCCCCGCGATCCGACTTCACGCTGACCTCCCGGTTCTTCACGGGGTTGCTCATCTTGCCCTGAGCCGCCGCCAAAGCAGCGTAGAGCAGGGCCTGCTTGTCCAGGTTCTCGTCCATGTCATCCCTCCTTGATGCGGAGCGCACGACGCTTGTCGCGCGTCACCGTGATGCCGTGACCAGCAGCGGATCGAACATCCGCAGCCACCAGCTTCTTGATCGTATCAGCGGCCTTGTCGAACTGAGATGCGTAGTTCTTGCACATCAGCCATTCGTGTGCAGCAGATGACCACTCGTTGTTGCCCGTCATGTCAACGGTTCGTGTTGCCTCGGGTGGGTCGATCTTGACAGCCACGTTGCTCGGCGGGAGACGGAGCGTGACGCACTCCCAGAACTCCTTCTCGCGCTCGACCAGTTGCAGCGCGTACTCCTCGTTGTATTCGACCTCGATGTAGTCCCACTCGTTTCCGAGAATCACCGAGAGGTAGGCCCGCGTCTTCCCGGCGCACATCATGTTGTGGTGCAACTGAGGTTGGTAGCGCGCGAGAACTTCCTGCATGCTGGTGCGAGCGTGGGTGTGCTTGGCCTCCACGATGTGCGTTTCGCACAGCCCATCAAGCGTTGCGCGCAGGAAGCCGCTGCTCTCCACCGATACATCCCGCATGAGCGAGATGCCGGTCACCTTCTCAAACCAACTGAGGTTGAAAGCCTCCGTGGCAGATCCAAGCATGACCTGGAACTTGTCACTCAGGTCTTCCGGTTCCTTCTGGCCCGTCTTAACCAGCCAGAGGTCGTGGATGCGCTCGGCATCCCCAGACATGATGACGTTGGCATCGGAGCCGCCGATACCCGACCTCCGGGCGTCGTGCCACGACTTGGTCTTAGCGATTGGCAACATGGTCCCTCCTTTGTTGCGCGATGTTTATGGATCGTATGTCTCAGCCTGTCAATGCCTGTTTGGCGGAGATGCACCGGATTCGTGTCTCCAGCCGGTCTCGACCACTCAGCCAATGCTCCTTGGTGATCGAGATGGCATCCGGCAGCGGCGCGCCCTGGAAGACATGGGCCACGGCAGCGAACCACGCCTTTCGCTCAAAGCCATCGCCTCCTGGCGTCATGCAATCCCACAGTTCCGGTTCGGTACTCTTCAGCCTGCGAGCCGCCTCATGCAGTTGCTCCGAGTGGATCTCGCGGGTGCGCTGAAGAAGCTCCTTCTTGCAGCGGTGTGCGAGGTCGTTCTGGTTGAGTGCCTCTACGGCTGCGGTGTCCTGACGGTACTGCGGCTCGTCGGAGGCAACGGCAGTCGAATGCTCGTCCAGCCACCGCTGCTGGTTCAGCCAGGTGCTGGCATGGGCGACGTACTGGATGTCCTTGCCCCGCATGGCAGCAGCGTAGGCGTGGCAGCCCTTGAGGATGTCGGATGGGGCGATCTTCAACGCCTTGGTCATCTTGTCCCACGACTTGACCGCAGCCCCCCGCCCGACGCGGCGCGGATACGACCGCCAGAAGTCCTCGAATGAGGGCTCCCCAAGCATATCGCTCATGTCAGCACCCCTAGTCCTATGAGAATTGCAGCCAGGAACAGCATGAGTAGCAGCGTCTGTTTCATTTCTTCCTCCTCATCGGTATGGGTTGCTGGGTTTACGGGCAATGCCCTCGATCATCTGACGGTGAGCCTCGTATCCATCGTCCCAGGCATCAGCCTTCGCGCTCTGCATCTCCTCGCGCTCGCGGCGGATGTGGGCATCCTGCGCCGCAGCACCATCGCAGCATCCCTGCTGGATGGCGAGATCGGCGCGCAGCCGCTCGACCTTTGCGCGCAGCCGCTCGACCTCCGCTGGCAGATAGGACTGCATCAGATTGGTGAACTGCTCCTCGGTGAGTTCATTCCTTATTGCCATCACACACCCTCCCTCTCCATGACCTGTCTCTCCAAATCTGCAATCGTGCGGTTCAGGTGCCACCAGATCCAGCTATCTGCTTGCGCTGTCCTAAGCGCATCCTGGCGGCAAGCAATGCGAGCGCGCAGCGTGCCTGCGGTCTCGATGATGTGGTCTCTGTAGCCTGTCTTCTTCATCGGCTCCCTCCTTGGTTGGTCAGTCTAGGTACGCTCTCAGGATTTCGGCCGCGACCTGCGGGACAATCGCGTTACCGTAGGCGCGCAGGCGTCCCACTCGGTTGGATACCCCATGAGCCAGCGGCTGAATGCCGGGTTCAACGCGCCGCGATTTTCCGTCTCTGCACGGGACAGGCTGACCTGACGACCAAGCAGTCCGTTGATCGGCACCCCGGCTTTGTCCAGATCCGTTGACCCGTCCTTGTGGTCGCGCGTCGTTGGAGTCGCCCAGCCCGAGAGCAATGCCGCCCCCGGCAGCCCCGCTGCATCCTCGTTGGCCGATGGAGTCAGACAACCCGAGAGCAATGCCGCCCCCGCCAAATGCGCTTCGTCCCGCAGCTTGTACCGCGCGTGAGTCAACGGTCGGATCTGCATCACGCCACCCTCTGCGTCGCTCGCTGACGGACTGCGCCACCCACCATAGCCGCTGCCGTATGTGCGGTGCGCCGACGCTCGCAGCGCAGAAATCCGCCGACCAGACGGTGTAGTTCGCAGCTTCCAGGTCAGCGCATACTCCATCGAGCCAGCGCAACCCATCCTTGCTCGCAACCTGTTCTCCAGCCACGACAGGGGGCCTCCGCTCGCGGACGAGGGCGGCAAGGACGGGCCATAGGTGTCGCTCATCTGCTTCCCCCTTGCGCTGTCCTGCCGACGAGAAGGGCTGGCAGGGGCAGGAGCCTGTCCAAAGAGGTCGGTCGTCGGGCCATCCTGCGAGGCGCGCGGCGAGGCTCCAGCCTCCGATGCCGGCGAAGAAGTGGCATTGTGTGTATCCGATGAGGTCGTCCGGCTTGACATCCACGATGCTCCTTTCGTCAACGTCGCCTGGAGCTATGTGTCCAGCAGCGATCAGGTTCCGCAGCCATTGTGCTGCATAGGGATCAATCTCGTTGTAGTAGGCTGGCATCTCCTCCTCCTGTCTGCTTCTGGGGTGGTGTGCGGGCAGACTCCGACCATCCGAGGAAAGTCGGAGTTCCTGCTTCTGGGTCCCATCTGGAGCCACGGAGCAGATTGCATCAGTCACCTTTGAGCCTGTGCTAGGCAATGGGCGGGGCGGCGATCCGATGTGATGGCAACTACCCCACCACACCCCCTTACGACTGTCTCCATATCGCGGTGGCAGAACCTGGCGATGCAACTCGCTCGGCCTGCGCGCCTCTGTTTCAAGGCATCATTCTGGCTTCGCTTGAACGCCTGTCCTGCTGTCTTCCCGGAATGGGGCAGAGGCGTAGCTGACTGACAGCCATCGGCCTTGCACGGTTGGGGAACAAGTGCCATGAATTGGCACATGACCCGCCCGTACTTGGCTGGGTCCGCGACGGAGGGGTTTGCGAGACCCGCTGCGTCAGGGAGCCGGGGAGGAGCAAACCTCCTCGGCCCCCAATTCAGATCACTCCTCCTCGTCATTGTCAAGAGGCTCGCAGCCCGATCCTTCG
>Ga0315902_10000763_pt1 | contig 54292 bp, 73 predicted proteins | sample LakEriMetagenome_9_FD_203523 | JGI IMG/M metagenome (GOLD analysis project Ga0315902, IMG submission 203523) | Freshwater fungal communities from buoy surface, Lake Erie, Ohio, United States - Buoy 12 MA117 | ecosystem: Environmental > Aquatic > Freshwater > Lake > Lake biofilm | place: USA... | reverse complement strand
AGCCCGTCAAAGCCACTGAACATAGAAGAATGTAAGGCTTCATGGTTACTCCTTAAACGTTTCCGGTGTTGGTGCTCGGGAATGCACGACCTGCGCCCCAGATGATGCGAACTGCCCCTGGACCACCATTTTCGCCAGTGTTATTTACGCCACCTGTTCTTCCGCCCGCACCGGCTCCACCACCATAGGTTTGCCCACTACCACCAGAACCTGCTACCCCATCTGCACCCGATGCACCGCCCGTGCCGTTTGATCCTTCTCCTAACAACCCAACACCACCCCCACTGCCGCCTGAACTTGTAGTGTTAGCGTCAATTACAGTGCCGCCACCACCGCCGCCACCGCCACCACCTGATCCACTGCTACCTGCGGCACCGAGTGATGGAGAAATTGCTCCTGCTCCCCCTGCCCCTCCTGCTCCAGAATACCCCCCAGCACCGCCGCCACCGCCTGGGCCACCTGCAGTTGTACCCCTTGCCCCGCCGTCTCCACCTGTTCCAACAGAACCAGTAGTTGTGTCTGTTGCAGGCGCAAAAACCAAATTAGTTCCGCCACGAGCGACTCCCGAGCCGCTGCCTGGAATTGCGACAGAGCTAGTACCATTGCTGCCTGTGCCACCGGCTCCAACTGTTATTGTTAAAGATTCCCCAGGCGTAACAGAGATACTATTTACATATCGAAGCTTTCCACCCGCACCTGAATAAGCACTGTTCCCTCCCGCGCCGCCACCAACAGCTATAGCACAAATTGATGTAATGCCTGTTGGTACTGTCCAAGAGGTAGATGACGTAAACAAAACTTGCCCAGGTGGCGTGACATATGTCGCCCCAACCACTGACAACACTATTCCACTCATGACACGTTCCCTGTGATCACGCAGACGGTGCCGCTGATAAACATGATGTTTGCAACACCGCGTGTAGCTACAGTAACAGTTGCTTTGTCAGCGTCCGTTCCACCGATGTACGCGGTAGTAATCGTGCAAGTGATCGTGATGTTGCCGCTGGTGTTGTTGAATATCATTACAACGTCCCCTTCAGCAAAAGTTGCATCTGGGATAGTTATGCTTCCGCCCGTGCCAACCTGCACATACTTGCCCACATCGGATGTGGTAAGTGAATAAGATCCAGTCTGAGTTCCAACGGCAGGGATGTTTCTAAAGCCAACCGTAAATGTCTCATTAGGCAGCGTAACGGTTCTTGATGCCGTTAACGTTGTAGGTTGTATTGTTGCCCTAAAAGAAGAACTACCGCCCGCACGTCCCGTTACGGCAATACCGTCTTGCGTTGTAGTGGTAGACGCAAGAAATGTCGTGCTGCTACCAAAAGTTTTATTCGTTACTGTTTGAGTTGCAGTATCTAAAACAACCGCACCTGCCGCGTCTGGAAAAGTAACCGCACGAGATGCAGTCAGTGTTCCGGGGCTAAGCGTTACACGCAGGCTTGTTGAACCTCCTGCTCTACCCGTAATGATGATGCCGTCTTGGGTAGATGTGGCTGTTCCAAATGTCTGCCCAGTAGCGTTATAAAAAGTGTTGGCTCCAGTAAATGCGTTATTAGCGCTAAGTACAGGAAAAGATGGCGCGGTAGATTGCCATGTTGTTCCGTTGGAGGTCAATAAGTTTCCAGATGACCCAGGGGCGACCACTTGAAACGAAGAAGTTCCGTTACCAAGCAATACGTTATTGACCGTAAATGTCGTCCCACCAGTACCACCGTTGCCAACAGGCAAAGTCCCCGTGACATTGGTTGTAAGAGAACAATACGTAGTAGATGTTGATCCGGTCCCACCGTTGGCAGTAGGCAGTGTGCCAGACACTTCAGTAGTAAGACTTACCGTACCTGCAGTGAGCGCCGAGGTGCCGGTTCCTTTGACAACGCCAGTTAGCGTTGTTGCACCCGTACCCCCAGAGGACACCGGCAAAGCAGCCCCGAGAGTCAAAGACCCAAAGTAGTTCAGCGCAGCAACAACGTCAGTGCCGTTGCATCGCAGATAAGCAGTTGCACCGTTAGGGACTGAAATCCCTGTGCCCGCTGCAGTCTTGACTGTTTGAGCGCTGCCCGTAGCATTCACAACCACATACAGCTTGCTGACCGCAGGGACGATGACGTTGTACGAACCGCCTGGGGTTCCACCTAGGCTAAGAATTGCCGCCCGCGCTTCATCGGTTGCGCCGTTGGCCGTAGACAGCGTGTAGTTCGCTGCCGTCATGGTGATTGTGGCCGTGCCTGCGACCGAGGTGTCTACCAGTGCAGTGATGCCGTTGTTTACCTGCGTGCCCCAGGTGCCAGAGTACTCTCCGGTAGCAGGCTGGACTAGACGAAGGCTGGTGGTATATACGGCCATGTAAACCTCAGTTGATTACCGGCCCCCAGTTGGGGCTCTGTGTATTTGTGGGGATAGCCCATGCAGGCGTCTGCGTGTCAGGCACTTGATTCCAACCGGGGGTCTGTGTGTTGGAGATGACGCCCCAGGCTGATGTCTGTCCGTCAACAATGTCTTGCCAGTTCGGATTCTGCGTGTCAGGAACCAACCCCCATACGTTTACCGATCCTACCAGCCCCAAGGCTTGAACGCCAGTAGGAAGTATGGTAGCGCCGCCCGTGACGGTAACTGTCCCGACAAACCCAGTGGCCTGCACCCCGGTGACCGGAACATCCTGCCGCAGTTCGACAGTGACCGTACCAATCTCACCCGTGGCTGAGACGCCCGTTGGGTACACATTTGCCGTGCCAGTGACCGAAACTGTGCCTATTGCACCTGTAGCTTCGACCCCCGTGACTGGGATGTCTGTGTTGCCCGTGACCGTGACGGTGCCCGTTTGGCCGGTAGCCTGAACCCCTGTGACAGGGACATCAATGTCCGTGAAGGCATTGACCGTGCCAACCTGCCCAGTGGCCTGTACGCCCGTGGGGAAGACGTTCGCCGTACCTGTGACCGTGACCGTGCCGGTCTGGCCTGTAGCCTCAACGCCTGTGACCAGAACAAGCTGATCAAGCAGGACTGTGACCGTGCCAACTTGGCCGGTGGCTTGAACTCCGGTGACGCTTGTATTGGCATCGCCTGAGACAGAAACAGTGCCAATCTGTCCGGTAGCTTCTACCCCGGTGACATCTACAACCGCTGTGCCAGTGACGGTAACAGTGCCGGTCTGTCCGGTAGCTTCAACGCCTGTGACGGCAGCAATCGCACCCGCCAGAACCGTGACGGTGCCCGTCTGCCCCGTGGCTTCTACGCCTGTGAGTGCAACAACGGCAGTGCCAGTGACAGAGACGGTGCCGGTCTCGCCTGTAGCTTGAACCCCAGTGACATCAGCCGTAGTGCTGATGCTGACGGTGACGTTGCCAACCTGTCCAGTGGCCTGGACTCCGGTAACTTCGTAGTTAGAGTCACCAAAGACGGAGACAGAACCGACAAAGCCGGTTGCCTCAACGCCGGAAACAAGGACCGTTACATTGACGGCAGCGACTGTTTGGAATGCGTCATTCTGAAACGCATTACTCTGAAACGCCGCCGTCATGGGTTAGTCCACTTTTTTTACAGGTTTGACGAGGGTTGCGTGGGTGTCAAGGGCGGCTTCTTTGTAGTTCTGCAGGGCGAACTGGACATGGTCAGGATGCCTAGCGCCAAGCTCCGGGGAGAAAGAATAGCCCCAGGTGGCAGCAAAATTACATGAGTAGCCCGCCGGATTCCACTTCTTGTCCGTGTGCGGAGCGTTGGTGTTACGCCACTCCTGGCTTAGATAGTAGTAGAACATCTCTGACACCGGGGGCCACTGGTGCGTGAAGTCCCCGTAAGCCCGGTTTGAGGCCCAGTGAGGCGTGATCACCGTAGCCTTGGCACCTTCCTTCATTACTCGGAAGGCTTCATTCATGAAGTGAACCCGCTGTGGCGCAGTCAGATGCTCAAGGAAATGGCTGGCATGGATCTCCTCCACGGTGCCGTCTTCCCAGGGCCAGGGGTCAACGCCGATGTTCAGGACGACATCAACCCCTTCCATCGCGTACTGATCTACGCCGAGGAAGCCTTCGCGCTTCTTGCCACCACATCCGAGATCAAGTTTCATGCATCACCACACGTAGTCTGGAATTCCGCCACGCTTGCCTTCAAGGTCATAGTGTCCAACCTTTACCGAGCAATCAATAGCACAACGATAGCCGTACTTTCGGGCATCACCCCAAAAGTAGAGGTCTTGCGTGGCAACGCCACCTTCAGTCTGAGTTACAAACCAAGGCTTGCGTAGGCGCTCGTCCTTGAACATATCAAGACGCCAGACGTTGAAGCCCATCCCGGTGCCGCAGCACTCAACCAAACCACCAGCAGGATCAGGTCGCTGGGGGCGGAAATTTACCACCGGGTCTTTGGGATCGCCCCAGATCTGAGCCACGCCGCCTGGGCCTTGCGTGAAGTACAGCCCACCGATACAGGCGTACTCTGGATGGTTCTCCATCTGAGTAAGCAGCTTGACCATCCCATCAGGAGGAGGGATATTGTCGTGCTCCAGTGTGATGACGTACTTCCACTTGCTCAAGTCTGGATGAGCCAGGATGCTCTCAATGGCAGACGTAAACGCCTTGCCTACCTCCATGCCTACAGCCCACAGACGAGTGAACTTGGCGTTGGGAGGGGCGTACATATTCATCCATGACGCCACCGCACGGGTAGGAATCTGCCCGAAGCACGGCACGATCTGGATGCAAGATAGGTCTTTGTACGCCTTGTCCTGCGTGAGCCGCGAGATGGTCTTTTCCAGATCAGCGTTGTGTGCGCCGCCGTCGTAGGAGGAGATGATTTGTGGCTGCATCAGGGCATCTCAACAATCACAGTAGCCACATAGGGCGCACCAAAAGTTACATCAGACTCCCGAACGCACAGAGCAATTCTTGGAACCGGGATAGTCAGGACAATGTAAACAATGTCGTCTGACGTAATTCGCTGGCAACCATCAAAATCATTGATGTCCATGCTTATACCGTGCTGTTAATGAACATGATCGCAGGGGCACGAAGATTCAATGAATCAGATCCGCGAATCTGACTGAAGGCGATGCTGACGGGCATACCAGAAGTCGTTGCGGTGTAAACCCCCTGACCCTGTGTCCACTGCTGAGTCGTGTTGTGTGATTGCCCAAAGAAGCCCACAAAGTTGCTGTTGACGTTGCTGACCAGCATTTGCGAAATGGATGCGTTTGCGCCGCCAGTTGACGTTCTAGAAAGCTGGGCAATGTAGATTTCTTGCTCGGCAACCGTCAGCGACCAAGGGATGGTCAGCAAGCGCATCCCCGAAAAGATTGACCAGTGCGTACCTGTCGTTCCGTTGAAAGTAAACGCAGTGCTGATTGATGTGCTGCTTGCCAGAGACAGAGTGCTGGCATTCTGCGTGTAAAACGCGACCCAGTAACTCAACGTCAACGTGCCGTTAGAGTTAGAGGCGTTTGTGTACGCGATGGGAATACCAACCCGGTCTTGGAAGTAGTACGGGCAATGTTCCGGCTCGATATACAGGGTGCCTTGCCCCTGCTGGCCTGCAACCATCATCAAGTCAGCATACGGAGGCCAACCATCATAGGTGTTGTTGGCGATGATGGATGCCGTTAGGGTGCTGCCGTTCAGGCCAAAACTTACACCGTTGGAGTTGCCAAAGACGACGGTGTTGTTTGAAACTGTTGAAGCACCTGCTGCAACCGCAACCCCTCCGCCCGCGCCGCCAGCAGCGCCTTGAATAACGATGGTGTTGGAGTTGCCGCTCAGGGTAATGTTGTTGCCCCCCGAGAAGTAGATGGGAGCTTCCGTGGTCAGCGAAATGCTGGTTGTCCCTGCGGTGTTGCCGACAAGATTCCAGCCATAGAAATGATCATCAGAGTTGTTTAACGACAGCGCCACGCCATTGGTGTTGACGCTCAGGGTGCCGCTGAGATTGGTCAGGGCAAGCGTTGTGCCCGTACCGGCCCGCCCAGAGGTCAGGTCATTGACATAGGTTGTGATATAGGCCGGGACTGCCATTGACAGTCCGTTTGTCCCAAGGGCCGCAGTGATTGCGGTGCCCGCAGTTGTCGTGCTTGTAAACCCAGTACCAGCGATAGCGCCCGAGGCTTGAGTCTGTGTGGACTGCGTTGCCGTGGTGATGAAGGCGGGCCAAGCTGCCGAGATCCCTGCCGTGTTGTTGGTAAGCCCAACAGTGCTGCCAGCCTGGGTTGTACTCGTATACCCCGTACCAGCGTAGTCCGTCTTCACGGATGCAGTCATCTGGTTGGTGCTCAGACCAAACGTGACGCCGTTGCTGTTGGCAAACTGGATCGTGCCCGTGTTCTGGGTGTAGGTTCCAGAGCCTTGCAACGCTGCACCACCGCCACCACCAGCAGCATTGCCACTCAACGACAAAGCTACACCATTGGTGCCGACGTTCAACGTGCCGGTAATGTTTGTTAGGGCGAGCGTGGTGCCTACCCCAGCAATGTTGCCTGCGGGTTGCGTCTGTGTCGTCTGGGCGGCAAACGTGGTGATATACGCTGGAACGGCCATGCTCAGGCCATTCGTACCCAGCGCCGCTGTGACTGCAGTACCTGCCGTGGTCGTGCTTGTAAACCCGGTCCCTGCAATAGCGCCTGACGCCTGGGTTTGAACAGACTGGGTAGCTGTCGTGATGAACGGAGGCCAAGCGGCTGACAAGCCGTTGGTGTTTAGCGTGACACCTACCGTCGATCCCGCCTGCGTGGTGCTGGTGTAGCCCGTCCCCGCCCGACCTGAAGTCAGATCATTAACGTAGGTCGTTATGAACGCAGGCACGGCCATCGACAGACCGTTTGTGCCCTGAGTCGCCACAACCGCAGTTCCAGCGGTCGTCGTAGAGGTGAATCCCGTGCCAGCAATAGCGCCTGATGCCTGGGTCTGGGTTGTCTGAGCAACGTATGTGGTGATGTACGCCGGGACGGCCATCGAAAGGCCGTTAGTTCCCATAGCCGCCGTGATGGCGGTTCCAGCAGTCGTTGTGCTGGTAAACCCTGTGCCTGCGATAGCCCCAGACGCCTGGGTCTGCACGGTCTGTGCAACCGTGTTGGCACCACTGATGATGATCGTGGCTGCGCCTGCCGCTGTGGCGGCGCTCAGTGTGACGTTATTCCCGCCTTGGAGGACAAAATTTGTCCCTGTAAAAGACGACACCCCCGCCGTATTACCGGAGAGGGTCTGGCCTTGAACGTGTGCAGAGTTCCAGTCACTGGGACGAACGACAGATGTCGCTGTCCCATCCGCAACCGTCTGCGTATAGGCGTGATACAGCGCCGTCATTACGCAATCCGCACAACCGCATCAGACGCCGTGTTAGCAGGGAACTGAACCGTGAACGTGCCAGCGGTCGAGGTCTTGTCAGATCCGAAGTCCAGCACCGCGACGGCCTTATTGGACTTGCTGCTGTTGTAGATCAGCGCACCACGGGCCGTAATGGTTGCCGTCGTCCACGAGGTATCAGTGAAGTCCACAAACGCTGTGGTCCCAGACAAAGACACCGTGGCCCCGGCAAGTGTGTTGCCACCCGCCGTGTAACCCGCACCTACTACCTCGTCAGAGGTGGAGTAAACGGTCGTTGCTGCGCTCAACGTAGCCAGAGACGTATACAACGCAATTTTGAGGACATCAGTGTCCATATCATGTTCGCCAAGCAGAATCTGCTGCTTGAAAGAACTGCACATTGCTTGGGTGATTGCCATGATGGCTCCTTAAATAACCTGAGTTCTAACCTGCCCACTGCGGTAGGCGTCCTGGCGGTTCTTGCCATCACCAAGATTCTTCAGCAATGTCAGGGACTGGACAAACTGCTTATCCATCTCGGCCACAATGTCCTGCTCTTGCTTCATGAACCGGGCTGCTTCCACCATCACTGCGTTAAACAGCACAGAGTCAAAGTTGTCGCTCAGCCACGTATTGGTGGCAGTCACGATGCTCTCTGGGTAGTAGAAGTAGTGCAGTTCTGCCGTCAGTGCAGCAGAGGGCGTCGGGCCAAGGATTAGCGTCAACTCATCAGGATTGCTGCTATCCGGGCCAAAGAGCGCGTAATACTTGGGCGTACCCTGCGATGACGGGTTTGGAAACGCTGAGCGGATGAAGTTCACATCCTTGTTCAGCAGATACTCGTAGTTTCCAGACCCATCAATCACTGCAAGGCTGAAGACAGACAAGAAATCTGTCGGCGCAGAAAGGTAGGCATTACCCTGAGTCAACGTGCCTGTGACATTCTTCCGAAGTGCTGGAAGCTGGACGGCGTTGTAGATACGCTGCTCAGCCAACTTCGTCATCGTGGCGAAGTCAGTTGCCGAGAAAGTGTTCTCGGTGTAATCCTCTACATTTTGTTTGAGGGCAGCGTAATCCACGGGTTACCTCACGCCATCGGCCCACGGGCCATCGTGCCCTTGGTCGCACAGCCATTACCACGGGTGCGGATACCTGAAGTTTTGATGCCCGGAGCAGGATTGGCGGCAATATTGCCAATCACCATGCAACTTTCATCCCTCAAAGATTCAATGGCTTGGGGCTGACCCGGCTTGGCCGGAGCAAGTTTCTTGGTCTTCATCATGGCTTCTTCATCCCAGTCTTCTGGTTCTGAACCTTAGCAAGACCACGGCCCATCTTTAGCATGTCCGCGTCGGTCTTGCCACCTTTGTAGAAACCTTTGCCTTTGTGCATGGCTGCAACGTGCTTACCAACTTCTTGTTTGGCGATGTCGCGCATTTTTTCCATGTCTGCTCCTTAGGTCGTTACGACCGTTACTGTACCAACATATCCTATTGGGGCCAAGGCATTGGGGGTCAGCCCAACGTCGAAACTTCTGGCTCCACCCACGGGGTTCCAGCCCCACTCAATCACTCTGCTGCCCTCACCTGGATAACCCTCTTGGTCAGGGCCAGTTCCAGATACTGGGTTGGTCTGCAAACCGTTTGTGCCGGACTGATACCAAGTATTTGTATCCGGACGAGGATCTCTTATGGCCTGCGGGTCTGAGATTGGATACATGCCAAGCTGCAACTGCGGCTGATCCGGTGTCCAGCACTGGGGGCAGGCTTTGGTCTGCGTCTGCTTGGTCTTGACCGTCAGGTTCTTGAGCTTCTTCAGGTCGAAACGGAACCCACACAGGTCGCAGAAGCCAAAACTTTTAGCCCCATTGGCAAACCTATTTGCCATGTCAGATCATCCGACCCTTGGTCTTGCCGCGCTGCGCGATGCCGTCACCACGATGAGACTTTACCTTGACCGAGCCCCCGCGCTTGTATTCTTGTTCGTTTTGCGAAGCATTAACTCCCGCAGACAGCATCGACCTGTCTAACAACGCTTTCTTTGCATCAAACACATCCATTTCTTGGTCGTATTCGCGCATCCGCTCTAGTCTTTTTTCTTGCTCAGACAGCTTTGCCTTTCGAGCCAGATCCTCTCTAATCTTCTCCATTTTGGCCGGGGTATAGTTCTTTGGGTTGTAGTTTTCAGATAAATTATTCCTACTCATCCAGTACGGACGCGCTGGTACGTTTGGCTTTACTTCTCCAGGCATCGCCACTTTTGGGGCAACTTTTGGAGTCCGTTGAAGTGCTGTTTGTACCGCTTTGCTTGCGGCTCGTGCTGCGGGAACCAAAAACTCTTCTGGGTATACGCCTTCAACCGCATCCCGCCCAGGCCGCATAAGCGCTTCAACCCGCCGAGCTTCCCGCTCACGGTCACTCATTTCAAGGATGTTTTTGTCGCGGTAGGGAGCAGGCATCGTAAACCTCAGCTTATGAACATCTGGCGCGGCACGAACCGCACCGCTGCCTTTTCACGGTCTTCCGTCGATGCGAGATCCCAAGCCTCGTCATACTGCTGTTTCAACACCTGCATGCGCTCCATCGCGCCAGGGATCTTCATTGACAGGTAGTACGCCAACCCTGCCACCAAGCAGGGGATGAAGCGGAACGGGACATCCTGCGTGTACGTACCCCCGGCGCCAGCGTCTTGAATGCGGCGCAGTCTCCAGTAGATGAACTGATAGTTGTTCGTCTGATCCGGCACAGGCCATACCGTCACAGTCGGCGTGGGGGCTTGGCGGTTGATCCAGACCTGAATCGGACGGGCTTGCTGCAGCTTGTTGGGAATGCTGGAGTAGGTGGAAACGGAAATGCGTGTGATGGTCAGATCGACCTGGGTGCTGACGTTGCCCGCCCCCGTGCGAATCACATGCTCAATGAGGTCTACCGTGTCACTTGGCAGGTTGTACGTAGCTGTGCCTTGCACGAGCGGGATAGACCCCTGCTCAACCGTCCAGAGATTGATGCCCCGGTTGGCCCAGTCTGCAAACAGCAGGTTCATTGACCGCCGTGCGGTCTTCAGGTCATAGCCCGTGCGAAGCTCTGCACCACAGCGCTCAAAGGCTTCCTCAACGTATTCGTTGAGGTCAAGGTCAAACGTGGTGGTTCCAGAGGTTGCCATATTACTTCGCCGTCATTGCGGAGCGTTTGAACGCTTTGGCAGTAGGAGCGCCGGAAGTACCCGGCTTGCGCATTGTTTCACCCGATCCTGCGGCAATGCGTTTGCGCTTGGCATGGATGTTGGCGTAAAGCCCCGTGGGGCCACCCTCTGCATAGAGTTCGGTTGGGACATTAGCGTCTTTCCGCATCACTGCTTTGGGTAGCTTCTTGGGGTTTACGGCACCCATGCCACGGCTACTTCTCAAAGCACACCTCCACACCTAAGCCCGTTAACAATTCGACTAATGTGCGGTTGGTGCACATTAAACATCCTAGCAAGTTGCGATTGACTGTACTGTGCAAACTTATACATGCCACGCACTTGTTTTACCTGGATATCGGTCAACTTAGATGCGCCGTTTGATTGCCCATGAAGCGCTTTACTTCCACTTCTGCCTTTTGCAACCCTGTCAGCAACATTATCTACGTTGGTGCCAGTAAACAAATGCGCAGGATTGCAACACGGCGGGTTATCGCAACGATGCAAAACACACAGCGGGCTTGACAGACTGTCAAGTACACCAGATAAATACGCAGCTACACGGGACGCTGTGCGGTTACCAATAGGTGTTTTTACCCAGCCATACCCTTTACTTATGCGTGCGCCTTGCCACTCCCAGCAAACACTATCATCGCCTTTGGCAACTTTAGGCCAAAAACGTGTTTCCAAAGGAACGGCCTTACCGCTCACCGCATCTTCCCCTTGGTGTGGCCCTTCTTAGCGCAGCCATCAGCGCGGGTTACGCCGCCTTTGGCGAAGCCCAGAGCCCCACGAATGCGCTCACCAACCGAGCGAGTATCGGTGCCGGTGCTGCTAGACCTCGCGCTCTCGCGCATGGCCTTCATGCGGTCAGAAATAGAGCGGGTATCCGTAGAGCCGGAAGAACTCTTGCGCTCAGAGCCACCCATACGTTCAGTGACAGAACGGTCGTCAGTGCTGGTGCCACCAGCCCTTGCCCGCTCCCGCGCAGCTTTCATGCGCTCAGAAACAGACTTGGATTCGTCGTCTTTAGGAAGACGCTTACCCGTTACTTCAACACGTTGGGGCGAAGGAGATGGCGCGGGGCTAGGAGAGGGGCTTGGAGAGGGAGAAGCAGCTTTGGGTTTAGGCTTCGGAGCAGGCTTGGGCTTGGGCTTTTCCGGCATCAACTCCGCTGCCTCAGACATGCCCGTGGCTGCGGGACGCTCGTCCTCGCCGTAATTGACTTCGCCACCTTCGTCGTAGCGGAATTTACGCTTCTTCATGTCACACCACCTTGCACTTTCTTACGCCACGTTGGGCGCAGCCTGCACCCTTAACAGAACCGCCGGAGACGTAGCAAGAACCCCCCTTGGCAAGCTTGCGGCCCTCATGAGCTTTCATACCAGCCTCATTTGCCTTTTCCTGCTTCATGGCATCCAACTCAGCGCGGATGCCAGCAGGGGGCTTATCCTTGGGTTTACGTGAGGCGTGATACGCCTGCATCTCTTGGGCGGTTGGTCCGCCAATTCCAGTAGAACGCATAATTTCGCCTCCTTCGGCATGGGCTTTAGGCCCGACAAACTTCTTCGCTACGCTCGGCGGGACATCCGTCTTGCCAGCGAGAGACGCATACATGAACCGACGTTGTTTATCCGACTTGACCGGCACTTTGTTTACTCCGCAGAGTATCCAGTTTGGCCTCTATCCTGTCAAAGCGCTCTAACAACTCTTTCATGTCCGCCCGAAATTCAGACCGCGTGATGTGATCTCGGGCAATCTCTTCCCGTGTGCGGTTGAGCAGGATAGACAATCTATCAAGCTCCTTGAACTTGGATGACATGAAGAATGCCACTGCGCCCAAAAGGACAGTCAGGACGAGGTTCCACAATACCGTCGCTTCCATCGCCTACCACTCAGCAATTCCATGCCCGCAGGCTTTTGTTGATACGGGAATTCGGATCTTTGGCTGTTTTCTCGCTGGTGAGCTTCTTCTTCATGCCCGACATCCGGGCACAGAATGAGTCACGGCGAGAGCCACCTTCAGGCTGCGGAGGCTTGAGGTTCATGCCCTGCGCTTTAGCAGATGCACGGCCCTTGGCATTCAAACCCCCTTTGGGGTTCTTGCCTTCCTTCCGCGTCCATGCAGGCGACTTAGCCATAGTAAGCCACAGCAGTGGTGCTGGCTCCACAGGTCACCGTCAAACCTTGTTCAGCAAGGATGCCTTCGCCGGGAATGATGATGTGGATAGCGCCCACAGCAGCAGGTGCCGTAAACGAAAACAGCGTGACACTGATCCCGTTCGTTACAGACACCGTACCGCTGGTGGTGTAGCTGATCGTCAACGCCTTGAGACGAGTCCGATTAGCCGTGACTGCTGTTGCCGCGCCAGCCGCACAGGCGGCTGACTTAACGTCGGTTTGCATCGACATGATGCGCTCCTATTAGGTAGCGGTGGTAACAGCAATCCAAGCAGACGAGCCGCGCACATACAGGCGGTCGTTGGTGGTTGTGCCATCCGTGCGCAGGTACAGAGACCCTTGAGCAGCAGTAATGCTCGGCGCACCAGAACCCACGAAGATGCCAAAGTTGGCCGTGGACGAAGCCAGGAACGCAGCCATGCCGCCTGCAGCAGGAGCAGTGCCGCTATCAGCGGTGACGTTGCCGGTAGCAGCAACAGAATCAACCACCGTGGCGGGGCCAATGGTAGCCGTCGTGGTGACCGCGCCGGTCGTGGCGTCAACAGAGATAGTTTGGAAACCGTTTTGCGACCGCACCGGGCCGTTAAAGCTGGTATTTGCCATGAGAGGCTCCTCAGTTTGCGCCTGCTGTCTGTGAGGTCAGTCCGCCAAGTCGGTCAGCAGGCAAGGTGAATCTTGGACTGTGAGCAGGGTAGCATAGTGTTGAAACTGGGTCAAGCGTAAACAAACACCAGCCCAGTAAATTTGCCCTTGCCAATTGGTTTACCAGAGAGCAGAGCGCGGCGCAGTGTGGGCATTGTCATTTGGTAGTGCGTCAGCACAGCAGTCAAGCTGTCAAAAATTTGCCCAGAGGTTTGCTCCAAAACTTTCTTGCGCATCTTCTCCTTGGCTTCTTCTGTGTGAGTTCTGCCAAGCCAGTGCATATGACTGCGCCCTGCTTCAATGTTTGCGCGGATCTTGGCGCGACCTTCTTCTGAAACTTTCCGGCCTGGGCCTTTGGGCTTGCCGCGTTGGGTGTCGCCAATTTTGGCTTTGGTTTCTTCGCTACGCTGCCGGCCTTCCCAAGGAGCGACAGGATTTGCCATCTTGGCTACACTAATTTTGGCTTTGGTTTCTTCTGTGTGCTGCTTGCCAACACGAGGATGATTAAAGTAGTCCTGAGCGTAGAAGTCTTTTAACGTCTGGGAGATTTGTTGTCGCTGTTCTTCAGAAACCGTTTTACCAAAGTTTGGTGTTTTATACGCGGGCGCGTTTCGCCACGGTGCTGCAGAAGAGTGCCCAGTGTTGTAGCAGTATGTTTGCCCAACATGCTCTTTAAGCCAACGATCTTCTACTCCTTGCAAAGACACAGCGTCAGGAACTTCTTCAACCACACGGAAGTCAAACTTCTCCTCTCCATACTTATTCCACGCCGCCTGAAGGTGTTTGCAGTGGTGCCGATTACCGCGCAACAATTTTCGATGTTGACGAAATCGAACCTTCTTGTGGATCGTGCTTCCAACGTAAAACTTGTCGTTGACCAAATTAACGATCTTGTAGATTACCTGTGTCAAGGTCCGCTCCTTACGGTACAAAGCCTAGACCTTAATGTACCAGTGGTACAAGGCAAAGTCAACGGACAAAAGAAAAGGCCCCCGAAGGGGCCTTAAGTGCTTGATTTACAAGGACTTTTTGCTTAGGCTCCGGGAGACCCGTAGATGCCCAACGGGTCGCTCACTCCGAACGAATACCGCTCTCGTGCCTTGTAACGAGCGTTGCCCGTGTCGAAGTCGGCATCCATTGACGTAGCCATAGGCACGCGCACGAAGTGCTTCAGACCGTTGGGCACATCCGTGGTCAGGAACCACGCATTGGTGTCGGTCAAGAAGTGGTTAACGGTATATCCCTCAGGGATAGAACCGTTGTTCTTCAGTGCGTTGATGTCGTTGTCGGCGGTGCCCACACGCAGGCTGGTTTCCAGCAGGCGGGTTGCCGTGAACATCAGGGCCGGGGGAACAACCAGCTTACGCGGCTTAGCAGCGATCAGCAGACCACGCTCATCCGTCCAACCAGCGATCTGAATGACGGCGGCTTCCAGGGAAGTCTCGTTCAGGTCGGCGGCGGTCGTCGGGCGGTTGCTGTTGGTGCCACCAGAGACCAGCGGGTGAGCGGTCGAGAACAGGGCTTGTCCGTCGCCGTAGGTAACAGCGCTGTTGAAACCGTTGTTCAGGATGGCAGCAGCTTTGACCTGCTTCGTGTAAGCCATAGCGCGAGCCAGGGCCTTCGTGTAGCGGGCCGACAGACTGTCGTACAGGTTGTCTTCCATCGCCTCTTCGGTGACGGAGAAACCCATAGCGATGGTCTCGTGGTTGTAACGAGCGGTCCAGGCTTCCTGCGCGTTGTCGTAGGAAATTGCTTGACCTTCGTTCTTCACCGGAGCAGCGCTGAAGCCGGAGAGCTTGGTTTCTTCTTCGAACGAGCGCTCTGAGGACTCGGTCTCGTAGATTTCCTTGTGCTCTTCGCCGTAGCGCTTGTACTCCATACCGAACAGAGCGTTCAGACCAGGGAGCAGTTCCTTGAGTAGTTGGGCGCGTGAAATTGCCATTTTGTGTTACTCCTTAGATCGCAACTGCGACATCATAGGCGTGGTAACCGGCATTCCACTTCACCAGCACCTCTTGGAAGCCGTTGAAGGTGAGAGTACCCGTTTGCCCGGTGGTAGCAGCAGTAGCTTGCGACAGCGTCACCGTAGTGCCACTGACAGCCGCCACAAACGTACCGGCTTGGACGTTCAGACCCGTGACCAGCATGCCGGTCTTGATCGAAGCGTTTGCAGCGGCCAGCGTCACCGAGGTGCTTGCGTTACCAGTGGTAGCGGTCTGCGTCACCAGCAACTGGGTCTCCGGAACCATCTGAACGATACGGAACGGAGCGGTAGCCGTGCGGCGCACGTTGCCCGAAGCCAGCATCAGACCGACGTTGGAGTTGCCGCTGAAGTTGGAACCCGAACCCGTGTTTGCGGTGGCGGTAGCCATCGAAGTCAGGTTCGTGCCCAGAGCAGCAGCGGGTACGCAGCCCAGCACAGGGGTGCCAGAAGCGTTGTACTGGATGATCGCAGCCTTGATGACAATGTCCGGGTCATCGCTGACGTAGGCCACAGCATCAGGAGCAACGGTGTTAGCAGCCCAGCTTTGATAGCGTTGCTTGCCAAACAGAGGACCGCCAGCCGGGGTGTATTCACAACCCAGGAAGACGCCCAGCGTACCGCCAGTTTCTGCCGCAGCAGAGTTGTACGCCAGACCAGAAGTGATCAGCGTACCGTCAGAGGTGAACTTTACGGGGTCACCAAAGTACAGGGAAGAGGTATACCCGCTAGCAATCGGGATCATTCGCGTGGAACCCGCGAAGACCTGACCACCAATCAGGTTAACCGGAATTAGACCGTACGGTCCTTCTACGGTAGGGTAAGCCATTTAAGACTCCTTGAATTTACGAGCCGCGTCCGAACGAAACCTCCGAGCGGCGCTCCTTAAACAGAGGCATCCGAGGATCATTCTCGCGCATGAAGTTGTTGTCCACTGATTGCATCTGCCCGTCAGCTTGACGCTGGAAGTAGGTAGAACGCTGCTCAATGAACTCCGAAGGTGTTTTGCAAAGCATCAAGCCACCGATTTGAATGCTGTCTGGGAACCGGCCCGCGCCGCCTCCTGACACATGCGCTTCTGGATGGTCGCTAGCTTTAACGGGCTCCCAGCCCTCTTGCAGCTTGACGGAGACATTACGAGGATCATCAACACCGAGAGTGCTGACACGAATCCATCGCATGGAGTATCCAGGCTCTGGGTTCACATCAGGAAGCAACTGCGGCGGCATCCACTGCTTGGGCCTCTCAGCCTTTGCTCGGGAATCTGCTTCGCGTGAAATTCGGTTCTCAGCCATTTTGTTTCCTCATATCTTCCGCAACCTGACGCGCATAGGCTTCCAAAGGAACCCCAAGACGCTTGGCGATATTGACTTGTGATTGTGTCAGCACGATCTTTCTGGGCGCTGTGCTGCGTGTTGCTGGTGCTACAACTGACGACTTTTTTGCTGTCTTTCCCGAGGAGAACGCATCTGGGAAAATTTGCCGTACACGAGAGTTAATCTTCTCGTAGTACTCATCGCTGGCTGTATCCACCCCGCTTTCAACAAGTTTTTTGTGAACTGTCAAAGCAACTGCGGTCATTTCGTCGTCTGACCCAAACCACGGATTGGCATCTTGCCACGCACGGGCTCTGGTATCGACTTGTACCGGTTGTTCAACAGGTCGTGGAGCGGGTTGTATCACAGTTTCTTGAGACTGTGCAACTTGCGGCTTGAAATTGTTTACCCGTTCAGCACGTATTTTTGCTGACGTTAACTCTTCTTGCGCAGAAACAAGGGCGTCCGAATCTCCTGATTCATATGCCTGCTTGTACTTCTGCTTGGCCTGCTCTACCTCGTTGGCAACAACCTTCTTGGCTTGCTCAAGCAATACTTGTTGGCCCTGACCCAGGCTACCTTGAAGCTTTTTGTTCTCTTCAACCAGCGCTTGAGCAAGGCGCAGTGCCTCTTCGCGCTCCCGGAAAGCCGCTTCCTTGGCCCTGCGCTCCTCGTGATAACCCTTAGAGAAATGCTGGATGCGCTTCTTAACGCCTTCGGAATACTGCTCAAGCTCGTCGTCGGTGACCTCTGCCGGGGCCTCCTTCATGGGCTTGCGGCCCTTGTCCGCTGTGGGCGTGTCGTCTACAACCTCAATCTCAGGCCCTGATTCAACTTCATACTCCACCTTCTCTTCAGAGGTGGCTACAGGAGTCTCGTCAGGGAACTTGAATTCGTCGTTCTGTACATTTGCCATGAGTTACTCCTTAGCCGCGCTTGATGCCACGGGGGTCTTGTACAACCGCCTCGACGCTGTCATCGTTGATCAAACGGAACTCTTGCCCGTGAATCTTCAGGCGCGTACCCGTGTTGGGGCGCACAAGGACAAAATCGCCCACCTTGCATGAAGGCCCACTGGGAAAGCGCAGCGGATCTTTGTAGCAGTCTGGCCCCATCTTGGCGACAAACAACACCGGGCTCATCACCTCTTCAAAGTGCATGGTCTGGCCCGCCTTGGCAAGCCCGCTCTCATACTCTTCTTCCGCTTTTGGCAGAACACAAAGCAAGTGATATGTCACCGGGTCAGGCACCTGACGGGCCTTTTCAGCTTCGGTTTGCGGCAACACCGTGGTGTTTTCACCGTCACTCAGGAGTAGTTCACTCATCGTCGTTTTCCATCTTTCGCACAAGGTCGGTTATAAAAGCATGAGCGCGTGAGAGACCCTGGACCTCACCCGTCATGAATTTGTATTCAGCAAAGTCTTTTGCCGATCCTGAGACAAGCGCTGCGGCGATGGACTCCCGGCGCTCCTCTAGTTCTTTAATGACTACGGTAAACGCAGTAGTCGCCATGTTTGTTCCTTACTGTTTAGGTTGTTGACGCAGCATTTGCTGACGGGCTTTCATCGCATCAGACTGCATTTGCTGACGTATCTTCTGCTGATGCTTCTGCTCGTTGTGCTGAAGTTCTTGCTGTGCTCGTGCCGCTTTGAGTCTCGGGTCTTCACCTTGGTTCTTTTGGGCATCTAGCGCCAGTCGAGCTTGTTCAAGCTGCAGCTTTTGCTGCGCGATTTGGAAGTCCCGCTGGCTGTCAGCTTCCTTGCGCTGAAGCTCTTGCGCCTTCAGTTGCAGTTCTGCCTGCTTCATCTGCACTTCAGGGTTCTGCGCCATCTGCTGGGCTTGCTGCTGTTGAGCCTTCTGCATGTTGCCCTGCAGCAATTGCTGCGCTGCCTGGGCTACCAGACGGGACAACTGAACTTCAGTCTGTTCATCAAGCTCCTGATCCGGCGCGGTCATCGGAACACCAAGCTGCTCTTCGATCTGCTGCCGGTAAGCAAACGCCATGTGCTCAGCAATGTGCGACAAAATTGCACCCTGCATCTGCTGCGCCATAGGCGTCTGCCCCATCATTTGCATGATGGTTGGGTCTTGGAGCATCGACATATGCGTAGCGATATGCGCCTGATGGTCCTGATAAATAAACGCCTTGGTGGGTTTACCAGTCAGGAAACTCATGTTTTCTGACACAGGATCACGCGGCTTCTGGTCATCTTCAATCGGCACCAGCTTCTCTGCGTTCTTAATCCCCAATACTTCCAACATCTGTCGGTGCAGTTGCGGCAAGTCGTAGATCTGCGGAGCGCCTTGAGCCAACTGCAGTGCCGCTTGGTACTGCATGATCCGCTGCGCCATCGTGGCTGCGTTGGGATCGCTAACCGGGATCACCTCAACAAGGTCGTAGTCGGCCTGCTTGACCGCACGGTCCCCGCCTTCAGGCGTGTAAGAGTAGTCAGGCGGCAGGAAGTCGCGGATGATCTCCTTGAGCAGCTTGAACTCCATCCGCAGGCTGGCGTGTACACGCGCCTGAACAGCAGACATCGTCTTGAGTTGGCGCTCAAGGATAGCCAGCGTTGTGCCCACAGGAGCCTGGGCACTCATGTCCGAGACCTTCAGGTCAGCAATAGCAGCCAACCTGCGTCCGTCTTCCGTAATTTGTTGGAGCAATGCAGCCAGAACTTGGCTCGGCTCCTTGTACGGCAGGGGCATGATGTTGTCCCTGACCGACCCGCTTGGCACATCTACGTCACGGAACTCGCCCGGAGCGATGGGCGTGTCATCCCCCTTAATCCTCAGGCCCCGGCTTTTCAGACCACCGGGCAGGTTGGACAGGGTTCCAGCATCCACCAACTGACGGATGATGGAAGTACCAGCGCGAGCATAACCACCAATAAGATGGATATAGCCCAGACCATAAGCACCAAAGCCAGGAATATATGTGTACTGGACGAAGTGCTGTCGCTTGAGCTTCTTTTTGTCCGCTTCGTCCCAGTTACGGCGGATCGCCAGAATCTCCTGAGTACCACGATCCAGCGTAACAACATACGGGAGCGGAACTTCATCTTCGTACCCCGGCATATCCCAGTCCACATGGATCTCTAGGATCTGATACCGGTCGTCATCCGTCAAGGAGTAACCTTGCTCTTCTGCCTTTTTCTTTTCAACGTCGGTTAGGATGCGCGTCGGCTCACCCAGATCCACCTCCCGGTAGAACCCTGCGACCTGCAGCTTCTTGATCTCGTTCTCCGTTTTACGCATCACATGCGTGACACGCTCGGCGGTGTAAACATTACTTGCCCCATAGGGCATGATCAAGTCTTCAGCCGGCACAAACGGAGCAGCAGGCAGTTCCGTGCTTGGGTTGGGGTAGATCTTCTTAAACGCCGCCCCCGCAAGACCCAGGCTATAGAGCATCCGCTCATGCTCTGAGCGGTAATCCACCATCCGCTCGGTCAGCATGTAGTTCATGTCATCACGAACACGCTCTGCCGCGTCCTCGTTTAGCCGGGTGGACTCTCCAATGATCTGCGTTTTGACCGGCCCCTGAGCAGGGAAGGTCTCCGTGATCATTTCTGACTGGAACCGTATCGCCGCCTCCGTTAGGAGAGGCGAATACACGCCACAAGCACCAGACCAAGGCTCGGTGCGCTCTTCGTACTTCATGCCAAGGACTTCCAGTCCCTTGACAAACATCTCTGTCCAGTCTTTGCGACTGTTGATGTCCGCGTCCACCAGATCAACGAGTTCTGAGGCAAGAGACTGCATCTCACTCTTGTCCATGAACTCCGCAAGGTTTGCGTCAAAATCATCTGCGGTCTCGGGTTCCGGCATCAAATCGATTTCGACGCCATCAATTCCTATCTTGACGCCTTCCGGGTCTTCAATTTCAATCTCGATGGCCGGCTCGTCGGTGAGGAGCATCGGGTCGAAAGGCATGAGGGCTTGGTCGATGTTGGTAGCCATTTGGTGTCCTTAGTAGTACGCCGCTCTGCGGCTACTCTTGAAGTAAGTCACTTCTTCCTTTACGTCTGTCGGCAATCGGATAAAACCGCCTTGCCTGAAACGCAACAGCGCTTGAGTTGTCGAATCCACGAGGTCGTCGTTGGCACCGCTAGGAAAGTCGTTGCACTCTTCAATGACCTCTCTCGCCCACCGCCTGTCAGGTGCCCACACTATGCCTGAAGAAAACAGATCAGAGACAGCATTCACACGAGAAATCTTGTCTTGGCCCTTACCCGGAGTGAACTCTCCTATGGGCACTCCCATGCGACGTAGCTCCTGATAGAGAGCCGCCCCGTTGGACTTCTTCTCCACCACGAACGCATCGGGCTCCCACTCGTTATATTCTTCAAGTACGAGTTTCTTAAGCTCAGGAAACTCCATCCGCTTCTTGATGGCGTTCAACAATATAATGTTGAAGTTGTCTGTTTCCTCATTGAAGAATACCCCCCAGGTAGTCAAAGCATTGTAGTCCGCTCGGGTATTTGCCTCTTGAGCAGCGTCCAGCGACATAATAAGGAACTCACATTTGGGAGGGTCTTCTTTTTCCCAAATTTTCCACCACTCACGTTTAATCAGTGCGCCTTCTTCAGATACGGGGTTCTGCATGTACTGGGCTTCCCAGTACCGAATATCCATACCCGCTTTTTTAGCAAGCAGTTCGTCAAGGCTCCAGAATTCCCCCCAAAGTGGCTTTTCATTTAGAATTGCAGGGAATTCGACCACTTCCCACTGGTCAACGCCTTCTTCGCGTTGCATCTGATTGACAATTTGACCTGTCAAATCCAGTTTAGACCAGCGCGTCATCACGACAATAATGGCACCTCCAGGCATCAAACGCTGGATGGGGCCCGACTGAAACCACTCCCAAGCAGGTAAAAATACGTCCGGACGCCCTGTTTTTGCGTCTTGTTCGCTGTGTGGATCGTCAATGATGAACAGATCAGCGCCTCGACCTGCCAACGCGCCACCTACACCAATAGCGAAGTACTCGCCATTGAAGTTTGTACCCCAACGTGAGGCAGATTTACTGTCCGCTTGTAGTTCGACCTGCGGGAATATGTCCTTATACGAGTCCGAACCCACCAGATTACGCACTCTACGGCCAAAATTAACTGCCAAATCCGCCGTATGGCTGGACATGATGACCTTTTTGTGGGGGTATCTGCCTAAAAACCACGCGGGAGCGAGATAAGATATCAATTCTGACTTGCCATGACGGGGGGCGATATTCACAATCACCCGTTTTTTGATGCCGTTGGCAATATCTTCGAATATCTGGATCAATCTACGGTGGTGGGGGCCTACTTTATACCCCGGATATACGTGTTGGACGAAATCCAGCAGTGAATCTTTACCTTTTGACTGAATATATTCGCTTTCCCAGCGTTTTAGCAGTTCCAGCGTCTTTCTTTTATCCGCTTCCGTCATGTACGGAAGGGATTTCTTCAACTGAAGTACCTTATCAGGCGTTAGTTGGCTCATTTTCGACCACTTCCACCATCGGTACGTCCACAGTCCGGGCTTCCAGCTTGGAAAGAGTCTCCAGAAGCTCGCGTTCGACCTCTTCCAGAGACTGATTCTTGACCGTCATCTCGGTGCGCTTCTTGAAGGCATCGACGCCATCGACTTCGCCCAAGGCTTTGATAGCTTGCAGGCGTACTTTTCCGTCAGGATGGGCAGATTCTTCGATTAGTTTGTTGACTACGAAGCGTTTGAGGTTGGCAAGCTCTTGTACAACCTGAGAGTCGTACTGAGCAACCAGCCCTGCAAGATAGGCAATGGTCTCGTTGGGGTAAACCGCCATATCCGGGCGGATAGGCCCGCCCTTGATGAGATCGGCAGCGATTTCTCTAGCTGCTGACTGTGAACTCTCGTCGGGCGCAATGATCGCACCCGTGAGATCGGCAATCATTTTGATTGTCCGAGCCCGCATTTCCAACTCCTCGCGGGGAGTCATCTCTGGATACGCCTCTTGGGCGCTTGCGGGCAGGGGAATGCTGTCTTCGATGTCTGGTATGAGGTCCATAGGAAGTCGCACTATGAAACAGTGCGCGAAATGTAGCACGTATTTTGAAAAGGAGGTAGGAGTCCCTGACGGGGGGTGTTTCTAGGATGTGACGTATGGAACGAAGGACAAGTGACGTATGGAACGAAGTGACGTATAAAACGAAGTGGAGTTTTGGAAAGTGCGGAGTTGTTTGTGTAGATCATGGGGTGTGGGGTGCGCGGGGGGACCCGTTACCAGCTAGGGGGGTCCGGGTGCGGTGGGTCAATCCCCCTGAGAATTCGCTTTCGGAACAGCACCATGCTATATACAAATCACTGGGCAGCGCGGTGCTGTTCAGTGTTTACTAGGAGGCCAACATGGCTAAGACGACAAAGGTGGACCGTTCGGTCCTGGTTTCCCGTGGAATCATCAAGGCAACGCTTGAGAGTCTCAAGCGTGAAGCTGCTGAAGTGAAGCGCCGCGCAAGTGATTTGCGCAAAGCGCGGTATACGGTCGTACAACCTGTCCTGACCCGGCTCTGTATGCTCCTCGATGGTGTACCAGAGAATGACCGACACGTCGGCGTCTCGAGTCACTACGGCAGAGTTGAGATTACGTTGGCGCTGTATAACCAAGACACACTCAACAGTGATTTGGTTTGTAACTTGCTGGGTTACGCCAACGACGTTTGCCCCAACGCAAAGTCGAGGGACTACGTTGGAAAAGACTGGGGCGAGCGTGAGCACCAATTCAGCAATGAAGATCTCAGCATTCGGATTGGGGTACACGTCAAGTCAGACAGCACGTGCCAGCGAGTGATAGTCGGCACAAAGACAGTCGTGCAAGACGAATACAAGTTCGTCTGTCCAGACTGACCCGACAGGGTTGCAAGGCGCAGGGCTCCGGCCCTGCGCCTTTTCTTTTGGCCCATCGATGCCAGTTCTTGGTCGTCGCGCGTGTCTGGGCGCGGGCGTGGGCGCTAGATAGTGGTTCAGTTCCCCCTGAGAAGTTGATTAGCGGGCCAGTATCAGCTATACAAACACTACAGAACGACGTCGCGGTGACGTCGCGTATGTTTCAACGCACTATTGGAGCAAAATCATGAGTGCAAAGCAAAAGACCCCGGTTTCCCCGTTCTATCAACCTACATCCCTCAAAGATGCGGGTTACAAGGGTGCACAAAGTGTCGAAACGCTGGCAGCAATTGCTGCTTACGTGATGACGCTGCAGCCTGATGTGTCAGAGAATGGTCTCTCTTCCGAAAACAAAGCCGGCTTGGCGGAAGGTTGGATGTTGCGTTATGGGGAGATTAACCCCGGCCAGCGTTACACCAAAGAATGGAACCCGCTCCCTGCCGATGCCCCGGCGCAAGAGGGTGAAATGCTGGTGACAGTGCATTTCGCGATGTCATTCACCCAGCAAGAATTCGGCAAGTTCAAGGGCACTGACCCCGGCAAGTATGGTGCAGTGCAACCGGTACGCGAGAAGTTCCAAAAGTACTGTGCTAATCGGGTAGCTGACCTGATGACGCAGATCAAACGCATCGTCAACGATGCCAAGCCCCGAACACGGGTTCAGGCCAAAGACTACGCGGATTGGCTCTCTGGCCAATTGGACGAATTCAAGTCCAGGGCAAAGACTGCGAAGTCCAGGGGAGACGCAACAGCCCCTGACGAAGCCAAACTCAGAATGGCAATTGATGCCTTCAGGAAAGCCTTAGGCTAACCCCCACGCCCCACGATGCCCCGCGCATCGTGGGGCTTTTTTTCGTCCGCGCTATTTGAAACCAGTTCTTAATCGTCGCGCGCGTGCTCGCGTGTGCGGGCGCAAGGTTTCGCGCAAGGTTGTTATTTAGGACGCCAGCCTCGGCTGAGCCGCTAATTAGCGATTCAGTGTTGTATGTACTGCTAATCAGTCATTTTGTTCTGATGTTCCGGTTATACGTCATTGTTCTAACCAATACGTCACACTACACCCTGGAACAATGACGTATAACCAGAACACTGGAACAAAAACCACTATGGATAAAAAAAGTCCACCTATTGAGGTGGACTAACCTTGATGACAAGGAGGGAGATCGCAACTGAACCCGATTTGTGCCGTAAAATTTCAACATGCACTGGATGTGCATGTTGCCAGAAAAAATCCGTTTTGTCAAGTAACCCTACTCAGAAGTAGGAAATCCGCCCGGAGGCGGATTTTGCTCATTTGTGACGTTTAATTTCAACATGCACTGGATGTGCATGTTGCCAGAAAAAATCCCGTTTGTCAAGCCCTTTTTACCCCTATTTTTGTTCCAATGTTCTAGTCGTGTTCCAGAAAAAGTTAGTGGTTCCTTACACGTAAGTTGTTGTCACACAAGGGAAATTCGGATTTGTTCCCACTGTTCTAGTGTTCTAGCCAAAATGAGGGGTGACGGTAAAGGGCATGAATTTTTTGGTGGAACAGAGAGGTCAAGCGAGGTTTTGCAAGAAGTTATCCACAGAAAAAAACATGGTCTCCTAGGAGCCCTCCCCCCTCTAAACTTAGAACAAGAACAAAACATCATTTTTCTCTTTATATTCAAGCACTTACAACCGTTCCTTGCACGTTCTACACAAGATTTTTTTACGTCACTTGGAACAAATCCTGGAACAACCCCCATTTGTGCCCTATAATACGTCACAAATGACGTATCCGAGCCTTCTAATAAACAAAGTTGCCCAGAAGTCTTGACATACGTCACAAAACCCCCTATAATGCGCGTGTTGGGGCAATGCGCTCTGACACAGTCCTATTCAGTCACCCACCTCTGCCTGAGGTACTAGTTATGGAGTCAGTCATGTACGCTCGTCCTCGTTCCCCCATCCTTGCTGGGTTCGTATCTATCAGCCCAGCCACGCATGAGTTCCTACCTAGAGCCACCCGCAAGGCCCTGCGCGTAGTGAAGCCTGCCGCAATCCCCCAGACCTACACCAACTGGGATGCAGACACCCCAGACATCTGCGACTCCGACGATGCCCACATCCTGCGGGCCAATACGGTCGATCCTGACTTCGACCTCGACGGGTCCGCAGAGTTCAACGATTCAGACGGGTCTGAAGACCTGCACGGCCTGACCATCGTCAATGCCTGGGAGTACGACTTCCAGGGCTACAGCGTCCTTTGATCTGAGGAGCAACTGCCATGTCTCGCATCAAATCCCTCGTCTTCGACGACCAGATGAACTTCCGTGTCTTCCCTGAGGTAGTCATTCAGCGCAGTGTGAGTCACTCCACACTGCTACGCCTCCAACGGGACCCTGCCCGTTTCCTGCAATGGTGCCGCCTGCGCACCATCCTCAAGCCTCACTGCCGCACTTCCCACACTTGGGAAGACCCGGTGGATGCAACTCCGTTGGAAATGCATCGGTTCAAGATCGATGAGTGGATCTGCTCGTTCATCGTCGAGCGTGGCGAGATCAGCGAGTGGTCATTCAGCCACATCACCTGCGACAACTGAGGAGATGCCCGTGAAACCCATGAAGCCCCTGTGTGTCGCCTGTGGTGACACCTACTCTGCCGCCCGTCGTCTGGCTGGCTACCAACTCTGCCTGCCATGTGGCGAGGACCGGGCGCGAAGCGTCCGTCACACCATCGTGCCGATGCACAAGTCCAACTACCTGCTCATCACGGACAGGGACGACCTGCTTGGCATCAACAACAAGGGAGGGCTGTACAGATAACAACCCACCACACACTGAACCACTAACCACTACCGGAGTTCTTATGTTCATCGCAGTTCTTTTCCATGCCCACGAGCCGATGCGCTTGTACGGTCCATTCGACACTGAAGATCAGGCGTTCGCCTGGGTGGATGAGCAGACTTTCGAAGCTGCAACCATCCATGAACTTCGTGCTCCCACCCCCGTGAATAACATCAACTGACAAAGGAAACATCATGTCAATCGATACAACTCTCTCCGCCCCTTCGCACCTCACCTCTTTGCACTCATCCTGCTACGTGGTATCCGTCGAGGTGTCCACGTGGGTGGGCACAAAGCAAGACAAGACGGTCTCCAACGAGGTGACAACCCAGAAGAAGGCATCTGCCGATGCTGGCAAGTTCACCAAAATGCTGATGGCAGGTAACGCCACGCACAAAGCCCTGGTGAATCATCGTCAAACGGTCTACAACTGGCTGCAGAGATGCACGTATGACTGGGCGGGTAAGTCTCGCCTGTTACCAATGATGCAACTGCCGAAGTTCCAGAAGGAGTACGAGCAGCACTTGGCGCAGTTCAACCTGCTCAAGGAGAAGTTCGCTGCCGAGTACAACGGCATCGTGGCGAACATGGCCTTCGAACAAGGCGACCTGTTTAACAGGGCAGACTACCCTGACCTGCAAACTATCCTGGCTAAGTTCAACATGAGGTTGCTGGTCACTGACGTGCCGCGTGGTGACTTCCGCAACGCGGTCAGCGAGGAGTTGGCGTCCGACCTGCATACACACTACCAGAAACAGACGGAGACAATCGTCAAGGCAGCAATGGACAAAGCTGCAACGCGGTTGGTCTCTCTGGCTGAGCGTGTGGCTCACGCCTGCTCTGAGCCCGAGGAAACCGTGGCCGAGGACGGCACGGTCAAGAAGGGACGCAGGCCCAAGATCGTCGAGGCTACGTTCGATCAGGCGCGGGAAATGTGCGCCATCCTGCGGGACTTCAACCTGACAGGCAACGAGGAGATCGAGGAAGCCCGCGCAAAGCTGGAGTCTGCGCTGCGTGGCGTGACAACGGACGACCTGCGCGAGTACGCAACAAAGCGCAAGGCAGTCAAGGACGAGATGGACGACCTGCTCACACAGTTCGGAGCATTCAAGCGCATCGGGCGCGACGAGGAGGACGACGGGGACGAGTGATCCCCCTGAGAACTTGACAAAGTTAACGCGACATTTTTCTCTCAATCAGTTCTTCATTCAGTAAGGAAGTCTTAATCATGGCAAACATCAGTTTCACCACCACCGTCACCCTGGACCAAGCAGCCAACCTCATCGAGGTGACGGGAGACGAGGTGACGAACATCCTTGTGGCCGAGCCGGGTATCGGCAAGACCAGCATCCTCAAGATGCTCGAAGAGCGCATGGGTGATGGGTATGACTACATCTACGTGGACTGCCCCGTCAAGGACATGATGGACATCGGTGCCAACATCCCGAACCACGAGACCCGCACCCTGGACTACTACGCAGCCAGCCTCTTCAAGCTGTCAGGACCGGGCGCAAACCGACCCAAGGTCATCCTGCTCGACGAGTTCTTGAAGGCTCCGAAGCTGATGCAGATCATCTTCACGCGGCTCATCCTTGAGCGCATGGTGGGTGATGTGCCGCTGCCCAAGGGGTCATATGTCTTCGCTACATCCAACAACGTGACGGACGGGGTGGGCGATGCACTCCTCGGTCACGTGGGCAATCGCGTGGCTGTCATCCACGTGCGAAAGCACAAGGCAGACAAGTGGAATGCATGGGCCAGCAAGGTGGGTATCTCACGGGTCATCCGCACATGGGTTGCTCTGAATCCTCGGTGCATGGCGTCCTACCTCGACGGCAATCAAGAAGATAACCCGTATATCTTCAAGCCGGGTAAGCCCGGACAGTTCGTGTCTCCCCGGTCTCTGGCAAAGGCGAACGTGCCGATCTCCCGTAAGGATCGCTTGAGCGAAGACGAGTTGCAAGCGCAGCTCGCTGGCATCCTTGGCGAGGCTGCTGCCCGGTCGATGTCAGCGTTCGTGTCGATGAGCGACAAGGTACGTGATGTCAAGGACGTGCTCGCTGATCCGAAGGGCATCGAAGTGCCAGAGGATATCGCTGCCCAAGTGATGATGATGTTCCAGGCTGTCGATGTACTCGAAACGCAGGATGAACTGTCCGCGTTCATGGAGTTCGTCAACCGCATCAAGTCAGCCGAGGTGCAGGCTATCTTCTTCACGATGATGGCAAACCAACGCATGAAGCTGGCAAAGAACAACTCAGCCATCCGTGAGTGGATGCGTGTGAACTACGTGCTGGTGTAAGGAGAAAGCAAATGAAGATCAAAGTCAAAGCCGTGAAGCAGTACGGAAGCTGGGTGTACTACCCAGTGTGTGGCAAGGCTGGGCTGTTTGCCCAGATCGCTGGCACCAAGACGCTCACCTCGCATGTCTTATCTCTCATCAGAGAGATGGGGGTAGAGGTGGAAGTGCAACAGGAAAACCCGGAGGGTGTATGAAAACCTATTACGTCCAACTGGTGAAGACCATCTACGTCCTCATCAACGCTGAATCAGAAGAACAAGCTGCTGAGAAAGCAAAACAAGACAGCGAGGGGTTCGCCTACGACGGGCACTGGGCCCACGCAAAACCTATGGTGTATGACGTATCAGAACAAGGAGTCTACGATGCTTGACCTCGAAATCAGAATCAAGAAGGCCCACGTGGCGCTCATGCGCCATCCCGAGACTGCGCTGTACTCGGGCGTGATGATGGCAGGTAGTAGTTCAGTCTCGGATGAGCCCATAACTGCGGCGACTAATGGACTGGACAAGTTCTACGGCAGAGCATTCATGTCCAAACTCTCCGATCAGGAGATCAACGGCATCGTGCTGCACGAGAACCTGCACGTGGCGCTGCGCCATCTGGTCCACAACCGTGACCTCTTCAATGAAGATAGGCGCACGGCAAACATAGCAGCAGACTATGTGGTCAACGGGATCATCAACGGGCTGAAGGACACGAGACTGTGCAAGCTTCCGCAAGGGGCGCTGTACGAGCCTCAGTACGACGGCATGTCGATGCGGGAAATCTATCGCCTCCTGAGGAAGAATAAGAAATCTCAACCGCAGCAGCCGGGACAGCCATGCCAGAATGGACAGAATGGCGATCCATCTAATCAGCCCGGTCAGTCTCAATCCGGTAAGGATGATCCATCGGAATACGGTGGATTCGATGAGCACGACCTGAGCAGTGGCCCAGCCGACGCTGAGGAACTAAAGAAGGTGAGCGAGGCAGTGGACCGGGCGCTGCGTGAGGGTGCCCTGATTGCTGGTCGGTTCGGGGTTGATATCCCCCGCGCTATCGGTGAGTCGCTGGAACCGCAGGTTGACTGGCGGGCAGAGTTGATGGACTTTGTGGTCAATGCAACATCAGGCAAGGATGAGTACTCCTGGCGTCGCTACAACCGTCGAGTCATCGACACCATGCTCCTGCCTACCACCGTGAATGAAACGATAGGAGAGATTGTTGTTGCCATCGACACATCAGGTTCTATCGGCGGCAGCGAACTCGGACTATTTGTCTCAGAACTGGTATCTATCTGTGAGATGGTAACTCCCGAGCGTGTCCGGGTTTTGTGGTGGGGCACGATGGTGGTCGGGGAGCAACTCTTCGAAGGCGACTATCAGAATCTCAAGACTCTACTCAAGCCCCGTGGAGGTGGTGGCACTCGCGTCGGGTCGGTGAGCGATCACATCATCAAAAATAACATCTCAGCAGATGCTGTGATTGTATTTACAGACGGCTACGTCGAGGCACAAATCGATTGGAGGATATCGATTCCCTCCTTGTGGCTTGTGACTCAGTACGATAGGATGAGCGTCCCCGTGGGCGGTAAGCTTGTCAAGTTCAACAAGTAAGTTTTCAATCAGTCAAAGGAAGTCATCATGCGAGTATCTGACCTTCGTCCTTACATCTATAACCCAACAGACGCACTCGTCGAGAAGTTTGAGTTGCGGATGAGTTCGTACCCTAACGCTCTGACGGTACTTGCCGCAGAGTTCTGTACTGCTACAGGGTTCCTCATCGATCCTACCCCTCGCAGGGGTAGGTTGGCAGTAGATTTGGTGTTGCCCAGCGGCATCGAGGCTGGCTATCTCACCGTTCAGTTAGATGGGGGTGACCACATCTACGGGTACACGCACCACGTTGTCAACAAGACACGCGGCGACAAGTACTCCAGCGACAAGAGCACTCGGTCTTCTAAGAAGATTCACAGCCTGCTTGCTGCATTGCGTAAGTGCAACGAGATATACAGCCAATCCAGGGCAGAGAGTTTTCTCTTCCAAGACTTCCAGACCTCGTACAAGTACGCGATACCTGACACGAGGGAGATTACATTCAGGGTGCCTTCACAAGCAGCATTGGCGGCGGCGCAGTTCGCCCTCAAGCGGACTGATTACCTCCCACATGAGGTGATAGTTACGCTAAACGCAGCGATGAGTGACTACGACGCTGAAGTCGCACAAGACAAGGACAAGAATGCAATCAAGGCTCGCTTCGACGCGGGCGTGTATGTCCTGGCGGTGTCTCCTCTATCTACCGTAGAGCATCCCATCTACTACTTCTGGGAGACAGAGAAAGAGCCCATCCACAATGTAATGAAGGCCCCGAGAAACCTCAAGCGTTACGCCACGATAGAAGACATCGAGCCTATCCATCTCGATATGGTCTTTGCCAAGACAGAGTTTGAGAAAGTCACCAACTACAACGTGCGGGACCCGTATCACATCCCTCGCTCAGACAAGTACTACCCTGAACTTGACATGAGCACGTGCTACATCAGCAGTTTCATGTACGTAGTCATCCCCAAGAAAAAGGAGGGGGCATGATCGGTGGGAGCAATCGCTTCTTCGCAGGTTACCCTCCCATGCCGTACAAGCATGGGCGGAAAGATGATCTCTACCGTTGTGTCCTGTGTCAGTCAGGAGATATGTACAAACTGTACACAACGCGAGAGCGGGTGTTGCACTACACCGATGAGACCCTGCCTGATCCCATAAAGATTGCGTTGGGTTTCATCAAGGCTATCCCGGCGCGTAACACGAACCCTTGGGCGCAAGCGGGGGACCTGTACATGAACAACCACAGCCCCAAGCTAGACGGTATAGGTTGGCTAGGGAAAGTGGACCTCGTTCATTTCGAACCACCCAACGTATACCAACCCATCAAGGAGTATTACTACGTGATCATCCTGCCTCGTGACGTACTCAGTGAAATCTCTAATGGACTGTAGGGGTACGCATGTCTAAAACTCCGGAAGCAAAAGTCAAAGCGCAAGTTGACAAAGTTCTGAAGGATCTTGGCGCGTACTCATGCAAGCCCATGACGGGCGGGTATGGGGCGTCAGGGGTGCCTGACATCCTCGCGTGTGTACGCGGAAGGTTTGTGGGCATCGAGTGCAAAGCAAAGGGTAACAAGACCACTGCCTTGCAGGATTACAACCTCGCGCAAATCAAACGCGCTGGGGGCATCGCCCTTGTGGTCGATGAGTTCAACGTACATCAACTCAGTTTATTGATTCAGGAGAACATGAAGTGAAAAACAGGATTGAACTTCTACGTCATGCAGTCAAGCTGTGGAGCGTCCCGCATGTGCCGAAAGAAATCAACCGGGCCAATGCGAGGAAGTGGGTGGCATCTGTGGAGCGCCTCGGGGACAAGTGGCTCCTCGCTAAGAAGGTGGAGCGCCTCGGGGGGCAGCATGGTTGCTAATAAGCCCATCATCAATCTGTTCTGGGACCGTGGCGCGACCCGTGAGCACGGTATCCCTGTGGACTTGGCTGACTCTGCCCCACCAGACAAGACGCAGATCTTTGTGCTGTCTCCGGAAGTTGCGCTGGCTGCGGAGAAACTTGTGCGGTCGGAGTCTTTCAAGTTCCCTGACCTCAAGGACCACCATATGCCGTATGAACATACGGCTATTGAATATGAGATAACTCCTGAGATCCGTGCGTTCCGTTCTTTGGCCCCGAGCGGATCACAGCAGATATCCCACGTCGGCGTACACATTTGGGAGATACCTAAGGAGTCTAGGTTTGTATGTACTCCGTACTGGCGGTTCGTCAGCGGCGCGATGCAGCACAGCCTTTTCTCTTACACATTGGGGGTGAACGAGTACGACATCCACAGGATATTGCTGAACACAAAGGGGACAGCAGACGGAGCAATCGAGACCGGCGTCATCATGTCGTTAGCGGGTTTACGTGGGTTTGAGGCAGCGAAGATCCCCGTTAACCGGATTTACGAACATCTCAATGCTGCTTTCGGTGGCGCACCGGACGGGTCTTCTGTGATGACTCACATACACGAGTCAGCAGTGGAGATTCCTGTACTTGCATTCGCCTGCGCCATGCTGATCAACTGCAAGACCGGGGTCGAGAAGAAGCACGTAGCGGAGAGGAAGTTTAGGAACTCAGCCTACGGTGCAAGACTACGTAAGAAGATGTCATCGGCAGCGTTCACCGTAGTGCATCTGTCAGCTCTGGAGAAAGTCTCAGACGATGGGACGATCACTTCCAACGTCGGTATGGCCGCGCACTATGTCCGTGGACACTTCAAGCAACGAAAGAGTGGTGTGTATTGGTGGAGCCCGTTCGTGCGCGGCTCTGGTGAACCTAGAAAACGAGCCGCTTACGCGGTGAAGGAATGAATATGAAACGAACCCCGTGGTTCGGCGCTCTGGAATGCCCAGTGCGTGAGGGTGTCTACGAACGCAAGCTATACAACCATCACAACGGTGATGAACTGATTGTTTACTCCTACTGGGATGGCAAGCAGTGGTATATCGGCACGTATTCACCTGATGACGCCATGCGCGTTGCCGAGCTTGGCCCAACCATGACCCTGTACCGCGAATGGCGCGGGTTGCTAAAGGAGGATGAAGATGAAGGACTTCCCACACTGCACGGGTCCCTGCCAACAGGGGGATAAACCTTGCCCGTGTCCTCAATCATGCGAGGCACCTGAAGACTTTAACGGTCTTGAGGTTGTAGCTAAGTTAGTTATCTGGTTCCTGGCACTTGTCGGTGCTGGTGTTCTTGTGGGGTATTTCGTATGAAGATCGAAGTTACACATGCATCCATAGTCAATGACATGGGTGTCGTTGCCTCAGTAGAGCTTGTCGATGGGGTCACCGTGAAGGTCAACATCAATCAATACGTCGGCTGGAACGACTGGATCGAAGTCTACGAAGCCATCAAAAAGATCATGATGTTGATGGAGGTGAAGCAGCCATGACTGACGATCAGTTCCGCGAACTCTGCAATACCTTTGGCTTCGCCCCCAGCAGGGCACTGCGGGAGATGCTGGATAAGGCGATGGAGCAGGAGCGTGAAAGCTGCGCGAAGGTGTGTGACTTTGAAGTGGCGCGGCTGCACGCGATTGATGAGCCGCGTCCTGCGCTGGCCGTTGGCATCTGCGCCGCCGCCATCCGCGCAAGGAAGGATAAGCAATGACCCGCATCCATTACTGGTGCCCGGTGTCTCGGGCGTATGTTACGGCCATCGTGCCGACCGAGGTTGCTTTCAAAATGATGGGGTGGGTATGACTGACCGCGAACTCCTTGAACTCGCTGCGAAGGCGGCGGGGATTGAGCTATGGCACGAAGATGTGTTCACCAACGGCTTGACGCACAAGGTGAGCGACAACGGAGTGTTGTGCTGGAACCCTCTCACCGACGACGGCGATGCGCTGCGGCTGGCGGTGAAGTTGCTGTTTGAAATTGACATGGATCGCAGGAGCATTGCCATTAGGCACCAAACTGGCGTCAAGATTCTTCGGGCTTTCAACAACGACCCCTACGCAGCCACCCGCCGCGCCATCGTCAGGGCTGCGGCTGAGATTGGAAGGAGCATGAAATGACCATCACCATCGACCGAGCCGTGGCCCAGCAGGCGCTGGAGGCGTTGGAGGGTTTAAGCGAACCCTACTATGTCTTGAAAGCCCAAGACGCCCTCCGCGCCGCGCTGGAGCAGCCGGAGCAGGAGCCGGTGGCGTCCATCTACGTGACGATAGGTGGAGATCGAGAGTTTGACGACTGGCGCTGCCCGCTGCCTGTAGGAGGAAATCTTCTCTACACCCACCCACCCCGCCGCGAGTGGCGAGGGCTGACGGAGGAGGAGCATGAGAAAGCCAGACACGTCTGTCGGCATGTCGGCGTTGAAGGGCTTGTGTTATGGCTTGAAGATAAGCTGAAGGAGCGAAACGCATGACTGACCGCGAACTGCTTGAGGCCGCTGCGAAGGCGGCGGGGCTGAAGATTCACGCCGCTCGACAGGCTGAACGCGACGAGGAAGGGTGCGCCAATTCCGGCCTTTGGATCGTCAACGGCTCAACCTGCTGGAACCCTCTCACCGACGACGGCGATGCGCTGCGGCTGGCGGTGAAGTTGGAGGCGTGTATTGACTTTATGGATCGCAGAGTGGTTGCGGGGGCATGGCCTGAAGTTGTCATTGACTTCACAGACGAAGACTATCGCCGCGCCATCGTCAGGGCAGCATCAGAGATTGGAAGGAGCATGGCATGACTGACCTACGAACCGCCGCCCAGCAGGCGCTGGAGGTACTTGTTCGCGCCAGCAGTTACTACGACACATACGCAGAGATTGCCGCTCTTGAGGCCGCGCTGGCAGAGCCGGTGCAGGAGCCGGTGGCGTGGCGATGGAGGATGCGAAACCTTACAGACGCGCCGGGTTTTGTCCAGCCGTGGAAGGTAACAACCTACTACCCACGGGAGCAGGCAAACGAGATCGAGCCCCTCTACACCGCCCCACCCCAGCGCAAGCCGCCAGCAACCATTGACGAGATGTTCGACCGCATGGACAAGGCCCCCAAAGGGGTGTTCTTTGGGCATGACCCGATGACGATCTGGATGGAGGCTTGGCGGGCTGCGGAGCAGCAGCATGGGATCACATGAAACTCAACTGGGAAAACGTCAAGGGTGTGCTTGAGCAGTGCGGGCCGATGACCATGCGTGAGGTGGCTACGTACTTTCCTGACCATCCATACCCAAACGTAAGCAGCCTGCTCTCTGCCATGCGGTTACGGGTACAGACCAAGCAGATCTACATCCACTCATGGACCCGTGAGGGTATCGGCAGGAAGTACCTCCGTGCTGTTTACGCAGTGGGCAACAGACGCAACGCAAGTAAACCTCCGGTCATCAGTGACTACGAGAGGAAGAAAGCATACCGAGAGAAGAAAAAGGTGCCGCAGGTTGCGGTGAACTCAGTGTTTACATGGGGGCAGCAATGAATAAGGAAGACGTCATCCGCATGGCGCGGGAGTCTGGGTTCAAACCCCACCATAGCCCAGAGATGTGGGACATCACGATTGCCTCTGACGAGGCCATTGAACGCTTCGCCACCCTTGTCGCCGCTGCCGAGCGTGAAAGCTGCGCGAAGGTGTGTGATGACCTACAGCGTAGCTACTGGAACAGCACTCGCGTGATGGACGAACCTGATGCGTATGACTGCGCCGCCGCCATCCGCGCAAGGGGGCAGGGATGAAACAACTAACCCTCGTCAGCGCAGTACTGCTGTCGGCCTGCTCAGTTCAAAAAATGGAGCGCTTCACTTTGCGAACGGTGGACGGTAAAGAGATCATCCTCGTCTGTCCGGTCAAGAGAGTGGAGGGCGACCTACAACTGAGGGGCGGGCATTGCTTGGTGGAAGTGCCAAAGGAGCGGAAATGACCTACCAACCACAAGACTTCGCCCGCTGTGCGGGTAACCCATGCTTTGAATACTGCAAGGCATGTAAACGCAACCTCAAGAACTCTCCGGTTCACCCGGAGGCTACGAGACAGTACTACATGGGGCCGTGGATCATGGAAGATGAACGCTGCCCTAGCTTTGTGGAGAAGAAGGAGGATGTTTAGATGCCCCGAGTGCAACGTGTGGACGGAGGTGATAGACACGCGAGTGAGGTCAGATGGATCGCGCCGCCGTCGTTACCAGTGCGGGAACCTGCACAAGTTCTGGACAGAGGAACGCATAACCCCTGGCCCTTCCTCTACAGCTATCAAAAAGACGGAAGCGTTAGTGTCAATAGAGGAGCAAAGAAAACGACTTACCAACAAGCTACTGAAGTAGGAGAAGCAATCATGTAAATAAGTCTTCACAGTTCCCTGAAACACTACCTATCAACTCAGTCAAAACGATTGGAAAAACCAAATGCAAAAGAAGTCAGACGCCGCAAGAATTCGTGAGTACTACGAGAAGCACCCCAACGCAAAGCCGGGGGAAGTAGCCAAGGCGTTGAAGGTCAAGCCGGGTAGCGTGTACGTGACCCGCCAGAAGATGAAGAATACCTTTGAGGTAGCCCCGTTCCCCGTTGCCGCTGATCCGGCTCCTGCCGAACCCCCCGCTGCCGACCCGGTCAATCACCCGCCCCACTACAAGACTGGTGGTATCGAGACCATCGACTTCATCGAAGCCAAGGGGTTGAACTACCGCCTGGGCAACGTGATCAAGTACATCACCCGCTCCGAGCACAAGGGCAACCGCAAGGAAGACCTGCAGAAAGCGTTGTGGTACTTGCAACGTGAGATTGATCAATCCTGATACATCTCATTCCAACAAACCGGGCTCCGGCCCGGTTTTATTTTCACTTTTGACCACGCTAGTTAGCGAGTACTGAATGAGTTTCATCACGTTGGATTTTGAAACTTTCTACGACAAGTCGTTCTCGTTGAGGCGGCTGACTACCGAAGAGTATGTCCGTGGAAAGCAGTTTGAAGTTATCGGTGTTGGTGTCAAAGTCGATGATGCCCCCGCAGTTTGGACTTCAGGAGACCGTGCGTTCCTGACTAAGTTCTTGCGCAAAGAGTTCGACTGGAAGAACAGCGCAGTCCTGGCTCACAACATGCTCTTCGACGGAGCAATCCTCGCGTGGTATTTCGGTATCACTCCCGCCTACCTATGCGACACGCTTTGTATGGCTCGGGCGCTTCACGGTGTGGATGTAGGTGGGTCACTCGCTCACTTGGCGCAGATGTACCAGATCGGAGTCAAAGGCGACGAGGTAGTTGCAGCGGAAGGCAAGCGTCGGGAGGCGTTCACGCCCGAGGACTTGGCGCAATACGGACGCTACTGCTGCAATGACGTGGAGTTGACGTACACCCTGTACAACCGCTTCGCGAATTCATTCCCCGAGTCGGAGATGGACCTCATCAACCAGACTCTACGGATGTTTATACAACCAAAGTTATATATCGATGAGCCCGTGCTGCACGAGCGCCTTGCCTCACTGCACGAGGAACGTAGCGAACTGTTGGGCAAACTCAAAGAACAACTTCAATGCCAGACCGAGGATGAGGTTGCAGCGAAGTTATCCAGCAACAAACAATTCGCAGAAGTTCTGACATCTTTTGACGTCCAAGTTCCGATGAAGACAAGCCCCGTCACAGGCAAGGAAGCCCCTGCCCTGGCAAAGAAGGACGAGGGATTCTTGGCGCTTTGTGACCACGAGAACACCTTCATTCAGAACTTGTGCGCTGCACGCCTGGGTGTGAAGTCCACTCTGGAAGAAAAGCGTATCCAAAGATTCATCGACATCGGTAGGCGCAACGCTGGGCGCATCCCCATCCCGTTGAAGTATTACGGCGCACACACCGGGCGCTGGGCGGGGTACGACAAGGTGAACTTCCAAAACCTGCCGAGCCGGGATGTGAAGAAGAAAGCACTGAAGAATGCCATCGTGCCGCCTGAAGGGTACGTGGTCATCAACTCAGACTCCTCGCAGATCGAGGCGCGGGTGCTGGCGTGGCTGGCAGGTCAGGATGACGTGGTGAAGATGTTCGCGGAGAAGCAGGATGTCTACCGGATCATGGCGTCCAAAATCTTCAAGTGCAAGCCGGAGGAAGTTACAGAGGAGCAGCGCTTCATCGGGAAGACCGTGATCCTGGGCTGCGGTTACGGCACCGGGTGGGCGAAACTCCAGTCCACGTTGGCGGTAGCCTCACCTCCGCGAGTGGTTACCGAGGCGCAGGCTCGGGAGATTATCGACGTTTATCGGGAGGCAAATAATAAGATCAAGGAACTGTGGGCCGAGGGTGACTTGGTGCTCAGAGACCTTGTGCAGTGGCAGCAACCCGAGGATCGGTATGCGTTTGGGCAGAGGGATTGCTTGAAGTATGACCGGCAGGGGTTCATCCTGCCCAACGGGTTCCGTATCCGCTACCCTGAGCTAAAGACTGAGGTTGAGAACAACAAAACAAAGTACGTCTATAAGTCTCGCAAGGGTCCGGTGTCGATCTGGGGCGGGACCATCGTGGAGAACGTGGTCCAGGCGCTTGCGCGTTGCATCGTCGGAGAACAGCTAGTCAACATCTCCAAGCACTACAACGTGGCGCTCACCGTCCATGACTCGGTGGTGTGTATCGCCCCCGCCGATGAGGTAGAGCAAGCGTTGCAGGTAGTCACTGGCATCATGTCTACCACCCCATCCTGGGCTGAAGGGCTACCCATCGCCTGCAAGGCAACTTTCGGCCCCAACTACGGCGACTGCTGATACGATTGAAACCCCTCACACAATCAATCAGTGCCATGCAAGTAAGCGAACTCAAGTGGTCATATTCTGGGTTGAAGGATTACCAGAACTGTCCGAAGCAGTATCACGAAGTCAAGGTCCTGAAGCGTTTCGAGAAGCGCCCCACGAAGCAAATGCTTTATGGCACGGAGGTGCATTCGGCGCTTGAAGACTACGTGAAAGCGGGTAAACCCTTAGCCAAGAACTACGAGCGGTTCCGCCACATGCTGGATCCGCTGGCTGAGATGGCGGGGATAAAGTATCCAGAACATCGCATGGCGGTGACACATGACCGCCGCCCGTGTACGTTTGGCGCGGCTGACTACTGGGTGCGAGGAATCGCGGACTTGCTGGTGGTTGACGACGACACTGCGTTCATCGTTGACTACAAAACCGGCAGCAACAAGTACCCTGACCCGAAGCAGTTGCAGTTGATGGCGCTCATGGCGTTTGAACACTTTCCGGAAGTCAACGGGATCAAGGCAGGCTTGCTGTTCGTCATGCACGACCACTTCGTCACCTCGGAGTACAAGCGTGATGACAAAGACAAACTCTGGCTTGACTTCATGCCCACCCTAGAACGCTTGAGTTTGTCCCACAGAAATCAAGTGTGGCAGGAGAACCCGACGCCCTTGTGCGGCTGGTGCCCTGTCAAGTCTTGTTCCTTTCACAGAGAGAAATAACCTATGGATACCGCAGAAGTGATTGACTACGCCTATCCCTGCATGATGGCAGAGAAGGCGCTGAAGGAAGTACATCTAGCCATGCTTGCCCAGGATCACGGCGCAGCAATTGAAGCTGCTCACAAAGCGCTGGTTGAGGTCAAAATGACGTTGAACTCCATCGTCTTGATGCAGGAGAAAGACCATGCCATACACGAAGTCTCCTAGGCCGTACAAACACGAGTACGAGATGCAGAAGAAGCGCGGAGAGCACGAGGACCGCATGGAGCGGCAACGTGCCCGCAGGGAACTGGACAAGAAGGGCGTGAGCCGCAAGGGCAAGGACGTTGCGCACGTCAAGGCGCTGTCCAAGGGCGGCAGCAACGACGACGGCTACAAGCTTCAGGCCCCCAGCAAGAACCGATCATTCAGGAGAAACCCTGATGGGTCGATGAAATGACTTGACGAATAGGTCACAAGGCCCTATCATTCGTCACATCGGGCTGATGAAGCCCTCAGTAGGATTCAGTCAATGACAGTCGAGGTAGTCGAAGAGCAGGCAGTCAAGCTGCTTTGCCCGCATGACTTTGCGCAAGCAGTCACGCAGTGCATCCCCCGCAGCGAGATCATCGGAGTACGCGGCAGCGACTCTGAGTTGTTGGTCTATTGGGGGATGGAAGAGATGCAGCGGTTGGCGCGAGTCGCGCCCCTGCACATGAAGCTACCGTCCCCCATCGAGCGGGACTACAACTGGCCGGGGATGTTCACGCCGTTTGAGCATCAGAAAGACACCGCCAGATTCCTCACGCTGCACAAACGCGCCTTCTGTTTCAACGAAGCAGGAACCGGAAAGACTTCCGCTGCCATCTGGGCTGCTGACTATTTAATGAGTCAGGGTCTGGTGAAGCGCTGTTTAGTCATCTGCCCGCTGTCCATCATGCAAGCGGCTTGGCAGTCTGACCTGTTCAAAACAGCGATGCACCGAACGAGCGCAATCGCGCATGGATCGATTTCCAAGCGCGAGAAGGTCATACGCGGCTCATACAACTTCGTCATCATCAACTTCGACGGCGTCGGGACCGTAGAGAAAGCCATCTCTGAGTCCAACTTTGATCTCATCATCGTAGATGAAGCAAACGCCTATAAGAATCCCACCACCAAGCGCTGGAAGACCCTGGCAAAGCTGGTAAGACCTGAGTCTTACCTGTGGATGATGACGGGCACACCTGCTGCGCAGTCCCCGATGGATGCTTACGGACTAGCCAAGATGGTCAACCCGGAAGCGGTTCCGAAGCGCATGTCTGCGTGGCAAGAGCGGGTGATGACGCAGTACTCCCGCTTCGTGTGGAAGCCCAAGCCCCATGCACGGCAGATCGTCTTTGAGACGCTTCAGCCAGCGATACGCTACGAGAAAGCAGACTGCCTGGACTTGCCCGATGTCATGTACCAGACTAGGGAAATCCCTCTTACGCCACAAGTCCAGCGATATTACAAAGAACTCAAGGACCAGATGCTCATCAAGGCGGCGGGGGAGCAGATCACGACGGTCAACGCGGCTGCGGCACTGACGAAACTTCTTCAGTTGTCGGGCGGCGCGGTGTACACCGACGACAGGAACGTCCTTGAGTTTGACATTTCCCCGCGCCTCAACGTCCTGAAAGAAGTCATTGAGGAATCAAGCAACAAGCTACTCGTCTTTGTGCCCTACAGCCACACGATCAGGCTCGTCTGCGACTTCCTCAATCAGTGTGGTATCACCAATGAAGCCATTCAGGGAGATGTGAGCGCAAGACAGCGCGCAGAAATCTTCAAGTGTTTCCAGACGGTCGCTGATCCGCGTGTGCTCGTGATCCAACCACAAGCCGCTTCGCACGGGGTCACGCTGACTGCTGCCGACACGGTGGTCTTCTGGTCACCTGTGACATCAGTCGAGACTTACCTGCAGTGCATCGCCCGCGTAGATCGCGTCGGGCAGAAGAACAAGATGACAGTAATCCACCTTGAAGGGTCCGAGGTGGAACGGCGCATGTACTCCCTGCTGCAAGGCAAGGTGGACCTGCACGAAAAACTAGTGGACCTCTACCGTGATGAGATGGGAATAACCAATGAGTGATGCAGAACAGTTAGTCAAAACCTATTTGACGATCCGGGCCGAACGTGAAAACCTCAAGGCCAAGTTTGAAGCAGAGGACGACAAGCTGAAGGGCGACATGAGCGCCATCGAAGCTGCGCTCCTCGCCATGTGTGGAGAAATCAACACCAACGGGCTACGCACTGCCTTTGGCACCGTGACTCGCACCATCAAGGATCGGTACTTCTGTACCGATTGGGAGCAACTCAAGAAGTTCATCGAGCAGCAGGGGAACATCGACCTGCTGGAGCGAAGGATTCACCAACGTAACTTCAAGGAATTCATGTCTGAGCGGCAGGAAGACGGTCTGCCACCCGGCGTGAACGTGCTACGGGAATACGACATCGTAGTACGTAAAGCAAGCAATACCGTCCAGTAACTTTCAGTGAGCACCATGTCAAACGAAATCGCAAACATCATCCAAAGCCTGCCCTCCATCGTTGAGACCGGACTCGACGAAGACACCCTTGCCGTTGCTGGCAATGCGGTAATGGGCAACAAGCGCATCAGCATCAAGGGGCGCGTTTTCCGCAAGATCGTTTCTGGTAAGGAACAGTCGGTCAACACCGACAACCACATGAACGTGATCTTCGTGAAGCTGTCCCATGACGCTTCACGCACGTTCTACTCATCTACGTACAAGGAGGGTTCCAAGGTCTCCCCCGTCTGCTGGTCCGCAGACTCCAAAGTCCCGAGTCCTGACGTTTCCAACCCGTGCGCTTCTAGCTGCTCGGAGTGCCCCAACTCTGTGAAGGGTTCAGGGCAAGGCGGTCAAGGCACAGCCTGCAAGCTGTCGTGGCGCACTGCAGTCGTATTGGCGAATGATCCCGAGGGAGATGTTTACCAACTCGTGTTGCCCGCTACCTCTGCATTCGGCAAGGAAGAGAACGGGCGCTGGCCGTTCCGTCCGTACATCCAGATGCTGGCAAACAATAACGTCAGCGCTGGCAGTGTCGTGACCAAGATGCAGTTCGACATCAACTCGCCTGTTCCGCGTTTGCTTTTCTCTCCTGTTGAGGCTGTGCCCCCGCAGTACCGGGAAGCCATCAAGCGGCAGGGCAAGACCCCCGCTGCTGAGAACGCTATCAAGCTGACTGTCTATAAGACAGATGGCGGGGATGAGGGGGAGGCACCCCCCAGTGAACCCGTGCGGCGTGAGGCTAAGCGCGAAGACACTCAGCAGGTTTCGGATGCGTCTGAAGTCATCAAGCGCTGGGCCAAGAAGTAATGGCTAGGCCCTACGACAAGGCCCGCGCTGCCGAGTTGATTGTGTATACCGGGGACAAACTCGGTATGCGTTTCGGTTCGGCGGCGCTACGCGCCAATCTTCCGATGACGTATCTGGCACAGATGTTCGGTCTGACCCGCAATGCAGTGGGGCGGTGGTATGCCGGTGGTGGCGTAACTCCCAAGCATCAGCCTGTCGTCGAAACACTCATACAAGTCTTTGAAGGGGATCTTCGTGCTGGTGAACTTCCAGCAAAAAATCTAACCGCTGCCCGCGAGTACATCGACGGTCTCAAGGGTCTCGGCATCGACTGCTCCAAGTAACTTTACTTGGTCCACAAAGGCGGGGGAAACCCCGCCTTTCTTGTCTCTGCGAACATGAACCAACAATTCTTTGAGAAAATTTTGCCGACGCAGGGCACCTACTGTGTAGCGTCAATAAAGGGAACAGGGAAAGACAAGACCATCATTCCGCGATTCACGGAGGACGCGGACAAGGTTATCGACATTTTGCAGGCACTGTCCGTTCCCGGTGCCAATCTGTACTTCACCCCCGGAACCTATGAAGGGTTCAGGCGCAACGCAGATGAATGCGTTGCGATGAAGGCTTTCTTCCTTGACCTTGACTACATGCACGGCAAGTTCGTGTACGTCAGCAAGGAAGCCGCAATCTCAGACACAAAAAGATTCTGCGATGAGATAGGGTGGCCGCATCCTGTCTTGGTCGATTCTGGTGGTGGTATCCACGCCTACTGGATCTTTGACGAAGACATCCCCGGCGACGAGTGGAAGGTCTACGCCGAGCGGTTCAAGCAGTTGTGCATTGACCGCAATATGGTCATCGACCAAGCCGTACCCGCAGACGCTGCACGTCTGATGCGTGTACCGGGTACGTTGAACTACAGGTATGACCCGCCAGAGCCTGCGCAACTTTTAACGGACGTGTTCACGTATCCGCTTGAACAGTTGATAGGGGCCTTGCCAGAAGAGTCACCGCCTGTATTGACAGAGGTAGCAAGTGTCTTGGCGGGCGCTGAGAAAGGTCTCGACGAAGAGACCCGCCGTATTTGGGAAGAGCAACGCAAGAACTTCGAATTCAGTTTTGACAAGATCGCCCTCCAAAGTCTTGAAGGCAGCGGCTGCAATCAGATAAAGGAAGCAATCCTCAACGCAGACAAACTGCCTGAACCCCAGTGGTACGCCGCAGTGTCTGTGGCTATACGCTGCACCGAGGGAATGGAGGCGGTTCACAAACTTTCAGAAGAATATCCTGGGTACTCAAAAGAAGAAACCGAGCGCAAAGCCCAGCAGTCGCTCGACAACGCTACAGGAGCACATAGTTGTGAAGCATTTGAATCAATCAACGCCGAAGGATGCAAGGGATGCCCTTATCGAGGAAAACTCGGAAAGATGGGTCCAATCTCTCTTGGAAAAGTCTTACGAGTTCCTGAGCCCGCCGAAACCGTTGAGGCCGATGAAGAGGAGTCAGTTCGGAAAGAAGAGAGTCCCCGTGCTACGTTCTTCCCCGACTTCCTCAAACCCTTTGTAAAAGGCGTTAATGGCGGCATCTACTACCTGCCGCCTCCGAAGCACTTGAAGGATGGCAGAGTCATACAAGATGATCCTCATTTGATCCTGGCCCATAACCTGTACGCAATCAAACGGCTGTACAGCCCTCACGATGGGGAGTGCTTGGTGATGAACCTTGAACTTCCTATGGACGGGATCAGAGAGTTCACTCTACCGCTCAAAGAGGTGGCGTCACAGGAGAAGCTGAAGGCGGCGCTGGCAACACAAGGGGTTGTGTTTGAGCCTCTAAAAATCTCTCAGATAGCAAGTTATTTGATGAAGTGGGGGTCGTTCCTCATCAACACAGGAAAGGCAGACAAGATGTACATGCAACAAGGTTGGACTGAAAACTGCCAGTCATTCGTACTGGGCGCGACGGAATACGAAGCGCGGGGTACTCGCCCCTCGCCGCCTTCGATCTGGTCAAGAAACATCTCCAAGTACCTGACGATGGGCGGCAGCTACGAGGAGTGGAAGCAGAGCATCCAGATGCTCAATGACCCAGGCTACGAGCTTCACGCTTTCATTTTTCTTTGTGGTTTGGCATCACCCCTGATGGAGTTCAGTACGGTCAATGGCGTGACAGTCTCAGCGATGGGTGAATCTGGTAGTGGCAAGACCGGCGCGATGTACGCCGCCATGAGTGTGTGGGGCCGACCCGATGCTCTGGCGCTCAACGACGGTACAGCCAACGGCCTGATCCAGCGCATGGTGAACATGAAGAACCTGCCGTTCCCGTTGGACGAGCAGTCGAACTTGTCGCCTAAGGAAGCCTCTGATCTGCTCTACAAGGTGTCAGCCGGTCGGTCCAAACTGCGAATGCAAGCCTCCAATAACGCAGAGCGCCCCCAGGACTACCTCACAAAGCTGATCTGTATCGCCACAGTCAACCAGTCTTTGAAGGACAAGGTGGGGCAGTTCAAAGCCGATGCGTCAGCAGAAGAGATGCGTCTGCTTGAGTTGACTCTCTATCGCCCCAAGACCCTGACTGAGCCTCGTGGCCGGACCATGTTCGATTCCCTCAAGAGGAACTACGGCCATGCGGGTCCGATCTACGTATCGCGCCTGATGGATCTTGGCGCACCCAGACTCAGCCAGATGGTCAACGAAGAAACCACTCGGGTCACAGAGCGCTTCACTGGCAAGAGCGAGTACCGCTTCCTGATCGGCTTGGCAGGTGTGGTGTTTGCTGCAGAGCGAATTGCGCGAGAGGTTGGTATATGCGAATTCGATTTGGAGCGAATCAGCGCCGTAGTGTTCGGTGAGTTGGGCCGCACACTCAGGGAAACTACTGAGTCCAAGCTAGACAACACCCTGGTTCTCGGTGACTTCTTGGCAAGTTCTGCGCAAAACATCCTGCTGGCGATGGACGGCAAGATTGGCACGGTCACACCACGAGGGGCGCTATCTGCTCGGGTAGAGATTACAACCGGACAGAAGGACTGCGATGTCTTCATCTCCGTCACTGCCCTGAAGCAGTATCTGGCTGAACGGCAGTTGTCTGTGGGTATGTTTGAGCGCGAACTGAAGATGCTCGGTAATCTTCAGGGCAAGGTGAAGAAGCGACTTGGCGCTGGCTGGTCAGGGCTGGGCCACGTGAACTTGTTCGCGTACCACTTCAAGATGCCTACGTCCGATTTTGCACTACCGGAAGACATTTATGGCAGCAGAGAAAACGCCTCCTCCGCCCTCGCCGCTTGACGAGCCGCTGTGGATTTTCCCGTTTGAAGTGATGGAGGTGGGGGAGAGTTTCTTCGTCCCCACCATGAAACCCGCGTTCTTAACTTACTCGGTAGAAAACGGAGCCAAGCGCGCCCGTGTCAAAGTCAAGGTCTACACCACGACAAAAGACGGAGTGCTTGGCATCCGAGTTTGGCGTACAGGTTAGGGTGTCAACTCACTGATCTGTTCAAACGCGGTGAGAAGGTTGCGCTTGACCAAGTTCTGAATGGGCTTCAAGTTATCAAGCATCTCACCACGTTCTTTCGGGGTGTACTCCCGATTGATACGGATGTCGTTCATCATCTTGCGGATGTCACGCAACTGTCCGTTGACCTGCGAGTTGTAGTAGTCAACAAGGTACTTGTGAGTCGGGTTGTCTTGTAAATACTCAGAGTACCCCACAGGGTTGTTGCTCTTGAGCGTGTTCAGCCGACGCTCAATATCCTTGATCTTGTTCTCAACATTAGAGAACTGCCGCGCATCAAAGTTTGACGGAGACCCGAAGAAACTCTCGAAAACAATCGAGTCTCTCTTTGGATCAAACTCCTTGAACCCGGTGGCCGACATAGCCAGTCCGGAGACGCCGGAGATACCACGCATGATGCCGTCAGCGTAGTTGTTGGCAAAGAAGTACATGGTGTTCGGGCTCCAGTCGATGCCGCCGTTTGTGGCATCAAAAAGGAATCGAGCCGCCTGCTTGTACATCTCAGGGATGTTGTCCCCGCCCGTGTAGGCATCCCCGGCACGAGACTGCCGGTTGTTGTAAATCTCTCGGCCCAAACCGTCCTTGTTCATCACGAACTCAAGGAACGGACGGAACGCTGACGGTGTGGCCGTATCCATCAAGAACGCCGCAGGCTCATCGATTGGGCTGATGCGCGAGAACGGCAGGGGTAGGAAGGAGTCGAGCCCGATGCTGATGATGTTAGACAGCGCTTCCTTTGGCGTAGTGTGTCCACCAATAGTAGAAGCAAGCTGTGCCCCTGTAGCAGCAAAAGAACCGAGTCCGAAACCCCACGGGATTTGAATCGCGTTATCCATTCCGGGAAGGAAGAAACGCGCATTGCGTGTCCATCGTGCGGGGTCATCAGTCGCAACCTTATTGCGTTCCTGATCATCGTCGTCAGACAGCATCAGTGCCATCACGTAGACAGCCATCCCCATGCCAAGCAGGCTGGCAGACATCGCACGTGCATCGGAACTCTTCTTGTAAGCGTCCGCGATTGCCTTGTTGATCTCATCTGCTGATGCCTTCATCGCCCCACCACGGGCTTTCATCAGATCAGCGGTTACCTTCTTCTGTGCATTCGTGTAGTTGGTGAAAGCAGGCAACACAGCATCCAGCGCACGAACCGCGCCCGTAGCAGCGGGGCGGAAGAACATGAAGGCTGCGCCCATCGCCTTGCCCCACTCACCGACTTGCTCAAAGTTAGCGAGGTTCTTGGTGTACTCAGCAGCGCGGTTGGAGGCGTAGTCTTCCAGTTCAGCACCGGAGAGGTTCTTGCCCTTACCCTCTTGCAGCATGTTCTTCTTCAGGACACGATACGAGGCAGTGCGGCTTGCCAACTCAAACATATCGGTCCAGTAGTCGAATACCTTCTCGACCTGATCCTTGGTCTTCAGGACGTTGTTGCGCCCCACGTCTTTCAGCAGTTCCTGCATCTGCCCCTTGGCAGCGATACCCTGGATGTACGAGACACGCCCGCCTTTCTCCAGATACTCCAGCATGTCGGCTACGTAGGGGTCTTTCGCCGCCATAGCCTTGGCTTCGCCTACCCTGTTGTTCGCCATCAGGTAAGCAATCTTTGCAGACTTGAACAGGCCCCCGTTTGTAGCAACTTGGCGCGAAACCTCCGCGATCAGTTGGTACGAAGCCTTCGGACCAAGTTCAGCTCCTAGCGTGTAGGCGTTGGTAAGCAAGTCACGCACAAAGTTCATCGGGGCAAACGGCAGGCTGTAGCGGGTGTGGAGCTGCCCGATACCGCTGGTAATGGCATTTGCTTTTTCCAGCAACGGGTTTGCCTCACGGTACGTGCGGCGCACAGCCTCTGCTTCCAGATTACTCTGAAGCTTGACCACCCGGATGTCACCATTCGGCTCGTAGTGCAAGATGACCTTCTCACCCTGCGCTGCCTTCAAAGCATCTGGGTTGTTGGCCCGCTCTTCAAACTTGATGACCGTCTTTGCATCACCCTTGAGGATGCCGTCGTTCACAGCATTCTTGATGGAGAGCGTCAGGTCTTTGCGCCCCAACCGCATCGCAGCGCGGGCACCGTCAGCAAGAGACTGCAACACGGGGTTGTCAGAGTCAGACTCCCGGCCACCGAAAGCGAGTTCTTTTTCTTGCAGTTCGCCACCAATCTTGCGGGACTTCAGAGGATCGAGGTCTTCATCGGCTTCTAGCGCACCGGGGCGACCCTTCAGAGGGACGTAGTGTTTCCAGCCATTGAAAGCGACGATGTTGGAGACGCCTTGAGACCAGTAGTTAGCCTCTTTGTTCAGCTCAATAGTTTCTTTCTGGACTTCCTTGAGCTTGTCAAAGACATCCTTCAGCATGTCCTGATTGAACTCGGAGGTCGTGCCCGTGTAGAACTTGCGCATCTCAGCAAGCTCTTTGGTCGTGTAGTTACCAGCTACGTTGTACTTCTCAGACTTCTCATCAAACAGCTTCGCCGCCATCTCCGGAGTGACGGGCTTGGCCTTGCCAGCAGGTCCAACAAACTTGGCGTGGTTGTTGGGGTCGTTGACGATTTTGTCCAGCATCTGACGGTACTTGACCGCATCTGCTTCTTTGGTTGTCGGATGAGCAAGACTCTCCAGAATCTTCTTACGCGCTGCGTCTGCTGCTGGTTCCAGCGGAACTGTCTTGATGTACTTGACTTTGCGGCGCTCCGGCTCGTGCATGACGATGGAGTAGCCATGCAGAACTTGCAGGGCCTCATCAACTGTCAGCTTGTGTACGGTGGCAAAGTTCTCGATTGCCTTGTGGACATCATTGGTCTTGCCAGCAAGCCTGTTGACGAAGTTCCACCATGCGCGGCCTGTAGCCAACGTGGCTTGTGACCAGACGTTGTTGATCTTGTCGCCCGTGTAGATGATCTTGCCGAAGGCATCGTACTTTTCCTGGGCGCGTTTCAACGGTTCCTGAGCGTTCTGGAACTTCCGCACCACGTTCTGCCAGAAGCCTTGGCTCTTGAGCGCCTGCACAATCGTCGGACGCTCAGCTTTACCAGCAAGGGGCAGTGCCTTCTGAATTTCTTCGGGGGTTCTATCGAGCTTCGGGGGTGCCTTCTTGGTGACACCGGCTTTGCCCCTTGAAGGCAATTCCGTTCCGGCGTCTCTCTGCTGATAGGCGCTACTCCTAAGAGACGTCAACTGTGCCTCAATGTCAGCTAATTTTTGCTTAAGCTCAGGCAAATCTCTCCCGAGCCATTGTGCTTGTTCCTCCAGCACTGCGCGTTTATCGGGATACTTTTCAGCTTTTTCTTTTTCTTTTTGAACTTTTGATTCGGTTTCAGCTATTTTTGCGTTTACGTTGTCGTAGTCTTGCAGCAACACCATAGCCAGCCCAGTCTCAGACTCACTCCCAAGCATTTGCACCCAAGAAGTGTCTTCCCACGCAGCGGATTTAGAAAGAAGTTCTGTCCCAATACTTCCCTTACCAGCAATCCGCTCGATGCCGCCTTCAGGTGCGGCAAGGATGTCTTGGAACGCCGACGAGATTTCCAGCAGCAGATTGCCCTTGTACCCAGGCTCAATGAGGATGCTGCGACGGAGGTTGGTGATCCCCAGTTGCGTGACAAGTTCGCCTTTGACAGGGGCTATCTTTGCTTCAGCGGCATCCTCGGGGGTTATCCCTTCGCCCTCTTGTGCAAATAGCTTCTCCGGCTGCAGCGCTTCTACATCAGCCGCGCTCAGCTTTCGTTCTTCCCTGCGCTCCGCTGGGGTAAGAGTGCCTTCCTCAAGTTCAATTTCAGCAAGGCGCTCTTCCGCCGCCGTCAGATCCTTTTTCTTCTGGGCGGCAAGTTTTCCTTTTAGCTCTTCTTCACGCAAACGCTGCGCGGTCTTCGTGGTGACACGAGACTTCTCAGTGGGCAGATAAACCTTTTGAGTACTCGCAGAGGGCGTAAACAGACGGTACAGATACGCCAGAGTGCCTGTGAAGTAATCCCACAGGTTATCGAACATGGAGTCGTACAGATCACCGACTTCCCGTGCAGTCTGAAGTACACGTGGGGCTTGCCCCGTCTTGGCCGTGGCCTTAGCCAGCCGAGGGATGCTGATGTTGGCGAGTTCTTGTTGGAACGGCCCATCCGTCATTGCATACGCGATGAACTCGTAGAGGTTCTCAAAAGCGTTGGGGTACTTGCTTCCAATCTTGTTCTTTGCGGCACCAGCAATCTCGATGAGGTGCTCTACAGCTTTGATCGACCGAGCATCGAGCTTCGTCTTGTCAGAGAAATACTGATTGATGATCTTGACTGTGGCTGCGTGCGTCAGTTCGTGCAGCAGCGTAGCTTCATCAAGACCGTTCGGCCCCAGGTAGATCGTGTTGGTTGCAGCGTCGTACTTGCCAATCTCATCGAACACCATGTTTTCGTCGAACACGATGTTGACGTTGAAGTTGTCAATACGCTGGAGTGCATTGGCAAGCGCTTCGTAGACCTGACGAGAGAACCAATTTCCTTCTTTAGTGCGAGAGAGGATGCCTTTCGCCCCGCCTTCTTTTTGGCTGGGCTTGTATCTGCCAAACGGTTCTCCTTTCGATACCTCGCCAGGAGCACCACCAAGATACCTAAGCACCGCTTTGACATCACCCGCCAGCAGCTTGCTGAGAATTTCATCAGGGAGGATCGCTCCCTTACCGGCAGGCTGAGCTTTCCTAGCGCGTTCAGCGGCGCGAACTATCTCGTTCTTGACCTGGGACTCAGCAGATTGCAGGGCTTCGCGCCGCTGCTGCTCTGCCTTCTCCGTTTGAATCTGCTTGCGGATAGCGCGAAACGCTAGGTCCTGCTCGTTTGCAGAGTCTGTCTTGTTGATGGTCGTGAAGAGGTTCCTCGACGCTTCAGAGAGCGAACCCCAGGTCGGGAAGGAATACGCAAGGCCCGTCTTCTGGCCCATGACCGGGCGCTGCCGCTCGTATCTGTACCGCGCAGAGACTTCTTCCTTGGCCTTAGCGCGAGCTTCTTTTCTCGCTTCTTCCGTTTTCGCCTTTACCTCTTCAGCCTGCTTCTCTTCAGGCGTCAGGCCAGCAGTGACTCCGCGCACTGCCTGACGGCCTTCAGCCTCGGCCTGCACGTTCTTGGATTGCAAGTACTCTGACAGCGCTTGAGCAGCCTCGTCGTGCTCAAACTGAGAGTTATCTCTTATGTGCTCCGTGAAGTAGACACGCTTTTCTTCAGGACGCAGCTTGTCGAACTCAGGCAGGTTCTCCTGATCTGATTCAGTCGTCTGATTGAAAGCCTGCCGAGTCTCCTCGTACAGCAGCTTCTGTTCTTCAGGGATGACAACCTGTCGCTCAGGCTTGATCTCCTGCGCAGCAATCAGCGACGGTTCAACGTCAGCAGCCCGCGTAGCCAGCCCACCAACTTCAGGGGCAGCAATCTCAGACTCCAGGGTCATCGCGGGCTTGACCCGCGCCCAGTATTGACGCGCAGTCTCGCCGTCTTTGCGCACAACGCCAAGGCGTTTGCCTTCGGCTTCTAGTTCTCTCTCACGCTCTTTCTGAGCAGGGGTAAGTTCAGCAGCGCCTCTCGTGAAGAAGTCTTCATCTTCACCGAACGCCGCATCAAACTTACCGATCTTCTCCTTAAGACCGGGTGCTCCACCCACCACCGGAGGCGGTGCCCCTTCCACTTTTAACGGAGGGCTCGGTGGGGGTGGAGCAGGCGGTGCAGCAGCAGAGGGTGTCGAGGGCGTTACTGCACTTGGCTTACCCAACTCAATGAGCTTGGGCTCATCCAAGAAACCTATAGCAGCAGTGAGCTCTAGGTCCTCATATTCATCCGCCTCTTTGGGGGTGAGTTCGCGCTGCGCCTTTATCGTGAAGAGTTCGTTGTACCGGTCTTGCTCTTCTTGTCTTTTACTTACTGGAGGGGGCTTTGCTCCTTCTCCTCCAGCAGGTTGTCCAGCATCCTCGACAGGAGGAACCACTCCACCTGGGACAGTGGTTCCAGCCCCTTCGGCGGCGGGTTTTGCACCGGGCTCGCCAGCCACTTGAACGCCTGCTCCACTTGGCGGGGTGATAGCTTCTCCAGCATCTTTGGCTCCAGTCAGCGATTTCAGTAAGTCTTCCACGCTCATGTCGGGAGACACAGAGCGTGTTGCGGGGGCAGGGGCTGGGGCACCTGCAGGTGCCGGGGGAGCGGGTGGGGCTTCTTCCTCTTCTTCCTGAACTGTTGTGCCAGCGGGGGGAGGAGGCGTAGTTATACCTGGGAATTGCTTCGGCGCTTCTTTGCGCCCAGTGGCTACGTCCGTAGTCCCAGTGATAACCCCTCCACCGATACCGCCCTTCAGGAAGGCATCCACTACGCGGTTGAAGTTCTTCTCGCTGAAGAACTGCTGATTCTCATCAACAAACTTCTCGGCGGCGGCAGATGAAGTTTCCTGGGCGGCTTCAGTCCCACCTTCAATCAGGAAGCCCTTGCCAGCACCCTTGGCGAAGCGCTTGTACCACGCCCCCATGATCTGCTCTTCAGGAATACCCGCCTTACGTACTTTAGCAAGTAAAGTAACAGGCATAACAGCATCCAGCGCTGCATTGAACCCACCGAACGCAAGGGCTGCACCGAGGTCTTCTTTGCCTGTTGCTTCCTTAATATTCTGGTAGACCTCAGGGATGTTCTGCGCTGCAGACCCCGCAAACGCACCCGCCGCCTGATACTTCAGGGCTTCGCGCTGAGCAGCCTTGACCCCCGCCGCAGTAGCGGCGTCGATTGCCGCCTTAGTGGGCGGTCCCATCTTTGCGGCTTCAGCCAGTAGAACCCGCTCAGCAGCTTCTTTGGCGGCGATGGTCGCACCGCGCCCAGCGACACCCGCAAGTCCACCCGTAAGGATGGCAGGTAGAAGGGAAGCAATGCTTTCCCCGACGGCTTCCTTGGCGTAAGTCCAGGCGTCACCGAGACTCTTAACGTCTGTGTACGAAGGAACCGCAGCGGGCATCTCCCGCTGAATCTTTTGCTGAGTAGCGGCGGCTTCTTTCCACTGCTTCTCCGCGTATTCGCCAGCGCCTACGGCACGTGCCGCCATTGCCGGGAGGACATCTCCTAGCAGAACCCCAGTCTGGTAGAACCCGCGCTTGACAGCAGGGACGAACCCGCCCTCCGGGGGAGGGGGAGGCGCAGAAACCGAACCTGACAGCCCTCGTATGTAATCAGCTAATTGCTTAGCTGACTGCGTATCCCCCGCTGCATCGGCTTTTTCGAGGGCTCTGTACAGACTTTGCAGGTCAGCCATGTTTTATGACCCGTACTTGTTGAGTATCGCTTTGATGTTAGGCGGAGGCTCTTGCCCGGATGATCCTCCACCCATTCCGGGTATTTCCAAACCGAGCGACTCATAGATCTCACGTTTCTTCGCTTTGGCAGCGTCCTCAAAGACTTTCGGATTCTTTATATTCGTCATTCTTAACATTTCGCCAGGACCTTTTTCCCACTCAGCATACCGCTTATAGGCTTCCGCTCTATTCTTTGTGTGCACACTTTCTGCGCGGGGCGCGCCCTTCACTGATTCGTGCGCAAACTGAATGGCTTCAAGTTTTTGTTGAGTAGTAGCAGTCCCCGGTTTACCCCCGGTCAACTCGTTGAGTTTGAGACCTTCAACTCGATGGATTTCTTCAAGCTCACGCGGCTTCATCATCTGAGTCCGCCGACGATACTCTTCCAGTTCTCTTTGCGCTTTGTGGTTGAGTTCTGCTATTGTTTCTGCAGAACGCATTTGCTTTTCATCGGTCTCTGCCTTCAGCAATTGAGGCGCAAAGTTAGCGCGGATTTGTGCTTCTGCCGTCAATTTAGCGTTCTGTGCTGCGCGAAGCGCCTCGGCTTCTTTACCTGCGGTGGCAATATCTCCATCAGCAAGTGCTTGATTACGGTTCGCAAGAGCAACACGTTCCGCAGCAATAG